>Ga0334890_1000751_pt1 | contig 53003 bp, 43 predicted proteins | sample GraSluR1_MG_3_FD_207220 | JGI IMG/M metagenome (GOLD analysis project Ga0334890, IMG submission 207220) | Sludge microbial communities from methane-producing bioreactor in Wageningen University, Netherlands - Granular Sludge_31_08-R1 | ecosystem: Engineered > Bioreactor > Anaerobic >... | reverse complement strand
ATTAAGGAGATTCCCTCGAATTTATCGTTGTTTTTATTCCGTTTATTATTTTTTGAAAGAAAAACAAGTATTATTCTGAATTATTGCGCTTTATAATGATAATTTTTGCAGTGGCGCCATTAATAAATTAACATTAAAAAAATTGAACTAATAAAAATCGAAAAATATTATTGACTCTGTATAGAGTAATGATTAAATTATATTCAGTTTTTAATAACTTAAGGAAGGAAGAATTATGAAAAAAGTGTTATTTTTAGTACTCTCAGTATCTCTGGCAGCTTTTCTTTTAAGCGCATGTGGTGATACAACTCAGGTTCAGGACACAACACCAGATACACCTACTGTTAAAGCTGATACAGGCGGAGATGACATGGCTGTAAGAGCAATTAACAACCAGGTTAGAGGTTTTGCAATTGACGGTTTCCCCGGCGCAAAAGCAACTCTCAGCAAAAGTGAAGATCTTGAAAACATGAAGAGAATTGTTGGCCTTGTTAAGCCTATCGTTGAAAAAGTTCCGGACGGATATGTAATGCAGATAACAGGTCATGCAGCAGATTACCCGACACCTGCAATTCAGAGAAGTGTTTCCAATGCAAGAGCAAAAATGGTTTATGATGAGCTCAGAAAAGCGGGTGTACCAGCTTCCAAAATGACTTACAAGGGAGTAGGGATTTCTGAGCCTCGTGATGGCTATGACAACAAAGATTTCGCACAGAGAAGAGTTTCTTTCAAAGCTGTAAAGAAGTAAAAATCACCTCGTAACATTGAATAAAAGAACCCCTCTGAGAAGAGGGGTCTTTTCTTCAGCAAGGCAAAAATTATTTTTAATATGAAGCTATTTATGTGCAGTAAAATAATGAAGAAACTGGGTTCTTTCATACAGCACCGCATCTGTCATTTTCTTCATGCTCAGTCTCCCCTTAAAATCATCTATTGACTTAAAATTATGTTTTTTCATCCATCCTTTCAGCTCATCATTCATAACTGCTATATGGCCGATCCCATGCATGTATAGAGCCGATACTGCATAACATGCTGAAGCCCCGGCAAGAACCCCTTTCACAATCCCTGAATAATCATGGACACCTGTAGATATTGCAATATCAGATTTAATATTTCCGGAAACTATACCAGTCCACCGGAGAGCATGGGAAATCTCATGACTGTCGCTGTAGATATTACCAGGCTTAAGCTTTAAATTCTCTATATCAATATCGAAGTTAACAAACCTGTTAAAAAGTACAAGGGCATCAATCCCCGACTCGGAAAGCTTTACAAGCATCCTCCCCAGGGATGAAAAATAGAAACCGAGCTTAAAAGCAACAGGTATATTTACCTGCTCCTTAATCTTCCTTGCAACCTCAAAGTAGAGTTTTTCCATCGATTCCCCTGTTATTTCAGGGTCAGATGGAAGCCTGAAAATATTTATCTCAATGGCATCAGCCCCTGCTGCTTCAATGGCTGAAGCAAAAGATATCCACTCAACAGCAGTAAGGCAATTAATGCTGGCTATAACAGGTATTGTTAATTTACTTTTAGCCTCTTCAATTAAAGCAACATATTTATCAAGACTCTCCTGCCTTGTAAAGACCTTCAAATAATCACCCGCCTCCCTGCCGTATGCCACTCCCCGTGTACTCTCTGCAAGGGAATCGATACGGTTAAGTATCTCCTCTTCAAAAAGCGATCTGAGCACAACAGCGCCTGCACCATTTTTTTCAATCTCGATAAGGGTCTTTATATCATTGGTAAGGCCGCTGCTTGAAACAACAATAGGGCTTTTTAATTGAAGGCCCATATAATATGTGGATATATCTGTCATTTTTACCCCTTTAACGCCTCTGTCAGAACAGTGAAATAGTCAGAATTTTATTGATAGAAAAAAAGTCAAACTCTCACACTGTACACCTGAATAATATGGAGAATCAGTTTATTGTCAAGGTAATTCAATATTTTGGCCGGTAACGCTTCAGTAATAACCTGATTCTTTGCAGTAATTATCAGGAAAAAAACATTCCCCATAAAAAACTGATTGCACTTCAAATGCACCTGCCGTAAAATTATACGCAATATAGAAAAGATCTCCCGATGGAATTAAAAACCGCTACAATATTTATTATCTTCACAGGATGTATCACCCTTTTTCTGGGAGGGTGGTCCGTAAAATATATTAAGACCTACGGATCAAAAGCATTCACAGCCCTTATGCTCTGCATCAGTATCTATTCCATCGGATATGGATTTGAGCTTTCCAGCAAAGATCTCTGCGAGGCTCTATTCTGGATAGATTTCCAGTACCTTGGTATAGCCTTTCTCCCTGCATTCTACATTATCTTTGCTTTCAGGTATGTGGGAAGAAACTCAATTCTTACACCGGGATTTTACATATCGGTTTACGCAATACCTGTTATTACTCTTATTCTGCAATTCACATCTCCATGGCATAATCTTTACCATTATAACTCATCGCTGCAGATTACGGAATGTGCATCAATTCTTCACTTTGACAAAGGTCCCTGGTATTATGTTCATATGGCTTATATTAACTTTTCACTGGCTCTAGGGAGTACTCTATTCTATACATTTTTAAGAAGAACAGCCCCCCTTTTCCGGAAACAGGCAGCTATAATGCTTGCAGGGTCGGTCATCCCCTGGTTTTCACTTCTGGCATACCTGGCAGGGGTTACAATTGATGGCATAGATTTAACAGCCGTAAGTATAACACTTACAGCCCCTGTATGGTCAATAGCACTATTCAGATACAGACTTTTTGATCTTTCACCTGTTGCCCGGGGGTTTGTATTTGAAAGCATGAGGGACTGCATAGTGGTTCTTAATCTTGAGCACAGGGTTGTTGATTATAATCCTGCTGCAGGTTTAATCTTTCCTGAATTAACAAAAAAAAGTATAGGTCTTTCTGTCTACACCATACTTAAAGACTATCCGGAAATATGCAGACTCCTCACTCAGGATGAAACAGGATACGGCTATATAAATATGACAAAAATCCTCAAGGGACAGGAAAATCACTTCAAGGTTCACCTATCCCCTCTCCTGAACCTGCGCAGAGTCCAGAGGGGACACCTGATAATGGTTTACAATGTAAGTGAACAGATACGGCTTCTTGACGAAATGCATAAAATAGCCTCCACTGATGAACTTACCGGAATATTTAATAGAAGACACTTTATAGCACTGGCAAAGACAGAAATAAGCAGAGGCGCCCGTTTCGGCCATAAGACCTCTCTGATTATTTTTGATATAGACCACTTTAAAGATATTAATGATACCTACGGACATATTGAAGGGGACAAGGCCCTGATCCATATTGCTGAAGTAATCAAAAAAGAAATAAGAGACATCGATATATTCGGCAGATTCGGAGGGGAGGAGTTTGTCATACTCCTTCCGGAAACAGAAGTTGAATCTGCCCTGAAGCTGGCATGGAGACTCTGCAACGCACTTGCTGAAAATACCCTGGAAATCGGGAAAATCAAAAAAACAGTAACTGCCAGTTTCGGAGTTTCCGGCAAAGCAATAACCGATCCCTCAGATCTTGAAAAACTCCTTAAAGAGGCAGATGAAGCCCTTTACAGGGCAAAAAATTCAGGGCGCAACAGGGTTGAAACCTGTAAAACCAGCTCATAAGCTCGGTAGTGGTAGAATTTTAGAGGGAAAAGTTTGTCATTCCGGCCGAAGTGATAACGTAGGCAAGCATTATTGAAACATCATGTTTCATGCTTGCAGGCAGCCATCATGGCTACACTGCCGGAATCTCCTGAAAAAATCAAGGTTATTAGATTCCTGCATGCGCAGGAATGACATTACCCACAAAATTAAACTGCTACCCATAACCTCTATTCCAAAAAGGATAAAAAACACCTTGACTCTTTAAAAATATTTTTTTACTATCATTTTATCTGTTTTGTTTACTATAATGGGGTTATTTCAGCATGAATTATATCCTGCATTAAAGTGAAATACCTTCGAACCCCTTTTAAAAGCATAATTACCTATGGAGGGTGAAATGAAATTTAAAGCGATGGTTGTGAAAGAAATCGATGAAAGGCGTTTCAGCCGGAATATTGAAGAACGGGATATTTCAGATCTTCCCCAGGGGGATGTGCTGATAAAGGTAAAATACTCTTCATTAAATTATAAAGATGCCCTTTCCGCCACAGGGAACAGGGGTGTAACAAAAAAATATCCCCATACTCCGGGTATTGACGCGTCAGGAAATGTTGTAGAAAGCAGCAGTCCAGGCTTCAAGAAGGGGGATGAAGTAATAATAACCGGCTACGATTTCGGGATGAACACTTCCGGCGGATTTTCTGAGTATATAAGGGTTCCTGAAGCATGGATAATTAAAAAACCTGAAAATCTTACCCTGAGAGAAGCCATGATTTTCGGCACTGCAGGATTTACTGCTGCATTATCAGTTTATAAACTCATCGAGTATGGAGAGATAAAGCCTGAAAGCGGCAAAATTCTTGTTACAGGAGCCCGTGGCGGAGTGGGGAGCCATGCTGTAAGTTTTCTCGCAAAAGCAGGTTACCATGTTGTTGCAGTTACAGGGATACATGCTGACCCGGAAAAGGAGTTCCCTGAAGATGAGGCTTTTTTAAAGAGTATTGGAGCTAAGGAGGTTATTCCCAGGGAGGAGGTCAATGATGAAACGGGGAAACCTATGCTGAAAACTCTCTGGGCTGGCGCTATAGACACAATAGGGGGGAATGTTCTTTCAACAGTAATAAGACAGACTGCTTATGCAGGAGCAGTTACAACCTGCGGAAATGCAGCAGGGATGAATTTTGAGGCAAACGTTTTCCCCTTTATATTGAGAGGTGTAACACTCTTCGGCATAGATTCGGTTGAATGCCCCATGGAGCCGCGAAAAGCAACATGGGAAAGAATGGCAAATGAATGGAAACCTGACAACCTGGAACAGCATGCCAGTGAATGCTCGCTTGAGGAACTGGATGTTTTTATTGATATAATGCTTAAAGGATATATTAAAGAAAGAAAAGTAATAAACATGGAGTTGTAGCCGAAACTCATTTTCAACTTTAAACCTGACCCGTAAGCCTTCTGATTAATCCTCAGAAGGCTTATCTATAAGCATGGTATCATAGCCCCCACCGGACTCACCTTCTGTGAGCCTGACAATATCCTTGTCAATCTTCTTAAACTCCTTAGCAGCACTATTATAACTGTTAACTGTTGTGGAAAGATTTTTACCAAGCCTGTCCATATATTCTTCGTATCCGTTAAGATGGCGGCTCAATTCTTTAATTCTGGTTATTATAACCTTAATATTATCCTCCACCTTCTGCTGCTTGAGACCCTGCAGAACTGTTTCCAGATAGGCGTAAAAAGATGTGGGTGATACTATTATAACATGCTTACCGAATGCGTATTCAACAAGGTCCTGAGTATTAACATTAACTGTGCCCACATTATATATAAGCAGATTATAGTAAACACCCTCAGCCGGAATAAACATAAAAGCAAAATCTGTTGTATCCTCTGACGGCTTTATATACTTTGAAGTTTCATCAATCCTGCTTTTCAAGTCCGCCTTAAACTCCTTTTCTATCTGAGCCCTTAAAGCGGAATCCTGCTCCTCCATCAAACGGTTATACTTCTCCAGAGAAAACTTTGCATCTACAGGAATTATTTTATCCCTGTAGAATATTGCTGCATCAACTATTTCTCCACTGGAAAACCTGTACTGCATTTTATACTGATTGGGCTGAAGAACATTCCCCAGAAGTGTTTCAAGAAAATACTCCCCTAAAATACCCCTCTGTTTCGGATTTTTCAGAATATTTTCCAGACTCTGCATCTGTTTCGAAAAATCGAGTACCTGCCTGTTAGTTTCATCAATTTTTCCAAGCCTTTCTGTAACCTCTTTAATAATCTCCATGGAATGACGAAACTGGTTCTGCAGGGTCTGAGAACTCTCCTGCTGACTTCTGCTCAGGTAGGAGGTTATTGAATCGAGCTTCTGCTGAAATTCCATGCGGCTCTTGTGTGATGTATCTGAAATGTCCTGTTTAAGTGAGGTCACCAGATTCAGGAGAAGCTCATTATTTCTCCCCTCATCAATTTTTTTCAGCTTCTGGTAATTAATATATGCAAAAGCTATTGAAGGTACAACAAGGAGACACACTGTTAAAATTATAGCAGAAATAATCCAGGGTTCGTTCATTTTTTCCTCTTTATATTTATAAAAAAATTATAAAAGCAGTGCTGATTTATATAGTCCAAAGTACTCTATTCTCCCCGTTTCTGGCCCCCCGGCTATAAATTTTTATTCTTTTCATATATTTTTACAGCCGGGGGCTGTCCAAAAAGTAATTTCCTTGTCATACCGGCTGTAGCGTAGCGTAATGCCGGTATCTCTTAGGCCTGATTTAATCAGGAGATTCCGGTATTTGCAATAATTGAAGTTGCAAAACCGGAATGACAAATCCCCGAAAATCTGACTTTTGAGACAGCCCCTTCCTGAAATCTCAGGGGATCTCTTTTTCACGGATTTTAATTAGAACAAAGGATTCCAACTCCTTATTCTGAAAAATTATTAACCCCCTCCGGGGGTCGCGCCGGAATAATTATGCCAATCTTTTAATCTTCTGCGCGGGGGGCTGAAGAAAAGGCAATAATATCTCAAAAATCCGGAATAATCCAAAATAAAAAATAAAAAATAAAAAAAAATTGTCATTTACAAAAAAATATACTATATTATAAAAAGCCTATACAGGCTGATTTGCAAAATTATTTGAATATTAATTTACAATATTTTAAATAATTTTATTTTCTCTTTTAAACATTCAGTATTTTAATCAAAAGTGCTGTTTTTACGGCATTCGCATAAAATACTGGAAACTGACGGTTTAACAGAGATATCAGTAAATTACTTAAATATGACCTGGATAATATTTTTACAAGGAGAAATTCATGAATAAAAAAATTTCACTACTATTAACAGTTATCTTCTCATTGATGATAACATTTTCAGTTATCTCATGCGGAGGGGGCGGAGGGAGCAGCAGCGGCCAGGGCGGACCGGAGATTACACCTGACTCAATTGAAGTATCTGACGCTCCTGCTGCAGACACAACAGAGCAGGAAGTTGCAGCACCGGATGAAGATACAGCTTCGTCTCTCCCTGATCAGAATCTTGAAGGGACAGGGGATACAGGTGTTCCGCAGGATAGCGGACTTGATAACCTCCTGGGATCGGAAGAATCACAGGATTCTGACGGCACAGGCACAGGAGATACAGATTCAGATACAACAGAGGTTACACTCGATACTGATACAGAGGGAACCGGCCCGGAATCTGATTTAGACGATTCCGACCCGGCTTCATTAACCGGCGGCGCCTCCTACACAATCGACACTTCCCAGGGGAGATGGTTCCAGGAGCAGAGGAAAGAGCTTTTTTCAGCTGAAAAAGCAAAAGCCCTTAATGCTCAAATAAAGCAGCTTAGAGATGATATAAAAAAAATCAGGGCTGATTACAGATCAGGGCTGATAAACAGAGATTCAGCTAAGGCGCAGATTACAGCCCTAAGAGGAAAAATTTCCGGATTAAGAGCAGAAATCGGTTCAGGCGGAAGAATCCAGAGCGGCATATACACCAACTGGGGTAATGAAAATCTTATCCTGAATATTGATAATTCTGAGCCGGGCTGGTACAGGGTAACAATAGTTGCCAAGGCAAGAGAAACACTCCCTGCAAATTACGACCGCTTCTCCTTTAATATCGAAGATTCAGCTTCAGGGGAGATTTTATCCGCCGTTTCTGTAAAGGCTTCAGATAAGGTATACTTTTCCGGAAGTGCTGTTATTAAGCTTGATAATCCGGGGAGACAGAGTCTTAACCTCCTCTGGACAAATGACGCATACAGCGAAGGTGAATTCAACGCGGCTCTGAACATTAAAAAAATAATCGTAAAAAAAGTGAAGGAGCCTAAAGTTAATAACGTAACAAACGTACGTTTTAATGGTGATGAATATACATCCATGGAAGGGAGATGGTTCTTTGACAAGAGTGACGCTTACACATACTGGGCGAACCAGACAATAGGCTATACATTCAGAAACCTGGAAAAGGGGAGCTATGAAATAACAATTCAGGCCACCAACCACGGCGATCTGGATCTCCCCAGAAATTACGATTCCTTTATTGTTGCAGTTGAATCATTACGCAGGGGATCCTACTATTCTTCAACAGAGATAGAGATACCAGCTCACAACAAAGGTTGGAAGCTGGGTAAAGGTACCCTGGATCTGCCCGGGGGGGATGTTACACTGAACCTCACCTGGCTCAATGATGTCCTGAAAGAGGGTGAATTTGACACAAATATCAAGATCAAATCAATACATATAAAGAAGATTAACCCTTCAAATCTTACAGCATATCTGCTTAAGACAAAACCGGGGAACAGGCTCTTTGTACTTGCAGCATTTCTTACTGTAGCGGGCCTGCTGTTCGGGATATATGTAAAAAACAGAACCAGAACAGCATAAGACAAATTCATCAGACTCACTGCATAGCAGGCTCCCTGGTTCAGGGGGCCTGCTTTTTATTACTCAATTTCTTTTTTCTCTACATTGAATATCTTTTTAAGCTCAATCAGAAAATCCTCCCCGGAAGTATTCCCCTGTTTAAGGGAGTCCTGCTTTTGAGCAAGAAGAAGTGTAAGCTCTGTAAGCTCACCCTCCCCCATGGCTTTAATCGATTCTATCATTGCATTTATTGTAAAGCCGCCGCCAGGTGCAAATAGCGGTGAATCAAATCCGATACTCATAAGTATAAGCATAACCGTCATGTGAGACAGTTTTTCACTTTCAGCCCTTCTCTGTTCCAGTTCCTTAATATTTTCAAAGAATATCTTCTCCGAAATAATAACCCTGTTTGTCAAAGAAGTAAGAAGATTAAAAACAAATTCTGTATTATTCATTAAAAGGGTTTCCAGATTTTCCCTTGTGGCAACTGCAGCAATGGAATCTTCAGCACAGATAGCAGTTGCATTTCTCCTGTCCTCACTCCCCAGAACAGCCAGCTCACCAAAGACCTCTCCGGTGATAGAGGTGTTTACTGTTATGATATTATCATCCTCCTTCTGCTTAAAAAAAATCACTCTCCCCTTTTTGAGCATGTAAAAGCAATCACCCCTGTCACCCTCCCGGAAAATTATATCTCCTTTTGAAAAATAGATATCCTCCTGTGTTAAAACCAGAGGATTATAAAACAGCCCCTTTAGCGCATCAAAGCCGGGGAGCCTGAGAAGAAATACAGCTCCTTTCCATAATCTGAGAATATTATATTTTATTATAAAACGATAGAATCCGGGACATGGTTCAGTAAAGCTCACAAGAGAACCAAAAGAATCGTGGAGCCCCCGGTGATTTTCCCATACCACCCTCCCTGTAACTGCTCCCGATTCCAGACTTGAAATTTTAAACCGGAGTGATACCTCATTTTTTAAGCCAAGAGGTTCTGTTGTCTGAAGGAAACAGTTCCCCAAAGTCAGATCATTTGTTACAAGGCTCTCTCTCACTGTTCCTCTAGTAAGCTCCACATCGGATATGACAGGGAGGCTTAAAAGACTTTTAACAAAATACATGGGATTTACCCCCCCGGAAATGAGGAGCATAAATGCAACAAACAGGGGGAGGAGTATAAATACTGCGATTGCCTCCTCCCTGTATATTATACTCTCCAGCTGATCCTGGAAATAGTTATATACAGGGAATCCGGCAACAGCAGCACCTATCATTATCAGAACAAATATAAATTTTATTATGCCGGGATTCCATGCAAAAAATGGGGCTGGTCTGGATTTCAAAATTCCTGTGTATCTTTTCACCCATCTGTCATGCCTGGGCTGCCTGTCCTTAAGCCTCCAGGCTTCGAAATCGAGCCCCATTACATCCAGTTCAATTTTTGAATAGATACTCCCTGATCGGGCCAGCATAATTTCCAGAAACACTGCTGCAATTATAAGTACAGGTGCTGATAAATAAACTCCACTCCCCCCCTTAAAAAGCAGATAATCGAATAATGCATGAAAGAATAAGGGTATAACAAGGGCCTTTATAAAAAAGTTAACCCGGTTCAGCTTCGAACTGCATAGAAATGAAATCGCCAGATAAAAGCCCACCATACCGCATGTTGTTATATGGAGAGGGACGGAGAATATAATCCTCATGTAAAGCACAACACCGGGCTGGTCGTAAGCGTAAAAAAAATTCTCCACGCAGGCAAATCCCAGGGCAAAAAACATCCCTGTAATAATCCCCTCCCTTACAGAAAACCCTTCATAATCCCTGAATAATATATATAGAATAATTAAGGCTCCACCTTTTTCTATAAGCCCTGCAGTTAAAAAAGCCCTGACCATGGGACTGCTCTTAAAAATAAACGCTGATATTACTCCGCTTATGAGCAGGAGAAAAAGCGCGAAACCGGTACCTGAAAGAAAAGCTGTTAAAAACTTTACCTTTGATTTACCCGAGGAGAAATACCTGTAGTATACAAGGTAGTATAACAGAAGAGGTATAAAAGATAAAAGCAGTATATAATTTCCCATTATTTCTCCGGAATGAATTGTCTGGTTATTGTAATTATTATCGGAAGATAGTATGATAATATTTCACAAAAAGTAATTGTTAAAAAATCCTTTTACTTCAGGTTTGAGCGGAGTAATTCAAATATGAATAAATACAATATTATAACAATTTGCGGCCCCACTGCAGGCGGAAAAACAAAACTGGCTGTTCAGCTTGCCCAAAAATTTCAAGGAGAAATAATATCAGGCGATTCGCGCCAGGTTTACCAGGGTATGAGAAGGAGAGGATTGAAAATTCACTGGATAAACAGTCCTGATTTTGGAAAAGCGCGTAAAATTATTGCTGATGAATTCTCATCTTAAGATACTTCAGAAGCAGTAAAAATACGCTATTCCCCTTTACTCAATATAAAAAGGCTCACCCATCTCACTGAAAGAGAACATTTTGAAAGCTCTTGTGCCGTCATAATCGAGTATACGCAAATCATCACTTTCATTAAGATCGCCAAGAACAATATCGTAGTGCATCCCGTACCGTTTTTTCACCTCTTCAAGGGGAAGTTCATAAGCCATAAATTTATTGATCCCCTTTGCCTTAAATTTTCTCACAAGATGTTCATCCACAATCCCCTTGTGAGAAGTGAGATAAATAATGGCCCCGCTTCCGTTAAGTAATAATCCTGCTTTCATAATTATACCTCCTTTGATACAATCTCATGGAGCATAAATATTTTCCTGCTGATTTCAATATAGATAACTTACCGGAATAATCAAAAAAATCTGAAATTTTACAGTAATAATTCTTGAAGATATCTTTTAGTATAATAATGCTGTTTCTATAAAAATATCTTCAGGAACAATTACTGAGATAGAATCGAAAATATTTTTACGGAGCAGATTATGACAAAGAAAAATGGATTTATGATTTATATTCTGTCCTTTACCGCGTTTCTGATTATTCCGGTTTTAATTGTTCTCACTCTAAGCCATGCGCTTTTTACCACTGACAGGTTCTACACCGGAATTATAAAGCAGATGAATCTGGTTGAGCAGATCATTACTGCAAAAAACTTCGAAATTGAAAATGATATTAAACGTGAAATCGAAAAGAGAACAGGTATAAATGCCTTTAAGCCTGAATATGAAAAAATAAAAAAAAATTATGAAGAGAGCCTGGCCTCTTTCAATGCTTTTTACCGCACAGAAGAATATAACCGGATCAGGAATCAGATCAGCGAGCTTGATAAACTGAAGTGGATTAAATCTTCAGATGAGTTCAAAAGTAAAGATGAATTTGAGCTTTTCAAAAAGAATAAGCTGGCTGAGCTCAAAGGTGAACTTAAGGGGATAGATGATTACCGGAAACTCGGGAGAGATCAGGTCAGGCTGCTGGAAAAAGAACTCGATGTTGCAGAAGGTGATTTAAAGAAAGCTGAAAAAGATATGAAAAGCAGGGAGAAAGAGGCGGGAAAAATCCTTAAATCGAGACAGAATGAATTTTTAAATACCATCTATGCGGATATTCACAAAATCAGCCCGGTTTTAACAGAAAGATTAAATACCCTGTTTATAGACGCTGAATTAAAAAATCTTATAAACAGATACCTGGACTTTTTAATGTCACACGACAGACAGCTTCAGGAAGGGAATGTCTATACCCAGAGGTTTGATATAGATTCAGGTATGATAGAAAATCTCAGAGTTGTGAAGCTCCCTCCACTTAGAATCAGCATGAGAGTTAAAACTGAAGATGGTGCTGAGAGACATCTCCTGAGCGGGGTTTTTGTTAAAAGCATAGGCACCATTCCGGGCCTCAGCAATCCATGGATTATCACAAAAATTTTCAGCATGTCCGATTCATGGTTTATTGAAAAATACGCCAGGGGAAAGCTCAGATCAGTTGACATGACCATATCAAACGGGGTGATAAGCTCCGGAGGGCCAGTAACATTAAAAGGGGACCCGGCAGTTATCACTGAATATGCCATGCTCTTTATGACTTACGGGAAATATTTAAAATATATTACCCCTGCGGTTATACTCTTTTTCATTTTTACTATTCTTTTTTCCGGGGCGGACAGGAAATCGGGGGCCAGGTTTGCAGGGAGGGTTTTAAAATATCAGGCCTATATTTTCATAATACTATCAGCAGCTGTAATCATTACAGCTTTTAAGCCTTCATGGTTCCTGCCCGGTTTCGGCACTGACCCTGTAAGTGATACGCTTAAGGAAAGCGTAATATTTGCAGCAGCATCCCATACATTCATACCGGTAATCCTGATATTCACAGGAGTGCTGATGGCTGGAATAATTCTCTACAGACTTGGAAGGGAAGGGAAAGCCTGATCCCCTTTACCCCGGGGAGAGAATCTATCCACTTCTTTCAACGAACAATTAATTCGGCTAAGCCCCCGGCGGAATGAATTCTTTTCCCCCAGGAAATCATTTCCCGCCACCCCCGAAGGGGGTTAATTAACTTTTTTTTGTGCTATTTTTGACTTGTTTGTTTTACTCTAGCATTAATTAAATAAAAATATGAGCAGAATTTTTTCATCCCCCTCCGGGGGAAGCCGGAATAAGTTCATTCAGCACGTCAGGTTAATCGGCTGGGGGCCGGGAGCATAAATGTGGGTAGTAATGAGACCCCGGGGAGAGAAAATTATTTTCTCCCCAGGGTAGCTCTCCCGAATTTCTGGAAAAATTCATTTTTTATAATAAAACCTGATTTAAACGACCTTACATCCTCAATTGTAACAAAAGCCTTAGGCTCAAGTGTTTCCACAATCTCAAGAAGCTTATTTACTCTACCCCTTGCTGCAGTGGTGTAAATAAGCTGCACCTCCCCTTTCATACCTCTTGCAGCAACAGTAGTAATTCCAAATCCCTCCTCACGGAGAGTAAGAGGAAGCGCAGTTATCTTTTCTGTTGTGATTATCCTTATAGACTGGTAACCTATAGATATAAGTGACTCAAGCTTCATCCCCACAAAATTCCCTGTGGCAAAACCTGCAGCATAGGCTACGTAACTCATGACACCTGTTAAATTATTAAGTACATGCCCCAGGGCAGTTATCCATATCAATATTTCCACAAACCCCAGAAAAGGTGCTATGCGGATATACCCGCGGGAAATAAGTATTATCCTGAATGTTCCCATGGATACATCTAAAACCCTGGCAAAAAAGACAAAGAGAAGTCCTAATATTTCTGCGCTCATATATCAATCCTCTTTCCTGATAAATCCGCTATAAAAATAAACCTATTCATCTCCATATTCTTCCATTATCTTCAAAATCTCCGGGAGTGCCTTAAAAAAAGAATCAACTACAGCGGGGTCAAAGTGCTCTCCACTCTCCTTTTTTATCAACTCAAGAGCATCATCCAGGGGCCAGGGTTCTTTATAAACCCGCTTGCTTGTCACTGCATCAAAAACATCAGCAAGGGCGGCTATCCTGCTGAAAAAATCTATCTCTTCACCCTTCAATCCTCCGGGGTAACCTCCCCCGTTCCATTTTTCATGATGCTGGTGCGCGATTACAGCAGCAGCTGTAAGAATTTCTGAATCGTGTTTGCCTATTATCAGATGCCCCATATAGGCATGACGTCTCATTATCTTCCACTCATCCTCATCAAGTGGGCCCGGTTTCTGCAGTATTTTGTCAGGTATCCCTATTTTACCTACATCGTGCATTGGTGCTGCATTAAGCAGAACCTCCGCCTCGTGTTCACTCAATCCGTAAGCAAGGGCCATGACATGACAATATTTACTCATCCTTATAATATGCGTACCTGTTTCATTATCCTTATATTCCGCCGCCCGCCCCAGCATTCTTATAATCTCAAGCCTGGTGTTGTGAATCTGTGCAGTTCTCTCCCGAACAAGGCCTTCAAGATGATCCCTGTGTTGTTTAAGTTCAAGCTGGTTTCTTATCCGCTTCTTTACAAGTGCCGGGTTAATAGGCTTGGCAATATAATCAACAGCACCAAGGTCAAGCCCTTTCCCCTCATTGATGTCCTCATCAAGAGTGGTAATAAACATTACAGGGATTCCCCTGGTCTTTTCATTCTCTTTAAGCCTGCGGCATACCTCATAACCGTCCATACCGGGCATCATTACATCCAGAAGAATTATTGATGGAGCCGGGTCTGCTGAAGCAAGAGCAAGGGCCTTATCCCCGGAAGTGGCGGCAATAACTGAATATTCATCCTTGATTGCCTGCATAATAATCTGGATGTTTCCGGGAATATCATCAACAACCAGAATTTTCGGTTTTACTGTCATATAACCTCCCGACTCAACTTATAAAATAATGATTTAATAATATCTCTGCTTCTGTCTGTATCAAAGCTGTTAAGACTGGAAGCAAGTTCATCAATAGAAGCAGCATGCTCTGTTTCACCAACAAGAGACTGAAGCAGCTCCAGTTTGTCAAGAGCTTCCCCGTGATCACTGTCAAGAAGAATAAGGATACGGGAAAGTAATGCTTTTACTGCTTCGGGATTATATTCTGCGCCTTTTACCGGAGGCTCCGGGGATAGGACCAGAAGATTTACCGACTCTACTGCAGAATCAACTTCAAGCCCCAGTTTTATCAGCAAATCCCCCGCAGATCCAATATCTTTCCTATTAATGGCGCTCATTATTTCATCCGCCATACCGGGGATCATTACTCCCCCCAGGTTTCCTGCCACACCCTTAAGTGTATGAATAAAATATTTAAGCTCATCAAAACGGTTTTCTCTAAAAAGAATCTCCATCTTTTGTGAAGCGCCGGAATATGACGCGCTGAATTCTGCCAGCAGTTTTCTGTACAGCAGCCGATTGCCTGAAACAAGCCTAAGCCCTTTAGACTGGTTAAATCCGTAAAGACCGGAAAACCCTGCATCATAAGAAGGTTTCCCTCTGTACTTCATTCTTGAAACACCCCCCTTATTTGTACTGAGAAGTTCAATCATAGTTTTATAAAGCTCCACTGTGTCAATAGGCTTGCTCACATAACCATTCATGCCATGTTCCTGAACTTTCTCCCTGATATCGGGTGCCACATCCGCTGTCATGGCGATAATTGGAAGTTCAGATTCCTTAACTGTTTCCCGTATTTTTACAGCAGCTTCATAGCCGCTCATTACCGGCATCTGAAGATCCATAAGTACAATATTATATTGTTTCCCTATATTTAAAACTGCATTTACAGCCTCCTCGCCATTTGAGACTGTATCAACAATAAAGCCTTCACCTTCAAGGAGCTCCCGTGCAACCTCCTGGTTTATTTCATTATCTTCAACAAGGAGTATTGAATAGCCCCGTATTTCATCAAGCCCTTCAGGTACATACTCCCAGGGGGTTTCCTCTGTTCCGTCAAAACCCTTATTGGCAGCCACATCCATAATCACATTAAAAAGCTGGGAAGAGGTAACAGGCTTCATTATAAACCCGTCCAGCCCCATCTCTTTTGACTCTGTATATATCTCCTCCTGCTCATAACCTGTAACAATTATTATTCTCGGCTTAATACCAATCTCTTCACTTTCAACAATAATTCGTGAAGTTTCGATTCCATTAATCCCGGTCATTTCCCAGTCAATAAAAGCGAAGCTGTAAGGCTCATCTCCGCTTATAGCGGTTCTTACAAGTTCTTCAATTGCCTCCTCGCCGCTGAAGCAGACTTTTGTTTTAAAAGAAAATTTTTCAAGATATGAGGTCATTACCCTGCAGGCGGTTTTATTATCATCAACAACAAGAGCTTTCCTGTTTTTTAAAATACCGGGAACAACCAGGCTCTCCCTTTTGTCAGATGATACTCCAAAAACAGCAGAAAAATAAAAAACACTCCCCTTCCCATATTCACTTTTTAACCCGATTACCCCATCCATCATCTCCACAAGACGTTTACTTATTGCAAGACCAAGCCCTGTACCTCCGAACTTCCTTGTAGTAGAAGAATCCGCCTGCATAAAGGGCTGGAAAAGACGCTCCATCTCCTCCTCTTTAAGTCCAATACCGGTATCACTTACTGAAAATTTAATTACCACTCCGCTATCGTTAAAATCCTCAGCGGAAACCTCCACAAGGATCTCACCATTGTCAGTAAATTTTACAGCATTATTCGCAAGATTAAGAAGGATCTGCCCCAGCCTTAAAGGGTCACCTTTAAGGATTCTGGGAATACGGTTATCTATGGAAATAACAAATTCAAGCCCCTTTTCCCTTGCCCGCAGTCCCACCATATTTGACAGGTTTATCATAATATCCTGAAGAGTAAAATCTATATTCTCCAGCTCCAGTCTGCCCGCCTCTATTTTCGAGAGGTCGAGTATATCATTTATTATTCCAAGCAGCGACTGGGCTGATAAATCAATTTTGTAAACATAGTCCCTCTGCTTCGGATTAAGATCAGTTTTTTTAAGGAGATAATTCATACCCATAATCGCGTTCATGGGTGTCCGGATTTCATGACTCATGTTAGCCAGAAACTCACTCTTTGCCCTGTTTGATGACTCAGCATCCTCTATAGCTTTTTTAAGCTCCTCCTGGGCAAGTTTTCTTTTAATCATAAGACTGAAAAGATGTGATACACCGTCAATAAGGTCCCTCTCCTGATTAAGGAAAGGGCCTTCATCAGCCTCCTGAACCTCATCAAGGTAGTAAACCTCAACCACCCCCGCCAATCCGCCATCCACCACAATATCACTTGCCATCATGCTCACTGCATCATCATATCTGTCTGTATAATATTCCTTTCCATCATAAACTATACGCGCCACAGCAATTTCCGGATACTGCCAGCTAAGAGGGATAACATTTACCGCATACCTGAAAACATTATCCGTATCATCATTACTCTGTATTGAATCAGAGATTCTATAAAGACAGTTTATCTCTTTTACCCTTTTCCGCATCTCCTTTAAAAGCCTGTCCCTCTCCTCAAGGGATTTTTTCCTGTCAGTAATGTCAAAACCTGAAGGTATTAAAAAACTCACCTCCCCGTTCTTATCCTTAACCGGGGAAAGGAGAAAGTCCACATGGTGTGCTTCCCCATTACTGTCAAAATGGGTTACTTCAAATGCTGACGATTCCCCTTTTGAAGCTGCTATGGTGGCGCTTTCCAGCTTTTCCCTATCCTCCGGAGAGTTATCCCACCATGGCCCATCAATAAATGGTTTATTAACCACATCTTCATATTTTACCCCTGCAAAAGAGATGGCAGCGTTATTCACGTCCAGGAGAATCCCATCTGTGCTCATAAACCCTAAAAAGAAATGAATATTTTCATTAAATATGGTTTTAAATTTGCTTTCACTTTCACGCAGGGCGATCTCAACATTTTTTCTCTCAATAACATAACCGAGCTGAATACCCGCATCGGACATCAGATCAATTATTGTCCTGTCAACAGGTACAGCATCTTTTGAAAAGAACTCAACAACAGCTTCTACCTCATTATTCACAATAACTGGAAATCCGAAAGCTGCACGCACGCCCAGATCATGGCTTAAATTCTTTCTGAAAAAATTATCCGCTTCATAAATATCTGATATCCACTCCGGCTTCCCTGAACTGTATATTCTGCCAGGCAGCCCCACACCCGGAAGAAAATCCATCTGAGATGTAGCCTTTATCAGTTCATCATAGCTGTTACTGTCATTAAAAAACCATATATTAGATGAAATAAGTTTGCCGCTCTGTTTTGAATAAAAATACACATGCCCCGCCTGCCAGTTTATATATCTGCAGGCCAGATCCAGAGTAACCTGAAAAACCTCCTCAGTTGTTGAGGCAGCATTTGCCGTTGAGGCCACCTCCTTCATAAAGACAGCACTCTCTTCGCTGTCCTTCAGGGCTTTAACAGCATCATTGAGTTCCAGAGTCCTCATATAGACCCTCTCCTCAAGCTCCTGATTGAGCCTTAGAATCTCCTCTTCTGCTGCTTTTTTCTCTGTAATATCGTTTCCGGAACTGAGTGTTCCTGTAATATTACCTTCTTCATCTTTTATCAGTGTATTGTTCCATGCAATAAATCTCAGGTCACCGCTCTTTGTAATAATAAAATTTTCTGCATGGGAATATTCCTCTATATACCCGTTCATCATACGTTTAAAAGCAACTCTAAACCCTTCTCTGTCCTCTGGAAGAAGCAGCAGATCAAACCATCCTTTACCAAGTAACTCCTCCTCTTTATAACCGGTAATTTCACACCCCTTCTGGTTCACCAGTTCGGTAACTCCATCCCTGTTGATCACAACAAAAATAGTACCGGCAATATCGAGATATTGCTGCGCCTTTTGACGCTCCAGGTTTATTATTTTTTCCGCCTCAACTTTTTCTGTTATCACTTCTGTAAAAATTATAATCCCCCCCACTGTACCGGCATTTTTCAGCCAGGGGTGAATTTCCCATTTTAGCCAGTCAACAGCACCGTTTTCACGTTCAAAACGGTCGCTCTCTCTTTGCATACTTTCACCGGACAAACATCTCTTATGAATATCCTTCCACTCATCCATCCTGTCAATTTCAGGGAATACTTCATAATGTGTTCTTCCAATAATTTCCTCATCTGCAAGACCATAGTCCTGATACCACCTTTCACTTGCGGCAAGATACCTCATTTCAGTATCAAACATTGCAATAGCAGCAGGGGTATACTTAATAAATAGACGCATCTGCATCTCACTGGTCTTCAGGGCCTCCTCCACCTCTTTCTTGTCTGTTATATCCTTACCCGTGGAAACAAAATACTTTATCTCATTACTCTCATCTTTGATAGGTGTAATTGTCTGATCATAATAAAAAACATTGCCGTCCTTTCTCCTGTTTATTACTTCAGACCTTATAGATTCTCCGGCAAGAATAGTATCCCATACTTTAGTATAATATGAAGGGTCCATTTCTCCCGATTTTAAAATGCTCGGCTTCGCGCCAATAGCTTCTTCCCTGGAAAAGCCTGTTATCCTTTCAAAGGCGCTGTTAACATATTCAATATTGCCATTAATATCTGTTATAAAAACAATATCAGCAGCCTGGTCCAGGGCATCAGACATTTTTTTCATTTCAGCAAGGGTGCGCTGCTGATGTTTCATATCCCTCAAAACAAGGACACCTCTGTTTTGCTCATTAGCAATGTCCTCTCCGGTAATTAGCTCAGAGGACTGTTCAGGGGATTCCTTCGCGATAACTGTATCTTCAAAAAATACAACAACATCAGATGGAGTGTTTCCCGGTGTTAGCGGATTAAAGTAAGATTTCACGTTTAGTGAAGTTTTGCCATCCTTTGATTTTACCTCCCCTCTGAAAGATCCGGCCATGCCGTCAATAGCTGAGACAAGAATGGTTTCCAGCTCACTAAAGGGGATATCACTGATGGTCTTTTTCATCACCGCATTGCGGGGAAGATTCAGTATTTCCAGGCCTCGTTCATTTACATCAACGATTGTCCCTTCAGGATTAAACCTTATAATGCCGAGGGGAGCCTTCTCAAAAAGAATTCTGTGATATTTTTCCGAATCCTCTATAATGCCTGCAAGTTTTTTCAGCTCAGTTACATCATCAATGCTTACAAGAATTCTGGACCTCTTATCGAGCTCAAGCCTGTTTACCGAAAAAAGAACATCCCTGATAAATATCCTGCCATCAAGTCCCACTGATACACGGCCTTCAGACTTATTCACAATTCCTGATTCTTTCAGTGTCCGGTTTACTACAGGGCAGACTCCGCAGGCATGACACTCAGGTTTTTCCAGCCAGTTCATGTCCTTTAAATTAATGCACTCCTGGAATTTTCTGCTTAAAAGATGGAGAAAAAATTCACTATCATCAAAGCTGTCATTCCTGTTTGAGTAATTAATATTCTGAATCTGCCCTTCCTCATCAAGAAGCATCATAACTATTGGCGCATTATCAAAAATCAGATTAAGCACACCCTTCTGATTTTCAAGCTGAGTAATAAGATTTTCCCGTTCAATTTTTTCATAAAGTCCGGCAAGATCAGATTCAAGTATTCTGCTGAACTCGGCAAAAAGATCGGGCAGATCCTGGGACTTATTCTCATAAGTACTGTCAAGTATACAGATTGTTCCAAAGGGATCGCCATCGGGCCATTTTACGGGATAACCGAAATAATATGTCATGCCCAGTTCAACATCGGGGCTGTTCTGCCATTTAGGATCATTAAGGGCATCATCCACCACCATGGGGGTTCCGGTTTTTACCACCTCTTCACAATAATGCCCTGTATTTAATTCTGACCTGTCATTCCTGTTAAAGGGGTTTCTCTCTGAATCGCTGGAAACAAATATCTCAAGATACTCATCTGTAAACCTGGTTACCAGAGCTGCAGAAACAGATGTAATCCTCCCCAGGAGATCAACAATCCTCTGCCACTTCTGAATAATTTCATCAGTTATTTCAGGTCGTAAACTGCCGAAAGGTAAAATCATATATAAATCCTCTATTAATACTCATAATCCTCATTCGCAATCAACTTATATATATTATACTTCAATCTGCTTTTCAGTCAAGCGTAAAGATTGAGAAAAAATATATCATTTCACGATTTGAGTAATCTGTTCTTTGTCATTCCCGCAAAGGCGGGAATCTCATAATACCATTTTTATTAGTTCCCGGCAATACAATGGGGAAAATACAGGCCCGGGGAATTCCAAGCTTAAATGCTTGACTTTAAATCGTAATAGTATTATTTTATATTGACTGTTCGAAATAAATAAAATATAAATTCCCTTAATCAATCCAGACTATCCGGAAAGAGGGAAATAACAGAGTAAATAAGGCGGGGTAACCATGGAAACAATCTCTCAAAACTATGACGCAATCATTGTTGGCTCAGGGCCGGGGGGCGCTACCCTGGCTAAAGAACTGAGCAGTAAGAATAAAAAAGTCCTTATACTCGAATGGGGTCCGGGCGGACCTGTAACAGGGTCTCTCTGGAGATATATAAGGGAACAGTGCTGGCCGGGGAAAGGACTCCTCATAGTGTGGCGCAACTTCCTCGGCATGGTGCGGGGGATAACAACAGGGGGAAGCTCCATGTTCTATTACGCAACCTGTTTCCCTGTACCCCATAAGATGCTTTTAAAATACGGCATTGATGTCACTAAAGAAGAGAAGGAGGCCCGTAAAGAGCTTCCAATTGCCCCTCTTAAACCTGCGATGATAACACCCATGGCATCAACGATAATGGAGAGTGCCAAATCTCTGGGTTATGACTGGAAGCTCATTGAAAAATTCATGTACCAGGAAAAATGGAGCCCCGGAGACCGGTTCGGATACTACGGCGACCCAAAAGGTGTTAAGTGGACTGCGAAGATGTACGTTGATGAGGCACTCTCAAAGGGGGCGGAGATAATCAACAATGCCAGAGTTGACAAAATTCTTTTTGAAGGGGAAAAGGCTGTTGGTGTTGAGTTTAAACATAAAGGACGAAGCATTAAAGCCCTGGGAGGGAATATAATAATCGCTGCAGGAGGGATAGGAACTCCTGTGATCCTCCGTGGTATAGGCCTGAAAGAGACAGGTAAAAATTTTTTCTACGACCCCCTCATAACTGTTTGCGGGAAAGTAAAAGATGTTAAAGCGCGAAAAGATGAGATACCCATGTCAGCGGGATGCCACTTTGACAAAGAGGGGATTGTCATGACAGATATGCCCCTCCCCTTTGCAGTAGACCAGGTCTTCACAGCCCAGTCCTTCAGGTTCTGGCGTCTTTTTGAAACAGGCCGCACCCTGCGCATTATGATTAAAATAAAGGATGACCTTTCAGGCCGCCTTACAGACAGGGGGGGAGTTCGCAAAAATCTTACAGATGCTGACAAAGAAAAACTGAACAAAGGTTATGAAAGAGCAAAAGATATTCTCGAAAAGTGCGGCGCAACAGGTATATATAAAACATGGTATCTTGCCGCACACCCGGGGGGAACTGTTAAAATCGGAGAATTTCTCGATTCCGATCTTAAACTGAATGGATATGAAAACCTTTATGTATGCGACTGCTCAGTAATTCCGGAACCATGGGGGCTGCCGCCGACACTGACACTTATATGTCTGGCTAAAAGGCTGGCAAAGCATTTAGCGGGGAAGTGACCTCACCCCCCGGCCCCCTCTCCTCAAGGAGAGGGGGAGTTCTCAGAAAAAAACCATGAGTGAAAATGATAAATACTACAAAATTAAAACAATATAATTATTACAGCCTCTTTATTTTTCAAGGAGCCCCTCTCCTTGAGGAGAGGGGCGCGCCGAAGGCGGGGGTGAGGTAAATGCCTAAAATTGTAGACCATGACGATTACAGAAAGGAGATGCTGGACAAGTGTTTCAGCCTCTTCAGTACAAAGGGTTATTCAAACATAACAATGAAAGAGATCGCTGCCGAAACCGGTGTTTCAACCGGAACACTCTACCATTATTTCCCCACAAAGGAAAGTATTCTGGGGCAGATGATATCGCGGGCCGGGGAGATCAACACAGCTGAATATATCAGCAGAGCTGAAACAACCGGCAGTGCTGCAGACCGTTTTATGCTCATGGTCGATTTCTGGAAAGAGAAAGGGGAATACTACAAAAACCTCATGCTTCTCAGCATTGACATGAAAAGAACATCTCCCCCTGAAGAGTCGGAAAGGGTATTTCGAACTTTTTCTGACCATTACACAGAAATAATGGCTGATAAACTCGACCTGACACCTGAATTTGCCCGTTCAATTTTTATCCATATAATGGGGCTGGTTCTCCATTCTATTCTTGCACCCGGATCTCTGAACTATGGAGATGAGATCGATCGTTTCAGTGAATTAATTAAACCCTTTATCAAGGAGAATAAACCGGATTAATTATGCCGATTATGTCATCCCTGCCCCCGCCTTCGCGGGGATAAACTCCGGCGGGAATCTCATAATCATTGATTTTTACAGGAGATTCCGGCTCTCCCTTAGCACTTCGGCCGGAATGACAAAATGAATAAAAGGAGAAAAGTAATGGCAGATAAAAACCTGATTGAGGATATTGCCCGCTCTGCTGCCGGCACTGATATTTGCAGAAGCATAGTAAGGGGAGCAGCCCCGGAGTTTATATCTTCATGGGCGGGCCGCAACCCTGTTAAACGGCTCATAGCCCGGTTTGTTTCCCGCAGTATCACAAAAAGTTTTGCAGCAGAAGCGGCCCCTTCATCATCTCACGATAATGCAGAAGTTGTGAACGATGAGGTTAGGGAAAACTTCAGGCGTTTTATAGAAGCTGTTGATTTTGGCGAACTAAAAGAGGCTCTTGACCGGTCATCAGCCCTAAGCGGCCCTTATATTAAAATGATAAATGAAGAGCTATGGGAATATCCCGCAAAGGTTGTGTGCCTCCTTGCAATGATCCCTGCCCTTTCAAATACAGCTTTTACTGCAGCAAAGGAGACTGCCGCACCCCTGAACCGCATGGCCCCTGATCTCTTAACAGATGTGATCCTTTCTCTCATGCGCGATATTGACATAAAACAGGTGAGCTCGCTCATAAATGAGCTGAGCGAGCTTGTGCGTAAAATACACACCGGCAGCGCCCTTATAGGTGAACCGGGAAGGCCTGCGATTCCTGAAGTATTTAATAAAATCAGCAAAGATTTAACAGACTCAATAGACATCCCCCTCCTTCTGAAAGCGGGTTTAATGTTCGGTGAAATAAAAGAGCAGGTGATAAACTCAATATCCGGGGCTGTGAACAGTCATCAGGGGCTGCTGGCTGACAGGATTATGAACGGCTTCAGACACTCCTCTTCTGCAGCATCGCGGATGGGAAGGAGCCTTGATTCTATAGAAAAGAATTTCAATGACCGGAATCTGGCAGATCTTATATCAGCAGGCCTTGCAGAGATAGACGTACAGGAGCTTTCTGACAGCATAAACCGCATATGTGAACTGATCAACCGGATTCATGAGAGCGACCCGGATATAATCAGGGGGCCGTTGACTCAGTTTTTTTCATCCCTTGATCCTTACGAAAGCGCTGAAGCCATCCGCCGCACCTTTGATGATATTGCTGAATCAGTCAAACCTGCAGCCCCTATTATCCTGCCGCCGCTCCTGAAAGGGATCGGAGAGATGATAAGTTCTGCCAGGGATGAAAATCCCAATGAGATGGATGAGGCTCTCCGCACTCTTAAACAGGCTATGGAAGGGGGGGAGAAATAATATGAATAAATTTATTGATGCTGCGTCAGATCTTGAAAACAGCTTTATAAAAAAATGGAAAGATGAAGGCCGCGGGGTTGTGGGATACACCTGTTCCTATGTGCCTGATGAGATAATTCACGCTGCCGGGCTCCTCCCATGCAGGGTCCGCGGGTTCAGTGCTGCTGAAACGACCATAGGGGATACCTACTTCGGGCCCTTTATATGCAGCCTCCCTAAATGTATGCTTCAGCTGGCAGGGGAGGGAAAATTCAATTTTCTCGATGGGATTATTATAACACCTGGATGCGACTCAATGCGCCGGCTTGATGAATGCTGGAGAAAAGCAGGTGAGGATTTTGAAGGTATTATGCCCCGGTTTTTTTTCCACTTCGGCGTGCCTCATAAATTTACAGACTATACAGTAAAATGGTTCACAGAGGAAACCCGCAGGCTTATAAATGCCTTAGAATCACATTTCAAAGTTGAAATCAATGATAAAAAACTCTCTGAGTCGATAAAGCTATACAACCGCTCACGAAAACTCCTGAGTGAGTTCGACAATTTGAGGACTATGGATGCTCCCCCATTTACAGGAACTGACGCCCTGGCTGCTGTTCTCGCAGGAACAGCCATGCCCCGTGAGGAATACAACAGTCTCCTTGAAGAGTTTATTGCTGAGATGAAAACCTCTCCGGGGATAGAGGAGCGTAAACGGATAATGCTGGTGGGGAGCGCCAACGATGACCTGGAGCTGGTGCGCATAATAGAAGGGAGCGGCGGACTGGTTGCAGCTGACAATCTCTGCTTCGGATCACGGCTCTACAGTGACCTTGTTGATGAAAGTATCGATCCTGTGAGTGCCCTTGTTAACCGGTACCTGAGCCATAACGAATGCCCCAGAATGTACGGCGATTACAAAAACCGCCTACTCTCCCTGAAAGAAAAAATCGAAAGTGCAAAAATCGACGGTGTTATTCTGCAGAATATCCGCTTCTGCGATCTTCATGGATCAGAGAACGGCTTATTCGAACGGGATCTTGAAAAAGAGGGTATACCCTGCATGCGCCTTGAAAGGGAGTACGGCCCCCTGGTTGAAACCGGGCGCATGAAGATGCGGGTTGACGCGTTTCTTGAAAGACTTAACCGGGAGGCGGCAAAAAGATGAGAAAAGAACTGAGAGAGTATAATTTTGACTGGATGCTTTGGAACGCCTTTGCCTCAGCAGGGCGTCTTAAGGCCGGATCAGAAAAGGAATACATAAACACGCTAAAGTATATCCCCTATTTCAAAGGGGTGGTTGAACCTATAATGGCATGCGGCGAGCCAGGGGAGAAATTTCTCGATATTACAGCAAAGTATATGGGTAATATTGTCCACGCCGGAGAAAAGGGTTACAAAACCGCTGCTACCACATTCTGTTTTTCTCCTGCTATTTTTTATGCCATGGATATAATACCTGTAGGACTTGAGGTAATATCTGTTATGATGACCTTTGCCTACAAAAGGGGGACAGCTGACTTTCTCGATTTCTGCAATGAAGCCGGATTCACAGAAACATCATGTTCCTCCCAGAGAGGCACACTGGGAGCCTATCTTGCCGGAACCGGTGCAGAAATAGACATGTTTGTAACAGATTCACCCGGGGTATGCGACACCAATGCCAATGCCTTTTCTTTCGCCTCCGCCTATCTGGACAAGCCCTTCTTTCAGCTCGACATGCCCCCTGACCTTACAGGCGCCCGGTCTGATGAATACCACCGTGAAGACTACAAAGCACTGATAAAGTTTCTCGAAGAGCAGACCGGGAAAAAACTGGATAGAGATAAGCTGAAAATGCATCTTAATGAGCTTCAGAAGCAGGATGAAATTATTGCTGAACTTGAAGAGATGGCCCGGATTATTCCCAGCCCTATTCCGGTTGCCTATAACCTTTTAATTTATGCCTCCAGATTCCTTTTTGCAGGGATGCCTGAATGCACAGAAGTGCTTGAGTCAATGCTTAAATTATCCTCCGAAAATGCCGCCCTTAAACGCTCAGGCCTGAAAGGGGGTGAAGAGAAGATCAGGGCATTTTTCTGCTACATTGACCACTATGCCCAGAATCTTCAGCTCTGGCAGATGCTTGAACGTGAAGGGATAAGCTACTGCGGAAACATACTTAGCCGCCTATGGGCTGAGAATATTCCCCACGTTAAAGAGTACAGCAAACTTGAAGCATCCTACAAAGTAGACACCTCAAGCCTTGATTCAATGATAGACACAATGGCAAAGGTAAACTCCAGGATGCCCATGATAAAATCGATAAGGGGGCCCTACGACGCCCCTGACATGTGGCTGGAGGACACACTCTCCCTTGCAAAGATGTACAGCACAGATGTTATAGTATACAACGGCACCCCGGGATGTCGAAATACCTGGGGAATGGTGAAACTTCTTGCCCGGGATACTGAGGCTGCCGGCTTCCCCACATATATAATGTACTCTGATGCCTTTGACGAAAGGGTCCAGTCCTGGGAAGCCACCGAAGAGCGCTTCCTGGAATTTCTTAAAGTGAGGAAAATTGTATGATTACTGCTGGAATAGATGTGGGATCACTCACCTCAAAGGCGGTTATTATGAAGGATGGCAGAATTCTATCCTCAATAATTGTAAAATCAGGCCCCAGGCCCTGGGAGTCTGCTGAGCGGATAATAAAAAGCGCCCTTGAAAAAATAAATTTATCAATGACAGATATCACTTATACTGTGGGCACAGGATACGGACGGGACAGAATATCCTTCATAAACCGTGCAGTATCAGAGATCGCCTGCCACGGCAGAGGTGCAAAATGGCTCATCCCCTCAGTCCGGACAGTGATAGATATAGGGGGACAGGACTGTAAAGCCATGAGGCTTAATGAAAATGGTGAGATGGTAAAATTTATAACCAATGACAAATGCGCATCAGGTACAGGCCGATTTCTGGAGGTTATGGCAAAGGTGATGAATGTTGAACTCTCCGACCTGGGAGAGCTGTCAGCAAGGTCAAAGAATCCGGTTACCCTTGCATCAGCCTGTACTGTCTGGGCACAGGCGGACGTTATCCAGCACCTGAACGAAATGATTCCACTTGAAGATATTGCTGCCAGTATAAATAATGCCATGGCCTCCCGCATGTCAACCCTTGTGAGCAGCATAGGGATTGAGAGGGAGGTATGCATGACAGGGGGTGTGGCAAAAAACAGCGGAGTGGTGAGCGCCCTGGAAAAAACCCTGGGGATTCGAATTAAAAGAATAAGAAAAGATGATCCCCAGCTGGCAGGTGCAATAGGCGCCGCCCTTTACGCGGAGACTTTTTCAAATGGGGGTTCTATATGATATGCGCCGGGTGCGACGTAGGTTCTCTCACAGCCAAAGCGGTTATTCTTGAAGAGGGGGAGATTATAGCAAAAGAAATTATCAGGGCATCTGCCAGGCCTGAGGAGTCAGCCCTCAAGGTGATGCAGGCTGCCTGTTCCAGGGCGGGAATTGATATGAGCGCCATTGAGTATTGTGTAGGCACAGGCTACGGCCGCAAACATATCCCCTTTGTAAACTCAGTTGAATCTGAGATCGCCTGTCATGCCCGAGGTGCCTTTAAACAGGCCCCGGGCACACGCACAATTATTGATATAGGCGGCCAGGATGCAAAGGCAATTCGAATTGATGAAAAGGGTAATGTTATCCGCTATGTATATAATGACAAATGCGCATCAGGTACAGGCCGATTTCTTGAAATTATTGCAGACTCTCTTGATGTGCCCCTTGAAGAGATGGGTGCCATGTCTGATAAATCCAGAGAAAAGCTCACAATATCGAATCAGTGTGTGGTCTTTGCAGAAACCGAAATAATATCTCTTGTAAACGAAGGTAGGGAGATTGCAGACATCATCAGCGCCCTCCATCAGGCTGTTGCGAACAGGGCAGCTTCTCTCGCACGTGGAATCGGTGTTGAAGCTGATGCTGTAATGACTGGGGGTGTGGCAAAAAACTCCGGCATGTTCGCAGCCCTGGGCAGAGCTATGGGTATTGAGCTGAAGGCGGTTGCAGACCCCCAGATCAACGGAGCTCTGGGTGCCGCACTGATAGCGGAAGATCTCTTTAGAGGCAAAAAGTGAATGATTAACCTCTTTGATGATACAATATATGAATTAAGGGCGTTTCTTGATGAGAAAAAAATCTCCGGCAGACTCCGGGAACTGGAGGCTTCTGACCGGCAGTGGCCATCATGCGGGAGTGGGAATATGGTCCTTGCTTCAGATACCGGGGTTGAACTGGGTAACCCGGAAAAGGAATCTGCATCTTTCATTGTTTGGACAGAGAATACCGGTGAAGTCAAAGATGGCCGGGTAAACCTCATAGGCCCTGACATATCTGAATCAAAAGGGAAAAGCCTTCCATTCGGCAGGGTTTTAATTTTTACTGTAAAAGATATGGATGAAAACAACTGTTATGAACGGCACCGGCAGATCGATACCGCCCGGTACAACCTTAATCTGAAGGGCTACATGATGCGGGCTGTATCACAGTATATGAGGGAATGGAGCCGTGTAAGCAATGAAGCATTGACTAATGGTTTCGATTTTACGGCCCTTGCAGGAGCCCTTTCATCTATTTACCGCTCCATGGAATTTATTGAATCTGTGGAATATATTTTTGTTACATCATCTGCAGATGATGTGCTTTTTCTCGGAGAAAAGGGATCAAGGGTTCAAAGAGTGATAGGGGCCATGAATAAAATGGCAACCGAGCTCTCCTTTGACTGCGGCAGCTGCGATTATACAGATATATGCAGCGAGGTTGAGGGGCTCAGGAGTATGCGTAAATGTTAACATCAGCCCTTTCCCGCGCATACTTCGACTTCGCTCAGTACAGGTACGGAGTACAGGTGCGGAGTACAGGTGCGGGAACCTATTATAGGCATATGCGGCTTTGTTAATATCAACCTTGTCATTCCCGCGCATACTTCGACTTCGCTCAGTACAGGTACGGGAATCCATTGTTTGTATTCAGGAGTTTAGTTTGAAAAAATATTATGTGTATATTTTATCGAATAAAAAGAATGGTACCCTGTATGTTGGTGTAACGAGCGATCTAATTAAAAGAATTTATCAGCATAAAGATGGTAGTATAGAAGGTTTTACTAAAAAATATGATTTGAAACGGCTTGTATATTTTGAAGAAGGTTGCAATGTGAATGAAGCTATTAAACGGGAGAAGCAGTTAAAAAAATGGAACCGTCAATGGAAAATAAATCTGATAGAAAAGGAAAACCCGGAGTGGGACGATTTATTTGAGAATATAGTTTAGTGTGGTATTCATGGATTCCCGCCTTCGCGGGAATGACAGTAGAGTTCGGGAATGACAGCGGGTAATTCACTCCAGATTAATGATTAGAGAGGAAACCATGAACGGGGAAAAAACAAACACAATAATATCACTCTGCGGCAAGGGGGGTGTGGGAAAAACAACAGCCTCTGCCCTTATTATCAGGGCCCTGAGTGAAAATCCTCACAACCAGGTTCTGGCTATTGACGCAGACCCTGCAGTGGGGCTGGCAACTGCCCTGAACATTGAAGTTAAAACCACCGTTGATAATATTCGAAATGAATTTATTGAGCTTGTTAAAACCGGGAAAAGCGGTGACAAAGAGGAGGTGCTCTCCCTCCTTGACTATGAAATGACCGGAGCCCTTCATGAAACAGGGAATCTGGTTTTCCTGAGTATCGGCCGCCCCGAGACCGACGGCTGCTACTGCCAGGTCAATGAAATCCTGAAAGATATTATAGCATCGATTGCTGAAAATTTTGACTACGTTATAATCGATGCAGAGGCAGGGGTTGAGCAGGTAAACCGCAGGGTACTGGAAAAGGTTACCCATCTTATACTCATAAGCGATCTATCGGTTAAAGGAATAAAAGTTGCGGATACAATATACAAAGTTGCAGGTGAGGCTGTCAGGTTCGACAGGGCCGGGCTTATAATAAACAGGGTGAGCGACACAGAGGATCTTAAGCGGATAACCCTCCCTCCAGGCATACCCTTTCTCGGATATATACCTGAGGACAATGAAATCAGAAATGCTGATATTGAAGGAAAAAACTTTTTAACCATGCCCGGAACAGCCTCACTTGAAGCAGTGAAGCAGGCTCTGAAGGCTATAGGGATATTTCCTTTATGCGCCCGGAATCAGCAGGGGGAATAATTATGAATACAGCTGATGCTGACCTGAAAAGTATCCTTTAAAAACCATACAACCCTCAGATTACAGGAGCCCTGGGCGCAGCTGTCTATGCCAGGATGGGGGGGTGAGATGTTACAACAGTAATACTGCTTCTAGCATACCTCCCCCTGTCTTTATGCAAGGCAAGAAGCTGCAGCCCCCTGTTTATAAAATCCGGCAGTGATATCAATATTCTATCTCACCCTCATTGCATATACCTGAGAAGCAATTTTCTCGGCAATATTGTTCGGCGCTTTTACAGTTACAGCATTACGCACTGTTTTCACCTGATCCATTGCCTCGCCTCTTGAAAGCCCTGTACCGATATTCTGCACCTTCGCCTCTTCAACTGCAGAATATGCCGCAGAAGCAAGAATCTCACCTGTTTCAACAGATACAAGACGGGCGTCAATTACAATCTCAAGAGTCTCCTCAACTGAAACAGCGCTCCCTGCTTTCTGCTCATCTTTATTATACTTTGCTGATGAAAGAGTTAAATAAAGTATAGCATCAACACCAAGAATTTTCCCTATACGCCTGCCCTGACTCTCATCAACCAGACCTGTCATGGAAAGCCTGTGTTCTTTTAAAAGCTCATTGAGCCTGTGACGTTCAATAACCCTGAAGCACTGCGTAGCATGAAGATGATGAATATAATTACTTGCACTGTCAGTAACAGCGGAATTAAACATTACGTTCCCGGTCCGATTCTCCACCTCACCAACTGCCACCAGAATGCGGTCCTGATGAGGGAGAGGCTTATAGGAGACTGAAGAACAGGAAGTTACAGCTATTGCCAGAAAAATTATAACCAGATTTCTCATTTTAAACTCCGGATCTATTTTTAAGTTATTATGAAGAATTAAATTATCTGCCACCCTGCAGCAGAAGTCAAATAATTTTTAAGATATTAAAGCATCCCGCCTGACTCTTCCTTTAGCAAAACTTGTAATTCTGCGATTATTTATAAAAAACTTGAATATGACTGAATATTTCGCTATGCTGTTTCTGTCAATTAGATGCTTATCAATCAGAATTCAGGAGGATTTATGAACAAGTCGTTACTAAAAAAAGGTATTATATTTATCTCTGCATTGCTCCTTACATTTGCTTTTTCAGGCTGTGGGAAAGAAAAAGAAACAGTGAAGCTGTCAGATAATCAGAAGATAGTTGAAGGGACAGTTACAGATGTATACAATGATGAAAAGGATGCATATGTAACAATTAAAACTGATGAAGGAGAATTCATAATTGACTGTCAGAAAAAAAGCTTTGAAAAACCGATTGAGAATAGTGATATTGTTAAGGTGATTGTTGAGGATACGCGGATCCAGAACGGAAGCAATGTGGGTATTCTTGATTCTATTATCTCACATACCAAATCTAAATAACACCAGAAGAGTTTAGTCTGAGCTGCTGCTCAGACTAAACTCTTAAATAATTAAAGCTCTCTCATTCCCCTTTAAAAAAACCGGTCATATCTCATATATGACAAAAATCAGAGAAATTAGTCTTAAAGTCCTGAACAATAGAATCAATATAGTACCCGCATAGTACTTTTGCCCTATTGACTCCCTCTCTCCAGAGGCTATAATTCGATTTAATAAAACTACCGGATACTGCTGAAGACATTTTCAAAAATTATCCTTAACCGTCTTTTATAGAACCAGTTTAACCGGAGGAGGTAAAAAAAATGATTAAAACTGAAGAGAGCCGGGAACCGGGTCATATTAAACTGAGGAAGCCGAATCTTGCAGATGGAGCAGATATACACAGTCTGATAAAAAATTCCAAACCTCTGGATCTTAACTCACTCTACTGCTACCTCCTTATATGTGAGCATTTTAATGAAACTTCTGTTGTGGTGCAGCATCAATCCGCAATAAAAGGATTTATATCCGCCTATATTCATCCCAAAAAAGATGATACACTTTTTATCTGGCAGGTTGCAGTCCACCCTTCAATGAGAAAAATGGGTATGGCAATGAAAATGGTAATGGTTATACTGGGCAGAGACATTGCAAAAAAAGTCAGGTATATAGAAACTACCGTGTCGCCATCAAATGAACCCTCCTCAAGATTTTTTCATTCTTTGGCATCAACTCTTAAAACCGGACTTGCAAAGGAGACCTTTATTACTGAATCGATGTTCGGAAAAGAAGAACATGAGGAGGAGATTCTTTTTAGAATCGGCCCCTTTGAAGCACCGGAAAAATAAAAAATCAAAATAAAAGATAACACCAAATCAAGGAGAAATAAAATGAGAATATTTGAACAACTGGAATCACAGGTTAGAAGCTACGTAAGAGCATTCCCGGCAGTCTTTTCAAGAGCAAAGGGAGCGATGCTTTATGATGAACAGGATAATGAGTATATAGATTTTTTTGCAGGCGCAGGGGTATTAAATTACGGCCACAACCACCCGGCAGTAAGCGAAGCTTTAATCAAATATATTGAAAGCGACGGGATTATCCATGGACTGGACAAAGCCACCAGCGCAAAAAAACATTTCCTGGAACAGTTTTACAACATAATCCTTGCACCACGACATATGGATTATAAGATCCAGTTTACCGGCCCAACAGGTACAAACGCGGTTGAAACAGCACTTAAGCTGGCCAGGATGGTAAAGGGGAGATCAAATGTAATAGCCTTTACCAATGCATTCCACGGACTTACAATGGGTTCAATGTCTGTAACAGGGAACTCCTTTTACAGAGATGAAGCCTTTATAAACAGAACTAATGTGGCATTTATGCCCTATGATAATTATTTTGGTCCAGATGTAAACACAGCGGAATACCTGAGGAAATTTCTCTCAGATAACAGCAGCGGCGTGGACCTCCCTGCAGCAATAATACTTGAAACAATTCAGGCTGAAGGGGGGATCAATGTAGCCTCAGTAGAATGGCTCAGGGAAATCGAACAGATATGCCGCGACTTTGACATCCTTCTCATTGTGGATGATATTCAGGTCGGTAACGGCCGTACAGGGAAATTTTTCAGCTTTGAAAAATCAGGGATTAATCCCGATATTATTACAATTTCAAAATCTATAGGCGGCGGACTCCCCCTTGCCCTTGTACTTATAAAATCGGAGCTTGACCAGTGGAAACCGGGTGAACACACAGGTACATTCCGCGGGAACAACCTTGCCTTTGTCGCATCTGCTGAGCTTCTGGAATACTGGAGAAACGACAATTTAAGCGAAGCCGTATTGTATAAAGAGAAAATTATCCGTGAAGAGCTGACGCGCATGGCTGAGAAATATTCAGAGTACCATCCTACTGTACGGGGTTACGGGATGATTTACGGCCTCCATATACCTGAGCTTAATTTCTGCAGCGAGGTTTCCGGAGAAGCTTTCTCCAGAGGACTGGTTATAGAACTGGCAGGAGCGGATGATGATGTTATCAAGTTTCTCCCCCCTCTGGTTATTGAGGAGGATATTCTGAGAAAAGGGCTGAAAATCGTAGATGAATCGATTGCAGCTGTGATTGAAAAAAAGCAGGCCATGAAAACGGGGTAAAAAATGATAGTACGGCACATTGATGAAATAAAAAATTCAGAAAGGGAAGTTCATGCTGAAAATGGAAACTGGACCAGCAGGCGTATGCTCCTTGCATCTGACAGAATGGGATTTTCCTTTCATGAAACACTCATATATGAAAATACGGAAACCCTTATATGGTACAAAAACCATCTTGAAGCTGTGTACTGTATTGAAGGTAAAGGGGAAATTGAAACTACTGATGACGGTAAAGTGTATAAAATCGAACCGGGCGTAATGTACGCCCTTGATAAAAACGACAGACACCTGCTAAGGGCGAGCGAGACCATGAGACTGATATGCGTTTTTAACCCTCCCCTTTCCGGTGAGGAGATGCACGACAAAGAGGGGGTATACCCCTCGTCTTAAGCAGACCCGTTATAACTGAGGAGAAGAAATGGAAAACTGTATAGTATCAAAATTCGGCGGCTCTTCACTGGCCAATGCTGAACAGATTAAAAAAGTCAGGGATATAGCAGCATCTGATCCTGACAGAAAATATATAATAGTATCTGCACCGGGGAAAGATGATGAAGATGACTTTAAGGTCACAGACCATCTTATCAATGTTGCAATGGAGGGGAAGCATCTTTCATCCCCCGGTATAATGGTGACATCAAAAGATAGCTTTAATGCGGTAATAAATAAGTTTAAAAAAATTATTACTGAACTTAATATTGACGGTGAAGAAATAATAAAAGGGCTTACAAAAGATCTGAACCTTGCTCTTCCTGAACCGAAGAGGAAAGACTTCCTCGCGTCCAGGGGGGAGCATTACAACGCGAAAATAATTTCCGCCTACTTCACTAAAAGCGGCATCAATTCAGAAGTAAAACTCCCTGAGGATATAGGCCTTATAGTAACAGAAAATTTTGGTAACGCAAAAGTCATCCCTGTGAGCTACAAAAACCTGAAAAAAAATACCTCCTGCCAGGGTGTTTCAATTATTCCAGGATTTTACGGAATTACTGAATCGAAGGATATTGCTGTTTTTTCACGGGGAGGTTCCGACCTTACGGGGGGGGAGATCGCCTATGCCATGAATGCCTCACTATATGAAAACTGGTCCGACATTGACGGCATATACCAGGCAGACCCGCGCATAATTAAAAAAGCCAGGGTAATACCCAGGCTCACATATAAGGAGATACGGCTCCTGGCATCCAAGGGGTTTAATGTTTTTCACTATGACGCAATGGTGAGGTGCAAAAAAAAAGGTATCCCGATTAACATCAGAAATACCAACAACCCCTCAGCTGAAGGAACCATGATTGTAGCACAAAGGGTTCCGGAAGAAACCACAGTGGGTATTGCCCGTATGGACAATATTGCCTACCTGTATCTTGAGAAAGATGGTTCCCAGGAAATTATCGGTTTTGTTTACCGTGTCCTTAATATTATGAAAGATTACGGCATTGAAACATACCACTACCCCACAGACAGGGATGATGTTGCGGTCATTATGAATCAGGATGACCTGATCGGCTGCGAAGACGATATTACAGAAACAATCAAAAAAGAACTCGATCCTGACAACATGGAGTTTTTCTATAACCTTTCAATTATTTCCCCTGTAGGTATTGGGATGAGATACGATCCGGGTGTAATTGCTGAAGCTGCCCTGGCTATGAAAAACAATAATATAAATATTGAAATTATTGACCAGGGACCCGCCCAGATAAGTTTTCACCTGGGGATTCAAAGCTACTATGCGGACAATGCACTTAATGCCCTTTACGACAGACTGATTGTTCAATAAAAAAATTTAATCTAAAATAAAAAAACTCCGGAATAATTCCGGAGTTTTTTTATCCATTCCGGAGACATTGACCGTTTATTCTGCATAAAAAACATCCCGCTCCATAAAGCATGAATATTTCACTACTCTCAATATATTTTACCTATATTACTGTGCCTATATATAAAAAATACTCCCCTCCTGTCTCATATCATATAAAGGGGAATTCCCCTATATGATATATAGAGTTTCCCCTCATTTACAAACCGGATAAATTATGCCTACTTATTAATGGCGCTACTGCAAAAAGTCTGCCACAGAGTCACAGAGACACAGAGTCACAGAGGTACGGAATTTTATAGAAATTAGTAATCAATAATACATATTTGCAAAAAATTGTAAATATATTTATGTACGATTTCATATATCTGTATAATTAGTTCATCTTTCTCTGTGTCTCTGAGCCTCTGTGGCAAAATAAGTTACTTTTTGCAGGAACGCCATTAATATATCCGGAGTGATACTTAGATTATAGAGGAATTAAAAGGCTGTTAACAGTTCATTCTAATACCTCAGTTATATGACCCGGGGCAGAACAGATTTTTTTGTAATGGAGGGATTTAACCATGAATACATATAAAGTGATGGAGATAAAGGAGAGTGTCTTTAAAGACAATGACCATCAGGCTGATCTTCTCAGAGAGGAACTGAAAAGGAAAAACACCTTTTTACTGAATCTCATGTCATCGCCAGGTTCAGGCAAAACCACAACGCTTTTAAGAACCATTGAGGCCTTAAAGGATGAAATGACAATCGGGATTATGGAAGCGGACATTGACTCAGATGTTGATGCCAAAACTATAGCTGAAACCGGCACAAAGGTTATACAGCTGCACACCGGCGGTATGTGCCACCTTGACGCTGATATGACAAAACAGGGATTAGCTGGCCTTGGCACAGATGGACTCGATCTGGTAATACTTGAAAATGTGGGGAACCTGGTCTGCCCCGCTGAATTCGATACCGGGGCTTCAAAGAACGCCATGATTTTAAGCGTTCCTGAAGGGGATGACAAACCTCTGAAATATCCGCTTATGTTTTCCATTGTTGATGTTCTATTAATAAACAAAATCGATGCAGCAGATTTTTTCGACTTTAACATAGAGGCAGTAAAAGAGCGGGTGAAAAAACTGAACCCCCATATAAAGGTTATCCCCATCTCAGCAAAAAAAGGGGAAGGGATTGAAGAGTGGGCTGACTGGCTCCGTGAAGAAGTAAGAAACTGGAATAAAGAATAAAGCCGGAGGATAGAAAAAATGGTAAATGAAAAATTACTTAAACTTGCAAATAAAATAAGCAGGGTAAAGCAGGGATCAAAACTTGGGATAAAGCCGGAATACCCGGAGTATAAAATACTTGAGGCTGTTGCTACAGATGAAATGGCAGAAGTGGCCCTCTGTCTTGAATTCCGTAAACACATGACAGTGGAACAGATAGCAAAAAAATGCAGAAAGTCTGTAGAGGATACAAAGAGAATCCTCCATGATCTGGCTGTAACCGGGGTATGCTTTGTCGGCGAGGAGGATGGTATTGACAAATACTGGCTCGAGTTATGGGTTCCCGGTCATATGGAACTGATAGTCAACCATCCTGATAAAGGGAGCCTGGAAAATTTTCAGCAGGCTGCAGAAGCCTTTGAAGCTTTTGGTGTGCGGAGAGCCCCAATGGCAGCAGGTGTTTTTTCTGTTGGAACAGGTCCAATGAGGGTTATCCCTATTGAAGCAGCAATACAGGGGGAAACAAGAAGGGCCTCCTATGAGGAGATTTCGAAATACCTTAATGAGAATACAGTTTTCTCAGTTTCCGACTGTTCATGCCGCACATCGCGTGAGGCAATGGGTGAAGGATGCGGCCACCTTAAGGAGGATATGTGCATACAGCTGGGCCATGCTGCAGAATATTACATCCGCACAGGAAGGGGCCGGGCCATATCCAGGGATGAAGCCTATGCAATTATAGAAAAGGCTGAAGCAAACGGGCTTATGCATCAGATACCAAACACTGACGGCCCGGGGCATACACACGCCATATGCAACTGCTGCGGCTGCTCATGCTTTGCAACAAGGATCGGCAGCATGTTCGGCAATCCGGACATGATACGCTCAAACTATGTTTCAAAAATAGATAAAGACAAGTGTGTGGCATGCGGTGAATGCGTTGAGGTTTGTCCTGTTAACGCGCTTAAGCTTGGACAGAAGATATGCAGCAAAACACCGGCTGTTGAAGAAATAAGAACTGACTTCCCCTACAACACCGAGTGGGGTGAAGATAAATGGGATGTCAATTTCCGTACAAACAGGGAGAATGTTCTTGAAACAGGAACAAGTCCATGCAAAACCGAGTGCCCGGCACATATCTCTGTTCAGGGCTATATTAAGCTGGCCTCACAGGGTAAATTCAAAGACGCCCTTGAGCTGATAAAGCATGAAAATCCTTTCCCCGCTGTCTGCGGACGCGTATGCCCGAGAAGATGCGAGACAGCCTGCACAAGAGGGGATATTGATGATCCGGTAGCGGTTGATGAAATCAAAAAATTTATTGCACAGCAGGATCTTGATTCAAAGAACCGCTTTGTTCCGGAAAAGAAAAACAATTACGGGAAAAAAATCGCAGTTATAGGAGCAGGCCCCTCCGGGATGTCATGCGCATATTATCTTGCGATTGACGGCTATAAAGTAACAGTTTTTGAAAAGCAGAAAGTTGCCGGGGGTATGTTAACACTGGGGATCCCTTCATTCAGACTGGAGAAAAATGTCATTAATGCAGAAATAGACGTTATTAAAGAACTTGGAGTTGAGATTAAAACCGGAGTTGAAGTCGGCAAGGATGTAAGCCTTGAGGACTTGAGAAAGCAGGGTTTTGAAGCATTCTACCTGGCTATAGGTGCACAGGGCGGGAGGAAGATAGGTATAGAAGGTGAGAATGGTAAAGGGGTTTTTACAGGGATAGATTTTCTCCGTGACGTGAATCTTGGAAATAAAATTAAACTTAAGGGAGACACTATAGTAATCGGCGGCGGGAATGTTGCAATAGATGTTGCCAGAACAGCAGTAAGAACAGGATCATCAAAGGTTGAGATATACTGTCTTGAAAGCCGCAAACAGATGCCTGCTCTTGAAGAGGAAATCGATGAGGCTATTGCGGAGAAGATCGGAATTAATAACTCCTGGGGTCCCAAAAGGATTATCCTTGAGAATGGCCGGGTTACAGGTGTGGAATTCAGAAAATGTGTTTCAGTTTTTGATAAGAACGGGAAATTCAGCCCTGTATTCAATGATAAGGAGATTAAAACAGTTAAGGCGGATAATGTTATTATATCCGCAGGCCAGTCAATGGACTGGGGGGAACTGATTAAAGGGAGCCGAATTGAGCTGAACCCGGATAAAACCGTAATAGCAGATTCATTTACGCTTCAGACAGGTGAGCCTGATGTATTTGCCGGCGGTGACGCAATGACAGGTCCGGCCTTTGCAATTGATGCCATTGCCATGGGTAAAGAAGCGGCAGTATCTATTCACCGCTTTGTCCATCCGGGCCAGAGCCTTGTTATCGGCAGGGACAGAAGAGAGTACCGGTCATTTGATAAATCCAACCTTCTTCTTGAAGGGTATGACCGACGCCCCAGAGAGAGTGTCAAACATGTGGATAGTAAAAAATCCATAAAAACCTTTAAAGACCTGCGGGGCACATTTACCGCAGAGCAGATGAAGAGAGAGACTGAAAGATGCCTGGGATGCGGTGTAACAACTGTGGATGAGTATGCCTGTATAGGCTGCGGCGCCTGTACAACCAGGTGCAGGTTCGATGCAATTACTCTTGTAAAAAAATATGACGCAAAGGGTGTGGAGTTTAAATATCTGAAACCCCTTGTTCTCAAAAATATGGTTGTGCGTCAGGGAAGGATTGCGGCAAGGAAGGCTGCAAAGTCAATAACAGGAATCTTTTCCTGAGCTGAAATAAAGGAGCGGGGAAAAAATCTCTCCGCTCCTATACTCAGTATAAAAGAGGTGCAAAAATGCATGAACTGGGAGTAGTTTTTGAAGTAGTTAAAACTGTTGAGAGATTTGCAGAGAAGAACAGTGTAAAAAAAATAGAGACCCTGGTTCTCCAGATAGGGGAGCTTTCATCAATGATCCCCAAATATATTGAGTCCTGCTACCCCGCTGCAGTTGACGGAACCCTTCTAGAAAATACAGAGCTTAAAATTGAAATCCTCCCCGGAAACGGCATGTGCAGGGAGTGTAAAAAAGTATTCAATCTTTTAAAAAATGAGGGGAAATGTCCTGAATGCAGAACCGGAGAATTTGAAATTATAAGCGGAAAGGAGTTTATGATAAAAGAAATAATTGCCTGCTGAATTGATATTTAACATATATAAAATAAAAGTATTAATAGAATTTTGCGGAAGAAGCCTGTCATTCCGGCCGGAGTGACAACGTAGGCAAGCATTATAGAAACATCCTGCTTCGTGCTTGCAGGCAGCCATCGTAGCTGCACTGCCGGAATCTCCTGAAAAAATCGGTGGTTATGAGATTCCCGCATGCGCGGGAATGACAACACCCACAAAAACAAACTGTTACCAAAACAAACTCCCTGCAGATAAATTTTTGTTCTTGAAAGAATTAGTTTAATATGAATAATACTACTCTCCGGGACAGCCCCGGAATCTTTCATACATTAAGGGTAAATATTTATGCTTAAATCTTTAACAGGTTACACGCGCGGTGTTTCTTCGGTTATTTTTCTCATACTCAATACCCTTTTCTGGGCTGTACCTGTATATATTGCTGCTGTTTTTAAACTCCTCCTCCCGTTTAAGAGAATCCGCATTTTTTTTGATACTCTGCTCAACTTTTTCTCCTATGCCTGGATATACACCATAAACCGGTTTTTATCATTAATCAAAGAAATAGAATACCAGGTTCACGGCCTTGAAGAACTTCAAAAAGATGAATGGTATCTTGTTATATCGAACCACCAGACATGGGTTGACATTGTTGCTCTTCAGAAAATTTTTCACGGCCGCATCCCTTTCCTGAAATATTTTCTTAAGAAGGAACTTGTCTGGGTGCCCATACTGGGCCTGGCCTGGTGGGCCCTGGATTACCCATTTATGAAAAGATATTCTGCTGATCTACTAAAGAGAAAGCCCCATCTGAAAGGTAAAGATATTGAATCAACCAGAAAAGCCTGCGAAAAATTCAGCAGTAAACCTGCATCGATCATGAACTTTGTTGAAGGTACCCGTTTTACTAAATCAAAACATACGACACAAAAATCTCCCTACACACACCTGCTCAGGCCCCGTTCAGGGGGGATCTCCTATGTGCTCTCTGCAATGGGGGACTATATGCGCAAAATTATCGATGTTACAATTACCTACCCTGACGGTGCCGAAGATGCATGGCACTTTCTCTGCAGCAGTAGAAGCCGTATAGTAGTACATATTGAGGTAATCCCCATAGATAATAATTTACGGGGACAGGATCCGGATGACCCGGAATACAGAGAAAATTTCAATACATGGCTAAACAGGTTGTGGGAGAAGAAGGACAATAGAATTGATAAAATACTCAAAAAGGTATAAAGATGAATACAATAGATAAAAAAATCCCCTATCATAAAAAACCTGAAGACATGTCAATTGATACGTGGCAAATAATACTCAGAAAGCAATTTGGCATTAAGCAGGATTTTACTGTATGCAACATCGGTAATCATCCAGTGTTCAGTGATTTTACAGTCTATAATCCTGAAACAGAATCAACCTATAAGGTTGCAATTAGAAGCCTGGATCGCAATAAAGGGAATTTCTGTTCATGCCCTGACTTTACTATCAATACTCTGGGCACCTGTAAACATATAGAATACCTGCTGTACACCCTGCAGTCTGACCATCAAAAGCAGAAATATCTTGATGATGAAGTCTATGAAAAAAAATCATCTTTAAGTATAAGATATGAAATTGAAAGAAGATTATTCCTTAACATTATGCCGGGAAGAACAGATAAAACATATTTTGTCGATATGACAGCTGAGCAGCTGAAATTTCACCAGAATTATCATGATAACGTAGTTCAGATTGTAAGCAAATGGAAAAAAAAGGGGATTCTTACTCAGGAGGAAAGGCAAATACTTCTCATTAACCTGAACTGCATGCGCATGTCCTGTGACAGTACTTATATTCTTGATCAGACACAACGTCATGACACCAAAATAAATGAACTAATGAAAATACTGGAAGATGTTTTTACAGACATACGCATAAAAGTTATCATATTCAGCCAGTGGGTTAAAATGAATGACCTTGCAGCTCAAGAACTGGACAGACGTCAAATCAGATATGAATATCTTCACGGAGGAGTACCCGCCCATAAACGGAATAAGCTCATAGAAAATTTTCATTCAGATGATTCCTGCAGGGTCTTTTTATCCACAGATGCGGGGGGTGTGGGCCTGAACCTCCAGTGTGCCAGCCTGCTTATTAACCTTGATATTCCCTGGAACCCGGCTGTTCTTGAACAGCGAATAGGCCGCATTTACCGGTTGGGGCAGAAAGAAAAAGTCCGAATTATTAACATGGTCTCACAAGGAACGATTGAACATCGAATATTATATCTACTTGGTTTTAAAAAGTCTCTTTTCAAAGGTGTCCTTGAAGATGGTGAAGATACAGTCCTGATGAACGAAGAAGGTGTTAAAAGCTTCATGGAATCTATTGAGGAATTAACATCAATTGAAGGTAACAGTGATATTTATTTTACACCCCATGCCATTCAATCAGATGAGGTTTATGATTTTGAAATAGAGAATAAACCAAATTTTTCTGCTGTTACTGATGAGGGTAAAAACAGTATCGGGAACAATGTAAAGCTCACAGTAAAGAAAAAACTGCATCTATTCTTAAAAAAATTGAAAGGATTACTCAGGTAGATAAAATTTAATTTTTCATTATAGTTTTATAATTTTAAATCATGCAGCACTTTTTAAATTTTTTCCCGCTGCCACAGGGACATGGATCATTTCTGCCAGACTGGCTGATATTAGGAACTGTTTTAGTATTTGTCAAAACGGATCTTTTCCTATAATCCCTATAAAGTTTTCGGAGAATCTCATGCCTTTTCCTGTATTCTTTTTTTAATTCAAAACTATATTTAGTTATAATGTCTTTCATGTCTATAGTAACGGGACCATCCAATGGCTCAACAATATTTTTATTATAACTTAAGTAACAGGCGGAATGTCTTTTTTCTGCTGCTTCATTATTTTCGATTTTAACAATAGAAAGTGCTACATGTGTACATCTGCAATCAGATTGAAGACAATAATGATCATCAAGAAGATATATGCTGCCATTAATTTCCTTAATGATCTGTTCAGCATAGGGAAATATTTTATGCCATGCAATCATAGTATTATTATCTATTAAATTATCATCAAATTCAACCTCAAGTTCTTTCAGGTCTGTACGGTCATGAATATACATTTTTGCTGCAATGAGGAATTCCTGCAGGGTTGTCCAACCTTCAGGTTCCATTTCTTTTATAAATGCACGTGCAAATTGCAAGGATTCCGATGAAATATCCTTTCTAAAATCAGGACTGATTATTTTTTCCCTAAGATTAATATAAAAAATATATAAGGGATCTTCCTTAATTTTATCATTATTTTCCCGAATTTCAACTCTCAGATCCTGACATGTACACCGGGGATTGCGGCAGGTTAAGCTTAAACTACATACGTATTCAATATCCTGGAATTTCCCTTTTTTTAAAAAAAATGTAAAACTACTTTTTAATAGATCGCTGTTTATCCTATTTTCAAGCATAGTATTAACCTTGAGTTAAAGATTATTAATTCTATTAAATAACGTCAATTTTTTTATTTAAAAAATAGTTTTTGCGAAGCATCGAATAAATTTTCAATCTGCATGATACAATAAAGCTCCGGAATTTCTCCGGAGCTTTATTGTATCATGCAGGCCACGAGGGACTTGAACCCCCAACCCTCGGTTTTGGAGACCGATGCTCTACCAATTGAGCTAGTGACCTGTATTAGAAAACAGAAAATAACAACAGCGGTTTATCGTCAAGTATTTTATCAATAATACTCCCCATTCCCCTCTTCAAAAAGATACTTCTGACTCTCCTCACTCTCCGGCAGATTTTCAAATTTACATGGATAATTACCATCGAAGCAGGCTGTACAGAAATTCTTACCAGGCCTGTCAACAGCTTCAAGGAGTGTCTCAACAGTCATATACTCAATAGAATCAACGCGGAGATATTTTTTGATCTCATCTATTGTGTGGGTTGCCGCAATCAATTCGCTGTGTGTAGGTATATCGATTCCGTAGAAACATGGGAACTTCGTAGGTGGTGCGGATATCCTTACATGAACCTCTTTTGCCCCTGCAGCACGGAACATTTTTATAATTTTGCGCATTGTAGTACCGCGCATAATTGAATCATCAACAACAACAATAGTTTTATCTTTAACAACAGACTCTACAACATTAAACTTAAGTTTAACCCCAAGGTCCCTGATACGCTGTGTAGGCTCAATAAAGGTTCTCCCTATATAATGACTCCTTATCATAGCAAGCTCAAAGGGGATCCCCGACTCCTTGGAATAGCCGAGAGCAGCACAGTTGGATGAATCTGGAATGGGAACAACAATATCAGCCTCAACAGGGGACTGCTTCGCAAGCATACGCCCCAGGCTTATTCTCATATCATATACAGAATCACCAAAAATTCTGCTGTCCGGTCTTGAAAAGTATATGTACTCAAATACACAGAGAGACTCCTCCTGCTTATCAAAGGGGAAAAATGACTTAATACCTGATGCTGAAAATTCGATGAGCTCGCCGGGCATTACATCCCTTTCATAAGAGGCATTAATTATATCAAAGGCGCAGGTTTCTGAGGCAACAGTAAAGGCATCACCAAGTTTCCCAAGGGCAAGTGGCCTGAATCCGTGGGGATCGCGTACGGCATAGACCTTATCCTTACTCATAACAAGGAGAGAATAGGCTCCCTTCACTTTTTTTAGGGCAAAGATAAGAGCTTCCATAAAATCATCAGCCCCCGATTTTGCCATGAGGTGCACAATAACCTCGGAATCTATGGTTGTCTGAAAAATATGCCCCTGCTTCTCCAGCTCCATTCGTATTGCGCCGGCATTTGTAAGATTACCATTATGGGAAAGAACAATCGGCCCCAGCACAGATGATGCCCTGAATGGCTGGGCATTACGAAGAAAAGATGAACCGGTTGTGGAATAGCGGTTATGCCCTATTGCCATCTGACCCTGAAGATGATCTATATGCTCCTGAGTGAAAACATCATTCACCTCACCCATCCCCGCATACCTGTAAATATGTTCACCATCAGATGAGGCAATACCTGCAGATTCCTGCCCTCTGTGCTGAAGGGAATAGAGCCCCAGATAGGTAAGATTTGCAGCATGCTGATGTCCGTATATTCCGAAAACGCCGCACTCCTCCTTAGGCCTGTAATTTTCAAGCGCGGTAATTGTATCAGATTTATTCATAATGCTCCTGCTCTGTATTATTGAAAAGTTTAAAAATTAAATCAATGTTAATTCTTAAAAATATATTTTAGTGTAAAAATGGACAATTTTATATCCGGGGCTGTCTCAAAAGTCAGATTTTCGGGGATTTGTCATTCCGGTTTTGCAACTTCAATTATTGCAAATACCGGAATCTCCTAATTAAATCAGGCCTAAGAGATACCGGCATTACGCTACGCTACAGCCGGTATGACAAGGAAATTACTTTTTGGACAACCCCGATAATAAAGCATTTCTTAACAATAATAAGTTTAGGAATTAATACTGAAATTAAGTCTTATCATTAATGGATAGATCTTATTTCAGCAAATATTTTCAATCACTTTTCTGTATTTATCTACCTGGTTTTAAAGGTAGCGATATAATTTCAGGGGTGATGTCATTCCCGCGCAGGCGGGAATCTCATAACTCCTGTTTTTTCAGAAGATTCCGGCAGTGCAGCCATGATGGCTGCCTGCAAGCACGAAACAGGATGTTTCAATAATGCTTGCCTACGTTATCACTTCGACCGGAATGACAAGTTTAACCCACAAAATTCTACTGCTTCCGGTTATTAAAATGTTGAAATGCTCCCATATAAGGATATAGATTAAATAATACTATTCATGAAGCCCCAGGTCAGCCTTAAAATTTATATTTTTAAAAATCATAAAAGGATCCTCATAAAAACCGATCTCATCCTCTCCAACAACTCTTATGTTGAGCCCTTCAAATATTGAACTCATCTTATAATCTTTTTCATCAATCTGTTTTTTAATCTTTGAAAGGCATTTTTTGCTGTAAATCGCATGTAAAGGCTGAAAAAACTCCCCGGCCCTCGGGACAATTACATCATAAACATCAGGGATATCGCTCATATACCTGACAAATTCAGTATTTAAAAAAGGCATGTCGCAGGGGAAGATAAAAACCCTGGAGCAGTCAATCTTTTCAAGGGCGGTATAGATCCCCCCTATGGGCCCAAGTCCGGGGATAATGTCCGGAATAACCTCCAGGCCGAGAAAAGAGAATTTTTCACTGTCATTAGCAATTAAAACCGGATATTCAAAAACAGGCTTTATTACATCAAGTACATGGCTTATTAATGGGCGGCCTTCATGAACATAAACCGATTTATCGCCGCCGAATCTGCCGCTTTTTCCACCTGCAATTATACAGGCTTTCATATTATCCGGTTCCATTAAACTATCCTACTTTAATTGATCTCTTTGTAACTGCTCAAAAACAGGTGGTATTTTATCTCCGCCGCGCCACAGGCGCGGCGGAGAGCAATTTCGCCACAAGCTTATGAGTAGTTACATCACTTTTTAATGAGCAGTATAAAAAGCAGCTCATTTTCTTCAATAATAAAATAAAAGAGGAATTAATTCCTTGAATAAACCGGGAATTATAATAAAATTAAACTCTTCCCGGATTTTCAGGATAGGGAAATAATATTATTTGTTCCCACATCCACCGGAGTCAGCCCCCTGTCTACCCCGGGAGTACTTTGTCGCTCTGCTCGGGCGCCCTGAAGGGGGCACGTAAAATGAACACTTGAGTAAGTTGATGAATCAAAGTATGAAAACACCCGTTTATATTATTGAGCCTGCAATAGATTTGCGGAACAATATGACGGAATCAAAAAAAGAGTGTTGGAATTCAAACATTGCATATTAAAGATGAAGATATATTAAATAATATTGAAATAGTTAAAGAAATAATAAAAATTAAATTATCAAAGTGATAATAGATAAACTCGTGCCCCCTTTGGGGGACAGGGGGAGAGGAATTACATTTTCCTCAACATTCCGGGAAAAATCAGGATATTCTATGAAAAAGCAGAAAATTGTTACAATAACAGGTAAATCAAATTCAGGGAAAACCACTGTTATTGAAAAACTTATAAAGCATTACAGCTCAAAAGGATTAAAGGTCTCAGTAGTAAAAAGCATGAAACACCAATTCCAGATAGACCGGGAAGGGAAGGACACATACAGATATAAAGAAGCAGGAGTTTTCTCCTGGGCCATCACTAATGGAGAGGAATATGCTCTCCATTCTAAAATTGACTCCCCCATCTCCCCCCTTGATATTGCAGTTAAAAACTTCCCCGATTCAGATATTATTTTTATTGAAGGATACAAGGAGGGGGGATCTGCCAAGATTGAAGTAATCGGATCTGCTGATGAAGAACCCCTTTTTAAAAGAGACGGATTAATTAAAGCAATTCTCACAGATCTTAATATAAAGTCGCATATTCCTGTTTTTTCAAGAAATGATATTGATGCAGCAGCTGATTTTATCGACAAAAATTTTTAATCAGCAATATAATAACACAAGAAGATTCAGTTCTTCTCCAGATACTCAAGTATCCACTTAATATCATCATCTCCGGGATTCTCTGCTGATATATCTTTAAGCTTTCTTACAACCCTCTCCCTTTTAAACCTTTCATCAGCATAAAGAGGGTCAGAGCTTTTCGACCTGAGGTAATACCTGTAACTCTCAATATATCTGCGCTGATGAAACAACAGAACAGCCATATTTGCAAGGGCCTTTGAGTAGTTCGGATCCATTGATATACCAACAAGGAGATATTTTTCCGCCTCATCATATCTGCTCCTCTTCATCAATGATACAGCCAGGTTGTTATAATAACGCCTCTGCATGGGATCCAGCTTTAAAGCCATTTTAAAAAATTCCCCTGCCCTGTCAGGATTCCCCTTTGACAGCTCCTTCATACCTGAAATGTTTAAAGCCCCTGCCTCAATTTCTGAAGCATGGGCTGTATAAAAAGAGAAAAGAAATAAAATGCTCAGCAGAAACAGCCTCATCTGAAAAATATTACCTCTTCACCTTAATAAGAGAAGGAAGATATTCAGAAGGGGGATCAAATCCTAAAAAATCAAGAATAGTGGAAGCAATATTGGCCAGCCCCTTTTCCGGGAGATCATCGTTAAGCTCATATTCGCCATTAAAGAAAGGATCATATATAATAAATGGAACCGGGTTGAGAGTATGGGCAGTTTTAGGCTTATACTTCCCGGTATCACTGTTTATTTCAAAGGCGCCGCTCTTTTTATCAATCTCATACATTTCATCCAGATTGCCATGATCTGCTGTCACAAAGGCCGTTCCGCCGCTTTTTTCTACAGCCTTTAGTAATCTGCCAAGACAGAGATCGACTGTTTCTGCAGCTATAACAGCTGCTTCCATTACCCCTGTATGCCCCACCATATCACCGTTTGGATAATTAAGCCTTATAAAATCGAAGCCCCCCTTCTCAAGCACCTCGATAACATTATCAGTTATCTCAGCTGCTTTCATCCATGGCCTCTGGTCAAATTCAAGCCTGTCAGATGGTATTTCAAAATAGGTTTCGTATTTTTCATCAAACTTCTCTGTCCTGTTGCCGTTCCAGAAATAGGTAACATGGCCGAACTTCTGTGTTTCAGAAACAGCATACTGCTTAACCCCTGCATTAACCAGATATTCACTTACTGTACCTTCAATTTCCGGCGGTTCAACCATAAACTTTTCAGGAATCCCCAGATCCCCGTCATACTGCATCATACCAGCATATACCACATCCGGCCTGCGCATCCGGTCAAAATATTTAAAATCCTCCATTTCAAAAGCCTTTGTCATTTCAATTGCCCTGTCACCTCTGAAGTTAAAAAAGAGAACCGAGTCCCCATCTTCAATAGTCCCCACGGGTCCCTTCTCATCAGCCACAGTAAATGATGAAAGATACTGATCAGTAATCCCCGGCTTCTCCTTTCTGAAAGTCTCCAGAGCTTCCATTGCAGATTTAAAATGCCTGGCTATTCCAAGAACATGAGCATCCCAGCCCCGTTTAACAATAGTCCAGTCAGCCTCATACCTGTCCATTGTTGTCACCATGCGCCCCCCGCCAGATGCTATGCGGAAATCACGACCTTGTGCATTAAAAGGAGCCAGATGCTTCTCCAGCTTCTCCACATAAATATGCGCCGAAGTCTCAGGAACATCCCTGCCGTCAAAAAGGGTATGAAGCCTGATCTTCTTAACTCCATCTGCGGCAGCCTGATCGATAATCTTAAAAAGCTGATTTATATGGGAATGAACATTCCCGTCAGAGAGAAGCCCCATAAGATGGAGAGCTGAACCTCTGGAAACAGGGGCATCAACAAGCTCCTTCCAGGTTTTACCGGAAAATGCATCGCCCGATTCAATGGCCCTGTTTACAAGCTTGGCTCCCTGGTCAAAGATCCTCCCTGCACCAAGGGCATTATGCCCCACCTCCGAGTTCCCCATATCAGTATCATCAGGGAGGCCCACAGCCTTACCATGGGCTTTCAGGGTGGTAAACGGGAATGTTTTCATAAGCCTGTCAAGATTAGGTGTTGCTGCCAGGAATAAGGCATTCCCTTCATTCTCCGCGCCAAGCCCCATACCATCCATAATCACCAGTACAAGGGGCCCTTTACGCTTTATTATATTATTTTTATTTAAACTTTTCATTTGAATACTCCTGGAGATAATTAAGCGCTACTGAGGATAAAATACGCCCTATCCTTAATGTAATATAACTGATTTTTCTATATTATCAAGCAGATAAATTATCTTCACATCAGGTCAATTCTTAAAATGTACGGGCGTGAAAATAAAAACCGGAATAAGGATTATTTAACAGCTTGCAGGAGTTTAACAAAATTGTTGACATTTAAAAAATAATTCCACAATATATATTTATGGATAAAATCCCGGATAATATAAAACCTATAATTGACAGGTATATGGCAGCGCTTTCAAAAAGCGAGATACATATAAACACTGCCTTCCTCTTCGGAAGTTATTCAAAAGGAACTTCCACCGAATTTAGTGATATTGATATAGCGCTGGTTTCAAAGTCTTTTACCGGAAACAGAATAAAAGACAGAGATAAAATACGCAAGTATACACTATCCATATCTTCAATGATTGAGGTGATTCCTTTCAGCATTGATGATTTTAATGAGTTAAATCCTTTTGCTAAAGAAATAATAAAAACCGGAATAAGGATTATTTAACAGTTTGAGGGAGTTTAATAAATCAGAGTAAATAAACAAAGGGGATTACAATAATAATTCTCCTCTTATCCCAGGAGAAAATCGTCAAGTCCTGATAGTTCAATTACCCTGAGAATATTATCATTATAGTTAATCAGTTTAAGATCCCTCCCCTCCTGCGATAGTTTCCGCTTAAATCTGATCAGAGCTGCCAGTGTAAGAGAATCAATAACCTGCAGCGTGTTAAAATCTACAATAATATCACGTGAGTCATTTTTAATAAAATCATTAATACTTGATTCCAGAATATTCAGATACTGGGAAATATCCTCTTTCGGCACATAAATCCTGTCATTGATTGATTCAATAACTTCAAACATTCTCTACCTGCTCTATTTAGTTTTACTAAATATTTACAGTATTTATTCCTAAATTTATTATTAAAAAATACCGGAATCTCCTGATATAATCGAACCTAAGAGATACCGGCATTCTACCCCAAGGGTACTTCTTCATTATATTCAGGACGCGCACGCTACAGCCGGTATGACAAGGAAATTACTTTTGGGACAGCGCCCGATATAAAATTGCAAATTTTTACACTAAAAATTTTTTTTCAGGAATTAACATTGAAATATCCAAGACACTAAATTAATACAGGAAACCTCTTTAATAGTCAAGACAAAATATTTATGAACAGATAAAAGAATAGAGAAAACGCTATTTTTTTATCATCAATTATTCCCGGACAGATACTTTAGCGCAATAATAATTATTTAACTGTGCCGCCGCTTTCGCGACGGCACATTTTAGAATTTATATTCTAAAAAAATACAGAAATAATAACTATTTTTTATTGACAATTACCCCCTCAATATTAATTTAATCAATCAGTTAAATTAAATGATTAATAGTGGATGAAACGCGGATAGTGATTAAACACACAAAAGACAGTGCTGAAACAAAGGAAAAGATACTTGCGGCTGCAAAAAAAATATTTGCAGAAAAAGGATTCAGCGGAGCCAGGATGTGCGCCATTGCAGAGCTTGCCGGTGTAAATCAGGCCCTTATTCATTACCATTTCAGCAGTAAAGAAATGCTCTATAAGACCCTTTTTCACAGGTTCATAGGTAAAGACAGTGAAAAGATGATGCATCTTATTATTGATGAAATAAAATCGTGGAATGAAACACCTCCTGTTGAACTCTGTGCAGTACTCTATCTCTTAATATCAACCCACACAGAAACTCATGATAATGATATACAGAAAATATTAAGCTGGGAAGTTGCAGAAGGGGAAGGAGTATTAAATGAGCTGGTACGGGACTATATAATACCGACGTTTGAAAAAATTGAAGGTATTGTAAAACGGGGTATTACAGAAGGCTTCTTTGAAACCGGAAACACCCTGCTCTTTGTTATGAACCTGGTGATTTTTTCAGCTGACTATATACACATTGAAGACCTGCTTAAAGGAACAAAGTGGCATGACAGATTATACTCAGATAAAAAAGAGATTCTCTTTTCATATATGAAAGAACAGACATTCAAGGGGCTGAGACCTGAAGGGAAAAAACTTTATATCCCCTCACTGAGCAAAAAACAGAAAGACAGGATGGACTTTTTTGTAGAAAATATTAAAAACCGAAAAATTGCAGTTATATAATAAACCGGAGAATTAACCATGATACGAAAAATTCAGCTTATTCAGCTTATTCAGCTTATAATGATAATCATATTATTTTTATGCACAGCAGGCTATACACAGGGGGGTGCTGACAATGACGGGCCCATCGCCCCGATTGAGGTTGAGCTGGCAGATGAGGCTGCAATTGTTATAGGGGCACAAAGGATAACGCTTGCACAGGCTATAAAAATCGCCATAGACCAGAACCAGGATATACTCATGGGGAAATACGATGTTGCGATGACAGATTCCGATTCTGAAAGATATAAAACAAAGTACTCCCCCTTTTTTAATGCTGAGGCAGGGCTTGGAACATATAAATACCCTGAGATGATGCAGCATAGCACCGGGAAAAGTAAAAATTCAGCTGATGTTTCCG
>Ga0334890_1000747_pt1 | contig 53386 bp, 37 predicted proteins | sample GraSluR1_MG_3_FD_207220 | JGI IMG/M metagenome (GOLD analysis project Ga0334890, IMG submission 207220) | Sludge microbial communities from methane-producing bioreactor in Wageningen University, Netherlands - Granular Sludge_31_08-R1 | ecosystem: Engineered > Bioreactor > Anaerobic >... | reverse complement strand
TCGCCAAGACCTCCATGCGCGTGGCGTTCGTGGTCGCCATGGTCGCCTCGCTCGCGCAGCTCGCGTCGGGGCACGACAGCGCCGTCACGGTGGCCGCGCACCAACCCGCCAAACTGGCCGCGTTCGAGGGCGTCTACGAGACCGGCCCGCACGCCGATTTGACGATCGCGGGCTGGGTCGACGAGACCAACCAGACGGTTCGCGGCGTCAAGATCCCCGGTCTGTTGAGCTGGCTCATCGGCTTCGACGTCGCGACCGTCGTGCAGGGCCTCAACGAGTGGCCGGAGTCTGACCGGCCGCCCGTGCAACTCAGCTTCCAACTCTACCACCTGATGGTCGCCATCGGCATGACGCTGATCCTGCTCGCCTGGGGCGGCGGCCTGCTGGCCTGGCGCGGCTGGCTGTTCGAGCGCCGGTGGCTGCTATGGATCTACGTATTTGCGGTGCTCTTGCCGCAGATCTCCAACCAGGTGGGCTGGGCGGCCGCCGAGATCGGCCGCCAGCCCTGGATCGTGTACGGGCTGATGCGGACGGCCGACGGCGTCAGCGACAACATCTCGGCGGGCAATGTCCTGTTTTCGCTGATCCTGTTCACGCTGATCTACCTGGCGCTGCTGGTGGTGTTCTTGGTTCTGTTGGATCAGAAGATCAAGCACGGCCCGCGCGTCGAGGACATGCCGCGCACCGGGGAGGTGGTGTCATGATCGCAGAAACCTACGCCATCATCTGGTACCTGCTGGTGGGCGTGCTGCTGGCCGGTTACGCCGTCCTCGACGGCTTCGATCTGGGCGTCGGCGGCCTGCATTTGCTCGCGCGCGGCGATCGCGATCGCCGCGTTTTCCTCAACGCAATCGGACCTTTCTGGGACGGCAACCAGGTCTGGCTGGTCACCGGCGGCGGCGCGCTCTTCGCGGCATTTCCCCACGTCTACGCCACGGCGTTCAGCGGTTTCTACGTCGCCTTCATCCTGCTGCTGTTCATGTTGATCTTCCGCGGCGTCTCGATCCACGTGCGCAGCCTGCGCGCCGGCGCCGCCTGGCGGAGTTTCTGGGACTGGGCTTTCAGCGTGTCCAGCCTGCTCGCGTCGCTCTTGATCGGCGTGGCGCTGGGCAACGTGGCCTGGGGCGTCCCGCTGACGGCCGGCTTCCGCTATCAAGGCGATCTCTGGCAGCAGATCCACCCGTACACCGTGCTGACCGGCCTGCTCGTGGTCGCGATGTTTTTGATGCACGGCGCCATCTATCTCGTGCTGAAGACCGAGGGAGAACTCAACGCGCGCGTGCGCACTTGGGTGCGCCCAACCATCATCGCATTCATCATACTCTACGTCGTGGTCACCATGGCCACGCTGCTCTACCTGCCGCACATGGCGGACCCCTTCCGCGAGCAACCGCTGCTCTTCCTGTTGCCGGCGTTCAGCGTGCTCGCGATCGCCAACATTCCGCGCGAGGTGCACCACGGCCGCGAGTTCCGGGCCTTCCTTTCTTCGGCCGTGGCGATGCTGCTGCTCTTGGCGCTGTTCGGCGTCGGCATGTTCCCCGAGCTGATCCACGCGCGGCCCGACCCCGCGCTGAGCATGACCCTCCACAACGCCGCGAGTTCGACCAAGACCTTGCAGACCATGCTGATCATGGCCGCGATCGGCATGCCGCTGGTGGTGGCCTATACGTTCCACATCTACCGGGTTTTCCAGGGGAAGGTGAAGCTCGATTCGATGTCGTACTAGGCTCTGTCGAAGAACCACGGACAGAGCGCTCACCTACTGACAAGACCGCTGCGGTTTGGTATCATCATGATGGGGATCGGTAGCACACAGAACAAGGGGGTGTGCCATGGCCGGGTCCGTCATTGAAACCCTCATCGCCCGCCAACTGCATCAGTACAACCACCTGAAGGCGGTTCTGCGTGAACGTCCGGCGGTGGCGCCGCCGCCCCGCCGCCCGGTCGTAACCGTCAGCCGCATGGCCGGCTGTTCGGCGAGCGAGTTGGCCGTCCCCCTCGCCGAGCGGCTGGGTGTCCAGGTCTGGGACAGCGAACTGGTCGATCTGGTGGCGAGTGACACGGGACTGCGTCGTGAATTCGTGGCCGAGCTCGACGAAGGCCTGGTCAATAGCGTCGAGGCTTGGGTGCGCGGCATCCTGGGCGGCCGTCTCTTCATGCGCGACGACTACGCGCTGGCGTTGGCCGCCACGGTCAAAACCTTGGCTGAAACCGGCGGGGCCATTCTCGTGGGCCGGGGAGCGGGTTTCATCCTCGGCGACCGCGCCGATCTACGCTTACGTCTCGCGGCGAGCGAAAGGCACCGCGTCGACGCCTTGCGCAAAGCCAAGAACGGCAACCGCTCGCGCATCCACGAGGACATGCTGCGCGTCGACGCCGCCCGGGCCGCGTTCGTACGTTCCTACTTCCAGGCCGATGTCAACGACAACAGCCACTACGACCTGGTGCTCAACACGGAGCGCGTGGCCGTAGGGGTCATGGTCGAGATCTGCGAGTGTCTGGTGCGTTCGCGGCGAATGCAAAGCAGCGCCGCCGCCGGCTAACTCATTGCGCGAGCCGCCGCTCGCTCGCGGCGTCGAACAGATGCAGGCGATCCAGTTCGACCACAAGATCGATCTCGGCATCGACCGGCGGCACCGCGTGCGGGTCCACCTTTGCCACCAGTAAGGCGTCGCCGAGACGGCCGTGGACGTGGACCTCGTAGCCTAGCGTCTCGACCAGCTCGACCCGCAAGCGCACGGTCGCCACCGGCCGGCCGGCGATCGGCCGCTCGTCGCGCAAGTTCTCCGGCCGCACGCCGACCAGCACCTCGCGGCCGTCCATGCCGCCGGCAGCGCCCGCCGCCGGGCCCGCCAGGTCGAACGCAAAGCCGGCGCCGGTCACGCGCCCGCCGCCAAGGCGCCCGCGCAGGAAGTTCATCGGCGGGGTACCGATGAAACGGGCCACGAAGAGATTCGCCGGCTGCTCGTAGACCGCCAACGGTGTGCCCACCTGCTGCAGCTCGCCGGCGTGGAGCACGGCGATGCGGTGTCCCATGGTCATCGCTTCGATCTGATCGTGGGTCACGTAGATCGTGGTTGTGCGCAACCGCCGTTGCAGGCCGATGATCTCGGCGCGCATCTGCACGCGGAGCGAGGCGTCGAGGTTCGACAGCGGCTCGTCGAACAGGAAGACCGCCGGTTGGCGCACGATGGCCCTTCCTACCGCCACGCGCTGCCGCTGGCCGCCGGAGAGTTGGCGCGGCTTGCGGTCGAGGTAGGCGTCGAGGCCGAGGATGCGCGCCGCCTCACCCACCCGCCGGTCGATCTCGGCCCGCTCCATTTTCTTGTTGCGCAGGCCGAAATCGAGGTTCTCCCGCACCGACATATGCGGGTACAACGCATAGCTCTGGAACACCATCGCGATGTCGCGATCCTTGGGGGGCAGGTCGTTGACCACCCGCTCGCCGATGCGGATCGTGCCGGCGGAGGTCTCCTCCAGGCCGGCGACCATGCGCAACGCCGTCGACTTGCCGCAGCCGGAAGGCCCGACGAGCACCATGAATTCGTCGTCGCGGACCTCGAGACTCAGCTCGCGGATGACTTCCACGTCGCCGAAGAACTTGCTGACCTTGTCGAAGACGACCCCAGCCAACGGACTCTCCTCGCTGCGCGCGGCGCCGCCTCCGCCACCAGCGCGGTGACAGGATAACGGCCGGTTCCGACTCGGTCCAGTCCATACCCGATCCGGCCCCGGGTTGCATCACCCGGGGCCGGACGAGGATAGCAGTCAAGGCTTAACGGAAGAGCGATTTGACGTTGCTCCAGGTTTCGGATTCTACGGCAACGACATCCCCCAGGTCGAGGAACGTGATATTCTCCCATTCGGCCAGTATGCCGGCGTCTTCCGCGCCCTCCTGTAGGAAGAGTTGGATGTAGCCGCCCGCGGTCGCGTTGTCGAGGATGCCCCACAGTCCGTACGGCTCCTCCGGATTGCCCATGTCGAACGGCAGGGGACCGCTGGTATAGCTGTCCACGATGTACTCGATCGTCCCGGGGAAATCTTCGGAGAGACCGTTGGGCATGTAGATGATCTCGACGTGGACCGTGGTCCCCTTGACGTACGTGAGCCCATGGTTGGCTGTGAACGAATAGAACGGCAACCGGCCGCCGAAGCAGGCGATCTCGCCGTCGGTGGTGCGGAAGTTGAACACACCGTCGACGAGCGGAGACCACCAGGGCGAGATGCCGATGCCTGCCTCCGCTTCGCCGGTGCCGCTGATCGTCAGATCGGCGCCGAAGCGGAAACCATTGTGGTTGGCGAAGAGTTGCTCCGTCGCGTCGTCCTGCGAGAAGCGCCAGGCGTGGCGGTTCGCCCAGCCGGCCGTCCCGCAGTTGTCCTTGATGTCCTCGATCGCGATCAGCGTGGGATAGTTGTCGACTGCCGAGACGAGCGAGAACGGGCAGTCGTTGAAAACGCGCAGGAAGATGGCAGCGCTGTTGGGAACTTCCGTCGCCAAGGCCGTGCCTGCGACCAGTAACGCCAACAGCGTCGAGATGAGTGTCCTTTTCATGAGCGAGCCTCCTGTAGATGGTGGTGACACTTCGTAAAACGACAATTCGCCATGATCGATATCCTCGAACTCGGGTTCACCTCCTTTTGCGACCGGTCCATCCAGTCGCCGTCAACGGATGACGACACATCGCCGCCAGACTCGGTTGTTGCCGGCTTCGATGCTGTATAAATAGACGCCGCTCGGCAAACCGCCGGCGTCCAGGGTGATCTGGTTGGGGCCCTTGTCGGCGCGATCGGCAACGACGGTGCGCAGACAACGCCCGCGCAGGTCGTAGATGCGCAACGTGGCCGGACCCGGTTCGGCCAGGCGATAGGCAATAGTCGCGGTGCCGCGGAACGGGTTCGGCATGTTTTGGTCGACGATGAGGCGCGTGGCATCGGCTGCGCCGTCGCCCACGGCGACCACGGATTGGAAGCCGGCGCGCGCGAGGCCGGTCTGCACGTAAGGATTGGTCATGAAACGGTCCCAGACGCGCTCGTTGAGGTAGTTCTCGATCATGATGACGATCGGACCCTGGTCGATGCCGATGTAGTCGCTGCCGAACCAGAACCGCGAGAGGTTGAACGCATCCTTGAAACCGTAGGGTCCCCAGAGCACATCGCCGTACGTGTCGTAGAGGTTGTGCAGGGCGGGGATCGCGACTTCGGGCGCGAACGCGATCGAGCTTGCCGGCGCGGTCGGCGTGATGGTGCCGTTGTCGTTCTGCGCGGGCGGCGCGCCGTGGGCGAGATAGCCGTCCGGATCGTCCGAAGCGGTCAGGCCCCACGTGTCGGGCCCGTAGCCCGCCCAGCCGCCGGGGTTGGCGATGCAATACTCGCGCTGCGCCAGTGTCGCGCGGCGGGAATTCTCGAAGTAGGTGATCCCGCGCCATTGCATGTAATCGTCCCAGAGATTGCGGAAATCGACCCAGCAGTGCGAGTACTGGTGGCCGAAGAGCGGCGGGAAGATCACGAAGCTGTAGCCGTAATGCGTCTGCCACTGGTAGCCCGTCACCCAGTAGGCCCAGGTGAACTCGGGTACCGGATACGTCGGCGAGCCGAGCGCCAGCAGGTACAGGATCATCGCTTCGTTGTAGCCGATCCAGTAGCCGAAGCCGGCGAACTCCGTGCCCGGCTGCCATCCCATGCGGATGGCGCCGCCGCCGCTGCGCATGAAATCCCAGTCCACCCGCAGGTACAGCGAGTCGGCGAGGGCGCGCAGTTCGCTGTCGCCGGGATCGTCCGTATTGAAATACTGGCGGGCGTCGAGAATACCGGCCATCAAGAGCGCCGTGTCGATGGTGGACAGCTCGCTGCTCCAGGTGCGCAAACCGGAGTTGATGTCCAGAAAATGGTAGAACAGTCCGCGGTAGCCATTGTTGCCGAAGGCAGCGTCGCCTTGTGGGCCGTTCCAGAGCGTCTGCATACCGAGCAAGATGCGGGCGCGACCCGCTTCCCGCGAGACCCAACCGTGGTCGATGCCGATGCAGATGGCCGAAATACCGAAGCCCTGCGCCGCGATGCTGCACGGAGACCACGGCTGGCTGCGGTCGCGGATGAGGCCGTTGACCGGGTTGGCTTGTTCCCAGAAATACGCGAATCCGGTGCGTTGCAGAGAATCCAGCAGCGCGGCGGTGGTGAGCGAACGCCCCGCGGTCGCCGGCGCGGTTCCGGCGTCGGCGGCGCCGCCGAGGCTCGCGGTCGCCCAGCCCACCGCGACCAGGGCGGCGACGGCGGCAGCTCTCATGATCGGCTTCACTGCGGTCTCCTTTTCCTGCGCATCACGCCGGCTCAGTGGAATCTTAGCACGAGCGTGATGCGGTGCGTATCCTGCAGATGATCGTGACCGGCCCAGGCATAGCTCAAATGGTAGCGGTTGGCGCCGAGCGGGCCCTCGACGCCGAAACCGGCAGTTAGCCCCAGTTCGCCGTCCTCCTGGAACAAGGTCTGGTAGCCGACCCGCAGCGCCAACCGCTGCGACCACGTCCACTCGACGCCCAGGTTGGCCGATTCGCTGTTGTCGTTCGGATGCAATGCCTCGGCCAAGAACAGCAGGCGGCTGCTGGCGGAAACGTCGTACGGTACGCTGATCCCGAGCCGGAACACGCCCGGCAGCGGGAACTCGTCCGTGAACTGCTCGGCCGGCAGCGCGCTGTTGTTGCCGTGCTGATCGGGGTCGGGATTGAACTGGACCGCCAGATCGCCGCCGGAATACCGCGCTCGCGGGCCGAGATTCGCCAGCGAGAAACCGAGAATCGCCCCCGCGTCGTTCAGCCGGTAGACGGTTCCCACATTGAACGTCATGATCCGGTTCGACGTGTGCCAGATCCGTTCGGTCGCGTAGTTCGCCTGCAGCCCGACGGCGAAGCGGCTGGTGATCCGGCGGCCGTAGCCGAGGCCGAGCGCCACGTTGGCGACGTCATAGCGCTCGCCGGTACCCAGCGGTTGGTCGACGGTGCGCACGTCGATCTCGCCGGAGTTCAGCGCCGTCATGCTGGCGAAGATCGTGCTCGTACCGGTCACCGGCAGCGCGAAGGCCACGTAGTCGAAGCTGATGTCGGCGAACCACATGCTGTGGGTGTACTGCACCGTCGTGCGGTCGAGCAGGCCGATGGCGCCGGTGTTGTAGTACACGGCATCGATACCGTCAGGCAGGGCGACGCCGGCGTTGCCGAGCGCGGCACCGCGGGCGCCCGGTTCGATCCGCAGGAAGGCGCCCACGGTGGAGCCGACCTTGCTCTGGGCCCAGGCCGCGTCGCCGCTCAGCACTACGAGCATGATCATCACCGCTGGGTGCAGTAGTTTTCTCATGTCTCGCATTCCGCCCTACTTGATGATCGCGAACTTGCCGATGTGCTTGCCGAGCGCGCCGCCGTCCACGTGGAAGATGTACAGGCCGGGCGCCACGTCGAGATTGTTCTTCGTGCGCAGATCCCAGGCGACGAAACCGTCGTGGGACCCGTCATGGCGGAGCGTCTGCACCAGCTCGCCGCGGATGTTGTAAATGCGAATCGCGCAGTTGGCGGGCAAACCGCGGAACTCCAGCCGCCGTTCGCCGCGGCCGGACACCGCGAAGCGCTCAGGCTCGAAACCTGCCGAGGCGACATACGGATTCGGCACCACGTAAGGCGCCAACTTCTCGCCGGCCGCCGCCGCGTCCACATACTCGCCGCGAGTGCGGAAGACGAACCGGTCGTCGTCGCTCAGCGGCCGCGTGAGCCGCAAGTCGATGACATCGCCGGCGGCCGGCGGTTGCGCCGGCGGCTTGCTACCCGGTTTCAGTTTGAAACGCCAGGTGAAATACGGCACCGTCGGTTCATTCACGGGATACGTCACGACGTCAATTCGTTCGTTGAGGCCGCTCAGTGTGTTATTGCCGTCGAGGTCGCGGAACTGGAAGTCCAGAGGCAGATCACCGTCCGGCGAATGGGCGATCACCTGGAACTTCGCCGGGATGCCGGCCAACGACGTGTCGACGACATCGTCGTAGAATACGACCGAGATGTTGTCGGGGTAGCCGGGCCGCCGCATGTTGTGCGGCAGGCAGCCGGTGCCGTAGAGATATTCGGCGGCGATCCGGGCATCCGTGTTGATGCGAGAACCCGTTGCAGCCCGCCAACCGACCGAGTCGATCGCCACAACAGCCGGACTCGTCACGATCGGCAGCAGTCCCGCGCCGACGGGTCCGGTGCCCGCCCCGGCGAAGTCGGTGCCGGTTTCGAAGAGGACCTCTTGCGTGCGGATGTTCGTGAGCGTGTAGACCGTCGCGGCGAGCGTATCGGGATGCTCGGTCGTGAACGAGACGGCGAAATCGTCGCCGTCTGGCACCAGGCCGGAATTGACGACCTCGACCAGGACCCGGCCGTCGCCGCGGCCGGCCACCTGCGCCGCCGCCCCGGCGTGGGCCGGCACGTAGCCGATCACCCGCGGATTGGGACGCACCGCCACTACATTGGACGGCAAGACCAAGCCGCCGCGCGGCGTCCGCGAGGCGGCGATGGCGTTCTCCGACGGCGGGAAGTTGAACTTGTCGGGTCCCGAGCCATGGTCGTAGGCCGTCACCGCGTAGTAGTACTGCTGGCCGTTGGTCACGCTGTGGTCTGTCCAGGTGTGCTGGATGCCGGTCTCGCTGCCGAGATACTCGGCGCGGCCGTCGACGACGTGTTCGGAGAAACCGGAACGGCCGTTGATCAGATCGAACGCGGTGATCCACTGGCCGTTGGTCAGCGAGACGATCGTCGCGAGATCGTCGACGTCGCGGCAATCGACGAAATCGGGATCAGTCGCCCGGTAGATGCGATAGCCCTCGAAATCCCGCTCGCCGGTCACCGGATCGAGGGAGTGCTCGGCGACGTCGTCCCAGGAGAGCCGCACGTAGCCGTCGCCGGCCTCGGCGGTGACGGTCGGCATCTCCGGCGGCACCGCGAAGCGATAGTTCGCGTTGTAGATCTTCTGCACCGTCTGCGTGTTGCGCGCCAACTCCTGCAAGTCGGCGCCGTAGGCCAGCGCCAGGCTGAAGCGCTCGGTCTGCCCGGCCGGGAGCTTGAACGGTCCCGAGGCGAAGAGAAACGCGATATTGTAGTTCGACGCCAGGGGCTGGTCGAAGCGGTCGGCCTCGTTCGGGGCGGTGAACTGTTCGTAGAGCCGGCGCGGCCACTCCTGCGTGTTGGTGAAGAAAACGATGCCGTCGACATCTTGATTGGGATTGCCCTGGCCCGCGCGTATGCGATTGAGCTTGAAGCCGGTCAGGCCGATCTGGTCCGATTCGTTGACATCCGTGCGGTCGAAATTGGGTTCGCCGGCGGTCGGGATGCCGTCGCCCTCGCCGGCATCGCCGGTGTCCGGCTTGCCGTCGGCGCCGACGTCGTGAATCTCGGCAACCCAGTCCATGTCCTCGTCCCCCGTCCACCAGACCTCCGCTATATACGCCGGCATCTCTTCGAGCGGCCCGTAGAAAGCCTCGAAGCGGTCGAGATCGTAGTTGGCGGTGACATAGGCGCGGATGTCGTCCTGACCTTCGATCATGATGCCAGGCCCGCTGTCGCGCCGCTCGTCGGTGATGCCGTCCAAGTCGTTGTCGTCGCCGTCGTAGGGATTGCCCGGGGTTTCCATGTAGGCATAGCCCAGATAGCCGGTGCGCGCGCAATTGCTGGTCAGGCTGACGCCGTGCCCGTAGCGGTCCCAGGTGTAGACCAGGTTGATCCGCTGGCCTTCGAACTCGTCCTGATAGAACGCGTTGTCGTCGTCGGATTCGGCGATCCCGTCGCAGGAGATCGCCGAACCACCCACGCCGGAGTCCATGTAGATGCCGAAGATGATGTTGTCGTCGTAGTCGGTCGTGCCTTCGTTCGTGATGTCGTAGTGCCAGAAGATCACGTTGCGCGCCTGCGGATTGGCCCACTGGAACCCGCGCACTTCGATGCGCAGACCGAGGCCGCGCCGGGTAGGGTCGCGGCTGTCCGGGTTGAAATCCCAGGCGTCGTAATACTGATCGTCCATGACCGTGTAGCTTTCCTGGTCGGCGACCCTCTGTTTGCCGAAGTAGCCGTTCCACTCGCCCGCCCAGCCGGGATCGGTGAGATCGTCGAGACGATCGGGCCAGAGGTCCGGCCAGGTGCGCGGATCGTTGCTCACGGCCGGCGAGCGGCCGGGATTCAACGCTTCGGCTTCCTGGAAATAGCCGGGGCGCGGTTCGAAGCGCATGTCGCGATTGCTGAACGGCGACGTGCCCTGGCGCTCCCGGTAGCCCGTCTCCATGATGAACGCGGTGTCGCCTCCAGCCTGCACGATCTTGGCGAGCACGAACGGCGTGATCCCGTCGCTGTAGTTCAGGCCGCTGCCCTTGGGCACCTCGACAGAGTGGAAGACGCTGAGGTCGACGTTGATCGGATCGGGCGGGTAGTCGCCGACCATGCCGTAGCTCCAGAAACGCGTCCGGATGTTGTTCGCGTCGTGTTGGCCCATACGCTCGTAGAGATGGTTGCCTCGCTCGTGGGGCGGCACCGGAACCGGCACGTCCGCCGGCAGGCTCGCGGCCAAGAGCAGGACCGCGAGCAGAACGGTCGCGGTGATCAAGCGTCGCAACATCGCCTCAACTCACTTCCAGCTCATGCGCACGCCGAACTCGATCCGGCGCGGCGGATGAAACCAGGTCGGATCCCTGAGGGCATACCGATCCGTCACGGGGAAGCGCGAGTAGTACGGGCTGCCGGTGCTGGCATACACCGGGCCGTTGAAATAGCGGGCGTCGAAGAGATTCAAGACGCGCAGGAACAGACTTGCCGACAGGTTCGGATGGGAGCCGAACGCCAGGTTCTTCTCCGCGCGCAGGTCGACGAGCGCGCCGGCGGGCTTGCGCCCGGAATTGGTCTCCATGCCGAAGCCGAAGCCCGACTCCATCTGCGGCGTGTAGGGCTGGCCGCTGCCGACGCGAACCACCGTGCTCACGCTGTAGCTGCCGGGTTTGGCCAACGCGGCCGTCAGGTTCACCGTATGCCGCTGATCCCAGTTGAACGGCAGCAGCCGCGGCCGCGGGTCCGCGCCGGCGGCCGCGCGCGTCGCGGTCTCGTGCGGATCGCTGGAGTTGCCGAGCGCCTGCAGCAGGGTGTAGTCCATGGCCAGCGCCAATGGCCCCAGCCGGCGGTGGTCGATCGCGAACGTGATCCCGAACACGTTGCCGAAGTCGACGTTCGTCAGCCGCGCGTACTGGGCGCCCGTATACGTGTCGATGAACTCGACGCCGATCAGGTCGCGGATGTCCTTGTAGAAGATCGTCAGATCGAAACCGAGATCGTCCGTGACCACCTGCTTGTAACCGACCTCGTACTGGACGGTGCGTTCCGGCTTGACGTCGGGATTGCCCAGCACGCCGTAGCTGACACCGCCGGCTTGTAGGTTGCGCAGGACATCATAGTTGGAGTTCTCGAAGATCGTGCCGATCGAAGGCGCCTGATGGAAGTGGCCGTACGCAAAATGCACGGCGGCCTTGTCCTCGATGGGATAGGCGACGCCCAATCGCGGCGACAACGCCGCTTTCACGGTGGTGTCCTTCGCCCACGAATCCGGCGCGCCGGGGATCGCGTTGGCGGGATTGGCGAGATCGCTGGGGACGGTCGCGCGGGCGTCGAAGTAATCGAGCCGCAGGCCGGCTCTGATGATCAAGTGATCCTGGATGTGCTGGTTCTGCAGAAACGCCGCGCCGATGACTGGGTGGTTCCGCTGCACGCCGGGGAAATCGGGCGGTTCGTTCTCGTGGCGCACGATCTGGGCGATGCCCCCCGGTGTCGAGTACGTCAAGTGCACGGGGGTGCCGAACTCGATCCGCGGCAGACTGAACTCGAGGCCGGTCTTCATCTGGTTGTGTTCGTCGAGCTGGCTGACGACCGAGCTCTTGCACACGATGGCATTGGTGCGCTGCATGTACTGGGTGAGCTGCGCGCCCTGCACGATGGCACCGTCTGCGTAGTTGTCGCTGCCCTCGGGCGTGCCGGCGGCGTCATAGGCCGCACTGTACGGATCCCAGAGCCGATCGCGGTAGTCGTAGTAATTCTGGCGCACGCTCAGGTCCAGGAACGTCGTGGCGCTGAACGTGTGGGTCCAGTCGAGCCCGTGCACGATCCCGAGCGACCGTTGTTGCGAGAGACCGTCCGGATTGTAGCGGAATTGCCAGTTCTGGCGGCGGCCCTGCGCCTTGTTGAAGATGACCTGGTAGCTGAACTTGTCCTTGGCAAACGAACGGTTGGTGACCTTGGCGGCGCCGGAGAATTCCTCGGAGTAGCCCAGCGGCACCCGCGAGCCGTCCCCGCTGCCCTCGTAGATATTGCTTTCGAAATTCGCGCGGTCGGTCGGCGTGAAGATCTTCCTGCCGGAGACGAAATCCTCCCAGTCGTAGAAGCGGCCGCTGATCAGGAACGTCGTATCCTTGCCGGCGAGCGGACCGCTCAACGTCGCCTGCAGGTTCTTGGTGCCCAGCGGACGCACCGTGTCGTCGATGCGCCGGGCGTCGGCGCGCCCCGGAAAGAAGAACCCCCCGGCGTAAGCTTCGGCGTCGACCTCGAAACGCTCGCCGCCCTCTTTCAGGACCGCGTTGACGACGCCGCTCATGGCCTGGCCGTACTCGGCGTCGAAGGTGCCGCTGATCACCTGCACTTCCTGCAGCAGCGAGCGATCGAGGGTCAATGTCGAGGAATTGTCGAAGGCGTTATTCACGCTCACGCCGCCAACCTGGTACTGCACCTCGCCCTGGCGGCCGCCGCGGAAGTGCCCGTCGACGACGCCCGCCTGCAAGTTGACGATGTCGTCGAGCGTTTGCACCGGCAGGTCTTCGATCTGTTCGGTGGTCAAGTTGGCCTGCGAGCTCGTCAGGCCCAGCGTGACCGGCGGACGCTCGGCCACGACGACGACCTCTTCGGCGCGCAGCGTCGTACCACCGAGGCGGATATCCAGGCGCGTGGCCTGGTCCGCCGAGATGACCACGCCGGCGACGGTCACCGGATTGTAGCCGAGCCGGCTGGCTCTCACCTCGTAGGTGCCAGCCGAGATGTTCAGGATGGTGAACCGGCCTTCGCCATCGCTGTAGGCGCCGAGCCGCGTGCCGACCACGAGGATGGTGACCGCCGCGACCGGCGCGCCGTCTTCGTCGACGACACGGCCGCTGAGGGTGCCGGTGGTGCCGGCCAACAACGGCGGCGGGGCGCTCGCCATCCCCACCAGGATGGCGAGCGCGCCGGCGATCAACGATCGTCGCGAACGTTTCACGTGGCTGGCCTCCGCTCTCCTGTGCGGCTACTTCAGCAGGAGTGTCTTGCCTTGCAGCGTCGTCCGTTGCCGGCCGGTCGCCGGATCGACGAGGTGCAACCGATAGAGATAGATGCCCGACTCGACGCGCCGATCGTCCAGCAGCGGGAACTCGCCGCTCTGCTGATTACCGAGCGCGCGCCGTTGCACCAGGCGCCCCCGCACGTCGTACACTTCTAGCGTCACGAGGTTCTGGTGCGGCAACGCGAATGCGATGCGGGGGCTCCGCGACGGGTTGCCGACGTTGGTTACCCAGGCGTAGGACGCCGGCGCAAACGGATCGTCGACGACGGCGACCGGCCCGGGCGCCAGATAGGCCCACGGCGCGCAGCACGTGTACTCCCGCTCGCGATACCACCAGACACGCGTGCCGTAGCTGTCGATGACCGGGATGTAGGAATCGCCGTCAAGCAGCGTGACGCCGAAATGCAGCGTCCGCTCGCCCAGGTCGGGCGGGTAAGACAGCGCCGTGAGATCGACGGCCAGCTCGGCCGTATAGCCGGTGTCCGTGTCGAAGCCGAGCGTGTCGACCGTGGTGCCGGCCAGCAACGCCAGCGCCATTTGGGCATCGCCCGCCAGGACCATGGTCAACAGATAATCCTGCGGCACCGCCTGGCCGTCCGCGCCCACCTGGAAAGAGAGGCGCCGCTGGAGCAGATTGTTGTCCGTATGGCGCAACGCCTGATCTTCGAGCGTGACCACGAAGCCGTCCCAGCGGTCCGGCAGCGGGTGGTACTGAACGACCTCGTCGCGCACCTCGAAGCCCATGTAAAGCATGTGGCCGCTGTAGAAGATCTTGACGGTGGCGTCGGCCGGATCGACGACATACGCCTGGTCGCCGAACACCGGCGGCTGGTACTGACCGGCCCGGTAGGGACCCACGCCATCGTAGGTCAGGCGCAAGGCGTCGTCGTCCCAGCGCAGATCGAAGGTGTAGACCGCGGGATCATTCCACAGCGGCTCGTCCAGGACGCCGTCGATCACCGGCGTCTCGGCGAGCGGCCGGATCACGACCTCGGGATCGATCGCCGGCACCGCGCCCGACATGGTCGTCACGTCCGGCCGCGCGTGGATGCGGACCTCGTTGTACCAGCTGTCGTTGCCCCACGGGTCCTGCCACCAGACGCGGTTGGAGGAAAACAGGCCTACCTGCGGCGGCCAGAAATAATCGGTGTCGTAGATCGAGATGTTCCACTCGATCACGTCGCCCTGCGGCCGGGTCACGTCATAGCCCATCACCGCGAGATCGAACCGCATCTCGACCGTGTAACCGGTGTCCAGCGTCGAGTCGTCGTTGGAAAGCCCGTGTACGACGGTCACCGCATCCCAGGCCGCGATCTGTTCGGGTGTGCGGGGAATGGAGGAATCGTTGTTGGACCAGCGGCCGCGGAAATCCGGCAACTGGCCGGCCGGCTGCGGATCCTGGCTGTCGGGATACCACCAGGCGTAGAAGTATTCGGCCGCCGGCTTCGGGAAAAAGTCCACCGCGTGGTCCTTGAGGTTCATCAGCAAGCCGTCGAAGCGGTTGAACTCCTGGCTGCCGCCGACCGAGACGTCAGAGACCTCCGCGCCGAGATAGAGCTGGTTGCCGTGCACCAGGAATTTGAGGGTGGCATGGGTCGGGTCGCTCGGATTCCAGCCGGATTCGAGCTTCCAGCCGCTGCCGGGATTGCCCGCATTCTCACCGTAGACAATGACTTTGGTCTCGGCCGCGGCCCAGGCCGCTTCGTCGAGCACGCCGTCCAGGACGATCGGAGTCGGCGAGACCCGCGCCCAGATGACGTCGGCGCGCGGCGCCTGCCCGGCCGCGGGCAGTGCCGCGAACAGCAGAACGCCGGCCAGCGTGAATGTTAGAAACCTTGGCATCGGACACCTCCTCAACGGGGCGATTGCGTGAGGCCGACTCGCCGCTTGGCGCCGCACGATTCCCGCACGGTGAGCACGGCAGGCAGCACTTCACGATCAGGGGAATGGGCGTCGGCCGCTTCGACGGTGGCCAGCATCATCGCCACGGCTTTGCGGCCGAGCCCGAAGATGTCGACCGTTACCGTGGTCAGCGGCGGGTTCAAATAGCGGGCGATCGTGATATCGTCGAAGCCGACCACGGCGAGGTCATCGGGAATGCGCAACCCCTGTTCCCGCGCCGCGCCGAGCAGGCCGATCGCCATGCTGTCGTTGGCGGCGAACACGGCCGTCGGCCGCGGCCGCCGCGCCAGGATGGTCAAACCGGCGGCGTGCCCGGCGGCTTCCCGGAAATCCCCCACCTCGGTCTCGGCGCGCGCCGGGTCGAGTCCGAACTCGCGCAAGGCCGTCTGGAAACCGCGCCGGCGATCGTCCGCGTCGACGTTGCCGGCCGGGCCGGCGATCATCGCGATATCGCGATGGCCCAGCTGCAACAGGTGGCTCGTAGCAGCGTACGCACCGCCGTAATTGTCGATCGCGACGGAACCGCAGCCGTCCGCCGCAAAGCTCGGGTTCAGCAGCACGATCGGCAGCCGCTTGCGGACCCGCGCGACCACATCCGGCGAAACGGTGTCCGGCGTCATCAAGATGAGACCGTCGACGCGTCCCAGCATCGCGCGGGCGGCGTTGAAGACGTCGTCATTGTTCGCATGGGAACTCGACAGCAGAATCTGGTAGCGAGCCTGACGCGCCCGCTGATCGATGCCCCGGATGATCTCGGAGTAGAACTCTCCGTAGAGGTCCGGCAAGAGAACGCCGAAGGCGTTGCACCGGTTCGTCGTGAGGCTCTTGGCGGCTTCGTTCGGCCAGTAGTCGCAGGCGGCGGCGGCCTGCAGGACTCGCCGCGCCGTCTCCCCGTTGACCAGTTCGAGGTTGTTGAAGACACGCGACACAGTGGCGATCGAAACCCCGGCGGCGCGTGCGACATCGCGAATGTTCGCCACGGTCGTCTCCTTCGCAGCCGCCGTCGGAGGTAGAACTGAGCATGGCGGGAACGGGCGGCCGATGTAAACGTTTTCATAAATTCGCCGATCTGTCAACAGTTCTTTGACAAATCGGACAGATTCCTCTACTTAGAGGGCGAAAATCCTAGCGAATCCGCGAGCCTGCCAGGAGCCTGCGATGCCCCGACCCCTCGATCCGCCGGCGGCGGCCGCCAGCCTCAGCGGGCAAGGCTACATGCTGCGGTTCTCGACCCGCGGCCCGGGCCAGGCGTTCTACGGCGACCACGCCCTGACCGGCGACGACGGGTTGGCGATCCTGGTCCGGGACCTCGACAGCGGGTATTGCTGGCCGCTCGGCGACGGTCCGGCCGACCGCGCCGCCGGCGGCGACGAGGTCCGGTGCACCAGCGAACGGGACGGCCTGCGCGCCGAACTGGCCATCGCCCTCGTGCCGGAAGCGCCGGCGGAGATCCGGCGGGTGACCCTGACCAACCTCGACCGCCGCACGCGGCGGATCGACCTGACCACGTTCGCCGAAGTCGTCCTCGCCGAGCCGCGCGCGCATGCCGCCCATCCCGCCTTCGCCAAGCTCTTCCTGCAAACCGAATTCGTCGACCAGGCGGCGGCGTTGCTGGTCCGGCGCCGGCCGCGCGATCCGCGCGAGCACCATCCGTGGCTCGTGCACGCCAGCCTCGACGGCGGCGCGGTCGAGTACGAGACCGACCGCGCGCGCTTTTTGGGCCGGGGCCGGCCCGCGAACCGGCCGGCGGCGATGGCGGCGCGGGCGCCCCTGTCGGCGACCAGCGGCAACGTGCTGGACCCGTGCCTGAGCCTGCGCCGCGCCGTGACGCTCGCGCCGGGCGAGTCGGCCGTCGTCGCCTTTCTGCTCGGGGCCGCCAACGACCGCGCCGCGGCGTTGGCGCTGGCCTGTCGCGGCCGCGGCACCGCGGTTCCGACGGGCGCGCCGGCGCCGGCAGCGGCGACGGCGCCGGAGGCAGACCCGGTAGCTGATTCGGCGGCCGCGCCCAACGGCTATGGCCGCTTCGACGCCGGCGGCCGCGAATACGTCATCCAGGTGCGCTGTCGCGCCGACGGCAGCCTCGTGCTGCCGCCACGCCCGTGGGTCAATGTGATCGCCAACGAGATCTGCGGCTGCGTCGTGAGCGAGACCGGCGCCGGCGCCGCCTGGTACGGCAACAGCCGGGAGTTCCGCCTGACGCCCTGGTACAACGACCCCGTGCGCGACCCGCACGGCGACGCTGTCTACCTGCGCGACGATCAGAACGGCGCCGCCTGGTCGTGCTGGCCGGGGCCCGTCCCCGCGCCGGCGACCTACGAAGTGCGCCACGGTTTCGGTTACACCGGCTGCCGCCACGCGCACGACGACCTCGCCGTCGACACGCACCTGTGTGTCGCCCGGAACGAGCCCGCGCGCCTGCTGCGGGTGGGCGTACGCAACGCCGGCACGCGCACGCGGCGGCTGTCGCTGTGGCGCCACGTGCGCCTCGTGCTAGGCGCGGCGCCGGCGGAGAGTGCGCCAACCTTGACTGCATGGTTCGACCCGGCCGGCCGCGTCCTGCTCGCGCGCAATCCGGCGGCCGGTCCCTGGGCCGACCACGTCGTCTGCAGCTCGGTGGCGACCGCCGTGCCGGGCGCCGAGATCACTCACGCCACCAGCGTCGCGGCGTTTCTCGGGCCGGCGGGCGATCTCGCCGCGCCTTTGTTCGCGCCGCTGGCCGCGGCCCCGGCGGACACCACCGGTCCGGACGCCGGGTTCACCCAGCGCGTGACGTTCGATCTCGCGCCGGGCGCCGCCTGCGAGGTCGTGTTCTTGCTGGGGTGCGACCAAGACGCAGACGCGGCGCGGCGGCTCGCGGCCCAGTTCGCGCAGCCGTCCGCATGCGAGACGGCAGCGCTCGCCGCTCGGGCGTTTTGGCGCGATGGTCTGGCCGGCTTGCGTGTCGAGACGCCCGTGCCCGCGCTCGACGTCATGGTCAACGGCTGGCTCGCCTATCAGACCGTGAGCTGCCGCCTCTGGGGCCGCACCGCGCTCTACCAGTCGGGGGGCGCGTTCGGCTTCCGCGACCAGCTCCAGGACGCCCTGGCGTTGCTTGCGCTCTGGCCGCAGCTGGCCAGGCGCCAGCTTTTGCTGCACGCGGCGCACCAGTTCCGCGAAGGCGACGTGTTGCACTGGTGGCATCCGCCGCTGAGCCGCGGCATCCGCACGCGATTTGCCGACGACCTGCTCTGGCTGCCGTATCTCGCCGCGCAGTACATCGCCGCGACCGGCGATCATGCGATACTGGCGGAGACGGCGCCGTATCTGGCCGCCCGCGCGCTGGCGCCGGGCGAGGACGAGGCGTTCGTGGCGCCGAAGCCGGCCAACGAGTCCGGCGACCTCTACGACCACTGCTGCCGGGCCATCGACCGCTCGCTCGCGGTCGGCGCGCACGGCCTGCCGTTGTTCGGCTCCGGCGACTGGAACGACGGCATGAACCGCGTCGGCCGCGAGGGCCGCGGCGAGAGTGTCTGGATGGGCTTCTTCCTCGCCGCCGTGATCGACGCCTTCGTGCCGCTGGTCGAGGCGCGCGGCGACCGCGCGCGCACGGCTCGCTACCGCCGCCACCGCGAAGCGTTGGCCGCGGCTTTGCATGAGGCCGGCTGGGACGGCGCCTGGTACCGGCGCGGCTACTACGACGACGGCGCCCCGCTGGGCAGTCACCGCGACACCGAATGCCGCATCGACGCGCTGGCGCAAGCGTGGTCGGTGCTCTCCGGCATCGCGCCGCCGGAGCGCGCGCGGCAGGCGCTCGACGCCTGCGAAACGCACCTCATCAGCGAGAAGGACGGCTTGATCCGCCTGTTGACCCCGCCGTTCGTCGACACGCCGCACGACCCTGGCTACATCAAGGGCTACGTGGCCGGCGTCCGCGAGAACGGCGGCCAGTACACCCACGCGGCGCTGTGGGTAGTGCAGGCCATAGCCGCGGCTCGTCGCCGGCATCGCGCGGCAGTGCTCCTGGCCATGCTCAGTCCCGTCTCCCACACCGCGACCGCCGCGCAAGTCGCCCGTTACCAGGTCGAGCCCTACGTCGTGGCGGCCGACGTGTTCGGCGCCGAGCCCCACGTGGGCCGCGGCGGCTGGACGTGGTACACCGGCTCGGCGGGCTGGATGCTGCGCGTGGCGCTCGAATCGGTGCTCGGGTTGCGCACCGAGCGCGGCGAAACCCTGGTGATCGACCCCTGCGTGCCCGACGACTGGCCCGCGTACCGGATCCGCTGGCGCGTCCCCGGCGGCGAGACGGTCTACGCCATCGAGGTGACCAACCCGGACGGCTGTGCGCAGACCGTGGTCGCGGCGCGCTGCGACGGCGCCGCCGCGCCATGCGACGGCTGCGTGGTGCGCGTGCCGCTGCTGCGCGACGGCCGCGAACACCGGCTCGCGGTGACGCTCGGCCGCGCGCGCGAGGCGGAGTCGTGAGCGGCTTCCCCAGCGGCTTCCTCTGGGGCGCCGCCACCTCGGCCTACCAGATCGAGGGCTCGCCCCTTGCCGACGGCGCCGGACCGAGCAACTGGCACGTCTTCGCCCATACGCCCGGCCGGACACGCAACGGCGAAACCGGCGACACCGCGTGCGATCACTACCGGCGCTGGCGCGGCGACATCGAGCTGATGCGCGAGCTGGGGCTCGGAGCCTACCGTTTCAGCCTCGCCTGGAGCCGCATCCTGCCCGAGGGCACCGGCCGGGTGAATCCGCGCGGACTCGACTTCTACGACCGCCTGGTGGACGGTCTGCTAGCCGCCGAGATCACGCCGCTGGTGACGTTGTTCCACTGGGACTGGCCCGCGGCGCTCGACGAACGCGGGGGCTGGATCAACCCGGACAGCGCCCACTGGTTCGCAGACTACGCGCAGGTCGTCTGGCAGCGCCTCGGCGACCGCGTGGCGCACTGGGCGACCTTGAACGAACCCTGGGTGGTGGTCGACGCCGGCTACCTGCATGGCGCGCACGCTCCCGGTCGCCACAGCACTTACGAAGCGCCGCGTGCGGCGCACAACCTGCTGCGCGCCCACGGCGCCGCCGTGGCCGCCTACCGCGCGCTGCCGGCCTCGCAGCGGGCCGCCGGCGCGGGCCAGATCGGCATCGTGGTCAACCTCGAGCCGAAAGATCCCGCCAGTAGCCGCGAGGCGGACATCGCGGCGGCTCGCCGCGCCGATGCTTACATGAACCGGTACTACCTCGACGCGCTGCTGCGCGGCCGCTATCCCGACGAGCTGGCGGACATCTTCGGCGCCGACTGGCCCGGCTACCGGCCAGACGATCCGGCGGCCGAGTTCGCGCTGATCGGCCAGCCGATCGACTTCCTCGGCGTGAACTACTACACCCGGTCGGTCAACCGGTACGACCCCGCCGCACCGCCGGTGTTCGCCTCGCCGGTGCGGCAAGCGGACGCGGAGCACACCGAACTCGCTTGGGAGGTGTACCCGGACGGTCTGCGGCGAACGCTCTGCTGGTTGACCGAGCGATACGGGCCGCGGCCGCTCTACGTGACCGAAAACGGCGCGGCGTTCGCCGATCCGGCGCCGACCGCCGACGGGCGCATCGCCGATCCGCGGCGCGTGGCGTACCTCCGGTCGCATTTGGCGGCCGTGCTCGCGGCGCTGCGAGCCGGCGCGGATGTGCGCGGATACTTCGCCTGGTCGCTGCTTGACAACTTCGAATGGGCCCAGGGCTACGCGATGCGGCTCGGCATCGTCGGCGTCGATTTCCCGACGCAGCGACGCGCGGTCAAGGACAGCGGCTGGTTCTTGCGACACGTGATCGCCGGTGGCGAGCCCGCAGACGTGCCCGAATCGGCGCGCTGATTCCGGGGTCCCGGCCGAACCGACAGGGGTGTCAATCGCGCCAGACGATGCGCGCGGGAACCCGCGCGACGACGACCTCGCCATAAGCCGCGGCCGCGACCGGCACGCCGTCGACGGCCGCCCCGGCCGCCTCGACCGGCGGCCGCAGCACGAGGCCGCCCGGCGGCACGCGCAGACCGCCGGCGATCTCCATCACCACGGCAACGTCCGCGCGCCGCAGCGTATAGCTGAGCTGCCCATACGGCGTCGGCAGCCCGGCGACGCGCACGCCGCCGTCCGCGAGCCACGCCGCCGGCAAGCCGGCCGCCAGCACCAGGGCCGCGTGATCGCGGTCTTCGTAGCAGAACATATCGAGCACCGACCGCACGTAGTCCGACCCCACCCAGGTGTGGGGCATGTCACCGAGGAAGCGCGGCGTCCGCGCCTCGGCCGCCACGACCTCGGCCCAATGGCGCCAGCCGGCGGGGCGGCGCTGGGTCAAGAACCACGCGAGCAGTTCGCCCGCGCGCTCGCGCCAGCCCAACCGCACGAAAGCCCCGACATTGCGCAGCTCGTACGGCGTGAACGCGTCCCACGGCTCGCCCGCCCGACGCCCGGCGAAGAAGTCCCAGTATCGCGCGAACGTCCGCTCGATCGCCCCGGCCGGCGCGAGGTCGGCCGCGGCGGCGGGCGCGAGCGCGATCGTGGTCGAGGTGGCGTCGAAGTCGCCGAGGTCGACGCAGCCCGGCACATAGTCGATGTCGTGGCGCGCCATGGCGGCGGCGATGGACGCGGCGAGGTCGGCAGCGAAGCGGTCGCGCGCGGCGGCCAGCGCGTCAGCCTCCGGCGCCCCCAGCTCGGCCGCGAGCCAGGCCGCATCCTTGAAGCCCCGCAGCGCCCAGAAGTCGTCCCAGTAGGAATGCATCGGCTTGGCGGCGTAACCCTCGTGGCTGATCGAGGGCGGCAAGATGCCGAAGAACTCGGTGCTACCGAACGCGGCGGTGCGGCGCTCGGCCAGCAGGCTCTCGAGGTAGCCGATGCCGTCCAGCACGCGCGGCCACATGCGTTGCAGCAGATCTCGGTCGCCGCCGTAGCGGTAGCATTCGCAGACCAGGTGGATGAACTCGCCGGTGGAGTCGTGCTCGGGCACCGGGTCGGCGCCCCGCCGGTCGACCACGCAGGGGATCTTGCCGCTGTCGTATTGATGCGGCGCGTACCACTCGAGAAACGCGACCGCGGCCTCGGCGTGGCCCAGCCGCAAGAGCGCCTCGCCGGTGAGCGCGCCGTCGCGGATCCACGACCGGGCGTAGGCGCGCGCGCCGGGCTGGATCGCCGCGCCGGCGCGGTTCACCAGAATGTAACCGAGCTGCGCCCGTAACGTGGCGAGCGCATCGCCGGCGGCGGCAGGTCCGTCGATCGCGACCCGGTCGAGCGCCGCGCGCCAGGCGGACCGCGGGTCGCGCGTCCACGGGTCCGCCGGCACGGCGTCGTAGAGGAGCAGCAGCACCTCGACCGAGTCCGCGGCGCCCGCCGCAACGGAGAACGGATAGGCCGCGGCCGCCGACGCCGCGCCGAAGGTATCGACGACCGCCGCCGCCGCGGGGAGTTGGCCGCGCGCGAGATGGTCGGCGACGATGTCGCCGCCCGCAAACGTCGCGGCGCCGAATGCGGCCGGCGTGTCGCGCAGGACCACGCGCGGGCGGCCGTTCACCAGCAGCGTCCGCCCGTCGCGCGCCAGTGTCTCGACCAGCGCCGTCCCGCCGCGAATGTTCAGGAACTGCGACGGCGGATTGACCTGGAAAGGGCGCACGGCGAGGTAGAGCGTCGCCGTGTCGCGCGCGGCGCCCGTGTTCATGAGGGTGTAGCGCGCGCGCAGCGCCGACGCGCCCGGCGCGCCGACCGGCGCGACCGCCACGGCGAGCCGCCAGGGCGTGCGATCCCAGACGACGCGCGGCAGCGGCAAATCGCCGTCCGCGAGCGTCTGCGTCGCCGCGACGTCGGCCCAGGTGACGAGCGAACCGCCAGTCCACAAGAACGGCTCCAGCGTGAACTCGCCGGGTCCCGCCTCCACGGCGCCGTCTTCGCTCACCAGACCTTCGCGCGGATCGCAGTCGGCGCCCGCCACGGTCCAGTACACCTGCTCGGGCGCGAAGCCGCGCGGGTAGAGTCCGCGCCGCGCCGCGCCCGCGATGTTCGTGAAGAACGCCTCGCGGCTGGCCGACCACCCAAGCGGCCGCACCGTGATCTCGGCGATGGCGACGCCGGCTGCGCCGGCGCCGCGCACCGAGCGCAGGCGAATGAAGCGCGCCTCCGCTTCGGGCAGGAACAGGTCGTCGCGGCCGCCGTTCGCGCCGGCGACCGCGAGCAGCTCGCGCCACGGGTCGGCCGCAGCCTCGCGGACCTCGACCACGTAGTCGGTCGCATGACGGCCGGCCGGCCACCACACCGTCAGGCCGCCGAACTCGCGCAGCCGGCCGAGATCGAGCGTGAAGGCGGCCGCCGTATCGGTGGGCGACGCGGCCCAGAAAGTCTCGGGATCACCGTCGAGCGCCTGCGCCGGACCGCCGCCCGCCACACTGGACGTCGCGCTCGCCACCGGCGCCGGCGGCTCACCGACGGCGACCGGCTGCGCGACCAGCTCGAGTCCGTCGAGCCAGATCGTGCCCTCGCCGCCCTGGCCCGCGGTGACCGCGAACTCGATCGCGGCGACGCGCGCCGGCTCGCCGCCTCCTTGCGGCCCCCACGCGAACACGAGCTGGCGCTTGCGCGCGCGGTACCACTGCCAGTCGGCCGGCCAGGCGACGTCGCGCCAAACATGCCACCAGACGTTCTCGCCGCTGGGATCGCTCAGCTTGAACTCGAGGTGATTGACCGGCGCGGCGCCGCGCACCCGGAAGCGGAACTCGTAGTTGGCCGGCAGGACGAGATCCACCTCGCGCCGGGCGATGGCCCAACCGCCGCCGGCAAAATGGAAATCGAGGCGCAGGGCTGCGCCGTCGGCGGCCAGCTGCATCGCGACCCCATCGGCCGGGTGCGCCGTCCAGGCAGCCGGATCGCCGAGCGCCTCCGGAGGCTGATCGGCGCGGCAACCCACGAGCAGCAGCAAGCCCAGGACCGCCGCCGGCGCTTTCACCCCTTGATCCCTCCCGCCATGATGCCGCGCACGTACGTGCGTTGAAAAACCAGGAACACCATGAGCGCCGGCAGAATCGTCAGGAACGAACCGGCCATCATCAGCTCGGTGTCCTGCACGTGCTCGCCGACCAAATTGGCCAGCGCCACCGGCAGCGTGTGCTTGGCGCTGTCGGACAGGATGATCAATGGCCACATGAAGTCGTTCCACGCGCTCAGGAAGGTAAACGCCGCGAGCGTCACCAGGATCGGCTTGATCACCGGCAGGGCGACCAGTCGAAAAACCTGCAGCTCGCTCGCGCCGTCGATGCGGGCCGCATCGAGCAGCTCGTCGGGGACGCTCAGGGTGTACTGGCGGATCAAAAAGATGCCGAAGACGCTCGCCAGGTACGGCACGAGCGCGCCCGCGTACGTGTTTACCAGGTGCAGCTCGCGCAAGAGCAGGAACAAGGGCAGCATCGCCACCTGCGCCGGCACCACCAGACCCACGACCAGGCTGCCGAAGAGGCGGTCGCGGCCGCCGAACCGCAGCTTGGCGAACGCATAGCCGGCCAGCGAATTGACCAGGATCGAGCCGACCGTGGCCGTGACCGCGATGACGGCGCTCGCCAAGAAATTGCGCCACATGTCCAAACGCGTGAACAACGCCGTGTAGTTGGCGAATGTGGGCGCGCGCGGCAACAGCGGCGGCGGCAGCGTGTTCGCCTCCCCCGGCGCCATGAACGACGCCGACGCCATCCACGCGAGCGGCGCCAGCGTCACGAGCGCCACCGTCAGCAGCGCCGCATGCAGCAACACGGTCTCGAGGCGGCGCCGCGTCATGTCGGCCTCCGCTGCAGCCGCAGCTGCACCAGGGCGGCGACCACCGTGATCACCAGCAGCAACACGGCGACCGTCGAAGCGATGCCCATGCGCCACCAGCGGAACCCTTCCTCGTACATCAACAGCACGAGGCTGCGCGTGGCGCCCAGCGGCCCGCCCTGGGTCATCACGTACGGCTCGGCGAAGAGCTGGAAATACCCGATCAGCGTGGTCACGCCGACGAACAGCGCGGTCGGCGCCAGGCCCGGCAGCGTGATGTGGCGAAACCGTTGCCAGGGCCCCGCGCCGTCGATCGCCGCGGCCTCGTACAGTTCGTCGGGAATGGTCTGCAGGCCCGCCAGAAAGATCAGCATGTTGTAGCCGAAGTTCTTCCACACCGCGAGCAGGATGATCGCCGGCATCGCGAAGCGCGGATCGCCGAGCCAGTCGATCGGGCCGAGGCCCAGCAGCTCGAGGCCATAGTTCAACAGACCGTAGCGCGGGTGATAGAGGTAGCGCCAGACGATGGCGACCGATACGAGCGTGGTGACGACCGGGACGAAATAGACCGTGCGGAACAGACCGCGCAAACGCGCGCGGCGATGGTCCAGCAGCAGCGCGGCCGCCAGCGAGACCGCGAGCGACAGCGGCATGCCGATCAGCACGAAGGTGAGCGTGTTGGCGAAGGCGCGCCAGAACGCGTCGTCGGCCAGGACCGCGGCGAAGTTGTTCAAGCCGACGAAGCGCGCCGCGCCGGGATCGGCCACGGCGTACAGGTCGAAGTCGGTCAGGCTGAGCAGTAGCCCCGCCACGACCGGTAGGACGAAGAACGTCGCCAACAACAACAGGGCCGGCGCAATGAACAGCCAGCCCGCGCGGGCCTGGGCGCGTGCGCAGCCGGTGCTCATCGTGCCTCCGCCGCGGCGTTCGCCGCGGCCGCTGCCCGTTCGCGCAGCCAGCGTCGCTTGGCAAGGATGCGATCGACGTCGGCGTCGAGCGCCGCGAGCGCCTGGTCGAGCGTCGCCCCGCCGCGCACCGCCTGTTCGGCACGCCGCCAGACCTGGTCGGCGATCTGCTCCCACTCCGGCAGTTTGGGCGTCGCCACCACGCGTTCGAGCTGCGCGCGGAAGGCGCCGATGCGCGGCCCGGCCAGGTCGGGGTCGTTCCAGACGGCGCGATGCGCCGGCAGGTTGCCCGTCAACGCAAAGAACCGCCGCTGCTGGGCGGGGGCGGACAGGAACTCGACGAAGCGCCAGGCCGCGTCCTGCCGTTCACCTGCGCGAAAGAGCACGAGGCTCGAGCCGCCGGCGAGCGAGACGCCCGGCGTCTGCGGGTCGGGGCCGGGCAGGGGCGCCGTCGCCCACTGGTCCTGCATTGCGGCGGGCAGCCGCCGCTCGAACTCGCCCAGATTCCAGGGGCCCGTGATGTACATCGCGAAGGTGCCGCGCGCGAACTCCTGGTAGAGGTTGGCCACCTCGTTGTTGCTCACCGGCGGCGCCAGGCCGTCTTGATACAGGCTGACATAGAACGCGAACGCGCGCCGGAACTCCGGCTCGGCGAACGCACCGCGCGTGGCGCCGTCGCGCAGCAGCGTTGAACCGGCCTGCAACCCCAGGATCACCGGCTGCGCCCACTCGTTCACCGGCAGCAGTATGCCATAGCGGCCGGCGCCGCCCTCGCGCGTCACCGCGGCCATCGTCGCGCGCCACTGATCCCACGTGGCCGGCGGCTCGGGCACCAGATCGGAGCGGTAGAAGAGCAACCGGGTGTCGACGTACCACGGGATGCCGTACAGCTCGCCGTCGATCACGTTGGTGTCCCAGATGCCGGCGAAATGATCGGCGGGATCGATCGTCTCGGAGGCGGCGACGCGCGCAGCCAGCGGCACCAGCGCCGCGAGGGCCGCGAATTCGCTCACCCACGTGTTGCCGAGCTGCGCCAGATCCGGCGTGGCGCGGCCCACGAACGCCGTCAGCAGCTTCTCGTGAGCCGCCGTCCACGGGATCTGCTGCACGGCGACCCGATACTCCGGATGCAGCGATTCGAATTCGCGCGCCAGTTCCTTGACGACCTCGCCCTCGCGGCCCATGGCCCAGAAGCGGATCACCGTGACGCCGCCGTCCTGGCCGCCGCAGCCGCCGAGAACGCCCGCCGCGACGCCCAGCAGGACGCACACCGCGCCGGTCAGCGGCGCGCGCGCGCGCCGGCCGTGCGCCGCGCTCATGGTCGCTCCGGCAGCGCGTCGAGCCAGCCGCCTGTGAAACCGGCGGCGCGCAACCCGCGCACCACGTGCGGGTTGCGCCGCATCGTGTCCCAGACCAGACCGCTGCGCCAGTTCTCGATCATCGCCAGGATCGGTCCCTGGTCGATGCCGAGGTAGTCGGTGTCGTACCAGCCATGCTCGCCGTCGACCCGCCCGTGCTGCACGGGCACGTCGAGCGTGAACGTGGGATTGAGCGCGTCGAGGAAACCGTACCGGCCGTAGAGCCGGTCGCCGTGGTCCTCGTACAGCGCCAACAGGAGCGGCGCCACCACCTCAGGGGCGAACGGCAGCGACGCGGCCGCGGCCGAGGGGCAGACCGTGCCGTCATCGGTCACCCGGGTGAACGACGCCCCGCGGGCGTCGTAGGACGCGAAGCGGCGCTCGCGGCCGGCGATGAAAAACGTGCCGTTGACCGGACCGTCGCAGGCGGTCAAACCCCACAGGCGCGGTCCGTAGCCCGTCCAGCCGTCCGGGTTGGCGATCGCGTACGCGTGCTGGGCGAGCGTCGCGCGGCGCGAGTTCTCGAAATAGTCGAGGCCGCGCTCGCGCATGACCTGGTCGCGGATGCCGCGCAAGTCGATCCACACGTGCGTGTACTGGTGGCCGAATAGCGGCGCGAACCCGAGGTGCTCCTGGCCGAAGAACTCGCCCCACCGGTAGCCGGCCGTCCAGGCCTGCCACGCCTGCGGGTGCGGCGGATGCGTGGGCGAGGCGAGCGCGAGGATGTAGAGGATCATCGCCTCGTTGTAGCCGCGCCAGTCGTAGGGCAGATGGCCGTCTTCCGGCGTCCAGCCGTGGCCGATCGTGGGCGCGCGCACCGACGCCCACGCCCAGTCGGCGCGCAAGTAGAGCGAGTCGGCGAGCGCGCGCAGGCTGTCCTCGGCGGCGAGCGCGCGGTCGAAGTACGACTGGCAGAACAGGGCGCCCGCCAACAGGAGCGCCGTGTCGACGGTCGACAGCTCGACCGTGCCGAACCGGGCGCCGGTGGCGCCGTCGACGAAATGGTAGAACAGCCCGTGCACGCCGCAGGTCCCGGCCGGCGTCTCGCCCTGGGGCGCGGTCCACAGGAAGCGCAGCGTGCGCAGCGCGCGCCGGGCCGCCGCCTCGCGCGCGACCCAGCCGCGCTCGGCGCCGATGGGGTACGCGGTCAGCGCGAATCCGGTGGCGGCGATGCTGGCAAACGACTGTGACGGCGCGCGATCGGGCGCCAGGCCGGTCACGGGATCGCAGAGGTCCCAGAAGAAGCGGAAAGTCCGGACTTGCAAACTGTCGATGAAAGCGGTTTCATCACGAGGTAAAGAAGAATTCGAGACGGCGGGCATGACCTCGTCCCCGTGCCCGGCGCCGCCTCGGCAGGCACCGAGAAGGCCGGCCATCAGCAGGCCGGACAGCAGTGCCAGCCAGCGCCGGCCGGCGGCGGAGCGACCGCCAACAATGGAATCGCCGTGCGGTACCATGCGATGATTATAGGATGCGTTCCCGCCGGCGCAACCGAAAACGAAGACCGATGGGCTTGCGGCGCCGCACCTGGTTCTTGATCCGTCTCGCGATCTACGTCGCCGTCATCGCCGTCCTGTTTCTCGCGCGCGGCGCCCCGGACTGGCGCGCGATCGGCCGGCTGGTGACCGGCAAGGCAGCCGTCGAGTCGGTGCTGACGATCGCCGGCCTGGACCTCGCCCCCGAACTCATCGCGCCGCTCGTGGAGCACTATCGCCGCGACTATCCCAAGCTCACGGTCACGCTCAATCCGGGCGGCACGAACCGGGCCCTCGAGGATCTGCTGAACCGCCGCGCCGACGTCGCGTTTCTCTACCGGCCGCCGACCGTGGCCGAACAGGCGCTGTTCAAGACGATCGACGGCGACACCGCCGTGGTGGTGCCCGTGGCGATCGGCGCGGTGGCGCTTCTTACAGCCGCCGGCGGCGAGTCCGCCGCCCTCGATACGGCGGCCGTGCGCCGGTTGCTCGGCACCGGTCGCGCCGCCGGTTGCGAGCGGCTCTATGTGCCCGATCCCAACGACGGGCTGTGGGAGGCGGCCCACGAGCGCCTGGGCGCCGCGCCGCTGGACGATGCCGCGGCGGCGGCCGCGGGCGTGGTCTTTCTAGCCGACGCGGCGGCGGTGGCCAACGCCGTGGTCGCCGATCCGCGCGCCTGCGGGCTGGTCAGTTCGTTCAGCTTGCGCCTGGCGGCGGACAGCCCGTACGTCGCGCGGCCGGTGCGCGGCGGTCTGGCCGGGGCCCCCGCGCACCCCACGTACGCGAATCTGGTCACGGGGTCGTATCCCCTGTATCACTGGCTCTATGCGGCCTGCCGGGGACGCGGCGGCATCGAGGGCGCGAAGTTCGTGACGCACCTCGCCAGCGCCCGCGGCCAGCGGCAGGTACGGCGCACCGGAGCGGTGCCGGCGCAACAGGTGGCGCGGGAAATCGTCGTAACCCGCGAACCGCCCGGCGACTAGTCCGGTCTTATCGTTCGACACGAACAGGAGCGCCGCCATGGCCTCGACGACTCGGTCACCGCGAATGATCGCCCTGTTGCTCGCGCTCGCGGCTGCGGGCGCGCTCGCAGGCGCGGGCTGGACGCCGGCCGGCGCCCAGTCCGCTTATACCCTGGACACCGATCCGCTGCGGCTCGCCAACAAGGCCTTCGAGCAGGGCCGCCTCGACGAGGCGCGCGCCCGCTACGACGAAGCCGTCGCGGCGGGCTACCGGCTCGTCGACGCGCACCAGGGCCTGGCGCACGTCGCGCAGCGGCAGGGACGCCTCGACGAGGCCGAGGCGGAATACCGGCTCGCCGTCGCCGCGAGCGGCGGTCGCGCGCCGGCCGCCCAGGCCGGGCTGGGACTGCTTCTGTTGCGGCGCGGCCGTTCCGCCGACGCGCGGTTGCTCTTCGAGCAGGCGATCGCAGCCGACGGCAACAGCTGGCCGGCGCACTACGGGCTGGCGCTCCTCGATCTCGAGGCAGGCGACACCGCGCAGGCGGCCCGGCGGCTCGAACGCGGCGCCAAGCGGCGCGGAGCCAACGACGGCGAAGACCTGTACCACCGCGGCCGCGCGCTCCTGCTGCTCGCCGGCGGCGACCTCGCGGGCGCCGAGGCGGCGGCGCTCAGCGCGATGCACGCCAATCCCGCCGACCCGGAGCACGCGCAACTCGTGGCGCGCGTCTACGAGCAACGCGGCGTCCCGGCGCTCGCGATCCAGGCTTACGAGCAGGCGCTCGCCGCGCCGGGCGCGGCGGCCGCCGCGCCGCTCTTGCACCAGCTCGGCAACCTGTACCGCGACCAACAGCGCTTCAACGAGGCGCACGACCGCTACGTGCGGGCGGTCGCGGTCGATTCCACGTATGCGCCCGTGCTCGGCGACCTCGCCGGCCTGCTGCGCCGCGCCGGCCGGCACGAGGCCGCGGCCCGCACCTACTTGCGCTACCTCGAGGCGGCGCCGGCCGATACGAGCGCCTGGCTCGGCCTGACGGAATCGCTGCTGGCGTTGCGCCGCTACGATCAGGCCGCGGCGGCCGCCGTCCGGGCGCGCGCGCTGGACCCCGCGGCGGAGCCGGCGCGCCTGGCCTTCGCGCGCGCCGCCATCGCCGGCAGCGATCCGGCCGCCAAGGCCGAGGCGGCGGCCGTGCTGGCTGAGTTGTCCGCAACGACCTCGCTCGATGTCGCGCTCTTGCTCTCGCTGGCGGGCTGGCAGACCGAGCAGCAGCAATACGACGCCGCGCTTGCGACGTTGGCACGCGCGGCCGCGGCCGATTCGACACTCCACCAGGTGCCGTTCCAGCAGGGCGTGGTCGCCCTGCGCGCCGGGCGGACCGACGACGCCGTCGCCGCGTTCACGCGGGCGATCGCCCTGGAGCCTGGTTCGGCGTCCGGCTATCTGAATCTCGGGATCGCGCAGTACCAGGCCGGGCGGCTGGACGAAGCGATCCCCACGCTGCGGCAAGCGGTCGCCCGCGATGAGCACCTCACCGTCGCGCGTCTGATGCTGGCCCAGGCGCTGGCCGCCACCGGCGAGAACGCCGGCGCGGAAGCCGAGTACCGCCAGGTGCTGGCCGCGCAACCGGACCACGCCCAGGCCTTGCGCGGCCTGGGTTTCTGCAGCCTGCGCCAGGCCGATTACAGCGGCGCGGCGGCGTACTACGACCGGGCCACTGCCGCCGAACCGGGCAACGCCGACGGCTGGGCCGGGCTCGGCAGCGCCCGACTGGGCCAGGGACAGCTCGACGCGGCCGCCGCCGCCTTCGAGCGCGCCCGCGCGATCGACCCCCGCAACACCCTGCTGCAGAGCGGGATCAAGCTTCTCGAACAAGCACGCAACTCGCGAAAGGAGAATGAGCCGCGATGAAGAACACGATTCTGGTTCCCATCACGATCGCGTCGCTGGTCGCCTCGTGGTACATCTGGCAGGCGGCGCCGGAGTACATCCGCCAGGGCGGGCCGCTGCTCGTGCTCGGTCTGACCCTGCTGTTCTTGGCGCTGACGTTCGCCATCGAGCGTTTCATCGTGCTGTGGCGAGCGGGCGGCCGCGGCAACGTCTCGTCGTTCATCGCCGCGGTCAAGGGCGCCGTGCACAGCGGCGACATCGCCGCCGCGATCGCATCGTGCAAGCAGCAGGGCGGCAGCCTGGCCAATGTCATCGGCGCCGGCCTGGAGAGCTATCGCCGCCGCCGCGCGGCGCCGGACGCCGACAACGACGACGCCCTCGACGAGACGCGGCGCGCGCTCCAGGAAGCCACGGCGCTCGAGAGCCCGAACCTCGAGCAGAACCTCACGGCGCTGTCGACCATCGCCTCGATCGCCACGTTGATCGGCCTCCTGGGCACCACCATCGGCATGATCCGCTCCTTCCACGCCATGTCCCGCGCCGGCGCGCCCGACGCGACGCAGCTCGCGTTGGGCATCAGCGAGGCGCTGGTGAACACGGCGCTCGGGCTGACGACGGCGATCATCGCCACGGTCCTCTACAACCACTTCACCACCCGCGTCGACGCGTTCAACAACCGCGTCGAGGAGACCGGCTACGAGGTCTTGAAACTGCTGGAATACCGCGAGGAGTCTGGAGCATGACCCGGCGCACGCGCGTCAAGATCGACATGACGCCGATGGTGGACGTGGCGTTCCTGCTGTTGATCTTCTTCATGTCGACCACGCAGTTCCGGCCGCCCGAGACGGTGGCTGTCGACCTGCCGCTGTCGCAGTCGGAGATCCACGTGCCCGATTCCGGCACCATCATCCTGACCATGAACCAGACCGGGCAGGTGTTCATCTCGAGCGAGGTCGCCACCGACATCCAGGAGCTGGCGTTCGACAACATGCTCGAAGCGATCGTGAACTGGCGCAGCCGCAATCCCGGCGCGGTGGTGATCGTCAAGGGCGACCGCGACGCGCCGTTCGGCGCGATGGCCGACCTGATGGACACCCTGGCCCGCGCCAACACGACGCGGTTCAACCTGATGACCGACCTGGCCAAGGAACCGGCGGCCGCGCGCCACGGTGCCCGCCCCGCCGCCCAGGAGCGTGACGATGGCTGACGTATCCGGACCCGAACCCAGCCGCGCCGCCGGTCTAGCGCGCAGCCTTCTCGGCCGCCGCAAGCCGAAGCGGCCGGGCATCCGCATCGACATGACGCCGATGGTGGACGTGGCGTTCCTGCTGTTGATCTTCTTCATGGTCACCACGGTGTTCCGGCGGCCGCTGGCGATGGAGGTCAACCTGCCCGCGCCGGGCGCCAAGATCGAGGTGCCCGAGTCGAACGTGCTGACCGTCTTCGTGGACCAGGACGAGGACCTCTACGTGAAGATCGGCAAGAGCGGCATCGAGCCGATCACCTGGGCCGACCTCACGCCGACGCTGCTGGCCAACGCCGAGGCGAATCCGCACTTGATCGTGCTGGTGAAGATCCACCGCGGCGCCCGCTACGAGCCGATGGTCGACATGATGGATACGCTCGAGGACGCGAAGATGGAGCGGTTCAGCTTGATCCCGATGGCCGCGGCGGACGAGCAAGCGCTGGAGGCCGTGCGATGAACGAAAGCGGCGTCCGGCATATTCCCTGGGCCTACCACCTCGACAGCGCGTCACGGCTGCCGCTGACCGGCGACCAGCATCCGCTGCGGCGGGAGTTCGCCCGCTGGCTCGCCTGGGGCGCCGCGATCGCGCTGCTGTGCGGCCTCGCCGTGTTCGGCGGCTGGAAGTGGTGGACGAGCCGCGCGCCCGAGCCGACCCCCGTCGTGCGCCAGGTGAGGATCGTGCGCTACACCGACCTCGGCGTGCCACCGTCGATCGCCCGGCCCTCTGTGCCGCAGATCAACGTGGCCCAGGAAGTGGCGCGGATCGCCGCGCCGCCGCCGGCGATCGCCGTGCCCGAGCCCGTGGCCGACGAGCGCGCCGCGGTGCAGACCATCGCCACCGTGGCCGAGATGGCCGAGGCGCTCGAACCGGTTTCGCTCAGCAACCTCGGCTATGGCGAGGGCGGCGCCGGCGACTCGCTCGTCGTCGACATCGACGTGGACCTCTCGCCCTCGCCCGACGAGTTCATCGCCGTGGACGAGGAACCGGTGCGCATCCGCATCGACGCGCCCGTGTACCCGGACGTGGCCCGCACGGCGCAGATCGAGGGCACGGTGATCCTGCGCGTGCTGGTGGGCCGCGACGGCAAGGTCAAGGACACCATCGTCATCGACGGGCCTGAACCCTTGCGAGCGGCTGCCGACCGCTGCGCGCGCACGTCGGTCTGGCGCCCCGCTCTGATCGACGGCCGGCCGGTCGAGGTGTGGGTCATGATGCCGGTGACGTTCCGGTTGCGGTAAGGGATTCCGTACGCTGCCCGCGCCACAAACCAGGTAACTTGACAGGCGGAATTCGTTCGCCGTAGAATCCCCTTCGACCCAAACCGATGCGGCGGATCGAGGAGGTGAGTTCAGCAACGCCGCGGCGGTATCGCAGCCATATCGATTCCTAGATTTTTTCCAACAGTTTCGCTAACAGACTCCAAGAATGCTATCAACGAGAGGAGAAAGCCATGCACAGGATCCTCGGCTTTTCTTTGCTCTGTCTCACGGTGATCCTGCCGGTAGGTTGCGGGCGCGATGAGACTCCCACCTCGCCGGCAACGAGCACGGCGCCACTAGCCAATCAATTCCTCGACCCCGATCTCGCCGCCGGCGAGATCGTTCTCGCTAGCGGTTGGGAGTTCGCGTCCGACGTCCCATTGCCTTCGCGACTCGCGCTGCTGCTGGAGAAATGCTTCGGCGGTTTCATCCAGGATTTCCAGCGTGAGGTGATCACCGGCGACATCGTCCACTATAGCATCGTCCTGGCCGTGGGGCCGGGCGAGTTCGACGTGATCGGCCTGCACCGCGTCGTGCGCGAGCGTCGCCCCCATGTGCCGATCAAGGCACAGAACTCGCTGTTTCTGGTGCACGGCATGGGTAAGGACTTCGTGGGCAACTTCCTGCCCGGCCGCAAGTCGCCGCTCTTGCCGGACGACATCGGCTTCGCCGTGTTCATGGCCCAGAACGACATCGACGTGTGGGGCATCGACAGCTCGTACACGCTGGTGCCGCCCGGTCTCGAGGACTTTGGCTTTGCCGCCGGCTGGGGCATGGACAAGAGCATCAACGACATAGCCGCCGGGATCGCCGTGGCCAGAACGGTGCGGCTGTTCACCGGCAACGGGTGGCGGAAGATGACGCTCTTCGGCTACAGCCAGGGCGCGATCATGGGCTACGCCTTTCTCAACCGCGAGACGCAGATGCCGAGCGGCCTGCGTAGCGTCGGTTCGTTCATTCCGGTCGATTGGGGTCTCGCCTTCGACGACCCTGATGCGCAGGCAGACGAATGCGATTATCTAACCGGCTATGTCGACTTCTGGAACGACGGTGTTTACGGCTTCGACGACGACCCGGACGGTTTCCTCGCCGCAGTCGGCTACCTCGCCCAGACCGATCCCGACGATCTGTCACCGTTCTACGAAGGCTTCACAAACCTAGAGGTCTTCCTGTTCTTCACGGCTGTCCCGAGCACATTGACTCCGATGCACTGGTGGGCCGGGATCTACGACAGCGACGGCTGGCCGCTCGATTTCGCTTACACCACGCGTCTGATGGCCACCGAGTTCTGGCTCCACTGGGCGCCGATGCATCCGCCAGTCCACCTCTGGGTCGATTTCCACTCGATCAACTGCGAGGAATCGATCTGGGAGACCAATCTGGCCGCGATCGATCTGCCGGTGTTGAGCCTGGAGGCTGCGGGTGGCGGCGGTCTGGCGATGGCCGGCACGCTTGATCGTCTCTGCAGCGCCGAAGTTACCCGCCACGTCGTCCAGCTCCTGGGGCCTGATGACGCCTGGCGCGACTTCGGCCACATCGACTTGTTCACCGCCGAAGATGCCGCCATGCTGGCCTGGCAACCGACGCTGGACTGGATCACGAACCTGCGCGGCGGCGACGCTTCGGATCTACCAGCCGTCGATGTGGTGCTGAGCTCGGAGGCACTAGACGAACTCCGATCGCTCCATCCCCAAGTGCCGTCGACCGGTCAATACTTCAATGCGCCGGCGCCGGCGGCGAGACCCGTTGCGGCTACGCCGGCCAGTGACGAACCCTCGCTCCCTGGGCGCAACGTCCGGCTGCGGCAATTGCCGGAGCGGAGATAACAACAGCGTTGATCTGCGGGCCGGCGGTCCGTGAACTAGCGATGCACAAAGGGCGGCGGATTTGCCGGGCAAAGCCGCCGCCTCCGTACGCTGCCCGCGCCACAAACGATAATACTTACATATCCGACTAACGATCGTTCGAGTGGACACGGCGTGCGCTGCCAGAAACGCGACCGGAACGCCACGTTACCGGGACGCGATTCAGAGCGCGGGTTGCCGTTGCCGGCGGCTGTTGCCGGCGTTCGCCAAGAGCTCTTCAGGAAAGGGGGCAGCGATGTCCAACATGCGCACGATCTGGAGCAATGTCTTCTTTGCCACGGTCTTTTTGATCTCACCGGGCTCGGGAACCGACGCCCTGGCACAGCCCGGCGACTGGGGCTGTATCTCACCCACCAGCTTCCCTTCGCGGCCTATCTACATGATCAATCCCGGCCCGGTCGGCGACTGTACTGATTGCGCCCAGAACCAGGACGGAGGCCTGGCCGAGTTTCTGGACTTCCTGAACACCCACGCCGTCTATCCGCCCGTTCAGGGCATCGTGGGCGATGCCTTCAGCTACTGTCCCGAGAGCATTCCGCACGGCGAAGTCGTCGCCGACTATTTCCGCGGGTTCGGACCCAATCCGGCCCAGGTCCATATGGACGAGACGATGGCCGTTCTCATCGCTGACATGATCGCCGCCATGACCGGGAACGCCGCGGTGGGGAATCTGTCCGTTTCGGAAGATTGGACGGCGAATCCGGAACGGGTCGAGGCATTTGTCCAGGCGTACAACAACGGCTTGCTGCTGGTCGGTGTGCCGCCGGCGTTCGGCGGCGTCGCGCAAGAACACCGGATCATCGGTGACAAAACGCTGATGCTCTTCAAGCACGACCAGTCAGCGCCGCAAGTGTCGCCGCAACAGCCGAATATCGTAGTGAACTTGGCGGCGGTGAATTTCGCCGCGATGTGGAACGACGACGAAGGGCGCTCGACGGTCGCCGACCCGCAAGCCGCGCTCGGAGCCGGCCAGTACAATCCCGCCTACGATTTCGAGGTCAGCGGTTATACCGACAGCGGCTCGTTCGTTACGCCGCTGGCCGCGGGGTCCATGACGCACATCATGGCGGTGGCCGCGGCGCGCGGCCTGACCGGCGCCGCCCTGACTGCCCAGACGATCGACTACATCGTTTCGGCCTGCGATCGGCCCGACGACACGTTCGCCGTTCGCACCAGCAACTATCTGACCAGCTATGGACCTTGGTCCTACTACTGGAAGTACGGCTTTTATAACGCCTGGAAGGCCCTGCTCTACGCGTATGGCTTCGGCATCATCAACTGCCAGGACAACGCGTTGTACGGACAATACGGCGTCGTCAACCCTGTGGTGGCATTCAGCGACGAGTACGAGCTGCGCGGCGATCTCTGGGTACCGGCCGGCCAGGCCCTCCACGTCACGTCCCTGGGCGCGGTCACCGTGGCCACCGCATCGCCCGAAGGTCCGAACTATGGCAACGACGCCAGCCTGCACGAAATCCGCGTCGGCGGCGAGTTGACGATATCCGGCGCGGTGAGCGCCTCCCTCGTGATCGACACTGGAGGCTCGGTGACCGTCGCGGACGGCGGAACGCTCGTGATCGCCGAAGGGCAAACACTCTCGATCGCCACGGGCGGCAGCCTGCAGATCGACGGGGCCGTCGTCATCGACGGCGACGTCGTCATCAACGGCGGCCAAGTGCTGCTCAACAGCGACCTCGTCGTCAGCGCTTCCGGCAAGTTGCTCGCGCAGGCGGGCTCGCTCATCGAGGCTGGTGTCGTGGACCTCGGCGGCGGCGGCGCCGACCCCGCCAAGGTCGAGTTGAACTGCTCCGGCTTCCTGGCCGTCGTCGGTGCGGCGGGCAATCCGGTGGTCGTGCGCGCGACGGCGCCCGGCGCCGGCAACTGGACCGGGATCAACCTGAACTCGACCCATCCGTTCATGAGCATCGTCAGCTATGCGGAGATTTCGGACGCGGCGGTGGGGTTTGACCTCGCCGGCAACGTCGGTGCGTACTTACAGAATAATGTTTTTACCGGCAACGTCGTGGGCATGCGGATGACCGGACGCGCCGACGATACGTTGCTCGCGTGTAGCATGACGGGTTGCGGCACCGGCCTGGTGCTCGTGGATTCGTCACCGCTTGTCGACCAGTGCCTATTCGCAGAACACTCGCAAGGCGTCCACATCAGCGGCGTGTCGACGCCCAAATTCCGCAACTCTACCTTCTTCAAGAACACTTGCAGCGTGATTGTCGTCGACGAGTACGCCAATCCCAACCTGGGCACGATCGCTGAGCCCGGCAACAACCAGTTCCTCTCACCGGGCAAGAACTACAAGCACATCGGCGCTTTCGGCGTCGGCGCCGACGTCGCAGCCATGTACAACTGGTGGGGAACCACGAACGACGCCGTGATCAACTCGCTGATCTACATCGCGCCGTATCCATACCAGGTCCAGTACCTGCCCAAGCTGATGACCCCGCCGCTCAAAGCTCCGGCCGCGGACGAATCGACCGTCGAGATCGTGCGCAGCGGCGGCGAGACTCAGACTACCACCGAGGGCGCGCCGGTCACTTTCGTGGCCGCCGCGATCGCGCGGGACGGCGGCCGCCGCGCCGATTTCGCCTTCCGGATCCGAGATGCCGGACACGTGGCATTGACGATCCATGACCTGCGAGGCCGCCGGGTCACCCAGCTCGTCGACGGCTACCTGCCCGCCGGCGAGCATAGCGTGTCCTGGAACGGCTGCGATCGCGCCGGCCAGCGCGCGGCCAGCGGTGTGTACCTCGTGCGCCTCGCCGGGCCCAACGCAGTGGCGACCCAGAAGGTGACGTTGACCAGGTAGCGTACGGCGCATAACGCGCCTTCACATCAGTGCTCACCCCAACGCGGGGCGCCCCGACGGCGCCCCGCGAGCGTTCCAGGACTGGCATCGCGGCCAGCAACAACCAAACCGCCGCCTGACGATCAAGCGCGTCGCGTCTTCCGCGCCAGCGCGTCGATGCTCAGCCGTCCCGACCCGCGCGAGGCCATATAGAGGAACACGAAGCAGTACAGAGCCGCTAGCTCGCCCCGGTTGACGATCGGCCAAAACCCGCCCGACGCGTGGCCCTTGAAGTAGGCGACGGCCATCAGACCGCTCGCGAGGAAAGCGGCGTAGCCGGTCCACAGGCCGAGGATGATGAGCCCGCCCCCGAAGAACTCGATGATGCCCGCTGTCACGAGCAATGGGTCGGATACGGGACCGCGGGCTCCGAGCGCGCCGAAGAGCTTCTGCGCCCCGTGGCAGGCGAAGAGCAGGCCGACCACGATGCGCATGACCGCGTAGAGCAGCTCCGCGTGCTTGCCGAGCCAGCGTTCCATTGGGTTCTCCTTTGTGTGGTTGGTGTCTGCGACCGGAAGTCTCTTCGGGCAGCATCACCCAGCGCGTCGGTCCCGCGGACCCTATCACTCCCATCAGTCCGGCACCAGCGGGAGCGAGTTGAAGGGGTACACCGGCAACGAGCCTACCGGTCTCGGCCGAACACGAACGATCTCCCTTTTACCCCAGATACTCCGCGAGCGCCGCGTTGAACGCCGCCGGATTCTCCAGGTTGGACAGGTGACCGGCGGCGGGGATCACGACAAGCCGGCCGTCGGGCACGCCATCGGCGATCTTCTGCGCCTCGGCCGGCGGTGTGAGGGTATCCTCCTCGCCGACCAGGACCAGGACCGGGACTGCGATGTCCGCCAGGAGCGGAGTCGAATCCGGGCGCTCGCGCATGGCCTCCAGCGCGCGGGCCACGCCCTCGGGATGGGCGGAGGCGATGAGCTTGCGGACAGCGCTTACAACCTCCGGCCTAGTCTGGCGGGCGGTCTCGCCGAGGAGGGCGGGCAACATGGTGTCGGGGAGCCACCCCACCCCCTCGCGGCGCACGCGAGCGGCCTGATCGGTGCGCTTGGCCTTGCCTGCTGGGTCGTCGGCGCCGGCCTTGGTGTCGGCGAGGACGAGGGCGGCAATACGATCGGGCGCGAGGTCGTAGAAACGGAAGGCCACGTAGCCGCCCATCGAGAGGCCGACCACGACGGCGCGCTCGATACCGGTGTCATCCAGGCGACGCAGGACCGCGCGGGCGAATTCGTCGAGATCGGCGGCACCGGCGCTGGGCTGGCCGCCGAAGCCGGGGAAGTCGGGCGCGAGAATGGTGCGACCGGCCAGCGCCTCTCGCTGCGGGGCCCACATCGAGGAGTTCAGGGGGAAGGCGTGCAGGAGGATCACTGGTAGCCCTGAATTCACGGGGTTATCCTTAACTTTTTGTGGGGTGTTTCGTGGCTTGCCGTGGTATTGCACCGCAGCAGTTATCAATTGCCCTCAAAACCTCATTGCCGAGAGAAACAATCATCCCCACTACGACTGCGGGGCGAGAAACCAGATCGGCTGCAACGGCAGCCTCCGCCTGGCTGGTTCATCGAGATGGCTGTAATGTTCGATCCAGAGGTCCACCAAGCGTTCCAGATCAACCAGCGTGACTCTTCGCTTCTCCTGTGTGCGTGCTTCGTCGTGCGCGTCCTTGGTAAACCCGCCCGCAGACACGAATAGACCGACATCGTCGTCGCCCAACACGGCCATGAACGAACGACCGGTTGGACGCTTCGTCGCTTTCTAACCCCCTCCTACCTCCCTCCCCTCTTCGCCCACGCCACGACCAGCCAACACAGCGCCACCAGCGCCGCGATCGCGATGCCCTCGCCCAGCGGTCCGTCGAACGCATGCGCGGACAGCAGGTGCAGCGAGGCCATCTTCTCCTGCCCGAACCCCACGCCCAAGGCCGCGTTCACCACGCCCCACAACGCCCCGCCCGCGATCAGACCCGAGGCGATCAGGATCCCCTTCTGGTGCCGCGCCTCGACGAGCTCCGCAGCGACGCCCTCGCGCTGGCGCTGCACCACCCACGACAGGATGCCGCCCAGGAGCACCGGCGTGTTGATCTCCATCGGCAGGTACATGCCGAGCGCGAAGGCGAGCGCCGGCACGCCGGCCACTCGCAGGACCACGGCGAACACCACACCGAGGGCGAACAGATACCACTGCAGCGGTTGCGCCGCCGTCCCGAAGATCCCCACCAGGATCTCCTTCATCGCCGAGGCCTGCGGGGCGGGTAGCGACCGGCTGCCGAATCCGTCGCCCGACTGCGACAGCAGCCACATCGCCAGGCCGCAGAAGATCGCCGCCACCGCCGTGCCCACGAACTTGAGCGCGAGTTGCTTCGCGGGCGTGGCGCCCAGCCAGTGGCCGATCTTCAGGTCGCTCGCCAGAGCGCCCGACGCGGCCAGCGCCGTGCACACCACACCGCCTACCATCATCGTGGCGAACATGCCCGGTCCGCCCGAGAGACCCATCTTCGACAACACCAGACCGGTGATGATCAACGTCAGCATGGTCATGCCCGACACCGGGTTGGTGCCCACGATGGCGATCGCCCGCGCGGAGACGGGCGCGAACAAGAACGCGATCACGATCACCAGCGCCGTGGCCGCCAGCGCGTAGCCGAAAGCCTGCGAGAGCCCGATGCCGAAGCTGAAGAACAGCACCGCGCAGATCGCGAAGATCACCACGCCGATGCCCGTCACCGAGCCCCGCAGGCTGCGGTCGGTGCGCGGCACCTGGGCGCGGGCGCGCTGGTCTTGGCTGCGCATGCCCTTGAGGTTGGCGCCGATCGAACGGATCATCGAGGGCAGCGACTGCAATATGCCCAACAGGCCTGCTCCCGCGATACCGCCCACGCCGATGATGCGCACGTAATACTTGAAGACCTGGTCGATCGACATCTCGCCGATCGGCATGATACCCGGGGCCAGCACCTCGGGCACATGGCGGCCGATCGCGTAGATGGCCGGCACCAGGAGCCACGACGCCATGAACGACCCCGCGCAAATCACCGCCGCGTACCTGACGCCGATGATGTAGCCCACGCCCACGATCGCCGCGTTGTTCAGGAGTGCGAACTTCAGGAAATGCGACTCCATGAACTTGCCGAGCCAGACCACTTTGAAGTTGATCTGCTCGGCCATCGCCTGCACGGTCAACACCAGGCCGTCGTACAGCGCACCGAGCCCCGCCGCCAGCGCCAGCACGCGCGCCTGGCCGCCCGCGCGCTCGCCCGAGAGCAGGATCTCGGTGGTCGCCGTCGCCTCGGGCCAGGGGAACTTGCCGTGCATCTCGACCATGAAGTTGTGGCGCAGCGGAATTAAAAACAGGATGCCCAGGCAACCGCCCAGGAACGCGACGGTGATGACCTGCCAGACCAGCGGTTGCGCGACGCCGGTGCCGGGCTCGGCCGCGAGCATGTACAGGGCCGGGATGGTGAACACCGCCCCCGAGACCACGTGGCTCGAGTTGGCGCCGATCGACTGCACGAAGACGTTCTCGAGGATCGTGCTGCGGCGCTTGGCCATGCTCGAGTAGCCGATGCCGAGGATCGCGATGGGGATCGCGGCCTCGATGCCCTGTCCCAGCTTCAAGGCCACGTAGGCGGCCGACATCGCGAACACAGCGCACAGGACGAGGCCCAAGCTTACCGAGCGCCTGGTGACCTCCAGCACCGCCTCCTGCGGCACCACCGGCACGTAGCGTTCGCCCTTTTCGAGGGGCCGCCGCGCGTTGGCGGGCAGGCCGGCGATCACGTCCTTGGGGGCTTGGGCCATGGCGTTCACCTTTCGGGACAGGGGGTGGCGGGCGCAGGCGACAACCGGGTCATCCTACGGCATGACGGGAGGTCGAATCAACAGTCGACTGGCGCGACGTTCGACCGGCGCGACGGTTGACTACCGGAACTGGACCGCACGGGCGGGAACGAGCGGCAGGATCATGCTCGCGCGCGAGTGCGCAGGTCCACGAGAGCCGTCGCGAGATCGCGATCGCGGTGATAACCCCGCTCCGTGATCAGTTCGGCGATGCGGGTCGCTTCGTCCCAGTCGTCGGCGCTGGTCTCACCGGCCAGCACCATAAGATCGACCTGGTCTTGCGGGCGCGCTTCATCGTCGCGCGCCAGGATCTTCAGCACGATTAGATGGGCAGTTCTGCAAATGGGGACGGCGACGCCCGGAAAAATCTCCATCGTTTCGGCAGCGGCGACGATCTCCGGTTCGACCCCGCTGCTGGCGAAAATCAGATCGACAATGACCCCGTTCTCGGGTTCATCTGGCGGCAACAGGCGGACGGTGGCGAGGCGGCCGGTCGCAGCGTGCTCGACGCTGGCGGCGATGGTATAGCCGCGCCGGCGCAGGGCGAAAACAAGCTCCTCGGCCGCGGTGTCCTGCGTCGTGACGACCGCCATGTCGATATCGCGAGTGAAACGCGGCTCAGCTCTTGCCGAGACCGCCAGACCGCCGACCAGCGCCCACGCGATGTCGAGCCGGGCGAGATCCCGCTGCAGATCCAACAGGATGCGCGCCAAGCGCGTCACGCGTCCTCCTTCCGCAGCCGGAATCCCGGCACGTTCACCAGGGGCACCTGCTTGTCGCGGAGCCACTGGCCGAGCAAACGGCGCTCTTCGTCCTGGCTGAGGCCGGGATACTTTCGGCGCAATGCCATACGCTTCATCTCACAGCCGGCCTCGAACAGGTCGAACGCCGTGCGCAACCGTTGGCTGGCTGCCTCGAGCGGGCCTTTCATGGCGCTCCTTCAGGAAGTTCTACCTGTCGATCTTAGCACAGCCATGAGCCCGGATCCATCGCATCCTTACCGCCGGCGATTGTCGTTCCGAGGACACCGTGTTAGGCTCGAGATCGCGGTAATCGACCCTTTCCCACCGCGCGAGCCTCTGGCCGGAGGTAGCCATGACGATACCGACCGGGACCGCGGTCCGGCAGGCGCCGTGACCCTGACCCCACTGGACTGGCTCCCCATCGCCGCGATCATGCTGCTGATGCTGGGCGGGCTGTGGCTCAGCCGCGGCCGCATGCGCAGCGTGGCCGACTTCCTCGCCGCCGGCCGCACCGCCGGCCGCTACCTCGTCAGCGTGGCCGGCGGCGCCGCGGCTCTCGGCGCGATCACCATCATCGGCAACCTGGAGATGAACTACGTCGCCGGATTCTCGATGGTCTGGTGGTCGCTGTCGATGAGCGTGGTCCTATTGATCATCCATCTCAGCGGCTGGGTGCTGTACCGCTTCCGCCAGACCCGGTGCCTGACCCTGGCCGAGTTCTTCGAACGCCGCTACGGCCGCAGCTTCCGCGTCTTCGCCGGGTTGATCGCGTTCCTGTCCGGCATCGTGAACTTCGGCATCTTCCCGGCCGTCGGCGTGCGCTTTTTCCTGGCCTACTGCGGCATCCCGGCGGAGCTGACGCTGCTGGGTGTCGCGGTGCCGGCATTCCCCCTGCTGATGGCCTTGCTGCTCGGGGTGGCGTTGGTGTTCGTGTACCTGGGCGGCCAGGTCGTGGTGATCGTGACCAACTTCGTGCAGGGCGTATTCATCAACGTCGTCTTCGTGGCGCTCTGCGCCTACCTCATCGTCGAGGCGATCTCCTGGGACCAGATCTTCGGCGCGCTCGCCGCCGCGCCGGAGCAGGCGTCGCTGATCAATCCGTTCCGCACCAGCCACGTCCGTGACTTCAACTTCTGGTACTTCCTGATCGGCGTGTACGGCGTGATCTACGGGCAAATGTCCTGGCAGGGGACACAGGCCTACAACGCCTCGGCCCGCTCCGCGCACGAGGCCAAGATGGGCCAGGCGCTCGCCCTCTGGAAGAGCATGCCCCAGGGTCTGTTCTTGGTCTTCGCGGCGGTGGTGATCTACGCCGTTCTGCATCATCCCGACTTCGTGCCGCTCGCCCGCGAGGTCGACCAGACCCTGGCCGGCATCGACCGCGAGGCGATCCGCAGCCAGCTCCGCGCACCGCTCGTCCTGCAACAACTCCTGCCGCCAGGACTGCTCGGCGCGTTCGCGGCCGTGATGTTGGCCTGCTTCCTGTCGACGCAGGAGTCGTACGCGCACTCCTGGGGCAGCATCTTCGTGCAGGACGTGCTCTTGCCGCTGCGGCGCGGCCGACCGCTGTCGCCGCGCGGGCATTTACGAACCCTGCGGCTGGCCATCCTGGGCGTGACCGTCTTCGTCTTTTTCTTTTCGCTGCTGTTCCAGCAGAGCCAGTACATCTTCCTGTTCTTCGCGATCACCGGCGCGATCTTCGCCGGTGGGTCGGGCGCCGTGATCATCGGCGGCCTCTACTGGCGGCGCGGCACCGGGACGGCGGCCTGGGCGGCGCTCACCACGGGCGCCGTGGTCTCCGTCGGCGGCATCGTCCTGCAGCAGAACGACCCTGCCTTCCCCATCAACGGCCAGGTGTTCTGGGCGATCGCCATGGCGGCGTCGACCGTGGTCTACGCCCTGGTGTCGCTGCTGGGGCGGCAACCGCGCGAGCCGGTGGACCTCGACCGCCTGTTGCACCGCGGCCGCTGGGCAGCAGAAGGCGACCACATGCGCGCGGCGGCGCCGCTGCCCCGCGGTATGAAGCTGCTGCTGTTCACCGAGGAATTCACCCGCGGCGACAAGGCGCTCTACCTGCTGACCCAGGCCTGGACGCTGGGCTGGTTCGCGGTCTTCGTCGCCGGCACCGTGGTCAACCTGACGCGCCCCGTCAGCGACGCCGCCTGGATCTCGTTCTGGAAAGTCTTCCTGCTGATCCAGTTCGCGGCGTCCGGCATCGTCGTGGTGTGGTTCACCTGGGGCGGCGTGCGCGACTTGCGCGATATGTTCGCGCGGCTGCGCCGACAGGAACGCAGCACGGCGGACGACGGGGTGGTCAGGTAGGACGGATTCGGCGCCGCGAGCGGTCGCCGCAGCCGCTCGCCCGTCACCGCTTCTGCACCACGCGCAGACGCTCACGCGACCGCCCGCCGCAAGACGCGCCGCGCAGGTCCGACCAGCGCCAGGTTGGCGGCCAGACGGCCCACCATGAACGCGATCGCCGCTGCGGTCACGCCCACCAAGCCGAGACCCAGCACCCCCGCGCTGAGCATGGCGAGCAGTCCGCCGAGTTCGACAGCACTGGCCGCGGTCACCGGTCTGGTATCGCGGCCGTGCACGAGGATCGCGCGCTGCAGGTTGAGCAGCACCGACAGCACCGGCATCAAGCTGAGGATGCGCAAGGAAACCACCGCGAACGCCGCTAGATCGGGCGCGAGGCCCGAAACGGCGACAAACCAGAACGTCGCGACCGGCGTCCAGGCGACGACCAGCAAACCCAACGTGGACAAACCGGCCAGCAGACCGGCGAACTGCAGCACCGGCCGGCGGTTCTGGCTCCCCTCGCCCAACATGGCGATGGCCGTCTCCTGGTAGCTCAAGGCCGGCGTGCGGAAGATGAACACCAGCGCGTTGAGCACCGGCAAGACGGCCAGCGATTCGAGCGGCGCCGCCGCGCGGCCCATGAAGAACGTCACCAGCGGATGGATCGCGAGCGCGATGGTGCTCGTCAGCGCGAGCGGCCAGTAGAACGCGCTCAGGCCGCGCCAGCTCAGGTCGGTCGCCTGCGGCCGCAGGCTCACCGGCGCCAGGCGCCGTACCGGACCCGTGGCCATGAGCCGGCTGACCGCCGCCTCGACACACACCCCGCAGGTCAGCGCCACCGCGCCGACCATGACCCCGGGCAGTTCGGCGCCGCGCGCGAGCAGCGCGCCGGCGGCCATGGCCGCCAGCCGCGTGACCGTGCCCCACGTCACCCGGCGTGTGAGGCCGGCGCGAATCAAGATGCCCTGGTAGAAGCGCCGGTAGCCGATCGCCGCCGGCCAGGGCAGAAGCACCCACAGGGCTCGTTCCGTCAGCCGCGCCACCTCCGGGGTGAGCCGCAAGAGGTCGCGCAGGAGCCAGCCCATGGCCGGGGTCGCCAGTACGACCAGCATCACGAGCGTGAGGCTGGCGTTCAGGGCGATCGCCAGGCGCCGCAACGCCAGATAGCCGGGCCGGGCGTCCACGACCGCGGTGGCCGCCGACATCATCATGATCACCGGCGCCTCGACGATGATCGCAAACGCGTAGGCTACGCCGTACGCGGCCAGATTGGGCGTGGGATCGGCGAGCCGGGCGATGACCGCGGCGAGGAACGGGCCCTCGACGGCCATCATGAGCCAGGTCGCCTCCAGCGGCAGCCAGAAGCGCAGCAGGCGCGGCAGGGACACGGGCCGGTGCATGGGCGGAAGATAGCCTTCGCGCGGCCCGCGGCCCACCGGCGATTGTCGCGGGGCGCGGGCGCCAGTCGCGCGCTGTCTCCGCGCCGCCAGCCCGCCGGCTACTTGGGCTCTCCGGTTTTGCGCGCCACGACCATGATCTCCATCTCGTCGAGATCCAGCGGCCGGCGCCCCCAGTTGCCGGCCGTCCCGCCCCATATGCCGAGCACCGCGAGGCCCGCGAGGCGAAAGAGCAGGCGCAGCTCGGTCGGCACGAACCCACGCTCGCGGACCGCGATCGCGGCCAGCCCTGCCTGCGGCGGCATCGCCGACGACTCGACCAGCCCGAGCGGATCGAAGCTGCCTGCCGCCACGTCGGCGTTCTGGTAGCGGCGCAGCATGGCGACTCCGTTGAGCACCGTGAACACGACCTTCGCCTGCGGCTTCAGGCAGCGCGACACGTTGCCCAGGATGGACAGCGGCTGTTCGATCGAATCGTCGCCCTCGCCGAGGAGCCCGAACGCCCCCTCGCAGAGGCAGACGGCCGCGTCGTACTTGGCGGGCAGCGCGAACGCGGTCGCATCGGCGTGGACCCAATCGATCTGGACCTGCGCAGCCTTGGCCGCCGCGGCGCCGCGGGCGAGCATCGCCGCGGACAGATCCACCCCCGTCACCTTGTAGCCCCGTTTCGCAAGCTCGACCGCGTGGCGGCCGGTGCCGCAGCCGATGTCGAGCACCGAGCCGCCGGCCGGAAGGTCGAGGACCTCGAGCAGGAAATCCACCTCGGCCATGGTGTTCTTGGTGAACACGTTCTCCTCGTAGTTCGGGGCGTGAGCGTCGAAGAAGCGCTCCCAGTTGGTCTTCGCGGTCATGGAATGGTCCTTGGTTTACGGTCCATGTGAAGGCGATATACTGCGAAGGTGAACGCATGAGAGCAAGTTTTGCGGTACGGTCCACGGCGCCTGACGACGCCGAATTCAAAATATCCCCCGCAGATTGCAGATAACAATCGACCGGCATCACGACGAGCCGGAATGATCGGACCGCCTCAATCGAGCCTACAATACGTGGCCAGGCAATCACTTGACCTATAGCCGCCGGCCCCCTCACGAATGATCCGGCCAATAGCCCGCCCTGCTTCCCGACTTGTAGCAAACAAGCGTCTATGGTAGATTGCGGGCGATCCACGTCTGGAGGGTAACGTTGTGTCGCTGAGATGCCTTTCCCGGCGTCTCGGGACTTCGCGTGTTTCACGCTGCCGGAGATGCAGCGGTGGACGAGGAGGACGGTCACATGGCGCGCCTCATCGACGAGTTCAAGGTCGGTCGTATTGTCACGATCGGGGACACCGCGGAGCATTTCATACCGTTGGGCGAGCGGGACGGCGGGTTCCTGCCGGTGCAAGGTCGAACCAAGACCATCAATGGGATTACGTGTTCCTGGCTTCCCTACGCCCCGGGAAAGATCGCCTGGGAGGAACTGACGGGACGCGACGTGTTGTCCGGGAAGTTCAGCGGCTGCTGGATGGTCGTTTATAACTGGTACGGAATGACCCGCGTCGCGCATATCGGCACCACGGAGCCGGCGTCGGCCGCAACCGTCAACGTCCACAAGGAGTGGGACAACCTCCGCAGAGACCATCCAGGCTGCGTGCTGCGTGCTTTCAAACCGTACTCTCCGAATCGCGATCCGCTGCCCGCAGCGACGAACAAGGACATCGCCGGGCGACCGGCCTGGTTCGGCTTGGTCACAGCCCAGCGGGAGTGCTATTCCATCACGACCTATCCGCAGCAGAACAACCCGAACACGTACCGCATCGTCGACCGTCGGGTGCACCGAGAGGCGCTCAATCCCGCGGGACCCCACCCGATGGCGTAGCCGACACGGACGAGAAATCGCTTCCGACGCCAGTTCAACCCGCTGGCCTCGCCGGCCTCTTCGCGCGCCGGCGCCGGACTCCGTTGTTCGCCCCGCGATGCTGTGGTAGAGTGCCGAGAGAACCGTCGTGTCAGCCCCGGCGGCGGGAATCGAGGTGATCTTATGGCAGGCGAGGCGTGGTCCCGGCGCCAGTTCCTGCAACAGATCCTGCGCTGCGGCACCTGTCTGGCCGCGGCTGGTCTCGTGCTCGACAAAGGCGTCTGGCGCTGGGTGCCCGGAAGCGGCGAAGCGGGCGCCGCGCGCGCCGCCGGTCCCTGGGACGAACTCCTGCGCACGGCTCCGGTCGCCCGCTACTGGACCTCGGCGAAAACAGCAGCGGCCGCGGGCGTGACCGGCGCCGCCGGCTGCCAGGCCTGCCACGCGCCGGAGGACATCGCCGGCCGCGACCGCGTCGAGCACCAGGAACCCGAGACGATCCGGTGCCTGTTGTGCGCCCAGCGCTGCCTGATTCCAGCGGGCCGGCGCGGCAAGTGCGGCGTGCGCCTCAACCAGGGCGGCGTGCTGCGCAGCCTCAGCTACGGACGGCCGGCGGCGGTGCACCTCGATCCGATCGAGAAGAAGCCGTTCTACCATTTCCTGCCGGGACGGCAGGCGCTCTCGCTCGGCACCGTGGGCTGTGCCCTGCACTGCCGGTTCTGCCAGAACTGGGAGCTGTCCCAGGGCCGGCCCGAGGACCGCGTGCAACGGTTCGTGCCGCCCGAGGACGTCGTCCAGGTCGCGAACGATCGCCGGGCGCCGGTCATCGCCTTCACCTACAATGAGCCGACGGTTTTCACCGAGTACCTGGTCGACATCGCGCGCCTGGCCAGGCAGGCAGGCATCCGCTCGGTGCTCGTCAGCTGCGGCTACATGAATGAGGCGCCGTTGGCCGAGATGTGCGAGTGCCTCGACGCGATCAAGATCGACCTGAAAGGCTACAGCCCGGAGTTCTACCGGCGTGTCTGCGACGCCGAGTTGGATCCCGTGCTGCGCAGCATCAAGCAGATCGGGCGGAGCGGCGTCCACCAGGAACTGGTCAATCTGGTGGTGCCTACGCTGAATGATTCCCGGGCGATGCTCGAGGATCTCTGCCGCTGGGTGGCCGACGAGTTGGGCCCGGACGTGCCGATTCACTTCACGCGGTTCCACCCGGATTATCAGCTCATGCATCTGCCCCCCACGCCGGTCGCGACGCTCGAACAGGCCGGCGAATTGGCGGCCAAACACGGACTCCGCTACGCCTACATCGGCAACGTGCCCGGGCATCGCGGCGACCACACCTACTGTCCCGCTTGCGGCGAGGTCGTGATTCGCCGGCGCGGTTTCCTGGTCGAGGCGAACAGACTCCGAGACGGCAAGTGCGAACAGTGCGGCGCCGAGATCGCCGGCGTCTGGAGGTAAGGCGCGTGGACCGAGCGATTCGACTGGTTCTCCTGTCGATCGTGGCCGTGGCCGGAGCCGGAGCCGGCCCGGACACATTCTTGCTGCCGCCGCTGGTGCGCGAGGCGGCGGCCGAGACCGGCTTCCGCCCGGCTGCCGTGGCGGGGAGTTTCTATCCTGCGGATCCGAGCCAGCTCGAAGCCGCAGTCAGAGCCTACCTTGCCGACGCCCGACCGCCCGCGCCCGAACGGCCGCTCGCGTTGCTCGTGCCCCACGCCGGCTATATCTACTCGGGCCAGACCGCCGCCGACGCCTATCGCCAGGCGGCGGGCCACGACTACGACGTGATCGTCATCCTGGGCGTCAACCACCGCGTGGCGGGCTTCCAGGGCGTGTCGGTCTACGACGGCCCCGGCTACGAGACGCCGCTGGGCACGGCTCACTGCGATCAGCGGCTGGCGGCGTCGTTGCGCGCCCTGGACCGGCGCTTCGCCTATCGGCGCGACGTCGACCGCAACGAACACTCGGTCGAAGTGCAGATTCCTTTCGTACAGACGGTGTTCCCCGCCACGCCCATCGTCGCGGCGGTCGTCGGCGGGCAGGACCAGGACCTGTGGCGCGAGTTCGGCGAGGCCCTCGCGTCCGTGCTGGCGCGGCGGCAGGCGTTGATCGTCGTCAGCAGCGACCTGTCGCACTACCCGCCGCACGACGTCGCGCTGGCGGCCGACCGCGCCGTGCTCGCGGCGGTGGCCACGATCGATCCCGCAGTTGTGATCCGGACCATCGACCGCGAAGAAAGCAGCCAACGGCCGGGGTTTGCCACCTGCGCCTGCGGCGAAGGTCCCCTGGTCGCCGCCCTGGTCGCGGTCCGCAAGCTTGGCGCCACCCGGGCCACGGTCGTCAGCTACGCCAACAGCGGCGACGCCGCCGTGGGCGACCGCACGCGTTGCGTCGGCTACGGCGCCGTCGCGGTGACGGCCGGCGACCGCCTCTCCGACACCGCGGCGCTGCGGGACGTCGAAGTCGCCCCCGCGGACGCTCCTTTGACCGAGCAGGAACGCGGCGCGATGCTGGCCTTCGCCCGCAAGACCCTGCGCCAATACTTCGCGACCGGCACGACGCCCTTGTTCCGAAGTTCCTCGCCGATCCTGAATCGCTATCAGGGGGCCTTCGTGACCCTCAAGGCACAGGGCCGCCTGCGTGGCTGCATCGGACACATGGCCGCGGACACGCCGCTTGGCCAGGTTGTCGGTGCCATGGCCATCAACGCCGCGTTCCGGGACGACCGCTTTCGGCCTCTGCAGAGCGAGGAAATGGACCAGATCACGATCGAGATCTCGGTGCTGACGCCGTTCGCGCCGATTGCAGGCGCCGATGAGATCGTGCTCGGCCGCGACGGCGTCGTGATCCGCCAAGGCGACCGCTCGGCGGTCTTTCTGCCCCAGATCGCGAGCGAACAGGGTTGGTCCCGCGAGGAAATGCTCGCTCATCTCTGCCGCAAAGCCGGGTTGACCGCGGATGCCTGGCGCGAAGGCGCGCAGCTCTTGACCTTCCAGGCCGACGTCTTCGGCGAACCCGGGCCGCGCTGACCCATGCGCACGCTGGTTGTGATCGGCGCGATCTCCCTGCTCGGCCAGGTCGTGTTGTTGCGCGAAATAGCCGTGACGTGCTTCGGCAGCGAGTTGGTCTACCTGCTGGCGATGGGATGGTGGCTGCTGGGCTCGGCCGGCGGCGCGCTGCTGGGGCGGCGAGATATCGCAGGCGACGGGCGGACGGGCATCGATTCGGCATCGCGGCGGGTTGCGCCGCTGTTGCTGGCGGGCGCAGCGGTCTTGCCGCTGCTGCTGCTCGCGGCCCGCGGCGCGCGGACCCTGCTGGGAGGCGTACCGGGGGCATACCTCCCGTTCACGCTCCAGCTGCTGGCGATGGCGGTCGTGGTGCTGCCCTTTGCCGTGCTGTGCGGTCTCTTGTTCCGGCGGGCCGCGCTGGTTGTCATGGCGCGCGATCGATCGCTGGCTGCAGCCTACGCGGCCGATTGCGGCGGCGCTCTGCTCGGCGGCGCGGTGAGCATGATCCTGCTGGCGATCGGAGTCAGCAACCTGGCGGCGTGTCTGCTGTGCGCCCTGGCAGCGGCGGTGACGGCGGGACTGTTGGCGACCGGAACCGAGCGCATGCGGCGCGGCGCCGGCTTCGCGTTGACCGCCACGCTGGCTGTCACGCTGGCCGTCGCGCTGGCGGCCGGCGTGGCGGCGTCCGCACGGCTGGATCGGGCGCTGACGCGCTGGAATCATCCTCATCTGCTGGCGACTCTTGACACGCCGTACGGCCGCCTGACCGCGGCCGGGCGCGAGGGCCAGGTCGCGCTTTTCGTCAACGACGCCCTGGCTTACGAAAACCAGGGCACGTCGGCGGAAGTGTTCGTGCACGTGGCAGCGCTGCAGCGCGCCGCGCCGCGGCGGATCCTGGTGCTGGGGGGCGGCTGGGAAGACCTCCCACGCGAAGCCGCGCGCTACGGGCCCGATCGCCTGGTGCACGTGGAACACAACCGTGGCTTGCTGCAGCTGCAAACCGAGGTCGGCGTCGATGCCCCGGTCGACACCAACACCATCGTCGCCGATCCGCGCCGCTATCTGCGCGAGGCCGGGATCTTCGACTTGATCCTCGTCGGCATGCCGGCGCCGGAATCGGGCCTGGACAATCGCTACTATACGCGGGAGTTCTTCGCCGCCTGCAAGGATCGGCTCGCCGCCCGCGGCGTGCTGTCGTTGCGCCTGGGGGGATCGGAGAACCTGTGGACCCCGGTGCTGACGCAGCGCAACGCGAGCGTGTACCGCGCGCTGCGGGCAGTCTTTCCTCACGTCGTGGTTCTGCCCGGCGCAACGAACGTCTTTTTGGCTTCGGCGACGGCGCTCCCCGCGGGCGCGGACGTGGCCGGCAGGTTGGAAGACCGGCAGATCGGCGACCGTTTCGAACTGCGGCAGGTGTCGCCCGCTTATGT
>Ga0334890_1000746_pt1 | contig 53405 bp, 42 predicted proteins | sample GraSluR1_MG_3_FD_207220 | JGI IMG/M metagenome (GOLD analysis project Ga0334890, IMG submission 207220) | Sludge microbial communities from methane-producing bioreactor in Wageningen University, Netherlands - Granular Sludge_31_08-R1 | ecosystem: Engineered > Bioreactor > Anaerobic >... | reverse complement strand
GATGGTAAATATGGATGAAATAAAGTAGCGAGCAATTGAGAATTTTCGTCAAAAAAACAATTGAGCGAATCAAAAAATGCGTAAGAAAATAGCATGTCTGAGCGTAGCGAGTTTGCTATTTTTAGCAAATTTTGACCGAGCGAAATTTGTTTTTTAGAAAATTTGATCTTGTTCGCGTTTATTTTATCCAATGTTTACCACTTCATTATTACAAGGTTTTAATGTTTTTCCTGACCAACTAATAATTTTATCCAATGTTTACCTCTTCATTATTATAAGCATTTAGTTTTAATGCATTTCCTAACCAACTTACCAACTAAATATTTTATGCATTTACAAAAACCTGTCCACCCCGTCAACCTTCGGTTGCCACCCCTCAAGAGGGGAATTAAGTACAAGTGCTTGTTTTAGTGTTTTTTCCAATCTAACTATAAAAATACCTACGTTGTCATAAGTGCTGTAACGCCGTGCAAAGTTCAGCGTGGCTGTTACACTACATTAAAAGCAAAAAGCGAGAAGTGAAAAGTGGTAAATATAAAAATGATTTTAATGTTTTTCCTTTCCAACTTTCTACTTACCAACTAATTTACTTTTTCACTTTATTTCAGATATTTCTTTAAATGTTTCAAAATATTTAGACTCTTTTCTAAAAAACACCGGTGGATAGCCTATTTCAGCATTTACCTCATATGTTCCGCCTGTATATTCTTTTAATGTCCATAAATGTATCCAATTATCTTCAGGCAATGTTACTTGACTCTTTATAATAGCAGGTTCTATTACAGGAGATACAAAAAGATCTGTTCCATATAAATATGATTTTTTATCATTTTTGAAAGTTTCATAATCGTATTGAAAAAATACAGGTTTTATTATTGGAATTCCTTTATTATAATAATTTTCAGCATGTTCAACCGTATAATTTTTTAATTTACTATGAATTTTTCCCATTCTTGCAAAATGTTTTATTGTTTCTTCATCTGAATCAAATTGCCAATTTTCATCAGGCCAATTCCCTTCATGTGTTCTCATTATTGGAGTGAATGCACTTTGTTCTGTCCATCTCATGAATAATTCTTTTGATCTTTTTACGTGAAATTGTTCAGGAATATTTTTTGCAAGTGTTGTATATCCTCCTATATCAGAATGAGTTATTCCTACTCCGCTCATAGATAAAGAAAGTGCTGCATTTATTACTGTAGGAATCCCATCTGATTTACTCCAACTTACGAGTTGATCTCCATGCCAAAATGAAGGACAATATTTTACACTTTGAGAATACCCTGCTCTCATAAAAAAGAAACATTCTTCAGATACATCTTTAATTGATTCCCAATTTATTTTTGCCCATTCTGCAGGATATTTATTGTGAAATAATTCAGAACTTTCACCGTTTTTAAGTGTCGTTTCTATTGGAAGATATTCTCCAAAATCTGCCATCCAACCACTTAATCCTATACCAATCATATTTTGTTTAATTATGCTTATTATCCATTTTCTTGCTTCTTCATTTGTTAAATCAAGAAGTCCAACGGGAAAGGTTGTTACTGTTATATCTATAACTTTTCCGTTTAAATCTTTTACAAAATATCCATTTTCAACAGCTTCAGAATAAAATTTGCTTTCTTTTGCTATAAAAGGATTTATATAGCCTAAAAATCTTATATTTTTTTCATTATATTTTTTTATCGTTTGTGGAAGATCTGGATATCTGTTATTATCATATTCCCAATTCCACATGAGTTGTTTTCCGAAGTCAGTTATTCTTTGACCTACCCAATCTTGAATCCATACAGCTTTTACAGGAACTTCATTTTCTATTGCTTTTTGAACTTTTTTTTCAACTATATCGGTACCACCTTGTACTCCAAGTATTATTCCTTCAAATACCCATTCCGGAACTTTCGGTTGCGGACTATTATATGTTATTACGTCTTTTACTGCTTCAATTATTGAATTTTTTTTAGAGATTGTTATGCTATGCGGAACGCCCCATATGTATACTTCATGTTTTTCTGGATGAGTAAAATCAAATTCCATATAACTCGAATGTTCAATGTTGCAAAAATATCCTTCTGATGATATGAAAATTGGAATTGGAAAATATGTTGTGTACCAATTTCCTCCGCCATCATCTTTAAAATCAGCAAGTAATGATGTAATATCTTTTTTGTTTCTTCCCACACCTTTTTCTGATACCCACAATGGAAGTTTTTTCCCTTTCATATTGAATTCAGAAAATTGCTCTCCACATCCATAAACAGATTCGTCTTTATTTGATTTTAAATTTATCCAAATTCTTGAAACGCATGGCATAGTTTTTTCAAAATATATTTTCATTCTTTCTTCTTCTTTTTTAAACAATATAACCATGCTACATTCTGATATAAAAAATTTTATTTTTATTTCATTTTCTTTATTTTCAAGTATTTCAAAATGTTTAAATGGAACTTTTTCATCTATTTTTTCAGAAACATGAAAAAAACCTTTCGTTCTTTTATATTCAGGTAATCCTTTACCACAAAATATAAATGGATTTTCTTTTGAATGATTTATTATTTCAAAATCATTTAAAAAAATTGAAAACCTTTCTTTATTATGGATTATTTTCATAAAATCATTTCCTTTTTAAGATATTTTTAATTTCCTCAAATATATGTTTATCTTTCAATCCATACTTTTCCATTAAAAAATTAAGAGGTCCGACTTCTCCGTAATGATCTTTTACTCCTATTCTTTTTAAAGGAACAGGATAATTTTCACATAAAACTTCAGCGACTGCACTTCCCCAACCGTTTATAATACTATGATTTTCTGCTACTATAACAGCACCTGTCTTTTTAGCCGCATCAATTATAGTTATTTCATCGACTGGTTTTAATGTGTGCATATTTAATATTTTCACCGATATTCCTTCTTCTTCAGCCATTTTAGCAGCGTTCATAGTTTCTTTAAGCATTATCCCAGATGTAATTATTGTCACGTCTGTTCCATCTTTTATTTCTTTTATTTTTCCTATTTCAAAATCGTCACTTTCATTAAAAAAATTCTCTGTTTCTTTTCTTTGAAGTCTTATATATGTTGGTTTACCTGAATCGATTATTTGTGGAAGCATTTTTTTCAATTGTACAGAGTCTACTGGTTCGACTATTATAAATCCTGGAAGATTACGCATTATTCCTGCATCTTCAAAGCTCATATGGGTTTGTCCGTTAAGTTCTGCTACTACTCCTGGATCTGTTCCGACAATTTTTACTGGTAATTTAGCGAGTCCTACAGAAACTGCGAGTTGATCATATACTCTTCTTGTTGCAAATGGAGTGAATGAATGTATAAATGGGATTTTTCCCATATTTGCAAGTCCTGCAGCTATTCCGACCATGTTAGCTTCAGCAACTCCAACATCTATAAATCTTTCAGGGAATTTTTCTTTAAATATTTTTGTTCCGTGTGCTCCCATAAGATCTGATTCCATTACTATTAATCTGTTATCGCTTTCTGCAAGTTTACATAATTCTTTTCCGTATATATTTCTTAATTCTTCACTCATATTTTTTTCACCTCTTCTTCAAGCGTTTCAACGGCTTGTTTCCATTGTTCTTCAGTAACTGCCATATTATGTGAACTTACAAGATTTTCAGAAAATGCAACGCCTTTTCCTTTTATTGTGTTTAAGATTATTAATGAAGGTTTGTTTTTAGTTTCTTTTGCTTTTTTTAATGCATTTATTATTTCTTCAACGCTATGTCCATCAACAGAATGAACATCCCATTTAAATGCTTTCCATTTATCGGATATTGGTTCAACATCATTTATTTCTTTTGTAGGGCCATCTATTTGAAGTTTGTTGTTGTCTATAAAGGCTATTAAATTATCTAAAGGTTGATTACCTCCAAACATTGCAGCTTCCCATACTTGTCCTTCTTGTGTTTCTCCATCTCCCATCATTACATAAACATAATTATCTTTTTTATCTATTTTTATAGCCATTGCCATTCCTATCGCTGCTGATAGTCCTTGTCCTAAAGATCCCGCGGTCATATCGATTCCTGGAGTTATAGTTCTATCACAATGACTTGGTAATTTAGTGTTTGGTTGATTTAACGTTTCAAGCCATTCTTCAGGAAAGTAGCCTAAATCAGCAAAAACAGAGTATAATGCAGGTCCTGCGTGTCCTTTTGATAATATAAAGCGATCTCTTTCTTCCCATTTTGGATTTTTAGGATCTATTTTCATTTCGTAATAATAGAGAACAGCGAGAGCTTCGGCAATTGATAAACTACCTCCAACATGGCCTCTTCCAAGTATTCCTATTGTTTTAATAGTTCTTTGCCTTATTTTTAAAGCAATTTTTTTTAATTCTGATATTTCCATTTAAAACACCTCACTATAATATTGATTTTAATAATTTTAGAAGATTTTCTTTTTCAATTTTTTTTGGTAATAAATTTATTATCGCTGCTTTCATAGATATATCTGCTATTTTTTCTATTTCTTCTTCTTTTATCCCATAATCTTTTAATTTGATTGAAAGATTAAAATTTTTCATCATTGTTTCTATTTTATTAGATAAATCTTCTATATTATTCATTTCAAGATATTTAACGAGTTTATCCATTTTTTCTTTAATTGGTTCATATGTATATTTTATAAGAGAGGGTAATGTTAATGCACAAGCTAATCCGTGTTCAATGTTGTATATGTTTGTTAATGGATAACTTATAGCATGAGCTGCTGTTGTTCTTGTTTGACTAAAAGCCATACCCGCCATAAGACTTGCTAATGACATTTTTTCTCTTGCTGTTTGATCATTTGGATTATCAAAAGCTTTTGGAAGATACTCAAATATTAATTTTATTGTTTCTAATGCAAGCGTTTCACTAATAGTTTGTGTTCCTAAAGCCCAATATGATTCTATCGCATGAGTTAAAGCATCTAATCCTGTAACCGCTGTTACTCTTGGTGGCATCGAATATGTGAGTTTAGGATCTACTATAGCAATATCCGGCCAGAAGTATTGACTTACTAAAGGCTTTTTTTCTGATATTGTTATATCTGTATAAACTCCGACATTTGTCACTTCACTTCCCGTTCCTGACGTTGTAGGAATTGCTATTAGTTTAACTTTTCTTTCGGAAAATGATACATCTCCATTTAAATAATCTACTATTGAATTTTCTTTATCTAACATACATGCAACTGCTTTTGCTGTATCTAATGCACTACCTCCACCTAATCCTATTATTATTTCAATATTGTTCATTCTTGCAAAATCTGCAGCTTTATCTACCATATCAGATGGTGGGTTAGGTTTCACATCATCAAAAAGATAATAATTATTTTCAAAATTTTCAGAAAAATATTTTGTTATACCTATTTTTTCTAAAAAATTTTCACTGATAACGAGAAACTTTTTATTTTCTATAAATGATTTTAATTCAAAGAATTTATCTTCTCCGAATATAACTTTTGTTGGCATGTAATAATTAAAAATCATTTTTTTACTCACTCCTTTTTTATTGAACAATTTTTACTTATTTTTATATATTTTTTATTTTGACTATAAATTATCGAAATTGCTCCAGATAAAATTAATAAAAATCCAAAATATTGAATTAAAACAACTTTTTCATTTAAAAATAATACTCCTACCGCAGTTACAAATACGGGCATAAACAATAGAAATACAACTACTATCCATACTGGAAATATTTTTATATTAAAATAGTATACTAAATATACGAGTGTTTGACATATTCCAGCTATTACCAATGGAAATAATGATTCTCTGTTGAATGAAAAAATTTCTCCTCCTCTTTGCACAAATGAAAATATCATAAAAAATATCATTGCAAAAAAATTGTTATAAAAAGCGATAGTTTTTCCTTTGACTGGATTTTCACTATTTTGTAGACTTTTAATTATAAATGCATTTAAAGAAATAAATAATCCACTTAATATAAAAAATATATCTCCAAAATTAAAATTAAAATTTGAAACATCAATATTTAAAACAAATATTATTCCTCCAAACATCAACAAAGTTCCAATCCAATCAAATAATCCAAAGGTTATTCCTAAAATAAGTGAAATTACATTAGCAAAAAGAACGTCTGTTTTTAATAGTATTGCTCCGTTTGATGCTGTTGAATATGTTAATCCTAAAAATGCAAATACATCAAGTAAAAAACCAAAAAATCCTATTATAAATAGTTTTTTATAGTTATATTTAATAACTTTTAAATTTTTCAATTCTTTTGAAAAAAACATTATTATTATTAAAAGAAAAAACGTAAATATTCTTATAAATAATCCTACTGAAAACACTGATGTTGTTTGAACTGAAATCTTATTAGAAATATAGTATGTGCCCCATATTATGGATAATATTATTAAATAAAAATATTTCAAGTTTTATCTACCTCAAATTAATTTATCTTTCAATATTTTTATTTCTTCTTCTGTTAGCGGCTCTACTTTTTTATCTCCTCTTAAATATGCAAGATGATCTCTCAGTTTATTGTGGAGTTCATGAGTTAGAGGATACCTAAATGCCGCAATTAATCCAAAACTTAAAATAATTAAAGGTGCAAATGCTAAAATATATCTTATAGTATTAATAACATTTTCTGGTTGTTGGAATTCAACAGAATCGATAGGATTTAAATATCCTACTACTCCAAGTATAGTTAATACAACGGATTGAACAATTGCTGAAGAAAATTTTCTTGTAAAAGTTATTAAGCCACTAAAACTTCCTTCACGTCTTTCGTTAAAATATAATTCGCCAACATCAGTTACATCTCCAAAAATTGCATGAGGCATTACAGATGCTGCTGATATTCCACTTCCAATAAGTGCTGCAAATAAATACATTGTCCAAATAGGCCATGTAGGTCTTATTATTAAAGTCAATAAACTTATAAGTATCCATATTGAAGTTCCTAAAATATACGCAAAATTTTTACTTTTCTTTTTAGCTATATGCGCATAAACTGGAACAAAACATATTTGTACTATTATTAAAGATCCTAAAACTAATGGAAGTGAACCTTTAGCGTTCATATAATATGTCATATAATATGCAAATATCATCGAAACTACATCCATTGCTAAATATGAAGCAAGAAAAAATACAAGTAAAGTTCTAAATGATTTTATTTTTATTGGTTCTAAAAATGTTTTTTTCCAATCAAATTCCTTTTTTAAAGCTTTAAATTGTGGTTTTTCTTTTGTAAACGTAAATACTCCTATCCATGGAAGTGAAAATAATATTCCAAAAAATACTGCCATATAAATGTACCCTGTTCTTGGATCAGAAGCACTATTTACTATTTGCATAGGTAAAATTGCACATAAAACTGATGCGCCCAGAGAAAACATGAGCCTTATTGAATTAACTGATGTCCTCTCATTATAATCAAGAGTTATTTCTGCTGCCATAGCTGAATAAGGCACCATAACTATAGTAAAAACAGTATTAAAAAATACGTAAGAAAATAACACATAAATGAATTTGAAAGTAGTATTTTCAAAATTTGCAGGATACCATAAAATTACAAAAGATAAGAAAATTAAAATTACTCCAGATAAAAAGTAAGGTCTTCTTCTTCCAAATTTTGTGTTTGTTCTATCACTTAATATCCCCATTAAAGGATCTGTCACTGCATCCCAAATTTTTCCAATTAAAAAAATAGGTGCAGCCATTGCAGGACTTAATTGAACTACATCTGTCAAAAAAATAGCATAAAAGAAATTGACAATATTGAATGCTCCACCACCATACATATCCCCGGCACCAAAAAAAATCTTTGTTAACATTGGAACTTTGTTTAATTCATTAGTTGTTTTCACACCTTCACCCCTTTATCCTGTTTTTTTTACTAAGTTATTTCAATATTTGGTAACGTTATCTGATAACGTTACCTGATTATATTTTACATTAATCAAAAGAGTTTAGTCAAATCCTTTTATTCTGTTTTAAATTTAATTATGTTCACTAAACTATTGAATTTTGATTTTTTTCGCTTTTTTCAAGTTCATTTTAAAAAGCATTTAAGTTGGAAAGTGGGAAGCTGAATGAAAAAATGTCGCGAACAATTTGTTTAGTTGGTTAGTAGTCAGTTGGTAAGAAAAATCATATAATGCTTAAAAAAGTTTTTGATTTTTTATAATGTTTTGACAGTAAAAAATGATTTTAAAGTTGGTTAGTAGATGAGTGGTTAGGAAAATCATATAATGCTTAAAAAAAGTTTTTGATTTTTTATAATGTTTTGACAGTAAATGTGGATGAAATAAAGTAGCGAGCAATTGAGAATTTTCGTCAAAAAAACAATTGAGCGAATCAAAAAATGCGTTAAGAAAATAGCATGTTTGAGCGTAGCGAGTTTGCTATTTTTAGCATTTTTTGACCGAGCGAAATTTGTTTTTTAGAAAATTTGATCTTGTAAGCGATTTATTTTATCCAATGTTTACTACATCATTATTATAAGCATTTAGTTTAATGTATTCCCTCACACCACCTATAAAAGTATTTATGATGTCATAAGTGCTGTAACGCCGTGCAAAGTGCAGCGTGGCTGTTACACTACATAAAATATGTCCACCCCGTCAGTCTTCGACTGCCACCCCTCAAGAGGGGAATTAATTAAAAGTCTTTTTTAATAATGGTTTTAGGAGAAAAATGGATGAAATAAAGTGACGAAAATTTGATCTTGTTTGCGTTTATTTTTTCCAAATTTTACCACTTATAATTTTCAATATAATAATATAAAGGTTGTGCTAATATAATCGTGTACAAAAAGAAAAAAATTAAAAAAACGACTTTTAAAAAGTCGTTTTTTGGTGTACCCGGCCGGAGTTGAACCGGCAATCTTCGGATCCGCAGTCCAACGCTCTATCCAATTGAGCCACGGGTACAAAAATAAAAAAAATGGCGGAGAGAGAGGGATTCGAACCCTCGGTAGGATATAATCCTACACTTGCTTAGCAGGCAAGCGCCTTAGACCACTCGGCCATCTCTCCACGTCATTTTGATGTTGACATCGGAAATATTATAACATCAATGACGTTTATTGTCAAGAAAAAATTTGTGAATTTAAATGTTATGAGTATTTTTTACAGGATCGTATTCTTTAAGTTTAGCAGATATGCTGTTATATAATTCTTCCATAGAATCTAATTTTACAAGCGTTCCCTCTTTTTCATATCTTAATTTTATTTCAACCATATTTTCTCTTAATTTTTTTCCTACAATTACTTTTAAAGGTATTCCGATTAAGTCGATATCTTTAAATTTAAAACCACCGGATACTGTTCTTTCATCAAAAACTACATCATATCCTTTTTCTTTTAAAGTGTTGTATATTTCTTCAGCTTTATCAATTATATCTTTTTCATCTTTAGTTACACTTACAACAGCTATTTCAAATGGAGCTATTGATAAAGGCCATAAAATCCCATTATCATCATGTAATTGCTGAACGACAGCACCTAATGTTCTTGATACTCCCCAACCATAACAACCCATAACATATGGATGCAATTTTCCTTTGTCGTCTGTATAATATGCTTCCATTTTTTCTGAATATTTTGTTCCGAGTTTAAATACTTGACCACATTCTATTCCTTTTGTTTGTTTTAATATTCCTCCGCATTTAGGGCATGCTTCGCCTTCTTTTACTATTCTTATATCAAAAAAATTATCGACATTAAAATCTCTTCCGATGTTGACATTTGTGTAGTGAGTATCTAATCTCATTCCGCCACAAACACCATTTTTTATATTTTTGATACTTTCGTCGGCTATTAATTCAACATTTTCAATGTTTATAGGCCCTATAAATCCAACGGGAATATTAAATTTTTCTTTAACTGTATCAGCATCAGCTATTTCTAACGTTTGATCTTTTAAAGCATATCTCAATTTTGAAAGATTTATTTCGTAGTTTCCGCTAATTAAAGCAAGTTTCCACCCATTTTTTCCAACAAATAATATAGCTTTTATTATTTTTTCTTTTTTAGTTTTTAAAAATTCAGAAACTTGTTCAATAGTTTTTGTATTTGGTGTATCTACAAGATTTAATTCTTTTTCTTCTTCTTCACACGTTTCAAAATTTATCTTTGATTCCGCTTTTTCATCTGTAGCATAATAATTACAATCTTCACAATAAAAAATCGTGCTTTCTCCTTGAGAAGCAAGAACTTGAAATTCATGAGAAGCATTACCACCTATTGCACCTGTATCAGCTTCTACAGCAACAAAAGATACTCCTATTCTTTTTAATATGTTTGAATAAGCGTTATAATATTCTTCATATGCTTTATCTAAACATTCTTGTGTTGTATGAAAAGAATAAGCGTCTTTCATTATGAATTCTCTTGCTCTTAAAACACCAAATCTTGGTCTGATTTCATCTCTAAATTTAGTTGCAATCTGATAAAGACTTGTTGGCATTTGTTTATATGAAATAAGTTCATTTTTTACAACGTGAGTAATAATTTCTTCATGTGTCGGGCCTAATGTGAAATCTCTTTGATGTCTGTCATGAAGTTTCATCATTTCAGGACCATAATCTTCCCATCTGCCACTTTTTTTCCATAATTCAGCTGGTTGGATAATAGGGAGCATAATTTCTTGCGAACCCACTTTATCCATTTCTTCTCTAACGATTTGCTCGATTTTTTTAATTACTTTCCACCCTAAAGGTAGATAGGAATACACTCCAGCAGATACTTTTCTTATAAATCCCCCTCTAATAAGATATTCTTGACTTTTTATATCTGTATCAGCAGGAGCTTCTTTCAACGTTGGTGCATAAAGTTTAGAAAATTTCAAAGCATCTTCACTCCTTTTTATGATTTTAGTATGTTTTTGTTGACTAGCAGAAAAATGATTTAACGATAGTTGATTTTAGCTTTTAAAGCTTTTCCCAAAAAAACTTTCCAACTTTTTTTCTTTCATACTAAACAACTTTTTGCTTTTCACTATTATATCACTAATCTCTATAAAAATTAACGAACATTTTTCTTTTTAACAAAATATATATGTATATTTAATTTGTAATTTATGGTATAATTAAATAAAATAACTTCGGAGGTGTTTCTTTTGAAAAAATTTTATGTCACTACGCCTATTTATTACTTAAACTCTGAACCTCATATCGGTTCTGCTTATACAACTATAGTTTCTGATATAGTAGCAAGATATAAAAGAATGAGAAATTATGACGTTTTTTTCTTAACTGGAACAGATGAACACGGACAAAAAGTTATGAATTCAGCAAAAGAAAAAGGGATATCTCCTCAAGACTTTGTTGATCAACTCGCTTTAAAATTTAAAACTTTATGGAAAGAAATAGGTTTAACAAATGATTATTTTGTAAGAACAACCGATAAAAATCATGAGGAAACAGTTAAATATATTGTTGAAAAACTTATTGAAAAAGGTGATGTATATAAAGGAACTTATAAAGGGTGGTATTGTATTCCTGATGAAACCTTTTGGAATGACGGTGATGTAAAAGTTGAAAACGAAAAACATATTTGTCCAGAATGCCATAGAGAACTTAAATGGGTTGAAGAAGAAAACTACTTTTTTAAATTATCTAAATACAATGAAAAATTAATTGATTTATATTACGAAAAACCCGATTTTGTAGAGCCCGAATTTAGAAAAAATGAAATGTTCCAAATTTTAAAAGCTGGTCTTAATGATTTAAGCATTACAAGAACTACTTTTGATTGGGGAGTATCTGTTACAAGCGATCCAAAACATGTTGTTTATGTATGGGTTGATGCTTTAATGAATTATATAAGTGCTCTTGGATATCCTGAAAACCTTGAAAAATTTGAAAAATACTGGCCTGCTGATGTACATTTTATTGGTAAAGAAATTAATAGGTTTCATTCTATTATATGGCCAGCTATACTTATGGCTTTAGACATTCCATTACCTAAAAAAATTTATGCTCACGGTTGGTTAACGGTGAATGGAGAAAAGATTTCAAAGTCTAAAGGGAATGCGATAAATCCTAAAATATTAATGGATGCTTACGGAAAAGATGCTGTAAGATATTATCTTCTTAAAGATATAAGTTTTGGAAGAGATGGTGATTTTTCTGAAGAAAATCTTATAATAAAATATAATTCTGATTTGGCTAACGATTTGAGCAATTTAGTTCATAGAACTCTTTCTATGTTAAACAAATACTTTGAGGGTGTTATTCAAAAACCTGAGATTACCGAAGAAGTCGATTCAACATTGTTAAATATTTTAAGTTGTAATACAAAAAAATATCTAGATTTAATGGATGAATATAGTTTTACCCAAGCTATGGAAACTTTGTGGGAAATTGTTAGAATGTCAAACAAATATATTGATCTTACTGAACCTTGGATATTAGGAAAAGATGAAAATAAAAAAACTCGTCTTGCAACAGTTTTATACAATCTTCTTGATTCTATAAGAATTATTAGTATTCTTATAAATCCTGTGATGCCAGAAACTTCTTTGAAAATATTAGAAAAAATAAAATATGACAACACACATATAAACGAAAATAACTTGAATACTTCGCTTCTTCATTATGATGTCAAAGTAGATATTGGAGAACCTGTTTTCGTAAGAATTGATACAGAAAATTGGAAAAGAGTTATAATAATGAATTCTGAAGAATCTAATATTAAGAATAAAGAAGATAATAAAAAGGAAGAAATAAAAAAAGAAACAGAAAATGTTATTTCTTTAATTGAATTTCCTGATTTTACCAAAATTGATTTGAGAGTAGCCAAAATATATGAAGCTGAAGAAGTTAAAAAATCTAAAAAACTTATTAAACTGCAATTAGATTTAGGAGATCTAGGAAAAAGGCAAATAGTTGCTGGAATAAAAGAATATTATACTGTAGAGGAATTATTAAACAAAAAAATAATTATAGTTGCTAATTTAAAACCTGCTAAATTAATGGGTATAGAATCAAACGGTATGCTTTTAGCAGCTAAAGATGGAACATCGTTAACTTTATTATCTGTAGACAAAGATATAAAAGAAGGGTCAAAGATTTCGTAATTTATTTATAAGAAAAATTGGAGGTTTTTTAAGTGTCTGAAATAGAAAAAAATGAAAACGATTCACAGTTTCTTGATAAAAGGTTTATTGATGAATTAAAAACATCTTATTTATTATATTCTTTGAGTGTTATTGTAAGCAGAGCAATACCAGATGTTAGAGATGGTTTGAAACCTGTTCAAAGAAGAATATTATATTCAATGAGCGAGTTAAGCCTTAAACACAATTCTTCTTTTAAAAAATCTGCACGTATTGTTGGAGAAGTTATGGGGAAATACCATCCTCATGGAGATGCTTCAATTTACGATGCTTTAGTAAGAATGGCACAAGATTTTTCTGTTAGATATCTGCTCGTAGATGGTCAGGGTAATTTTGGTTCTATAGACAGAGATCCCGCTGCTGCTATGAGGTATACAGAAGCAAGAATGACAGAAGTAAGTGAATATATTTTAAAAGACATTGATAAAGATACTGTTTTATTTGCGGATAACTTTGATGGTTCTTTGCAGCAACCTACAGTTTTGCCTTCAAGGATACCTAATCTTTTAATGAACGGAGCATCTGGAATAGCGGTTGGAATGGCAACAAGTATACCACCACATAATCTTAATGAACTTTTAGAAGCTTTTAACGCACTTATAGATAATCCTGAAATTAATACAAGAGAATTAATGGAATTTATTAAAGGTCCCGATCTTCCTACAGGAGGTACAATTGTTGACTCTGAAAACTTTTTTCAAATGTATGATACGGGAAGAGGTAAATTTACAATAAGAAGTAATTATGACATTGAAGATAACGATAAAATTCAAGCTATAGTCGTAAAAGAAATTCCTTATACTGTTTCTAAAGTAGATATTATAGATCAACTAGTATCTTATGCCGTGAAATTGAAGGAAGCTAAAAAAGATTCGGGAATTAAAGACATAAGAGATGAATCTGATAAAGATGGAACGAGACTTGTAATAGAAGTAAAAAGAAATGCTAATATTAATAAACTTTTAAACGATATTTTAAAATACACCTCACTCCAAACAACTTTTTCTGTTCAAATGAATGTAATTAAGGATAATCAACCAGCTTTTATGAATTTAAAAGGTCTTATGAAATCTTTTCTTGAACACAGAGTTGATGTAATAACTAAAAGAACTAATTTTGAATTAGAAAAAGCCACTAAAAGAGCTCATATTATAGATGGATTAATAAAAGCTGTTCAGGGAATAGATACAGTTATAGATATAATAAGAGAATCTAATGGTCCAGAAGAAGCGTTAATAAATCTTCAAGAAACTATTAACGTTTCTGCAGAACAAGCAAAAGCAATTTCTGAAATGCGCCTTATAAGTTTATCAAAATTGGAAATCGGAAAACTTAATGATGAGTTAAAAGATCTTACAGAAAAAATCAAATGGTGTAATAATATTCTTGAAAACAAAACTGCTCTTTTTGAATTAATAAAAGAAGAGCTAAAAGAAGTTGGAGAAAAATTTGGAGATAAAAGAAGAACTATTATCTCAAAAAACGAATCCGAATTGAAAACAGCAGAAGAATTTATAGAAGATGAAGATATAGTAATTGTATTGACAAGATACGGTTATGTAAAAGCAATTTCTTCCAATGATTACAAATCACAAGGAAGAGGGGGTAAAGGCTCGAAAGGATTAAAAATTTCTGATAACGATGATATTAAAGACGTCATATTAACTAACAGATTATCAAAACTTATGATGATAACTTCTGCCGGAAAAGCTTTTCAACTTAGAGCATATGAAATAGAATTATCTGAAAAATCTACTAAAGGTAAACATATAGCCAACTATATCGCTATGAGTGATGGAGAAGAAATAAAAACAATAGTTCCAATTGCTTTAGATGGTGATTATGAAAAAGAAATAATGATATTTACAAAAAATGGTAAAGTTAAAAAAACTTCTTTAAAAGAATTTGAAAATGCTAGAAAAACTGGAATAAGAGCAATAAATTTAAAAGATGAAGATACAGTGGTAGACGCAATTACTATTTCTGAAGAAAAAGAAGACGTTTTATTAATTACAAAACTGGGTATGGCTTTAAGATTTAACAATACAGATGTTAGAAATATGGGTAGAGGTGCTACTGGAGTTAATTCTATGAAGTTAAGAACAAAAGATGAAATTGTAAACGCGGTTAAAGCAGATGAAAACAAAAAATTAATAATAATTTCTGAAAATGGTTATGGAAAAAGAACCAATTTTAAAGAATTTAGGCTTCAAAACAGAGGCGGTATAGGTATAAAATGTGTTAAAGATATTAAAAAAATTGGTAATATTATTTGTGGAATGGCAGTTTCTGATGATGACGATATTATAGCTTTTACACAAAAAGGAAAAGCTATAAGAACTCCTATTAATTCTATAAATATTTTAAAAAGAGTTACTCAAGGAGTAATTACTTTAAGATTGGATAACGATGATTTAGCGATAAAAGCAATAGTAGTAAAAGAAAAGCTAGATATTAAAGAGGAGGGGGAAGAATGAAAATAGATTCAAAACCAATTACAAAAAGACAAAAACAAGTATTAGATTTTATAAAAGACTATATCAATGAGAATAATTATGCTCCGAGCGTAAGAGATATTATGAATCATTTTGATTTTAAAAGTCCAAGAGGGGCACATAAACACATAATTACTCTTGAAGAAAAAGGGTATTTAATCAGAAAAGGTGTTTCAAGAGGTATAGTATTAACTTCAAAAGCAGGAGCAGAATTTCATAGTCATAGAGCTATTCCAATAGTTGGTAAAATTGCTGCCGGAGAGGCTATCGAAGCAATTGAAAATATTACAGAGGCAGTTCCTTTTGCGGCAAATTTTTTGGAAGATTCCAATGAATATTTTGCGTTACAGGTTCAAGGAGATTCAATGATTGAAATGCATATTCAAAGTAAGGATTATGCTTTAATTTTAAAACAAGAAAATGCAAAAGATGGCGATGTAATTGTTGCTTTAATTGATGATAATTATGCAACATTAAAAAAATTAAAAAAAGTATCTAAAGATGAAATTCATTTAATTCCGGAAAATAAAGATATGGAAATTATAAAAGTAAAACCAAAACAATTGAAAATTCAAGGTAAATTAGTGGGAATAATGAGATTTTATTGATAAGAGGAGGATTAAAAATGGAAATGTTAAAAGTTGTAAAAAACGAACAAACTATTTTGAAATTATCCGGAGAGTTAGATATGACTAATTCCAATATAATAAGAGAAAAAATATTAGAAATGAATTTAAAAGATTTGATTCTTGACTTTGAAAATGTTACTTATATAGATAGTTCTGGAATTGGTGTTTTAATTTCGCTTCAAAAAGATACTCGTTATAAAGGCGGATCAATGAGAATAATAAATATTGAAAATAAGCTATTAAAACTTTTAAAAATGGTAGGGATTGATAAACTTCTACAAATTTCTGAAAAATAATGAAAGAAGGTGTAAAATTGAAAATTATAATAGCCTCTGATCATAGCTCTATAGAAATGAAAGAAAGCGTTAAAAATTTCCTTGTTAATAAAAATATAGAAGTAATAGATATTGGAACAAACGATAATAGAAGTGTTGATTATCCTGATTATGCTGAAAAATTAGGTAATATGGTAATTAGCAATAAAAATAGTTTTGGAATTTTAATTTGTGGTACAGGAATAGGAATGTCTATCGCAGTAAATAAAATTAAAGGTATACGAGGTGCTTTGTGTTTATTTCCAGACATGGCACGACTCGCAAGAACTCATAACAATGCCAATGTTCTTGTTATGGGAGGAAGATTGATGGGAGTTGAATTGGCAAATTGGACTGTTGAAACTTTCCTAGAAACTAAATTTGAAGGCGGAAGACATGAAACGAGAGTAAACAAAATTTCTGATTTAGAGGAGTGATGTACATTGAAAATAGTATATGATCCAAGACATGTTTTTCATGTACCAAAATCTCAGTTTATTAATTCTAAAATTGAATCACATATGGATACTCCACAAAGAATTGAAGAAACGGTAAAAACTTTAAAATCAAAATACAGTGACTGTTTTATAAAATCAGGAGATTTTCCGAGATCTTATTTATATATGGCGCATGAATCGGATTATATTTATTGGTTAAAAAATAAATGTAAATCTCTACCAAATGGTGAAGAATATTTCCCAGAAATTTTTGGTTATGATAGAATTTATGATAATAAAACCCCTTTAATGTATAATTCATTTGAAATTGCTTGGATTTCGGTAAAAAACGCTTTGACAGGGGCACAACAAATATTGAAAAATTTTGAAGATACAGTTTATGTATTGACAAGACCAGCCGGACATCACGCAGGATTTAGTAGTTCTGGAGGTTATTGTTATTTGAATAATGCGGCAATTGCTACAAAATATATACAATCAAAAACCGGAGGATTTATAGCGGTTCTTGATTTAGACTTTTTTCATGGAAATGGAACTCAAGAAATTTTTTATTCTGATAACTCTGTACTTTTCATAAGCATTCATGGTAATCCTATTAACAATTATCCGTATAATACCGGATATGAATGGGAAATAGGGGATGGTGCTGGAAAAGGATATAACATAAACTTTCCTCTTGAAGATAGTATTGACGGAAGAATATATCTAAGAGTATTAGAAAAATCTCTTTTGGAAATTGAAGATTTTGCTCCTGAACAATTAATAATTTCGTTTGGTTCGAATATTCATAGAGAAGACCCTAACGGGAAATTTAATTTGAGTCTTAATGATTTTAAAGAAATAGGAAGAATGATCGGCGAATTGAATGTAAACAAGTTAATTTTACAAGAAGGTGGAACAAGCGGGAAATTAAATGCGGATTCCATTGATAAATTTCTTGAAGGTCTTATAAACTAATTTAATGAAGGAAGTAAAAAATTGAAATTATTAAACTTTTCTAAATCAATAGAAAAATCAATTAATGTTAATATAATGTCTGGAAACTACTCAAATTTTATTGAAGGCTATTCAAAAAAATATAAATCTTTAATTATTTCAGATATAAAAATAAGAAAATTGAATAAATCTTTTGATGAAAAAAATTTTAAATACTTAAAAAGTGGTTATGACGCAAAATATCTTGATAAATATTTGGATTTATGTAATTTGATAAAAAAAGAAAATTTTTATAATCTTATAGCTGTTGGTGGAAATTCTATACTCGAATTAACAGGATATACTTATAATTCTCTTGATTTTAATAAAAAAAGATTAACTTTTATTCCTTCGACATTATTTTCTAGTATAGTACTTCCATTACAGGGTGAGTTTTCACTTGATATGAATTATGAAATTTCTTATTTAAGGATTTCTGGATATCCAGACGATATTTTAATTGATACAGAGTTATTTAAAACTATGGACATTCAAAAATTTAGTAAAAGTTTTTATGCAGGCTATATATTAGGGATAATGTATGATAAAAATTTTTCTGTATTATCCAAAAAATATATGAAAAAAAATACTAATCTTGACTTAGAGGAATATATTTATACAACTGTTTTATATATTTTTGAAACATATAAAAATAAAAAAAATTTTCCTGGAATGAACATTTTAAAACATATAATAAACTATTCGAGTTTGCAAAAGTATGAATTTGTTGAAATTATGGCATCTATATCTTTATTATTGGCTTTTATTAGCAGAGATTACGGATATGTTTCTAACGAATTTGTTGTAAAATTGAAAGATACAATAGAAGAATTTAATTTATATAAAAAGAATCTTATACTTGAGTTTAAAGAAAATTTATTTTATAATCAAATAAAAGAAGTTCTATTTTTAGAAAATGGTCATAAAGAAGAGCTAATAAATAATGAAATAATTTCAAAAAGTATAAAGACAATGAAAAGTTTTGTAAGAGGTGAATTTTTTGAATAAGCAGCGCAACTATTTTAATATAATAGTTTTGTTAGTATTTATACTTCCATTTATAACAGCTATAATAACTGCATATACTATTTATTTAAAATATGAAATGAATACGTTAAAAATTCAAATAAATGATTTAAGAACGGAAGTAGAAGATTTTATGTTAAAAGAGGAAATATCTATAGATCAGCAAAAAAAATTTGATATCCCAGACATAAAACCAAAAATCTTTCCTATTAATTATGATTTAGAAAACGTTGATTATTTTATATTACTAAAAAATTCCATGACCTCTTTTAAAGAATATAATGAAGGCGCCCTAAAAATTTTTGAAGATGAAAAAGAGGCATTTGAAGAAGCAGTTTTTGCGTTTAAAAATAATATAGAATATTTCTTCTATAGTTATAATGATATGTATTATCTATTTAGAAAGGATTATGACACTTCTGAAAGACAAAGAGTATATTTTACTCAAATGTATTTATACACGGCTCCTCAAAACGCTTTTTTGCCGACTTTAACCCTTAGAAATGCAGGAATGCCTGTATATGTTTTTAATGGGAAATTCCAACAAAGTAATGAAGATTATTATGCAATTGCCACAAGCTTTTTTTTCAATAGAGCCGATGCGGATAAATTTCGTTTGGAAATGGATGAAGACCTAATTGTTGAATTAACAGGATTAAGTACAAAAGATCGTTTTTTAAAAATAATTTATTTTGAAGGTCAAAAATGAAAAACAAATTATTAATTTTAATATTCATAATAATAATAATTTTAGTAGTAGGATTTATTAATTTTAATAAAAGTATCGATTTAAAAAGTAATTCGAATGTTCAAGTTGATATTTTAACAGCTTCTGTTAGTGAACTTACGAAAATACCTGGAATTGGTTATTCAAAAGCGCAAAGCATCGTAAACTACAGATCTAATTATGGTTTTTATGAATTAAAAGATATAATGAAAGTTTCTGGTATTGGAGAAAAAACTTTTGAAAATATTAAGAAGTATATTTTTATTTCTGAATCTACTATAATTTTTGAAAATTATAAAATAAATATAAACACAGCTGAATTAAATGAAATAATTAAATTACCAGGCATAGGTAGTGTTTATGCTCAAAGAATAATTGAATACAGAAAAGTAAAAAAAATAACTGATATAGAAGAATTACAAAAAATTGATATACCTTTTTCAACATTAGAAAAAATTAGGAGGCATATAATATATTGAAATTAATATTGCATACTTGCTGTGCGCCTGATTTAACAATTTCTCATAAAATATTTAACGAATTAAATTATGAAATATTAACTTATTTTTACAATCCTAACATAGATACTAAAACAGAATATGAATTAAGAGAATTTGAAGTGAAAAAGTTAAATAAAATTTTTTGTTTAAATGAAATAAAAGAATATTATAATAGAAATGATTATTATAATATTGTTCAAGATTCTAAAAATTGCGAGAAATGTATAAGAATAAGATTAGAAAAAACTGCTGAAATTTGTTTAAAAAACAGAATTCAAAATTATTCTACTACACTTTTAGCCTCTCCAAGAAAATCTCATGAATTAATAAAAAAAATTGCCGATGAAATAGACAGAAAATACAACTTGAATTTTATATATGTTAATCTTAGAAAAAACAATGGCGTATCAAAAGCGGCACAAATGTGTAGAACATACGATATATACAGGCAAAAATATTGTGGATGTGAGTATTCAAAAAAAGAATCTGAAAATATAGAAATAAAAATGAGAGAAAAAACTTTTGAAAATATTAACCCATTGATAAAAATGGATAAAGAAATTTTTAATTCATTATATAAAAAAAGTTTATTAAAAATTCCAGAAGATATTTCGTTTATAAAGGTTAAAAAAAATTTTTTTGATATAATTTATGAATTAAAGCCATTATCAATTTTGATAAAAAGAGAAATTGCATCAAAATATGGAATCAATTTTTCGGGTAGATATAAAATAAAAAATTGGAAAGCAAAAATTATTTTATGGTGATTTGGAGGAATAATTAATGGAACATTTCAACTTAAGAATACCTAGTAATAAAAAATATGTTAAGTTTAGCAGACATGTTTTAAAAAAATTTTTTGAAACAATTTCTTATGAAGAAGATTCAGAAATATTTTTAATAGAGTTGGCATTAAATGAAGCTATCGCCAACATAATCGAACACACCTATAAATTTGAGGAAAATCATAATATTGATATAGAAGTTATTTATACTGAAAAATCTGAAGAAAAATACCTAGAAATAAAATTACGTGACTATGGAGAAAAAGTAATTGTTGAAAATGTTAAACCGAGAGATCTAGAAGATTATAAAGACGGTGGTTTGGGGGTATATATCATTAATCAAGTTTTTAAAACACCTCAATGGATTGATGTCGAAGAAGGAAATTTAATGGTACTTAAAAAGCAATTATAATAATTCTGGGGGTGCAGGATGTCAAAATATAAAGTGAAAATATCTTCTGATTCGATGGTAGCTTCAATTTCTTTAACAGAAGATGGCATTGAACCAAAGAAAAACGAGATACTAGACTTATTAAAAGAAAATAACGTAATATTTGGAATTCAAGGAGAAGCGATTGATCAATTAGTCGCTAATCCCGTATATTCTAAAGAAGTTCCTATAGCTTATGGAATAGCTTCTAGAGCTGGGGAATCAGGAAAGTTTGTTTTACTCGCTAAAAAATCTCATCAAAATGTTAATTTAGATTATGTCAATTTGAGAGAAAGAACTAATATAATTACAGTAGATGAAAATGAAATTCTAGCAGAAATAGTACCTCCAACTATTGGAGAAGTAGGGAAAAATATTTTTGGAGAAGAACTACCTGGAATACAGGGAGAAAAAGCTAATATTGGAACAGGCAAAAATGTTTTGATTGATGAAAACAACAAAATTATCTCCAAAATTTCTGGAGAATTAATTTTTAAAGATGAAGGAAATAAAAAATATTATATAGATGTTTCAAAAGTATATACAGTAAAAGGAGATGTAGATTACTCTACTGGAAACATAAGATTCCCGGGAAAAGTGGTTGTTATGGGAAATGTAAATCCAGGATTTGTTGTAGAAGCAGAAGAGGATATTGAAATTAAAAATAATGTTGAGGCAGCCACATTAATTTCTGGAGGAACAATTAAAGTAGGCGGAATTAAAGGTGGAAATAAAGGAATAATAAAATGTGTGAATCTTTTTACAAATTTTATTGAAAATGCCAGCATAGAAGCAGATAATGATGTAATCGTAAAAATTTCTGTAATAAATTCTATAATAAAAGCTGGAAACAACATAGTTGTTACGGATAGAGGCGGAAGAATTGCTGGTGGAGAATCAATAGCTGGATACAGACTAGAATCAGATAATATTGGAAGTAAAATAAATGTAAAAACTATGACTCAGGTCGGTGTTCCACCTACTTTAAACGATGAATTAATATTAATAGAATCTCAAATAAAAATTGATATTGAAAACTTAAGAAAATTAAGCTTAATTTTAAAAGGAATGATTAAATTAAAAAAAGAAGGCAATCTTGATCAATCTAAATTTGAGCAATATAAAAAAACTCTTGAAACTGCCAAACAACTAAAAAGTGCTTTAGCAAAAAATGAAGTCAAACTTGACCAAATAAAAGAAAATATTGAAAAATCTAAAAGAGGAGGATTAATAATAGTAAGAAATACAGTATTTCCTGGAACAGAAATAATAATTCACAAGAAAAAATTTTTCCCCTCTAAAGAAATGTCAAAAACCATTTTTACTTTGGAAGAGGACAAAATAGTTATGAGAGGTTATTCAGGCGAAAAGGATGGTGCAGTATAAATTGAAAAAAAAGTTTTTTGTAACAATTATTATAGTATTGGCGGGAGTTATTTTTTCAGGAACAATGCAAGAGTATCTTTTTATTTTTGATGTTGATGAAATGATTAATTCAAGAAAAGTAGAACTAAACACTTTTGGTTTTTATTTAAAATTTTTAGAAACAAATATTCAACAATATAAATCAACAGCAAATATATTAAGAGCAGAAAATTATAATCTTTTCAAACCAGATGAATCAGCAGTTTTAAATGTGATTTCTGAAATAAGATCTAATCAAGAATTCTTAACCCCTTCTAGAAGATTTGAAGAATTTATGGATTTATACCCAGATTCTATCATAATAAAAACCATGTACATACAATTTTCTTATAATCAATGGACTAACGATCAGATACCAGAAACTGCAAAAAAAATGTTAGTTGTATTAGATGAAATAGATAATAAAATCGGAAACAATCTATTTACTTCTTATTATAGATCATGGATATTATGGAGATCAAGGCTTTTTGGAAATAAAGAGAAAGCATATACTGATTTAAAACTTAGAAACTCTCAATTCCCTCAAAACAAACTAATTATTGAAACACTTATAAATTTTGGATTTCAACTAAATGAATTTGAAGATGTTTCAAATTATTATCAAAATTATTCTTCAATAAGTCTTAAAAATGATCAAACAATGGCAATCGTAATGCGATCTTTTAAGAATAGCGGTAATATTCTCAAGACAAGAGAAGTTGCTGATTGGTTAATTAAAAACACTACGAATTCTTATATTTTAACAACGGTATATGAAACTTTGGGAGATATTTCCACCACTTTAGTGCAGAAAGAAAATTTTTATCGAGAAGCTTTAAGATATGATCCAGATAATCCGATAATTCTTGGAAAGGTTGGATTAGTTTATTATGAAATGGATCCTAAAGCCAATCTAGCAGCAGTAAGAATTTATTTAAACAAATCTTTAAGTGGATATCCTAATCAACCTGAAGTAGAAAAAATTTTAAATGAAATAAGGAGAAAAATCAGATTAAACGTATTTTTAAAATCAATATTACCAATAGTTTTAGTAGTTTTATCAGGCGTTTCGTTGTTATTATATTTTGAAAGAAAAAAAACAAATCAATTAAAAGAAATGGAAAGAAAGGCTGGTAAGGAAGAATGAAGAATATGATTAATGTTTTGGATAAAGGTTTTGTAGAATTAATTGACAGCATGGGAAATGATCTTTCGGCAATTAAAGCCGCAAGAGTATCTTATGCCCAAGAAACATCTACAGATGAAAGAGATAAAAAACTTATAAATTATCTTCTTGAACACAAACATTTTTCTCCGTTTGAACACATCTCTTTTACATTTCACATAAAAGCGCCTATATTCGTAGCAAGACAATGGTTTAGACACAGGGTTGGTATGTCTCCAAATGAAATTAGCAGAAGATATACATCTAAATTTTCAGAAGATTTTTATATTCCAGATAATATAAGACTTCAAGATAAAATAAACAAACAATCAAGTTTTGAATCTGATGATGAAGAATTAAAAAAATACTCTATTGACAAAATAAAAGAAGCGTATGACGCGTCTTTTGAAATATATCAAGAACTTTTAAAAAAAGGTGTTGCAAGAGAAATGGCAAGAATGGTACTTCCTGTAGGACAATATACACAATTTTATTTAACCACTAATGCAAGAGCATTAATGCATTTTTTAAATTTAAGAGCAGATGAACACGCCCAATGGGAAATACAACAGTATGCTTTAGCACTTGGAGAATTTTTTAAAAATATTTGTCCTTGGACATATGAGTCTTTTTTAAATTTTGATTATTCAGGAAATCTTTTAAAATAATAAAACTGAACCATTTGGTTCAGTTTTTGTTTTATGGAGGGAAATATGTTAGTATCTATAAAAAAATGTGAAGATTATATTTTTGAAGATGTTTATAATACAATAAACGAAGGCATAAAAGAACTTGAGGATTTAAAATATTTAAATGGAAAAAAAGTGCTTATAAAACCCAATTTTTTAGCCCCAAAATCTGTAGAAAAAGCTGTTACTACACATCCTATTATAATAAAAGCTGTTGCTAGAATTATTAACGAAAATGGTGGAAAAGTCTATATTGGAGATAGCCCCGGAATAGGAAGTGTTAAACTTGTTTCAAAAATTATTGGCCTTGATAAACTTATAGAAGAAGAAAATTGTGAATTAGTAGATTTTTCTGAAAAAATAGATATAAAAAATCCTAAAGGGGTTTTAGTAAAAAATTTTACTATTGCAAAAATAGTTACTGAAGTTGATTATATATTCAACCTTCCAAAACTAAAAACACATGGAATGACAAAATATACCGGTGCAGTAAAAAATATGTTTGGAATAGTACCTGGGACATTAAAACCACAATTTCATTACAGGTTTCCAGATATAGAAAATTTTGCACAAATGTTAGTAGATTTAAATATATTAGTAAAACCAGTTTTTCATATTATGGATGCCATTGTTTCGATGGAAGGAAACGGACCAGGAAATGGTACTCCAAGAAAATCTGGATTAATTTTAATTTCAAAAGACCCAATTGCATTAGACACAACAGCATGTCGTTTAATTAATTTAAATCCTGAAAAAATTTTTACTAATACTATTGGAGAAAAAAGTGGTTTAGGAACCTCGAAAAATATCCAAATTATTGGCGAAAAATTAGAAGATTTGATAATGAAAGATTATAAACACGTTGAAAAAAATGTTGATTTGACAAAACTACTACCTTTACCAAAGCCATTAAAAAAAATTTTAAAAACTATTTTAGTTCCAAAACCTCATTTTTTACATAAAAAATGCATAATGTGCAAAGAATGTATAAATGTTTGTCCGAGCTCTCCAAAATCTTTAAAAATTAAAGAAAATAAAATAGTAATAAATCATAAAACCTGTATCAGGTGTTTTTGCTGTCAAGAAATGTGTCCACCCGGTGCAATTGTATTGAGAAGATTTACAAAATAATAAAAAGAGGATAATCCTCTTTTTATTATTTAAAAAAACTCATCCATTTTTCTTCTTCATCAACATGAAAAAAATTTATTCCCGCTTTTTCACTAGCTTTATCAAAATCAGTATCTCCTATCATAATACAATTCGAAGGATCGACTTTTATTTCGTTTAAAACATTATCAAAATATTCTTTATGAGGTTTTGTAAAATAAGAATTTTCCATAGTTGAAATATAATGAAAATCATTCATATCCATACCTATCATTTCAATTCTCTTTTTTACAGCAATTTCTGGGAATACTGGATTTGAAGCAAACACCAGTTTGTGATTTGAATTTTTAACAGCTTTTACAAGTTTTTCGTTAATTTTTATTATTTCTTTTACATTTTCAAAGTTTGAACTATAAAAACTTAAAAATAATTTTTCCCATTCATCTTTACTTAAATCAAAATTACCTTCAATAATTTTAAAAAATCTATTCAGATTATTGTTAATTCCATCAGGTTTTCTTATTAAAAAATCAGTTGCTTCAAAAACACAATTTAGTAATTTTTCGAAAGGTAATTTCGAATATTCAGAAAGTAATTTGAAATAATGCATAGAATAAGTTTTTTCGTCAGTTAAAGATAAAGTTCCATCATAATCTAAAAAAATATACATTTGATACCCCCTTGATTTTAATATCTACTATAAATATTTTAACCCCAAAATATTAAAATAGTATAAAACTATTGAGAATAAAAAAGCAATTAATCATTTATACCGGAAAAGAATTTGAGGAAAAATCGAATGATTTATTATGTTATAATTATTAAATAATAACGATAGTGAAAAAGTTGGTCAGACTTTTACTTTTTCACCATTTTGCAAAAGAAAGGATAAAAATATGAAAAAAATAAAAGTTATTATAGTAGACGATCAAAAACTGATGATAGATGGATTAAAAACAATAATTGATTTAGAAGAAGACATAGAAGTCATTGCCACTTTTAGTAATGGCGAAGAAGCCGTTGAAAATTCTATAAAATTTAACCCAGACATTATACTTATGGACATAAGAATGCCAATAAAAAATGGCGTTCAAGCAACAAAAGAAATAAAAAATAAAGCCCCCGAAGTAAAAATTATAATACTAACAACATTTGATGACGATGAATATATTTTAGACGCACTTTCATACGGAGCAGACGGTTATCTTCTTAAAGACATAGAAGCAGAGAAACTTTTACAATCTATCAGAGATGCTCATAAAGGAATGATGATGATTCCATCTTCAATAGCAATAAAATTAGCAAAACATATAAATGAAAAAAATAAAAAAACTACTAAAGAAATTGAAATCTATGAAAAACTATCTAAAAGGGAAATTGAAATTGCAGAACTAATAATTCAAGGGTTTGATAATAATGAAATAGCCGCAACTCTTTTTTTAACAATAGGAACAGTTAAAAATTATATAAGCAGTATTTACTCAAAAATAGGAGTTAACGATAGAACAAACGCTGTTTTGATTTTAAAAGAGTTGCTCGAGTAAATTTTTGGAGGAAAATAAAATGGATAGAATATCTGAAAACGTATCGGACAGTTTGACTTATATATCATTTATCTTCGTATTTGTAGCAACTATATCTCAAAATATTGAAAATAGAGGAATAATTCTGTTTTTATCTATCGTTCTTTTGGCCTCTTTTCTATATAAAGATTTCATACTATACAGACTATATTATGAAAAATTATACACAAAAAAAATAAAAAAATTTCTTTTTTTTGAATTATTCATAATTTGTTTTATTTTTTATTTTGACAAATCAAACACAAGTATGATTTATTTTTTAATTTTAACCTCGCACAGTGTATTTTATTTTTCAACAAAAAAAGGTATTTTATTTACTATGTTAGCATATGTTTTATTTAATATAACAGCGAGAACTAAAAGTGTCTCGATAAGTTTAGATCAAGTTTTCATGATATTAGTTGTAAATGCTTTTCCATTCGTATTAATATTTATGTTCAGTTTTTTAATAAAAAGACAAATGATGCAGAGAACTATAATAGAAAAAACTACAAAAGAACTCGAAGAAAAAAATAAAATGCTTGAAAAAAGTTACGAAGCATTACAAGAAATGGCAATTATTAAAGAAAGAAACAGAATCGCAGGAGAAATACACGATACTGTAGGTCATACATTAACAACAGTTTTAATTGAAATTGAAGCATCAAAAAGATTAATAGAAAAAGATAAAAACCTTGCACTTGAAAAATTAACCCTCGCACAAAACCAAGTAAAAAAAGGTTTAAACGAAATAAGATCCTCTGTAAAAAAAATGAGTTCAGAAAACAAAAAGGAAGACTTAAAAATCTTTTTAGAAGAAATAATTCAAGAAAGCGAAAAACATACAGACATAAAAATAAATAAAAATATATCTCTTTACAGTAAATTTGATGAAAAAATAAACAACATAATCATAAACGCACTTAAAGAAGGCATAACAAACGGAATAAAACATGGAAAAGCAACCGTATTTAATTTTTTTATTAGAGAAGACGAAAAAAACATATTTTTTACACTAAACAATAACGGCCTCGGAAACATTAAAACAAATTTAGGCTTTGGATTAAGTAATATGAAAACGAAAATTGAAGATATTAAAGGAACAATAAACATAAACTCTCAACCAGACAAAGGATTTACACTGACAATCAAAATACCTAAAAATATTTAAAAATGTGTGATTATAATAATCACACATTTTTTTATTACTTTTATTACTAATTATATTACTCCTAACACTTAAAATATTACTCCATAATATTTTATACTATAAACATATAATAAAGCGAGGTGAAAAATATGGAACACGTAATAAAAGTAAACAACTTAAAAAAACACTACAAAGAAATAAAAGCAGTTGACGGAATAGACTTAGAAATAGGAAAAGGCCAAATAATTGCAATATTAGGACCAAACGGAGCAGGAAAAACAACTACAATTGAAACACTAGAAGGATTAAGAAAACCAACTTCAGGAGAAATATATTATTTTGGAAGCAAAGTAAACAGTGTTGATGAAAAAATAAAAGAAAGAATAGGAGTACAACTTCAAAGTTCTACATTCTTTCCGAATTTAAAAGTACACGAAATAATACAATCATTTGGAGGACTTTACAAAAAAAGAGTATCGACAGAATTATTGATAGACAAATTCAATCTTAAAGAAAAAGAAGACACTTACATAAAAAATTTATCTGGTGGACAAAAACAAAGAGTAGCACTAGCCTGTGCAGTAGTTAACGATCCAGACATAATATTTCTTGACGAACCGACAACAGGACTTGATCCACAAGCAAGAAGACACTTATGGGATTCAATTGAAGAATTAAAAAAAGACGGAAAAACAGTTATCTTAACAACGCATTATATGGAAGAAGCAGAATACCTTGCAGATAAAGTATATATTATAGATCACGGGAAAATAATCGCTAAAGGAACAGTAGCTGAATTGATATCAAAATTAGAAATGAGTTCTGTAATTTTTTTTACAATAGAAAACAACATAAATTTTAATTATAAAAAAATATTTGAAAACAAAGTAACCCTTATAAACGGAAAATATGAATACGAAACAAATTTTGTTGAAAAATCATTAATAGAAATATTTGAAAAAACAAAAAGTAATGGACTAACAATAGAAGACCTTCACGTAAGAAAACCAAATTTAGAAAACGTATTTTTGCATTTGACCGGAAGATCTTTAAGAGAGTAGGTGAAAAAATGAAAATAAAACACTTAACAGTAGCTATGATAAAAAATATATTCAGATATAAAGAAAATATTTTCTGGACTATAGTTTTTCCAATTGCACTATTTGTTTTTTTAATGATATTAAATACAGGTGTTTACTCAACCGAAAAACCAGATTTAGAAATTAATTTTGGAATAATTATGGAAGAACAATTTACAGGATTTACAAAAGAATTATTTGAAAACACTTTTAAAAATATAGAATTAGACAAAAGCAACTCTTTTAAATTTATATACTTAGAACAAACTGATGATTACAACAAAATTTTTGATACAAAAGACATAGATTTACTTCTAGTTTTCCCAAAAGAATTTAATAATCTAAATGAAAAAATAATGAATTTAGAAACACAAGTTCCAAAAATAAAAGTATTATACTCATCAAAATCAATCTCAGTATTAGGAAAAGACATAATCAATTCAATAATTAACGAGATGAATTTAAACATAAACGAGTTTCAACAAGAAAACGAAACTGAAATTAACATAAACTATATATCAGATAAAAATACCTTTAATATTGCAGATTTTTTATTTCCATCGGTTTTAATAATGACAATAATGACAGTATCATTTTTCAACATGCCCCTTACAATAGTAGAATATGTACAAAACGGAATATTTAAAAGAATAAGTATAACCCCAGCAAAAAAAATAGATTACTTTATCTCGTTTTTAATCTCTCAATTTCTTTTGTTGATATTAGCGGTAATATTGCTATTTTTTGCAAGCAGACTTTATACAATATCAGAAAATATATACTCATTAAAATTTATTTCTTACATAATTTTTAGTTCTATAACTGGATTATCTTTTGGATTATTATTTGCATCATTTTTTAAAAAATTATCGACATTAGATGGAATAGCAAACATAATGTTTTTTATCACAATGTTTTTAAGCGGATTATTTTTTGACATATCTAATCTTCCGGGAATATTAAAATTTTATACAAGAATAAACCCAATAACATATCTTGTAGACGGAATGAGAAACATTTTAATTAACAAACCATTAGAAACAAATATGATAATCATACCAATAATATGGTTTATTGCAAGCATTGTAATATTCTCATATAACTTTAAGAAGGTGAAAGAATGAATTACGAAAGATTTGTTAATTTAATCTATATATTTTTAAAAGAAACATTCAGAGACAAATTAAACATATTAGTCACAATATTATTCCCAATAATTTTTTTAGTAATCTTTGGAAACATCTTTATAAACACCGGAGATACAGTAAAAGAAAACATATACACATTCGGAATTTATGGAAATTATTCGGAAAGTATAAACAATCACTTTTCACCTCATAACATTAAACATTACAATGATTTTGAAACATTCAAAAAAGATGTAGAAGAAAGAAAAGTTCACGGTGGAATAGCAATAGAAAATAAAAACAATATAAATATATATTTCAACGAAAGAATAAACATAAACCAAGAGCAGCAAAACATAAAAATGATAATAAACAATTCAATCAGAAATTATTTTGAAACACCAGAAACAACATTTTTTGAAGCAGAAAATGAAACAATAGGATTAGGCAGAGTGATAGGAGCAGAAATAGATTATCTTCTAAGTGGGATATTATCCCTTTCAATATTATCAGGAGGAATGTTCGCTACAATAGGAGTATTTGGAAGATATAAAAGAGAAGGCATAATAAAAAGATTCATGGTAACGCCTGTAAAACCTTGGGAATTTGTTATAAGCTCAAGCTTAACAAAAATAATGCTAAACTTTTTATCAATAATCATTATAATTACATTATCTAATATTTTATACGACACAAATTTCAATTTTAATTGGATAACATTTATAATAGTATGTTTGTCAGCATCACTTGGAATGATGGGATTAGGAGTTTTAATATTATTAATATTCAAAAAAACAGAAACATCATACAGTTTTGCATCAATATTTTACACAATAATGACATTTTTTTCAGGAATATATTTTCCAACACAAGTAATACCAGGGCAATTAAGATGGATAACTAATATTTTGCCAGTAACTTATCTTATTGATCTATTTAGACATACAGCGGGAATCGAAACGATGAATATCATAAAATTCGCAATTATAAATTTAGTATTTATAACTTTTGGAATATCACTAATTTATCTTGCATCAAAAAAATACGTAAATTCAGAAAAAAGCATGGAAGTATGATTAAAAGTTGGAAATCCTGTCCGCTTTGTCAACTTACATTTATAGTTAAAAATTTAAAATAAAAACTACGGGCACATCAAATTGTGCCCTCATATTTTGAATAATAAAAATATAGTAAAAATTAAAGGAGAAAAAAATGAAAAAAAGATCAAAAAAATTTGGGATAAAAAAAGTCATTATTAGTATTATTTTATTAATTCTATTATTTTTACTGGTGGGAGCAGGATTAAATTATAAAACTATAGAAAAAATTTATACAGGAGTAACTTTATTCCAACCTTCAAAAATGAACGAAAGATTTAGAAACCTTGATCAAAAATTTTCTTCAAGAAAAGTTGAATCATCAGAAACAATATTTCATTTAGAAAAAAACTTAAAAGACCTTCCAGAAGATTATATGTACTTAGGAGAAAAACATAATGTAAATGACTTTATAAAAAGAACAAACACAACAGGATTAATAGTTATTCAAGATGACAAAATTACTTATGAAGAATATTTTAATGGATATAAAGAATCAGACAGAATGATTACTTGGTCAGTATCCAAATCAATAATCTCATCATTAATTGGAATAGCTATAGAAGAAGGATATATAAATGATGTATATGATTATGTTACCGATTATGTTCCTAGTCTTTTAAAAAGTGGCTATAGAGAAGTTACCATTAAAGACGTATTACAAATGTCTTCTGGAATTAGATTTAATGAAGATTATTTTGATAATAATTCAGATGTAAATCAAATGGGAGCACGTTCTTTAGGATTAGGAAAATCTTTAGAAGATTTGCTTATCTCTTTAACAAGAGAAAGAACACCAGGCACTTACAACCGTTATGTAAGCAGCGATACACAAGTTTTAGGAATGGTTTTAAGAGAAGCTACAGGAGTAGACATTGCTACATATACTCAAGAAAAATTATGGAAACCGGCAGGAATGGAATTTGACGCCCATTGGCTTACAGATAGTGCAGGAGTAGAATCAGCATTTGGAGGTTTTAATGCAAGTTTAAGAGATTTAGCTAGATTCGGACTATTATATTTAAATAAAGGATTTATGATGGGCAATCAAATAATTCCAAAAAAATGGATTACCGATTCAATAACACCTGATGCCCCTCATCTTCTTCCCGGAGAAAACCCAAATTCAAGTTGGATTTTAGGTTATGGATATCAATGGTGGATTCCAGAAGGAATTGAAAATGATTTTTTAGGAATGGGAATATACGGTCAAGCAATTTATATAAACCCGAAAAGAAATACAGTAATTGTTAAAACATCAGCTTACAAAGATTATGATACTGATGGATACGAAATGGAACTTGAAAGCATTGAATTTTTTAGACAATTAGCTATACAATGATAAAAAAGATCTCTTCTAAAATTATAGAAGAGATCTTTTTATATTAAATCACTTTTAATTAAACCGTAATAAAAAACATCTTTAAATTCATTATTAACAAAAGAAAAATTCCTCAACCTTCCCTCACAAATAAAACCATTTTTTTCTAGAACTTTTATAGAGGCATTATTACCCGCCATAACAAGAGCTTCTATTCTTTCTAAACAATTATCAAAAAAAAGAACCCTCACCAACTCTTTAGTTATTTCTGTAGCATATCCTTTACCCCAGTAATCCGGAAGAATATTATAACCAATTACAGCACGTTTATTTGATTCGTTATATGAAAAGACACCAGCTTCTCCAATATAACATTTATTAGACTTTAAAAATAAAGCCTTAACTGAACTTTTATTGTCAGAATAATTTTTTATTATAACAGATAAAATCTTTTTTGATTCAGAAATATCTTCATGAGGAATATTATTCGAAAAATTCAATACCTCTGAATTAGAATATAAACTATGAAAATTTTGCAAATCATTCATTTCATAATTTCTTAAAAATAAACGCTCAGTAGTTAAATTTTTTAACATATCTAATAATCCCCTATCAATTTGCCTTTTTAATCTATCATATAGTCATAAGGATTAGGAAAAAATTCTGAAATCGAATTAGTATAATCCATATTTTGAATAGGATATTTTATTTGAAAAACCTTAGGATTGGCCGCTCCAATTGGAGCAAGTAAAAGCTTTCTTGAATTATTATATGAGCTATAAACATTGTTATAAAAGAAATTAAAATAATATAAATAACTGTAAATCCAATTTTTATAAAATAACTGCTTAAAAAAATTCATATTCATTATTTCAACAGAAGAAAAATTCGAATTAATTGCTTCTTGTAATTCAACGCTATTTAAAGGAATTCCATCCAATAAAGGAATCGCATTCCATTGACCGTCTACCATAACCCATTTTTCAAAATCTCTAACATAAACCTCTGTTATAACATGACCAGCACCCGTTTTTTTTGTTTCAACATCTTTTGTCATTAACGAAACTGTTCGAGCAGGAATTCCCACAGCATTCAAAGCCTCTGTTAAAACGATAGCATACTCCACACATCTAAACCTTTTTCCCATTTCTACCTCTTTTAAAATAGAAATCGGATCGTTAAATTCAGGAGTATTACTACCATGATGTTTCCACAAACCGCTAACCCAAGAATTTAATTTAATAACCTTTTCAAAATCATTTTCAGCACCAGAAATAATCTCAAGAAGATCGAACTCTTCTCTATATCTTGTCAAATATTCATTATTAGGGCCACTCCAATAATACTGTCTATCCTCTAAAATTTCATTAACAAAACTTAAAGAAACTCTTTGAGGAACATATGCTTTATAAAGTACAAAGCCCGCAATAACAATAATTAAAATAAAAAATAATAAAATTATCTTTTTTAAACTCAAAATTATCACCTCATCATTAACTCATTTTTTGGTTCTCTACAAAAGATAGTGAGTAAAAATTATTGAACGATAGTAGGTTGTCGAAAAAGTTATTGAAGTATCTAAAATAATCTAAAAACTTTTTTAAAACGCACCGCACTGTCATCTCGAACGACGTTTTTTGGAGGAGAGATCTGCGAACTTTGATTTGTATTAAAAAAGTTCAAAAGATAAAACCACAACCCCGCAGATTTCTCCTCAAAAGAAGAAAACTTTTTCGTTCGAAATGACAAATCACATAATTTTTTAAACTATTTAAAAGTTTCAACTTTTTATAATTGTTCTTAAAAATTTACAGAGAACCGTATTTTTTCAATAACATTTTTTAATGATAGCAAATCCTTGCAATAAAACTTGTAATCAAATTTATTTTCTGCTCTAACAAAAACCGCATTTATCCCATTACTTCTAGCTCCAACAACATCTGCAATATAATTATCTCCAACCATTATTATACTTTCTAAAGGAACGTTTAAATCTTTAATCACATATTGATATATTTTTGAATTAGGCTTTTCATAACCAATATCAGCAGAATTAAAAATCTTTTTTATAAACTTGTCTATACCTAAATGATTAGTAATAGCAGACAATTCCGGCACATGATTAGACAAAATATAACAATTATAATCCAAAGAAGTTAGTGACTCTAAAACATCGTACGTTTCATCAAACAAATGCCATTTACTCAAATCTAAATATTTATTTCTAACTTTCTTTGAAAGAACTTTAGCTTCATTATCATTTATTCCAAAATTTAATAAAACCCTTGTAACTATAACTTCCATATATTCCCACCAAGATAACCCATTAAAAAGCTTATTATGAGAAACATGATAATCGTTCCAAGGGAATCCAATTTTAGTATAAAGTCTAATAGAATTATACTCAACATTTGAATAACCACTTTCCTGTAAAATTTCAAATATTACCGAACTCCACATACCATCTCTGTAACCTAAAGTTTGATCAAAATCGAAAATTAAATTCATTTTTATCTCCTTTTTAAATTTTTAAAAACATCAGCATTATTTTTTATCCATTGATCAGTATCAGAATCTATAATTTTATTATAATAATAAAGTATTTGCTCTTCATTATCAACCATTTTATAATATCTCATTTTCAAAAGATAATACTGATAAACCAAACTATCATCTTTATTATAAAAGCTAATGTTTATTTCATAATCATTATATTCAGAAACATAATTATTTATTTCATCCAAAAGCAATTCTAATTTTTGTAAATACTCTTCCACCTTTTTAACATTATTAATCTCAATCAAAAAACCTATCATATTCTTGTATTTATAAAATTTTTCAACAGAAAAATCAACACCCATTTCATATAATTCAAACAATTCATCTAATTTTTTTTCATTAAAAAAACCATCAATATCACCAAAATAAGATTTATGTTTTGAATAAAACCTATTATAAGAATCTAAAAAAGAATAATAAACATTGAAAGTATCCACCACTTTTAAATCTTCGTCATCAATAAAAATTTCAAAAAAACGACCATGAGAAGCTGGCACAACATCATTACCCGCAACAATAAAAGAATTTTTATTGTTCAAAAAAACAACGCTTAAAATATTCCAGTTATTAGCTATAGGAGAATATCTTTTTTCAGTAGACAATCTGTCTCTTAATAGCGAAATCATAGTTTCTTTTTCAAAATAATCCGAATTAGTTAATTCAAAAGCCCTTTCCTCTCTAAAAAAACTGGACAAATAAGCACTATCTTCTTTATTAACTAAAAAATTATAATGATTAGCTGCTGAAATATTTTTAGTCTCACTATTTCTAATTATAACATTTTTACAATCAATCTCATAGACAAAAGCTTTAAAATCCTCTTTGCTTGCAACAAGCAAATTATTTCCAATAGAGACCCTATTATTCTGTAAAATATATGTAGCTTCATCTAAAAATTTAGCCTTTTCTAAAATTTTTCTATATAAAAAACCAGTAGGAATAGAATTAAAAGAACTATTTACACTCTTTGAAGTCATACTACCCAAACTCAACCCCGCATCATTCATCCCAGTTAAAACACCAATCAAACCAGGCCATGAAACAGAAATGACATTATATTTATCTTCAGAATTTATATAATAAAAAATAACCGACTTATCCCATAGTATTTCTGCATGATCATAATCTAAATTTCTTCCGTGAATTAAATCGTCATATTTCCAATAAGCCGCATTTGTACAACCTAAAGTATTATAAATCTCATCATATACATTAAGTAAAAAAATAGAATAAAAATCTATTCCACTACCATCAGAAATCCCTTTAATTTCTTCAAGATACTCATCAGGAATATTTTTAAAATATTGTTTTGAAATAAATTTTATATAAATTCTATTAAAAAAATTTTTAAAATACCCATTAGAATTTATTTTTGAATCCATAAAGTCAACAATAAATTTAATTTCATCTTTTAAGACAGCACCATGATAAAAACCTTGTTCATAATTGCTTCCTTTTAAAGTCAAAACCTTAAAATTGCCTATATTTTCATAATTCAGATTATTATAATTTATACTTTCAGTATAATTAAACTTATAATCTAAAGGAAACGCTAAATAAAAAGTAATTGAAATCAAAATAATTAAAACTATACATAAAACACTAATTAAGATTTTTTTCATTAATTTTAAACTCCTATCTAATAATTTTTTTATTTTTGTACATTCTTAATTATCAATTATATTTTATAATAATCAAGAAAATTCTAACTTATTAAAAAAAATATATATAGTTACAAAAGTAACAAAATAATATTTTAGAAAAGTGGAAAGTAAAAAGACATATAATAAATTTTTCTATTGATTAGTGATAATCAAAGGTTTGCGAGATGAATAATTTTTTATCTTTTTTCGTTTTTTTGCAATATAAAAAAATTTCTGGTATAATTTAATATAGAAAAAATATAATTATAACTATTTATTACAGAGGTGGTTTATGAAATCTGAAAAAGAAAAAATGTTAAACGGAGAACCCTATTTTTCCGGTGGTGAAGAATTATCTAACGAAAGAATGCGATGTAGAAAAATCATAAAAGATTACAATGATTCTGATCCAGAAGACTTAGAATTTAGAAAAGACTTATTAAAAACTCTATTTGGAAAAACAGGAAATAATATTTATATAGAACCAAATTTCAGATGCGATTATGGATATAACATAGAACTAGGAGATAACTTTTATGCAAATTTTGACTGCGTATTTTTAGATTGTGCAAAAATTAAAATAGGAAATAATGTAATGATAGCACCAGGAGTTCACATTTACACAGCAACTCACCCTTTAAACACACAAGAAAGAATTTCATTAATCGAAATGGCATATCCTGTCACTATCGAAGACAACGTCTGGATAGGCGGCGGAGTAATAATAAACCCAGGAGTAACTATAGGAAAAAATTCAGTTATAGGATCAGGAAGCGTTGTAACAAAAGATATCCCTGAAAATGTTTTAGCGGCAGGAAATCCGTGTAAAGTGATAAAAAAAATATGAAAAACATATACAAATTAAAACTAGTAAAAGCATGTAAAGAACTATTAAATTACGATTTAGTAAAAGGCACCTGGGGAAACCTTTCTATATTAGACGAAAAACTAATATATATCACTCCTTCTGGATACGATTACAGAAAAATGACTCCAGAAGACATATGTGTAATAGACATTGACGGAAACAAAATTGATGGAAAAAGAAAAGTATCTTCTGAATGGATATTACATTCAGAAATATATAAAAAAAGAAAAGATATAAAATTTATATTACACACTCATCCACAATATTCTTCTTTAGCATCAGTATGTTTGGAAAAAGTACCATCATTAATTGAAGATACAGCAATGATATGTGGAGAAAACGTTTATATCGCCAAATATGGAGATCCTGGATCAAAAGAACTCGCAGAAAATGCTGTAAAATACTTAAAAAATAATCATGCAGTTATATTAAGAAATCACGGTTTAGTAACAGTAGGAGAAACATTTAACGAAGCATTATCAGCAGCACTTATATGTGAAAAAAACATATTTATTTATACAGAATCAAAAAAAATAAGTGACATTATTTTTGAAATCCCTGAAAAAAAACTAAAAGAATTAAGACAAAAATATCTTGAATATTACAAACAAAAGTAAAAAAATCAAAAATTCTAATCTTTAAAATACATAAAAAAAGGTGATTCTATGGACAAAAATCGCGAATTAATCTTAAAAAAATCTGAAGAAACAAAAGACATCAAAGAAAAAGTTGACTTGCTTTTAGAATATTCAAGACTTTCAATATTTAGATATTATGAAGAAGGATATGAAGCTTTAAAAAAAGCTCATAATTTAGCTGTTGAAAATAATTATAAAGAAGGAGAAGCTTGGTCTTATATAAGAATGGGATCATACTGTATTAATAGAAACGAAATTACAGAAAGCATTAAAAATTATATTCAAGCATTAGGAATGATGATGGAAATTGAAAATAAAAAAGGAATTGCAAGAAGTCATTTTTATTTAGGAACAGCGTATTCTTTATGCGGTAACTATGAATTAGCAATTGAGGAATTTACTATCGCTTTAGACTTAGTAGAAAAATATGATAAAGATTATTACATTCCATTATTAAACAACTTATCAAAAATTTTTATAGACATTCAAGAATACGAAAAAGCACGAAACTTTTTGAACACGGCATTAGATTTTGAACAAAAAAATCATTCAGATAAAATTTATCTTATATATATAAAACTTGCTACCATTCAAATTTTCAAAAACGAATATGAAAAAGGTCTCTCATACTTAAATCTTGCATTAAAAGAAATAGAAGATAAAGACATCCCGCATTATCAAGGAATGTGTAATATGCTCATAGCAAGAGCATATAAAGGAATGAAACTATTCAGTGAATCCCTAATTATTTTTAAAAAAGCGATAGAAGAATATGAAAAAGGTGGAGACTTACAACACCTTTCAAATGTTTATCATGATATATCTGAAATATATATTGAACAAAAAAATTATGAAAAAGCTTTAGAAAGTGCTGAAATATCTTTGAAATATTGTAAAAAAAGAGAAAATAAATTTCATGAATCAAAAGCACTATATTTAATATCAAAAATTTACGAATTAAAAAGAGATTATGAAAAAGCTTTTAATTATTATAAAAAAGCTTCAGAAATTGAAAAAGAAGAAAATTTTAAAATTATAAAAAGCAAATATGAAGCATTTGAAATAAAATATATGATGGAACACGAAAATGCAGAAACAATAATAAAAAATAGGGATATTAAACTAAAAGAAAAAGAAGCAGAAATAATCAAAAAAAATGAAAAACTTGAATACGTTATGAAAAAACTTGAAGAAACATACAAAAAACTTATGGAAAACGAAAAATTAATCGCATTAGGCCAACTTACCGAAGCCTTTGTTGAAGGCATAGTAGAAATAGTAGACTTAAGAGACACTGCAACATCAGGACATTCAAAAAGGATAGCTAATTATAGTTTAAAATTAGCAGAAGCAATTAATAAAAATAAAGATAGTTTCAAAGAAATAAATTTTAATGAAATAGAATTAAAAGAAATTTATTATTCAGCATTACTTCACGATATTGGAAAACTAGGCATCAGCGAAAAAATATTATTAAAAAGCGAGCGAATCACTGAAGATCAAATGCTTATGATAAATTACAGAGCAAATTACATAAGAATATATCTTATAAACAAAGTAAAAGAAAAAAAGACGCTAACACAACTTGAAGAAGACTATTATAAAAATTTTGACAAATATCTTAATTTTTTATCAGAAATTTCTAAAAAACAAACATTAACTAAAGAAGAACAAGAACAAATAAAAAAACTATCCCAAATACAAGCATTCGATAACTTAAATGAACCCATATATTTTTTAAATGAAGAAAATCTCTCTCAACTAATGACTTATAGAGGAAACCTTACAAAAGAAGAATGGGAAACTATAAAAAGCCATGCCAAATTGACAGAAGACTTTTTAAGAAAAATCCCATGGTTACAAACTTTAAAAAAAGTACCTGAAATCGCTTCTAGTCATCATGAAAAACTTGATGGAAGCGGATATCCACGAGGATTAAAAGGAGATGAAATATCTATTCAAGCAAGAATATTATCGATAGTAGATATTTTCGAAGCACTAACTGCAAGTGACAGACCATATAAAAAGCCATTTACTATAGAAAAAGCGTTAGAAATATTAAAAGAAGAAGTAAAAGATGGAAAATTAGACAAAGAAATACTTAACATATTTATAGAAGAAAAAATTTATAAACTATATGAAGAAGAATTAAAAAACTTACAATAACAGCTGAGCAATCGCTCAGCTGTTAATTATTTTATACTCTTTTACCTTAAAACTCGCAATATTATTTTTTTTATCTACAATAACCATTTCATCCTTAGAAAAATTCAAAACACACTTTTCAGACATTCGAGTAAAAAGACTCCTAACCTTACGAACATTCAAATTCACCAAATACTGATTTTTTGTATTAACAGGAATTTTCCAAGAAATCTTTGAATGTTCTTCCTCTTTATACAAATAACTCTCTTTAGGCGTAAGAAGAAACACAACATTATTATTCTGTTTGAAAGCAATATACATCTTATCCAAACTCTTTTTAATAAAAGACAAATCGAAATCAACACTTTCTAAAAAATCATTTTTCTTTTTATGAAAATAATGATTTTCATAATCAAACAAAGAAATATTAATAACAACACCAGGAAGATACATAAAAACATTATCCCCATCCTTACCAAAATGAATAGTCGCTTCATTTTTTAACAAAGATAAAGACTTCACAAGATGTCTGCAAGTTTCAAAAGTCATAGCAAAATCAAACCCATTAAACCCATCATCTATAACACTTCTGCTTTGAAAAAAAGGAGAAGAATAAACAATATAATTTTTATCTTCAGAAGAAACAAACTGAATATAATCACCCTCATTAGCAGCAGCAGAAACAAAATCCAAACTCTTTAAAAACCTCTTTAAACTAACAGAAGACAAAATTTTAAAATTCTTTTCAATATCAATAGACTTATTCTCTTTATTAATCTCCATATTCATACGCATCTCTTCAAACTCGAAAAATAAATAATTATCTTCAATAGACAACTTCAGCAAATCATCCGATTTATTTTTATAACCTCTCAAAATACCCTTTAAATATTGAATAGGAATAGAACAAACCCCATCAAAAGGAAGAAACTCTCTAGTAAAATTCATAACCATCTTTGCATGGCCATCAGTAGCAAAAACTTTTAAACCCTTATCAAAAAACAAATAACCATAACGGTACTCAGGAGAAACCGTGCCGCAAAACTTATCTAAAAATTCAGTTAAATTTTTTAATTGTGAAACAGTAATCCAACCTTCCATAAATTATCCTCCGAACAAAGACATCTGATTAATCTCTGGAATACCCTTCAAAATATTAAAAGCCTTTAAAGTCTCGATATTTGTTTTATTAAGAGCCGTTCTCGAAAGCAAATCCTCAATAGAATGAAAATCCGATTTCTTTCTTTCCTCAACAATACTTTCAGCAGCCTTTATACCTAAATTAGGAACCTTTAAAAACGGAACTATAAGTGAATTTCCATCAATAATAAACTTTTTGGAATCCGACTTATACAAATCAACATTTTTAAATGCGAAACCCCTTAAAAGCATCTCAAGAGCGATCTCCATAACAGTCTTTTCACTTTTCTTTTTAACATCCATATCACCATTTCTCAATTCTAAAAGACGCTTTTTAATAGTTTCTTTACCTTTTAAAGCAACCTCAAGATTAAATTCATCGCCCTTTATACTAAAATAAGTAGCATAAAAAGCAAGAGGTTTATGAACCTTAAACCAAGCAATTCTAACACCCATAGAAACATAAGCAGCAGCATGTGCTTTAGGAAAAAGATATTTTATAAGCTTACACGACTCTATAAACCATTCGGGAACTTTTACTAACTTCATTTCCTTTTCTTCCTCTTCTGAAAGCCCCTTACCCTTTCTAACCTTCTCCATAATAAAAAATGCTTTTTTCTGTTCCATACCCTTGTGAATCAAATAATTCATAATATCGTCTCTACAAGCGATAACATCTTTCAAAGTAGCAATCTTCTTATCTATAAGATCTTTCGCGTTACCATTCCAAACTAAAGTACCGTGAGACAAACCAGAAATCCTAACCAATTCAGCAAAAGTCTTAGGCCTCGTATCCTCAAGCATTCTTCTAACAAAATCCGTTCCAAACTCAGGAATACCAAAAGAACCAACACTAGAACCAAGCTCATTCTTAGTATCAACCTTTAAAATATAACTAGATGAAAACAAACTCATAGTATCCTTATCATCCATAGGAACATCAGAAGAATCTATACCAGTCAAATCTTTCAACATTTTTATAAAAGTAGGATCATCATGACCAAGTGCATCAAGCTTAACTAAATCATCATGAATAACATGATAATCAAAATGAGTCGTTTTAACCCCAGACTTCGAATCATTCGCCGGAAACTGAATAGGGGAAAAATCATAAATCTCAAACTCTTTAGGTACAATCATGAGACCGCCAGGATGCTGTCCCGCAGTTCTTTTAACACCGGTTATATACCTTGAAAAGCGAATAATCTCAGAATTTTTCATAGGAATCTTAGCAAACTCAAAATATTTACGAGCATACTCCATCGCAGTCCTCTCAGCAACAGTAGAAATAGTACCCGCTCTAAAAACATGATCCTCCCCAAACATCTCTTCAACATACTTGTGAGCAGTATTTTGATACTCGCCCGCAAAATTCAAATCTATATCAGGCACCTTATCTCCCTCAAAACCCATGAAAGTCTCGAAAGGAATATCTTGCCCATTCTTTATCATATCAACAGAACACTTTTCACATTTTTTATCTGGAAGATCATATCCAGAAAAACACGAACCATCCTCAATAAAAATTGAAACCTTACACTCAGGGCAAACATAATGAGGAGGAAGAGGATTAACCTCAGTTATACCCATCAAAGTTGCAACAAGTGACGAACCAACCGAACCCCTCGAACCAACTAAATAACCATCCTCATTAGACTTTTTAACAATCTTTTCAGCCATCAAATATAAAACAGCATACCCATGATTAATAATAGAATTTAACTCTTTATCCAATCTTTTTACAACAATATCAGGCAAAGGATCGCCATAAACCTCATAAGCCTTTTGCATAGTAATTTCTCTAACCTGAACATCAGAATTATCTATTTTAGGAGGATTCAAAGTCTTTTTAAGAGGCTTTATATCCTCAATCGAATCCGCAATTAAATTAGTGTTTTTAATAACCAAATCATAACAAATATCCTTATCATTAAAAATATACATACAATCTTGCATCATATCTTCAGTAGTTCTAAAATACCTATTAGATTTAATAACCTTCTTTTTATCCGCAATCTTCAAAGCATCTCTAAACTTTGATTCATTATTATTTAAATAATGAACATTACCAGTCATAACAGGAATTATACCAAGCTCAACAGAAATCTCGTATAATAACTTATACATATCTATCGCACGCTCATCATCAACATCCTCATAAAACTCTAAAGTATCAATAGGCATTATCTCAATAAAATCATAAAACTTTGCAATATCTACTAACTCAGATTTAGTAGCCCCTCGAACAAAAGATTGAGCCAACTCTCCGTTTTCACAACCACTACCAATAATCAAACCATCTCTTAAAGCAATCAATTCACTCTTTAAAACTCTCGGAAGCCTGTAAAAATATTTAACATGAGAATTAGAAACAAGCTTATACGCATTTTTTAAACCAATTCTATTTTTAACAAGAATAGTCATATGAGTAGGCCTTATACTCTTAAAATCTATAAATTTTTTCAAATTATTTAATTCATATAAAGAAGACACATTTCTATTTTTAGCCATTTCAATAAGCCTGTTAAAAACTAAAGCAGTTACCTGAGCATCCTCATCCGCCCTATGATGATCAAAATCACCAAGCTTTAAATGCTTAACAACCTTATCTAAGGAATAACTAGACAAATTTAATAGAGATTTCGAAAGAGATAAAGTATCAATATAAGTATTCTCAAAATCTTCTCCCGTAACCTTTTTAACCCAAGCCCTCAAAAACCTGTAATCAAAATCAGCATTATGAGCAACCAAAACACAACCCTCAGCAAAAGAAAGAAAATTACCAAGACACTCTTCAATAGAAGGCATACCCTCAAGCATATCTTCAGTAATACCAGTAATTCTTGTAGTAATTTCCGGAAGCTTTATCTTAGGCTTAATAAGCTGATGAAACTTTTCTAAAATCTCGCCATCCCTTAACTTAACAGCAGCAATTTCTATAATCTCATCTACATTAGGCTGTAAACCAGTAGTCTCAAAATCAAGAACAACAAACGTACAATCTTTTAAACCCTTATCATCGCCAAAAATTTCGATAATATTTATAAAATCATCTACAACATAAGCCTCAAAACCAAAAATAGGCTTTATACCCTTAGATTTAGAAACATCATAAAACTCCGGAACATTTTGAATACTTGCGTGATCAGTAATAGCAATAGCCTTATGACCCCATGAAGCAGCAGTTGAAACTAAAGTTTTAACATCAATAAGTGCATCCATCTGACTAAGCTTTGAATGAGAATGAAGCTCAACCCTTTTTTCTTCATAACCATCCATTCTAGACTCTTTCTTTTTTTCCTTTATAAGATTAAAAGGCTTCAAAACAAAATCATTAATATAAGTATCAAAAAACAAAGAACCCTCAACTAAAATAAAATCACCAACAGAAACACTATTAAAAATCTTTTCTCCAGCCTGATCAAAATGCTTAACAATAATAGAATCAGTATCATCAGTTAAAAACAAAGAACAAATCTTTGCTCTATCATTATATTCAGAATGAAAAACCTCTCCCTCAACAACTATAAAAGCACCCTCAGTATAAGCAATTCTATTCATAGGAATAGGAATCTTTTTAACAACTTTACCTAAAATAACATCCGACGACTTTTCAGAAGCATTTGAATTTGAAAAGCTATTTGAAGAAACAGAAGAATAATAAACCTCGTCATTTTGAATCTCAGAAGATAAAGCCTTATCTAATTCAACCTTATAAGAAAAATTAAAACCAAGATACCTCTTCAAAAAATTCTCAAAAACGAGCTTACTATCGTTCAATCTTTTTTGAACATAATTAGAAGCAGTTTTAAAAATAATCTGTTCATTTCTTTTTTCAGGCAAAACAAGCATAAGAAAATCCTCAAGAGCATTCCCTTTTATCAAATTATTCCAATTATTAATTAAAAAATCAATCCCCTGATTCCCAACAAAAACAATATTAACACTCTTTTTTAAAACCCTTTGAAAAAATTTCTTTACATAAATTTCCATCTTTTCACTACAATTTGAAGAAAGATAAATATCAGCAAAATTCTCATGACACTTTATCTCTCCATCTAAATCAAAAGGAATATATCCAATTTTCTCTTCAAAAAAATCACTAAGCTTAATCAATAAAACCATCTCCTATCATTTCTCATTACTAACGCAATACTTTTACACACACACCCTCTTTAACCTCAAAAAACAAATTCAATAAGGTTTTTAACGCCCCTCTTGAGTTATCGCAACCGAAGATTGACGGGGGACAGATTTCTTTCTTTATAATCTTACCATAAAAATATAAATTCTGAATATATAAAAGATAAAATATAAATGAGAAAAGTATGATTTAATAATAATTAAGTTTCTATGAAGAAAAGAGTGGGTAAAAATTATTGAGGGATAGTAGGTTCTTGTAAAAGTTGTTGAAATGTATAATTAATCTAAAAACTTTTTTGCGCCCTGTAATCTCGAACGACGTTTTTGGAGGAAAGATCCGCATACTTTGATTTTTTACTAAAATATTTCAAAACATAAAACCGTAAACCCGTAGATTTCTCCTCAAAAGAAAGGCTCTTTTTCTTTCAAAATGGCAAATCACATAATTTTCTTTTCCTATATAAAAGTTTCAACATTTCATATTTGTCAAAAAAATTTTCATAGCTTCTTATTTAAAAAACCAACAACAATAAAAATAATAAGTAAAAAATATTACAAAAAAGATGATATGAGTTAAATTAGAGTTACGAGTTAAAAGTTGTTTAAATGTAAAGTAAGAAACAATATTTTATTACGTTTTTAAAAAATATATGATATAATTTACTTAAAGGATTTTGTGCTTTTGTCTAATCAAGTTCAATTAATTTTGTTGAATTTCAATTAATAAACTTAGTTAATTAATCGCTAATTAAGAAGGGGGAACACATATGATAAATATCAAAAGTCACATTTTATCGGATGTAGAAGAAGAAGTAAGGAATCCAGAAAATTGTGCTGAAAAATTAAAAGGTTTTAAAAATCAAGGATTTGAACATATTTTTTTTACGCCTGAAATAAAATCTTCACATACTACAAAAGATATACAAAAGATTAAAGATGATTTTGAAAAAATTCAAAAAATTGCAAAAGCAATAGGTTTAAAAGTTCATTTAGGATCTGAAATAGCTCTTTACGAACATAAAGATAGAAAATTTATACCAATATTAGGGCGTTTTCTTTTAATTAAACTCCCGGAAGATAATCAACCACATTATCTTTTCGATGAAATTTTTGAGCTTCAACTTGAAGGATATGAAATTATAATTGCAAATATTGAAAAGTATCCTTGGATAGTCCAAAACAAAAGAACAATAAAAAAACTAAAAAGAATGAACGTGTATTTTCATATCGAATCATCTATATTAAACACAAAACTAGGCAAACAATTTTTTAAAAAAAATTACGTTGAATTTGTTTCTACAGAAAAACCAGAAAAAATTTTATTAGATTCAAAATGTGCTAAAAATTTCTCTGTAATTACATATAAGTCAAAAGAAATCTTAGGGCTGAAATAAAAATAATTTAATCAAAAATTAATTAAAAAATGATATACTTTTTTTAAAGTATACTTTTAAAAATCCTCATTAAAAGTTTGTTTGACTAACTTATTTAAGTAATGTAAATCACAATTTTTTATTAAAAATTGTGATATAATTAAATTAAGAAAATCAAAAGATTTTTTTGTAATTTTAAGGTTTTTCTGCCCAAAAACCAACCAACTAATCAACCAATTTTAGGAGGGCTTTAATTTTGAAAAAAACATTATTATTTTTGATTATTTTATCCATTTTATCAACCGCATTGCTATCTTTAGATTTTCACATAGGTTATGACATGAATATTTCTAACCAAAATCACTATAACGGCTTTAATTTTAAAATTCATCAACTAGATAAAAATTTTGAATTTATAGCAGACGCTTCAATGATCAACGATGGAAAATACACATGGGGATTATCTAAGTTTTTTTGGGATTACTATTTTTTTCTTAACAATGGTGGAATAAAAATTAACGCAGAAAACTTTATTCTTGAATTTGGAAAACTAACACACGCAGACGAAATAAAATCGCCGTATTCATTATTTATATCATCAAAACCATTGCCGGCATTAATAACAAACTTTAGATATGAAAACGAATCCTTTGTTTATCAAACGCGATGGATAAGACTAAACCACAACTCATCGCAACCAATGAGCAATGATCCAACCAAAACATACCCTGATAGAGGCGCAAATTATCAATTATATGCATTAAAAAGCAATAACTTTAGATTTGGATTTCAACAATCAATAGTTTATAGAGGAACATCATTTCACCCGGAATTCTTTCTTAACCCAATGCCGAATTTTTTAGTCCAATATATGAATAATTCAACAAAAGGCGGAGCCCCGTGGACAGAAACTGATGCAAATTATAACTCAATAATGGGATTCTTTGCTGATTATAAAACATCAGAATATTATATTTACTCTCAAATACTAGTAGACGATTTAAACGCAAACAGATTTTTAGACCCAACTGCTTATCAAAATCCAGATAAAATATCTTGGACATTAGGCGGAACATTAAAAACAAATCTCGGAAACTTTTCGCTCCACCATGCAGGAGCAACAAAATACACATATCAAACATCTGGAACAAAACAATACAGCTACACATATTACCCAGACGTACAATTTAAATATTCGAACACAGAAATAAGAACAATATTATTAGAAGATAATTACATAGGATATTATCATGGCGAAAATAATATAGCATTCATGTTTACGCACGATTTAAACATAAACGAAAACCTTAAAATAGCTTCTTCAATAGAACACGTAATATCTGGAAGCAAATCGCCAGTAAACCCTTGGGGAGAATATCCATCATGGACAAGCCCAGAAAACCCTGGAACAAAACTATTAGACGAAGATATTTTAGAAAAACAATATAACTTCTTATTAAATATAAGCAGTCATTATAAAAACATAAAATTTGAAACAAATTTTTTAACAAGCTATATAACAAACAAACTAGAACTCACAGAAGTACCAGAAGAATGGTTTAAAGAAGGCACTAACGACATGAAATATTATTCCCCATCAGGTGAAAATATGCTTAAAATATTAATTCAATTTAAAATAAATGTTAATTTCTAATAAAAAAACCAACACCAAGTAACAAAAGTGTTAATTACCCGCTTTTTACTTGTCAAAAAAATACATTTATGTTAAAATAAAGTTGTAAGAAATTTGTTTAAAAAGGTAATGCACATCACATATATAAATTTAAAAAAAATGTATAATATTAATGGGATCATTTTTAATTTTCTGAATATCCAAATAAATTTATGGGGATGAATACTATGAGTAATTTAAAAAATTATAAAAATTTAATAATATTAGGATTTGATTTATCTTTTATAATGTTTTCGTATATATTTTCATGCTTTTTGAGATTTGAATTTCAGCTCCCTGACGGATATTTAGGAAGTGTATTTCCTAAAATATTAATACCTACAGGAATATATTTTTTTACATTTTTAATTTTTGGACTATACAAAACAATTTGGACAGTTGCCGGAGTATATGATTACTCAAATATAGTAATTGCAAATCTTATTTCCACATCTTCAACCTTAATCATAAATACATTTTTATCCAACAGAATACCTTATTCTATAGTAATAATTGCTAGCACATTAATATTGCTAGGAACACTCTCCATAAGAATGCTCTTCAGAATATACAGAAGTATGTTTCTGAATGGAAACATGCTCACAAAAAACTCTCAAAGAAAACATCTTGAAAAATTTAAAAATATTTTAATAATAGGAGCAGGAGATTCAGCAGCAATGCTCATAAAAGAAATAAGGAATCACCCGCAATTAAATCTAAACATAATAGGTTTAATTGATGATGCGGATCATAAACAAAAATCAAAAGTAAGCGGATACAAAGTATTAGGAAAAACAGATGATATGGCAGAAATTTCAGAAAAATATAAAGTAGAAGAAATAATAATAGCAATACCAAGTGCAGACCATATTGCAAAAAAAGAAATACTTGAAAAAGCAAAAAAAACAAAAGCAAAATTAAGAACAGTTCCGGGAATGTATGAAATATTATCAGAAGGATTGTCAATAAAATCAATAAGAGACGTTGATGTATTAGATCTTTTAGGAAGAAAAGAAATAATATTAAACAACGAAGAAATAAACGCATATATACAAAACAAAACAGTAATGGTAACAGGTGGAGGTGGCTCAATAGGAAGCGAATTATGCCGTCAAATAGCGAAATTATCGCCGCAAAAATTAATAATATTAGACATATACGAAAATAATGCATACGAAATACAAAATGAATTACTAAGAAAAAATCCAAGTATAGATCTTGAAGTATTAATAGCTTCTGTAAGAGACAAAAAGAAAATAACACAAATATTTAAAGAATACAAACCAGAAGTAGTATTCCACGCAGCAGCACATAAACACGTACCACTTATGGAAAAAAGTCCTGAAGAAGCTATAAAAAATAACGTATTTGGAACTTACAACGTTGCAGAAGCCGCAAAGAAATATAAAGCAGAAAAATTTATACTAATCTCTACAGATAAAGCAGTAAACCCAACAAATATAATGGGAGCATCAAAAAGATTATGTGAAATGGTAATACAAATGATGGACATAGAATCAGAATACACAGATTTTGTTGCCGTAAGATTTGGAAACGTATTAGGCTCAAATGGCTCTGTAATACCATTATTTAAAAAACAAATTGAAGAAGGCGGACCAGTAACACTAACACATAAAGACATAACAAGATTCTTTATGACAATACCCGAAGCAGTACAACTCGTTATGCAAGCAGGTTCTTACGCAAAAGGCGGAGAAATATTCGTATTAGATATGGGAGAACCAGTAAAAATATATGATTTGGCAGAAAACCTCATAAAACTATCGGGATTCGAACCAAATAAAGAAATAGAAATTAAAGTAATAGGATTAAGACCAGGAGAAAAATTATATGAAGAACTACTAATGGAAGAAGAAGGACTAAAAGATACTCCTAATTCAAGAATCTTTGTAGGAAGACCAAACGGATTTAAAATAGATCAGCTAAAAATACACCTTGAAACATTAAACAAAATGCTTGAAGATGAAACTTCAATGCCTGAAGACATAGTAATAAAAATGAAAGAAGTAGTAACAACATACAAAACTGAATTACAAGAAAAAGCAATACAAGAGTCAAACTTGTAAAACATTAACCAACCCTTAGGGGCACAAATCCGTGCCCCCTTTTTTTAGAAAGTTGAAAATCCTTTCGCAATCAACCTAAAATTATCAAATCAAATGTTAACCTTTAATTCCGTCGGATTAGGTTTTAATGTAGTGTAACAGCCACGCCGCACTTTGCACGGCGTTACAGCACAGGCAAAAACATTCATCTTTTGCGTTAAACAATTGTTAGACTATTGCTCAACTATCGCTCAACCATCGCTCAACCATCGTTCCCAAGGAGGCACGGCGTTACAGCACAGGTGACAACCTTTATCTTTAACAAAAAAATTTGCAACCTTTAAATCCCATGATTTTGATTTTCAAATAATTCGTCTAATTCCTTTTTCTATTGTTTCTTTTTTTTCAAGGTTATTGTTGACTTTTAATCCTCCGCTAATATCTTTTTTATCTCTTTTATACTTAAATCCACTTTTTCTGATATCGTTTCTATGTCATATATTTCATAAAGATAATTAACTAAATCCCTTTGATGTGAGTAATATTCCTCTTTTTCACTTTCGCTTGCATTTTCGTGGTCAAAAACAATTATTTCGTATAATGAATAACAGTAAAACCTTTGTATATCTTCTTTATAACCATAATACCAATTACCATAATCATTATATTTTTCATATTCTTTTGCAAAATCAACCGCATATCCAGAAAGCCCTTCAAGAACTCCTGTAATATAAGAAACAACACATAACATAAAATCTTTTGAAAATTTATTAGTATCTTTTTCACTTTGAAAAAAACTAAAATTAAGTCCATTTTTTAAATCGTCTATTAATAAAACACCTTTATTTTCACCTTTTATTCTTATAAAACAAATAAACTTAAACGATTCTTTATATTCATCAATTTTGGTTGATTCAAAATTATTCATCATTTTGTTCAAACAGGCATACAAACACCCCTGATTTAATTTGTCCAACTTTGATATAATATGCGCATAATCAAAAAAATTAAAATCTTTAAAATCAACTCCTTTAAATCTCTTTACTACTTTAATATTTCTCTCATCAAAAGGAACTAAAAATATATCTTCGTTATTATAGTTAAAAAGGTATATTCTATAATTATCTAATAGAATTTTGTATAGCTGTTCTTCAGAAATGTCAAACATTTCCATAATTTTTTCTATTAAAACGCCTTCATCAAAAATATTTATTATTAATCTTTCTTTTTCAAAATCAGCCATTTTTTCACCTCATTCGAATTAATTTTTTAGAATTCTAACTTCCCCTTTTCTCAGCATTAAAATATCTCCATTTCAATATTTTTTCCTTCAAACACTACTGCTATTTTTATTATATTTTCTATTTCTAATTCTTTCATTTCAGATTCATAGTTTTTTTCTATTATTTGCTTTTTTGCACTCTCTATAGCTTTTTCTACATTCTCTTTTTCAAATTTATCTACTTTTTTAAATTCAAATATTATTCCTCTTTCTTTTTTGTTTTTTGGTATTAGCATTACGTCATATCTTCCATACCCTGATTCTCTATTGCTTTTTATTGTGTATTCTTCTTTTAATCCTACTATCATTCCTAATACAAATGCATGATAAAATTTTTCTGGTTCTTCTCCGCTTACATCAAAATAACTAAAACAACTCATTCCAAATTCTATGAATAGTTTTCTAAATTCATTTATATTTCCTTTTGCTAAACTTTTTAACACTCTTTCTAAATTATATTTTGTGTGTTTTGTACTAAACCATTTTGAGACTATGTCTGCTCTGTATAAATACATCACTTCTTCATTTGGTACTCTTAATTTTGCATAATAAAAATCTCCATCTTTTTCATAATCATCATATCTTAAATATCCACTCATCAATAAAAAACTCCATAATACTTCTTCACTTTTTTCTATGTCTGAATATACAATGTTATCTTCAACTTTTTTTCTTATACTTTTTCCTTCTATTAAATCGTTTAAATCTTGTTTTACATATTCATC
>Ga0334890_1000745_pt1 | contig 53466 bp, 42 predicted proteins | sample GraSluR1_MG_3_FD_207220 | JGI IMG/M metagenome (GOLD analysis project Ga0334890, IMG submission 207220) | Sludge microbial communities from methane-producing bioreactor in Wageningen University, Netherlands - Granular Sludge_31_08-R1 | ecosystem: Engineered > Bioreactor > Anaerobic >... | reverse complement strand
GAACAAGCAGCTTGCTCTTGATAAGCATCTTCCGCTTGGAGACGAGGACGAGGAGGAGGGAGCGCTCCAGACCGCGAGCGCCGTGTAGCTCCTTCGCGTCGGAGGACGATTACCCGGCAATATCCAGAAACTCTCTTTGAACCAAAGCAGGCAGCCGGATCCGGCTGCCTGCTTTTCCGATGTCTGGCTGCGAAGGTTTTCGGCTCTGGAAAACATCGATTGGGAAGAGGAACTCCTGATGGCCGCCGGGATGGAAGTCCAATCACGTCGAACATGCGGCCCGGCCAAGAGCGCGTCGATTTGGAGGAGAGGTCGCGTGCTTGGATTTGCGAAGAGCGCAGCGCGAGAATTTCGCGGTCCCGCATCAAACTTCACTTCGGTGCCGAATTCTGCTCTTTGACCGGCGCGGACACGATGGGGCGCCGCGTCAACAAACTCCTCCTCGGGCTCGGGTGAGCTGACGGAGTCCGCGATTGTTTTTTCCTGAGCGGAAAGCGAACGAGGAAAAACCGCGCCGGAAACGCTTTTCCGCAGCCCCTCGACCTGCGCTTTTTCGTGTGTCTATAGAGTTGAGGAGTATCCTGCGTTCATGAATTCCGGGAGCGCTTCAACGCTGATAATAAAAAAAAGAGTTTTTATGCGGAAACACTTTTCTTATCTTTTTTTCATGATATGATTCTTGTAGCGCGATAATGCAGGCAATGGTTGGTGTTTTTTTCTCGCTTGCCGAAAAAGTGTCGAACCGCCCTTAAAGAATCGCGCGGAGCGATGCTGGAAAAGGCGAAAAAAAGCTCTATGGGATGGAAGCCTGTTTCCGATTTCGTTGGTCTCTCCGCAGACAATTTCAAATCCAGGTTGGAAATTTACGTCGCGAGCTGCTTTTGAACAACACTGTTTTTTCATTTCCGCGAAAGTTTTTCAGTTCGGCGGAGCTCGAAGGAACGAACCGATGCGGATGGGCTTGGAAGAGACCTTGCGGAGTCTGTTTTCTTGGGCGACATGCGTCGCAATGCAAAATGTGCGCAGGGCAATTTTCGTTGCGAGTGCTCGGGAAAGCATGTCGCCGAGACCTTTCCTCCGGAGGAGAGCTCCTTCGCTCGGACGGAACCACCGGAAAGGGACAAGCATAATAAGAGCGGAATCGATATCGCCGTGCAGCGCGGACGTGTCGAACCGCAAATCTGCAGGCCGCGTCTGAACTCGTCCGGACGAAAGGGATTCATCCCCGACGAGGAGACCCGCCTCGAAAATTATCTCAAAAGCCGCTCCCGCTTTGTGGAAGGAGAGAGGCTGCGCAATCCTGAATTCTTTTTTCATGTCCCACATCATGACAAAGGAGTGATTCCCGTGTATGGAAAAAGATTCGCATTTTCTGTTCTGTTTCTTGTTTTGAGCCTGTTTCTGCTCGGCGGTTGCGGCGGTGGAGGAGGCGACGGCGGATTCGAAGACGAGGTCGAGAAGGATTACGAGGACTACGGGTCTCTCGAGAGAATCCTGGACTACACGACGACCGAGGAACTCCTTTTCACCCACCGAATAATCGACGCCTCGGAGCCCAACTGCATGCAGGCTTCCGAAACCAGTCTTGTCGGCGGCTACAAGACCATAATACCGGCGGATATCCTCCCGTCCGGGGCCGATGTCGTCGTAAGCGAAGTGGTGAATCCGCCGGTCCTTCTTCCCGGATTCTTCGAGGATGAAACCATAACGGACGAACATCTGTATGTCATGTATCCGATTTCGGTGAAAAGCAACAGAAGACCGTCGACAGGCGACGGCAGAATCGATTTTGAAATATTTTACAGCGATAAATACCTCAAGCTCGGAGACATAGGACATGTCGAAATCCTGAAGCTTGCCGTGTTTTCAGAAGGCAAGTGGAGAATCGGGCAAATAAATCTCATAGATTCCAGGAAAAAGGTCATCTACGGCAGCGTGGACCGGTTCGGGATAGTCGCCCTGATAAGACCGGCTCTCTCCCCGTCGGACCTGCCGGACGGGAGCGGCGTCCGGTCCTGGCCGGAACCCGTCAAGGGCGACATCCTCTTCAGAAAAGGAGCGCTTGAAATCAAAGGAGCCCATCTGGGAGACGGATGGATTCCCGGCCACGTGGGAATCTATGTCGGAAGAGTGCCTTTCGAATACGACGGCAGGACATACAACGCGTACGCGGTCGTGGAATCCAACCCGAAAAACAAGGAGAAGGGCTGGGACAGCGGTGTCTTGATGCATTACTACAAGAACATCGAGAATTTCGGAAGCTCCTCATTCTCCGGCAACGAACTCAACAGACTGTATATGGGCGCGTATGCGCCCGGAGGAATAACCGACAAACAGAGAGGCGAAATCGTCGATTTCGTGAAAGGCAAAATCGGAAGCATGTATCCTCTGCTGACTCTGCAGAACAAGGAGATGCACTTCGGAATGTTCCCCGCATCTCAGGTCCAGGGACCGAACTACAACTGCGTGGGACTTGCCGAGGCCGCCATGGAACACGCTGGGATAAACGATGGAAAAGGGATGCTCGGCTGGTTCGGCGTCATCTCGCCGGAGAAAATGTACAACGCGATTCTCGCCAGCCGAGCGAGTCAGGCCGACAACCTCCCCTCGATAGAGTGGGCGCGGATGGAACCTGAGAGAGGGCCCGCCGGAATCGATACCAAGCTTTTAATCAAGGTGGGGCATCGCCAGGGGCTCGGCGCGATACGAAGCGTGGCCTACAGGGTCAAGGAAGACGGATACATGAATCCGGAGATAAACAAAAGAATAAACGACAAGGGGCTGTTTCACGACGAACGGGCCGGGGACGGAATCTACACTGGCTTCGGAAACGTCGGATGCCCTCTGCCCGGGCTTATGAAGATGACACTCGTAGTCAAGGTCATAGACGAATACGGAAACTGGGTCGAAAGAGACATCGTCTTCACGTATACAAGCACGGGTTCGGAAGGCGGGAAAGAGGAAGTCGTCCTGGGAAAGACAGAATACTTTCATGGACAGAAGAATTAGCTGAAAACTGACGTTTTTTCTGTCGAAAAAGCAGCCGAGGAATCGAAGCGGACACCGGCCGACATTCCCCGGCTGTTTTGGTAGCGTTCGTTTTTTTTCCTCGGATTCTTCGTCAAATATGCGGCGGCGGTCTCCCTCTTTCCCTTCCGAGTCGCCGAGGGTCGACGGCTCGTGCATCGCCGCCCGGCTGGACCGGCAGGAGCGGACCCATGACGCTTCGGAGCGGTATGCGCCGAGGGAAGGTCCGGACACGAAAAGAAGATGAGCCGGACGATGGGTCCGCAAGGCGAACAACGGCGGAGGAAGAACCCGTTCGCGAGCTGTCGGCGGCAGGAAGCGGCGAAACCGCGCGGAACTCCCGAGACGCCGAGGTCGCTATCGGCGAAAATCGAAGAGCAATCCTGCCGACACGGTCGAACTTCGCGGACCGCCGTGGAGCGAACGATACTTAGGCGGGAGATACCGGAAGACGGGGTCGCCTCCTTCCGCTCGATTTAGACCGGCAAGGGAACGCATTGTATTTGCATGTATCGAGTACGCGCGTCGGAAAACCGGTTTCGCGCATAATTCAGGGGGTGCTGCAATGAGAGAAAAAAACGTATTCAAATCGTATGCGACCGTGTTGGTGGTTTTTCTGATTCTCTTCTCGGCGGTTTCGACCGTCTACGGCTACGAATTCGTCGCTCAGTGGGCGGGCAGCTCGGGAAACGGAAGGTTCGACGACCCGGTAGGAACGGCGGTTGATTCCGAAGGAAACGTTCATGTCGTCGAATATGGGAATCATCGGGTGCAGAAATTCGACCCTTACGGAAAGCTTCTGGCCATGTGGGGCGGTCACGGAAAAGGCGACGGGCAATTCGTGTTTCCGTACGGCATAGCGGTGGACGCTTCCGACAAAATCTACGTAACGGACCGTACGAACCGTGTTCAGAAGTTCGACTCCTCCGGAAGATTTCTGGCGAAATGGGGAAGCAACGGAATAAAAGACGGCCAGTTCAGCGGCGCCAAGGGCATCGCGGTCGATAAGTCCGGCAACATCTATGTGGTGGATATGTACGGTCATCGTGTTCAGAAGTTCGACTCCTCCGGAAGGTTTATGACGAAATGGGGCCGTCAGGGAAAAGGCGACGGTCAGTTCTGGACTCCCCGCGGCATAGCGACGGATGCGTCGGGAAACGTCTATGTCGCGGACACTGGCAATAACCGCGTGCTGAAATTCGATTCTTCGGGAAGGCTGCTGACGAAATGGGGCGTCAGAGGAAACGGGGACGGTCATTTCGAATCTCCTCAGGATATCGCTGTGGACAAATCCGGCAATGTATATGTGACGGAAGCCGGAGCTCACGCGAATACAGGTCATCGTGTTCAGAAGTTCGACTCCTCCGGCAGATTTCTTGGGAAATGGGGAAGCAGGGGAGGCGGTCAGGGACTGTTCTACGAACCCAAAGGCATCGCGGCGGACGTGTCCGGGAACATCTACGTAGCGGACAGCGGTAATAATCGCGTACAGAAGTTCGCTCCTGTCGTCGCTTCGTCGGGCCCGCCGAGACCGGAATCGTACAAGTTCGTTCGAAAACAAGGAGTCAAAGGAAAAGGCGACGGCCAGTTCGACAGACCCTCCGGCATCGCGACGGACGGGTCGGGAAACCTATACGTCGCGGACACTGCGAACAGACGGATTCAAAAGTTCGCCCCTTCGGGAAAGTTTCTTGCCAAGTGGGGAGGAAGCGGTAGACGGGACGGCGAATTCCAAGGAATCGCAGGAATAGCGGTTGATTCCGCAGGAAACGTCTACATAGCCGATAGAGACAATCACCGTGTGCAGAAGTTCAACTCTTCCGGGAAATTCCTCATGAAATGGGGCGGCCCCGGAGCAGGCGACGGACAGTTTCACAGGCCCATCGGCATAGCGGTCGACAGGTCAGGAAACGTTTACGTGGCGGAGGGAAACTACAACAACGGTAAAAATTTCCGTGTTCAGAAGTTCGATTCGTCAGGGAAATTCCTTGCGAAGTGGGGCGGTCCCGGAAAAGGCAACGGGCAGTTTTTCGAACCCGTAGGCATAGCGGTCGACAGGGCCGGAAACGTCTTTGTCGTGGATACCTACAACAATTGCGTCCAGAAATTCGATTCCTCGGGAAGATTTCTGGCTCGATGGGGAAGCGGAGGGACGGGCGACGGCCAGTTCGACAGACCCTGCGGCATCGATGTCGACTCGGCCGGAAACGTCTACGTGACGGACTGGATGAATAGAAGGGTGCAGAAATTCGACTCGTCCGGCAAATTCCTTACGAAGTGGGGCGGACGCGGAAAAGGAGACGGGCGCTTCGAGTATCCGCATGGCATCTCGGTGGACAAGTCCGGATACGTCTATGTCGCCGATGTGCACAACAACCGCGTGCAGAAGTTTGTTCTCGAGTAGATTGTAGGAGGCCGTTGATTGAAGATTGTCGCGCCGGCCCAGCACGGGCATCTTTTTTAGAAATAGAAAAGAATCGCTTCGGCCTCTCCATAAATCTTCGCCATCGGGCTCAATGAGCGGAAACTGCGAAAAAGAAGTGTAGTCCGGTGGTCGTAAGCGCGTGAACACATGTTCGGCGGCATTTAGCTCAAGTATTTTAAGAATTATGGAGCAGGTATCTTGTGAATTGCCGAAGTGCGCCCGGCAATTTCACGGCGAACTATCATCCGGCAGGAATGTAACATCGAATTTTTTACTTTTAAAAAGTTCTGCCGCAAGCAAGCGACGATTTCGTTTTCTCCGATTCTCTTTGAGGGAGAGGATAGAGAGTCGAGATTGAAGATGTTGACCTTAGTTGACCTTTGACGCTCTTTGAAGAACGCCGTGATACGGACCGAGGAAAAAGCCGGAGGAGAAAGCACATCCATCTCCGTCAAACGGAGGTTTTCTACAACACCCAACCGGGTTCCCGGAATCCCCTTTCTAAGAGGGAAAACGATGTTTTTCGTTCCGGAAAATGTTACGGAAACCTTTTGCTTCGAAAACCCCTCTCCAGGAAGGTTTTCCGGAAAAAACGAGTATTCCTGAAGCTCAGGTCGGAGCATCGCGCACTTACCTGAAGGAAAGCTTTGAAAAACCGATGCTTACGAGGGATTTTTAGCAACCGTCCACTTTCGGTGTTTCAGTATCGGCAGAGGCGGCATCCGATTCGAAGTTCGAATCGGATGCCGCGAAGTGCAACAGACGCTCGTGGCGAGGCGTTCTGAGCTCGCTGTCGTGAATCGCTTAGGTCTTGAGCTGCTCGCCCCGCAGGGCGATAACCTCCGAATGCCCGGAGACGCCGGCGCCGAGATGGATTGCGGAAGCATCGATTGTTACAGCGGATAAAACACGTGCTGCTAAGATTGTCGAAGTGTCTTTCTTGAGCAAGGCGTTTTCACCCTTTCAGATTCCTTCTATTTTTTCCCTTTTTGCCCTATCCCTTTTCCGCGAAGGGAGACAGCCAAAAAAAGCTTCGACTTCACGCAACATTTCCCCTCCGATAATGCCTGGTCCCGTTTTTCCTAATAATCCCCGAAATCCTGCGCGATGGAATATCCGACCTTTCACTGGCCGTTCGCGCAGTCTCAGGAGCATTGCCTTCGTTCTCCCACCATCCTTGCTGATAGCCTCTTGTTCCATGCAGAGCGGAAAGAGAGTTGCCGAAAAAGGAGCCGACGAAAGAAATTCATCGAGGAGAACAGGAATGAATCGACGTCCATGCGGCTTTGTCCCCTTCTTTATGCCGAACGGTCTTTGATATCGTCGAATCAGGCCGGCGGAATTCGGACTAAGAATCGAGAATTTCGGACGAAACCCTCTTGTTTGAGCCGAACGGTCTTTGATATTTTTTGAAAGGGGATGAAAAGCAGCTCCGAATGCACGGGAGGAGCTGCTTGGAGGAAAAGGAGACAAGAGTGGCGATTCGGACGGCTGGAATCGCGAATCAGCTCCGGACTGGTTTTCGGAGAATAGCGTTGGAAAGGAATGATAGGATGTCTGATTTCGAAGCGATGGGACCCGACGGAATTGCGGAAATCGCCGCGAACCTGGAGAAAGGGATTCTTCCCGATGGCGCGGACGAGAAGCTTTTCGCCCTGAAGAGCGAAAAGCGCCTGCTCGCCTGGTATGCGGCGAAGGGCGGCTGCCTGGACGCGAAATTCGTGAACACGAAGCTTCTCGGCAGAAAGTACGAAGGAGAACGCTACATCGCGAACATCCTCGTCGAGAAAAGAAATCTCGACGAGAAGTCTCGGAAACATCTCCTGAAGGACGAGGAGATGGCCGTCCGCATGGCCTTCTTCGGCTGTCTTCCGGAATTCGTTCGCGCCGACGGGACATTTCTCGACAGACGGGTCGAGAACCGGATGATTCTTGAGAGCGAGACCGAGAACCGGCGGTACGCGGTGCATCGGGGCACGACGATGAGAATGCTCGTCGCGAGGAGCGGAACGCTTCCGCCGAAGCTTCTCGAAGGGCGTCTGGACGAATGCGACGACACCGGGCGTTCGACGGCCTATTACGCCGCTCTCGGAGGTCTTTTGCCGATGCTCGGAGACGATGTCGTCGAAAGATGGCTGAAAGTCGGGGCGGACGACGGCGAAACGGTCGCCCACGCGCTCGCGTCGTCGAAATGTCCGCCGAAGAGATTCTTCCGCGCGGACATCCTCCGTCTCCGGACGAAAACCGGGGTGACCGTCGCGCATGCATGCGCCTCCAATCTGTTCTCGCCGCATTCGCTCTCCTCCAAGAGCATCCTCTCGCTGAGCGCTCCTCAAAACGGCACGGTTGCCCATCGGCTCCTGGAATGTCTCCTTCGGGTGAACGGGTCGCCCGAAGCGCTTTCTCAGAAGCTCCTCGAATCGCTGCGGAGCGAGGAGCTTCTCAATCTGATTGACGATGCGCCGCGAGCCCGGTTCGACGGACCCCTCTCCGTCGCGGCGATGCTCTCGAGGCTCGGACTGCTCCGTTCGGAGGACGTCGGAAAGATAGGCGAGGAAACAGCGCTGAAGGAGAAACCCGAGGAGCTGGAGGAGATGATGCGGCTCGGACTCTTCAATGCCGCTCATCTTCGGAGGGACGTGCTTTCGAGAACGAACGGGAAGGGTATCGCGCTTGAACATGCCGCGACGGAGTACGGTCTTCTGGACATGGAGTATTTCTTCTCCGGAAAGGCGCTTTCCGCGAAAAGCGTTCTCGATTTCCTCGCCTCGGAACGCGGTGAAGAGAGAGAGGCCGAGGAGAGGCTCGTCAACATGCTCGAAGACCGCGACGGTAGGATGCTTCGCGAAATAGCGGCTGCCGGCGTTTACGAGCCCCGCCGAGCTCACGGAGCGGGTGGAGGAGGACGGATTCTCCGCGAATCTCTCATGATTCCGCCGTCGCAATGGTCGTTTTCAAACAGATGCCTGGTCGCGAACGCACTTCTCTTCGACTTGTTCGACTGCGCTCTCGACGACGCGTCTCTCGCGTCTCTGGCGGAGGGGCTTCTGGAGGGACCTTACCCTCTTCTCTCGTTCTCGGCGCGGAAGTACTTGGAACTTAAGGACATAACGATAGAATGCACGAAAGGAAGTCGATGACGTGGGAAGATACGATTATCGGAACGGAAATACGAAATATCACGAGATGGCGAAGAAAGCGGACTCCTTCGAGTCTCTGCACGAGGACTTTTTCCTCGACGATGGAAGCTTCGACGAGGAGATTCTCAAGCTTGAGAACGACTACGGACGCACGGTCGCGGCTGTTTTCGCATCGGAGAAACTGCTTCCCGAGGCGATGCTCACGGAGAGCATTCTCAAGTTGTCCAGCGACAACGGTTGGAGCGTCGCTCACATTCTGGCGTCCAACGACACCCTTCCGGAGAGCCTCATGTCCGAAGAGATTCTCAAGATGTCGACCAACAAGAAAAAAATCGCAGTAGCGCACGTGCTCGCCAATCGTGGGAGGCTTCCGGAAAGGTTCCGGACCGCCGAGCTCCTCGACATGTTCGTCGTCGTGTCCGGCGCCTATTCCTTCGATTACTGCGACTACGGCGCCGTCGTCTACGACGACGACATCGGGAAACGCGCCCTGAGCGTCGCCGGGCTTCTCGCGCTCTCCGGCGAAATGACCGCGGAAGACGCGGAACGCGTCTCGGAGAAGACGATTCTGAAAGAGAAGTGCGACGTCGTCGTCAAGCTTCTTTCAGCCGGCATACTGCCCCGAAGATTTTTCCGAAGAAATTTCCTCTCCCGGGAGGTTGTGCTCTCAGCCGACGGAGCGGTCGAGTACCGTAACGAAAACTGCCCGCCCTTCGGCAGGAGAAGCGGGGTCTTCAGGCTCGAAACACTGGCTGCGGCGAAAGGCCTTCTCGACGAGGGGTATTTCCGTTTCGGCGCGTCGTCGCCGCTCTCTCTTCCTTTTGCGGCGCATGTTCTGGGAGCGGAGAGGTGCGAAAAAACGATGATGGACATTGCGACCTCGTATCGCCACATCCTCCTGTCTCGCATGATACCCTCTGAAAAGGCTCTCGGCGAGGCATGGGAACTCTTCCTCGAGAGCGGGATGGACGCGCTGCTCGATGTCGACGGAGACTCTCTGGCCGCAGGAATCGAGAGTTTCATGTCGGGGAATTTCGGATGCAATCAGATGCGTCTTCTCGCCTCCTACATTGAGATGGACTTCTCGAGGAAGCCTCTTGACGAACTTGACAATGCAGTGGGCAATATTATGAGTCTGAAGAACGACGGAAGAGAGTGTGTACGAACCGTCGCTGTTCTTGCGGAGAGACGGTTGCGGGAATACGGAGTGGATGTCGAACGTTTCATGGAAAAAAGAAAAACCGCATGACGGCAAAAAAGTCTTGAAGGCGAGGAGGGACGGAGAACTCTCCGTCCCTCTCTCGCTCCACAGTGTTGAAGGTCCCGGAAAGAAGCCGAAGGACGGACAAAGGTCTCTCTACGAACTCCACCCCATATATCGCTCGATGAATCCCCGATATCGAACCTCCGTCCTGCGGATGCCCGTGAAATCTCCGGCGGTGCGCATCTCCGCGAGTGTCTCCTCCAGCTCCCGCCTCATTCCGGCGATTATCCCGTCGAGCCATTCGTATCCGAGTTCGCCGGAGTGCGCTCCCGCGGCGAGCAGCGCTTTCGCGACCGCCTCGTCTCCCGTTCCGACTGCTCGGACCAAAGCTGTGTGGCCGTGCCGGTCCGCGCAGTTCGCATCGGCCCCCGCGAAAAGGAGCGATTCGACCGTTTCAGCGTATCCTGCGTCGACCGCCGAGAGCAGCGGCGTGTCTCCGTAACGGTTCCTGGCGTTCACGTCGGCGCCGAGGAGAAGAAGGCGGCCGACGAGATGCGCATGCCCTTTTTCGACGGCGAGAGTGAGCGGAGTCATGCCGTCGGAATTCAGCGCGTCGAGACCGCCCGTCCAGAACGGCTCCGCCCCCAGTCGCTCCACCTCGGGAGCATCCCCTTTTTCGACCGCTTTGAAAAACGCTTTTTTAGTCAAACCGATACCTCCCGGCGGGATGCTTTCTCAGGACGGCAGCCGTTCCTTCATCTCCGTCCGGAGTTCGAGACCCTCTTCCAGAGGTTCTCCCGATTCGCGGCGCAAAACTAAACCCCTTCACGTTCGGCCCGCCGTCCTCGATGAGCGGGCGGGGAAGTTCTGTCGGGGCCTTTTTCGACACGGAAACGCCTCCCTTTTTCTGGAAAAATCCGAGTGCCGGCGGTGCACGCGACCGCTGCTATTCTACCTCATCTCTTCCTCCGATTCGTTTCCTCCTCGGACGTTTTCCGGAGGAGCGTTCCGGAACGCTCCTCCGGGGTGCACAGGACGCTTTCAACCCTCCACCGGAAGCCTTCCGCGAACCTCCCTTGATTTTTAAAACGCCCCGTGCTATTGTTTTTCACAATGGTCAGCAAAGGACAAACAGCTCGGCTCTAAACATCGAAGTTCTGGCACGCACGAAGCGAAGGGAGGTCCCGGACGTGATTGTAGGCTACGCACGATGTTCCACACAGGCGCAGGCAGAAGGCCTGGACGGGCAGGTCCGCTACCTCCGGGAGCAGATGGGGGCGGAAAAAATCTTCTCCGAAATCGTCTCCGGTCGTGCGGCGTCCCGCCCGAGGCTCGTCGAGCTCCTTGAGTTCATCCGCGAGGACGACGTCCTGGTCGTCCAGCGCCTCGACCGCCTCGCCCGCTCGGTATCGGAGCTCATCCGCCTGGTGGGCGTGCTCTCCGAGAAAGGAGTCCACATCCGCTCAGGACACGAGGTCATCGACACCTCGACCGCCGGTGGTCGCCTGATATTCCACGTTTTTTGCAGCCTTGCCGAGTTCGAGGCCGCCCTCATCCGCGAGCGGACGATGATTGGCCTGGAGCACGCACGAAGCAAGGGACGCGTAGGCGGACGCCCCCGGAAGCTCGACCGGCACGAGACGGCCGTCGTCAAGGCCGCGCTCGAAGCCCGCTCGGTACCGGTCAGAACGCTGGCCAGGCAGTACGGAGTATCGGTCTCGACACTCTATGCATCGGTAAAGGCGCTCGACAAGAGTTCTCAGGCCGTCTGAATTCCGTTCCCTTCCGCCGGAAAGCCAGGCGGGAAATATTTATCCCGACATGACAGAGGTTCAAACATCCAATTCCCCGGACAGGTCCGAAATCTCTTCGCCCTTTGCGAAGAGCCTGTTTCCCGCACCTATTTTCTCGACGAAAGGAAGGTCTCGACATGAACAGCAGACGATACCGCCTCGCGGGCGTATACGGAGACAAACGCGACCGAATCGCGTTCGCCCAGTGGTCGCTCGAGCGCCTCAGAGGAGCCGAGCCGTGCGTTGTGCTCGCCTCCTGCGCGGAGGCGGAGCTCCTCGCACGTTCCGGGGACGCGGTGATTTCCGGGAGCGACGGGAAGCTCGTCGCCGAAGCAGTCTCGCTCTGGACCAGAGAGCGGCGTCCTCTGACGGAATTTGTTCCGGACGTCGCGCGCATCTGCGCCGGAGCCGGAGATTTCGTCGACGTCCTCGCGCCGAAGGAGTATCACAGCCGCATCGGAGGCGACATGTACTGGTACAACAGCGCCAGCGCCGTCCTCCGCGACCTCTACGACTGCGCCGCGTGCGACTGTTTCGCGGCGAGCGGCGTCGAGCTCGGCGAAAATCCTCCGGAGAACGAGGAAGACGATTCGGAGGATGCCGGTGAGGAGTCCGGGGCCGAGGACGAAATCGAGGACGAAATCGAGGACGATTTCGACTTCGACATCGAGGGCTCTCCGACGTCCCCTGACCGGGGCGAGTCCCTCCCGGAGCTGATTCCCGGCGTCTCGCTCATCCCGGCATCGTTGAGCGCGAAAATGCTGAAAATCGCCTTCCTTCTCACCTCTCACACGCCGTACGACCGCAGGACGAGCGACAAGATTGAGGAATCGCGAAAGTTTCTTCGCCGATGGCCGGAGCGGTACACCCGGGCGATGCGCGCGCTGGTCGTGGACAACGCGCCCACGACGGCGGGTTCAATCATGTCCCTCGTCACATCCTCAATGCAAGCCCTCAGCCCCTTCGGGAGGCCCGTTTCTCCTGCGGAGAACATCGTCGGGGACCTGCCGAAGGATTTCCGGCAGGCCGTCTTCGTCCTCTCCGATACTTTCCGGACGGAGGAGTCCGGAGCGGTGGCGGTCGCCGCGTGCGTCAGACTCCTCGGAGGTCGCGTCGACGGGAGCGTGCGGGTCTTCGTCGTCTCCGGCAGGGACTACGACGTGGCCCGAACCTCACGCGCCTCGGTGACGCTCCTGAACGACTCCGCCACCGACAAGGCGGGGAGAGCCGATTGTCACATCTTTCTTCCCGGCCAGCACTCGCTCTTCGAGACGCTGGTCGACGAGAAAAGCGCGTATCTCCTGCGCCGTCTCCCCGTCGAGGAGCCGAAGAACCTTGAGTTCGGCGAGTGCCTGATTTTTCAGGCCGGCGAGTGGTCCTTCCGGGACGATGTCCTCCCCGAGATGCCCGGCGAGACCGTCTCGGTGCGCGTCGAGCGGGCCTCCGGTTCCGACGCCTGGATGGAGGGGCACGCGCATCGCTGGCTGGAGCACAGGCGGACGGAAGCCGTCCGCAGGCGAAAGGAGGCGGAGGAGGCCGCCCGGCGCAGGGAGGAGGTGGAGAGGGAACGCCAGGAGAGGCTCAAAGCCTGGGGCGAGGATGCCGAGGAGAGCGAAAAGACACGGCAGGAACGCCCCCGGACGGAGTGGGACGACCTCCTCGACGAGGCTTTCAGGAGCGGGCTGCTCGAGGATGCCGAAGGCGACGAAGAGAAGAAAAAAAAGAACAAGGGGGACGAGGAGCGCAAGAGCGCCTGAGTGGAGCTGAACTCTTCGCCGCTTGGTCGAACCCTCGGCAAGAAGCTGAAAGGAGGGAATTTTTCTTCGCGGCGGTTCTTTCGACGGGACGAGCAGGAGCCTTGATGGGCTTCCTGCTCGCTTTTCGGAGGATATCGTGCGGGACGGTCGAGTTCCGCGATTTCCCCTAAAACAACGGCGATTCATTCGAACGGTTCCGTAATTGCCCTCCTCGCGAGCATCCCGCTAGTCTCGACGCATAGCCTATCGTTGTCCGCGGATTTTTATTTGAGCAATGTGAAATTCCTTCCGAAAAAGACTTGTTTAACCCTCCTAGAACCTGTCAAACTCGATGGAAACCATACAGGAGGCTGATGCTATGCGGACAACAGGAGGAGAAGGAATTTGTGTCGCGGAGGGTGTGCGCAAGCAGCGTCGAACGAGGGAAACGACCTGCGGAAGGCTTTCCGGGATGCGCGGAGAGAGCGGGGATGTCTTCGGTGCAAGCGGGAGAGCGGAAACAAGAGAGAACATCCGGAAGAAAAAAGCCCTCTCCGGTTCGGTGCTGGGGGAGCTGGAGGTCGCGGCCGAAGCGGGGAGATGCATGCACGGAGCGGTCGTTCGGAACGGCCGCGTAGAATTTCTTCCGGCGGCCGTACTGACGCTCCGAAAAAAGGACGACGGCGAGGAGTTCGTCGAGATACGGGGGGAACTCTCCGCCTCGGCATGGAGTCTGATGGACCGTCTGTCCGAGGAGGAGCAACTCGAGATGTGGAGAAGACTCCGTTCGCGCGGAGAGGCGGTTCTGACCAGGCGAGGGCTTCTGCCTGCGCCTGCGGATTTCTTCCGGGCCTGAGGAGAAAGAGTTTTGTGAACGCGGATTCCGATGCTTCGTTCGAAAGCGGGTCGTACGACCCGCTTTCGGTATGTTCTCCTCTTTTTCCTGTTGTTTCCGGAGACGAACGAGCGCGTTCTCCGTATCTCGAAAGCGTGCGTCAGAACATTACGGAGTCGCCTTCGGCGATATCTCCGGCATCCTCGTACACCGCGCAGTGAATCGAGAGGATTTCCCCGACTTTCTCTCTGATGTGGTCGATGACCTCATTTGCGGCGCTCGCGTCGCCGCCGGTGAAATGAAACTGTTTTCCGTCGAAGTAGATGCTTCCCATCAGCTCGCGCCGCGCTCTGCAGTTGCTGATTTTTTCTCCGTTCAACCACGCATTCGAGATGTTTCCCGTTTTGTAGTATGTGACGCTCGCGTCGACGACATCCCACCACTCGGGTTCGTTGAGATAGACCCTGCGGTACGTGCGCCCGTTCCCGCCGACGCGCTCCCAGAGCCTCCCTCCGAGTTCCTCCAGCATGTACTCCTCGGTCTTCTCCTTCAGTAGCTCCTCGAAAGTCTTGCCGTCGTACTTTTTGACGTATCCCGAAGCCATGCCAACCATCTCCCTTTCAGTTCGCGATTGTCCTTGAAAAAGCGACTTCGCAGCGTTTTTTCCAGACTAGCACGCGGAAACATCGCGTAACAAGAGGAGTAAGAGGGGAAAGTTCCGTATAAAAAAAGCTATTGAAAAATCGCCCGCCGCTTTCGGATTTTGCCGCTTCATCGGCAGTTCGAAACCCGGGCAATGATTCGTAGGTGCTCCTCTCCCCGGTCCGCATTGCGTTTTCAGTTCTTCGGCTGTAACATGAGACGGGGAAGTAAGATTAAATTGAAAACGTCAACCTATAAGCCCCGCATTAAGGAGGAGTCTTCATGACTTACGAAAAAATCCCGACCATCGTGTTCAAGGAGCGGAACAATGCGGGACTCGTCTGACGCATCGGAGTTCCGAAGAAGCGCCGGACGGAAGCCTCGGCGCCCTGCTGTGAACCGGCAGCCGACGGCGGAGGACCCGGTTCCTGCGCTGCTCGGAGTCTCCGATGCCGATATGGTCCGCCGGCGCTTGGAGGAGCTCTTGGAAGACGTCCGCGAGATTGAGGGAATGAAGGACGAAATCGTCCGTCGCGAGGAGAGGGGCGGAGGCGGCGCTCTCCTCGAAGTGAATGAAACCGTCCGCCGAAGCGCCTCTCTCTGCACCGACCAGGCCTCGGACCTGATGCGGGTTCTCTCGCTCGAAAACGCGGAGGCGCGGGCGGAGGCGCTGCTCGGAGCGAAGGAAAAAGTGGACGGCTTTCTCCGTTCGCATCCGGCACGGGGCTGAACGTACGGACCTACGGGTAAACGGGGAGGGGAGGAGTCCGGATGAAACTGCGGTATCCCTTCAGGGGAGGAACGGCGGAACTCTCCCCGGAACTGTTCGAGGAGATACGGACCCTCGCGAGCGAGGGCGGAGGACATGTCCTCCACGGCGGGGTGTACGGCTGGAGCAGCGTCGAAATCATCGACGACGGCGACCTCGCTGTGACCAGGAGGCGGCTGATGATTCTGGGGCATGAGCCCGAGAAATATCTGGTCACAGCGGCGGAATTCCTCGCCGGGATAGGAGCGGGGGGAGAAAGCGAATCCGGAGCGTGAAGCGATGGAAGGCCGACAGGGAGAGCTTCGACGCTCTCCCTGTCGTTTTGAACTCGGTATCAGAGCGCGATTTCAGGAGAACTGTCGTTTTGCGCCGCCGCCGAAATCTCATCGGAAGGCAGGTTTACCGCGTAGCACCGCACGCGTCCGACGCCCTCGAGCGCTCTCGGATTCGTCCAGCCGCCGGAGTACTTTCGGAAGACCCCTTCGGCCGCCCAGTCCCGCTTCAGGCGCTCGGCGTCGAATTTGCTCTCCGCGCAGAATGCTTTGAGTCCGTCGCTCGTGATGTAGAGCGTCTCCCCGGGCAGGTCCAGGTCGCCGTACCGTTTTCCGTTCTGGAATGGCTTGAAAAAATGACTGTTGGTGACCGCGTAGCCGCAGAGGGAGCGTAGCGCCCGCATCGAGTATGACGACTCGTCCTGCTCCTCGAAATTGGCGAGCGCGTGCTTAATCGTGTCGAACGCGCCGCCGCGGGCCAAACACCGGTCGGGAACACGGCCGGCGAGGACGAACGAGATTTCCGTCAGAAACATGTCGCCCACGGCCATGTTGGCGATGTATTGTAGATGGCTCGACGTGGCGGTGCACTCGCTCTTCCGAGCCATATCCTCCGCATCCTGCAGGAATCCCTCGTAGGCGTTCCGAACCGCTGACCGTTCTTTGACGACGTACTCAATCCATCTCCCGAAAGCGCCGTAGTGCTTGGAAAACTCGTCGTAGCATCGTTTTGCGTGTTCAGGGTTCTTGAATGGTCTCCCGTAGAGCGGGAGCGTCCGGCTGTGGACTCCGGCCTGCGAGTCGGATTTGGAAATCGCCTCCTCGCCCGAGACCAGCGCCACCGTGCGCCAGCTTTGAACGTCCCGAAGACCGCCATCTTTTGAGCCGCGTACTTTTCCCCGTCCCCCCGCGAGCATGTAGACTATCTGCTCGACCGCCTCCTGGCCCTTACCGGCGTTCCGCGCGACCACCTGGCGCTCGTCGAGTATCAGCGCCATGTCGTGGCGTTTGGCGGCCGACAGCTCGATGCCTACGAGTGTTCCGTACATGGAGAGCATGATGCTTTCGGGGCGCCCGAAAAATGCCGCGGCCGCGGTCAGAGCGGCAGTCTTTCCGCCCTGCGACGCTCCCCAGGCGTAGACGACGTGCGAGCGGCATCCGGTGATGCCGAGGAGCGTCGAGCCGACCGCCGAGGCGACGATGCAGCGGGCCCCGATGTTGGGTTGGACGAGCCGGACGTAGGCGTCGAACCACCCCTTGCCGCTCTTGTCGGGGCCGTCGGAGCAGGTGAACTCCGAGGTGTCCGCGACCGTGTGCGGCGGCAGGACGAACGGCGAGTAGTGCGAATCGCCGAGCCACCTGGTCCCCGAGACGCGCTCCACGACGGGAGCGTGTATGTTCGCCGACTCGGCGGCGGCGAGATAGCGCATAACTTCGCGGGCGTTCGCCTCCGTTATGCCGGGCAGTCCGACGGAGGATGTGGCGTGAATCAGTTCGGAGGCTCGGGCCACGCTGCAGCGTGGAAAGCCGTAGTTCCGCCAGTTCCCTCCGAAACGCGCGAGAAGCTCCGTGGAGAGCCCGGTCTCGTCCTTGGTCAGCCCGCCCCAGAGCAGCGGATAGGAGAGCACCGTCTTCTCGGAGACCTCTCCCTTGGCGTTCTCTTCCCGTTTGACGACTCCATCCGCGGAGACCGAGTAGTCCGCCGGAATCGTGTATTTGTAGTCGGGCGGAGTCGATGCGCGGATGCGGAGCAGTTCCGCGAGGACTTCTTCCGCCGGTGAGGAAGCCTCGGCGGCGAACAGGTCGACGACGGTTTTTCCGTAGTGCGTCCACAGGTCGGCGACGTCCTTGCAGCCGTCCCCTTCGTCGGCGTAGTCGGATGCGAATACGAGAGCGACGCCTCCCTTGAAACTGGAATCAGGACCCGCCAGCCGCCGAACGATTTCGGTCGCGAAGTTCCGTCCGGCCTCGTCGTCGTCCACGCAAATCCTTATCACGTCGAGTCCGGAGAGGTCCGGCATTCCCTTCCACGCCGCACCGACCCCGTTCGCGCCTCCGATTCCGAGCGACTGGTAACCCGCTTCCGAGAGCGCGAGCGCGTCCGTCTCTCCCTCGCAGAGAAAAAGCGTCCCGGTCGGAACCTCGGGAAAGTCTTTCGGCGCGTAGGGGACTGCGGGGCCTTTTTTGCCGATAATGTCGAATTTCGGGCTCCCTGAGAATCTGCGTTTTCGGTAGAGGACTTCGGAGGTCCCGATTTCGTGGTACGGCAGAACGACGCAGCGCTGTTCCGTCCCGTCCTCATTGTTCGCTCTCCCCTCGTACACTCCCCAAAGTTCGGCAGTTTGTCGGCTCAGCCCTTTCGAAGCGAGAAATTCGTCCAGACGCAGCTCTCCTCTGCAGGAGCGCTCGGTTTCGACGCCGAGCTCTTCGAGCGTCTCGGCGTTGCTTTTCTTTCCGAGACGTTTCACCAAGGAGAAAAGATTGCCCTTCTCGCCGCACGAAAAACAACGCCACAGGCCTTTCTTCTCTCCCTCCAGGGCTATCGAGAACGAAGGATTCTTCTCGTCGTGGAACGGGCAGAGCGTCAATAGATTGTCCCCCGTTCTTTTTCCGCTTTCGACGTTGCAATATCTTCCGAGCAGAGACTTGAGTTCCTCCTCGCTCATCGAGCGGATTCTTTCGTCGATTCGATTGCCGAGTCCCTGCGCGTCCGCGTTTGTCAAATGCAGCACCTCCGGATAGTCGCGGCTTGAAGAGCACAAATCATGCGCTCCGGCCGCTTTGTGGAGGGAGAATATCGGCGGTCGTATGCCGGAAACAGGCAAATGAACAAAGCGGAGAAAAACTTTAAAAAAATAACGCGTTTTTCCTGTTTGACGCCCCCCTCTCCGGACATGCTTTGAAATGAATCACAAATCATCTCAAGGAGGGGATGCGGAATGCGTCCAGGTTTTGTGAGCGTCACCGTACGTATGGCTCTGGAGGACGCCGTCGAGATACGGAGGATACTGGAGGTCGCGGCGAAGGTCTGCGACAATTCGGACGAGTGCTTGTCCGAACTCGGGGGAGGCTCGCTGAGCGTCACGCTGAGAGCGCCGCTCGCAGGAGTAATGGGGTTGCTCAAGACCACGGCGAAGGCGCTTGGAGAAGAAGGGCGGGAATCGGGAGGAGGTCGTCCCGATGAAAAGCGGCAGTAGCCCGGGCGAACGCCGGAAAGCCGAACGGAGGGCGGCCTCGGCCGCCTCCTCGGCCCGCTGGCGCGAAAAACAGAAGGAGAGGGGGCTTGTCTTCTTTCAGCGCTGGCTGACGCTGGAGCAGGTCCGGCGAATCTCGCCCGTCGTCCGCGGCGGGGCGCGGCGCGCGGAAAGGCGGAATGCCTCCGGAAGGTGAAGGTTATGAGGAAGAAGGACATCGCAGCCGCGCTCTCCATCGGCGTCTCGGAAGCGGTCGCGCTCGCCGTCGCCGCCGTCGCGGCGGGAACGGGAGTTTTTGCTCTCGTCGCGGGGAGTAAGGAGATTTCGGAGAGGGAAGAGGGACAGGCTCCGGACGGGGACGACGCCCGTATCATCGCAAGAGCCGTCGAGGATGCTCTCGGAAGCGGGGCGACTACCCCCGAGGGTTATGCGCTGGAGATGGCCGAAAGAGGTTTCTACGTCTGCTACAGGAGAGAGAGCGACGGAAGGGTGAGCGGAAGTTCCTACGGAGTCAGGGGGAAAAATAGGCGATACTCAGGAAGCATCGTCGGCTATCCATGGGGAAGGGTCGCGGAGCGCCTGGGAATTCGCTGAAAGGAACATGCTGGAGAAAGGAAGGACCGCGTTCCCGTACTTTCGGGAGCGCGGTCTTCTCTTTAGAAGGCCGGCGAAGGAAGCCCTTTCGGGAGTGTTCGGGAGAACCGCGCGCGTCTTCGTCCGCGAAGCCCGTTCAAGAACGTCGGACAAGCGCTCTTCGCGACGACGCGTTCGGGTCTCCGTCCTTCCCATGCTGCGTTCCCGGGGCGTCGAAAAGAAGTTTATATTTTCAGATGCTTTGGGGGGCTTGTTTAGCGCGGGTTTTTTTGTATCGTTGATTTCGAAGTTTGCGCGGGAATGCCGCGCGTTCGAAGAGGAGGCTTCGCCTGACCGCGGCGGATGCGTCCGGACGAGGGATAGAGGAAGAAAAAGGAGGACTCCCGTATGGTGTGCAAAAAATTGTTGTTCGAGGCCGTTGAAAGAGAAGACGCCGATGAAGTGCTGAGAATTCTCAAGGAGGCCCTCGAGAACCGCGGGGATATCCTTCCGGCTCTGTCCCTGCTTGAAGAGGCTCTCGGCGTCGCGGCTCAGCGGCAGAATTCCGCTCTCGTCGACGGACACCCTGAATTCGGGTTGGAAGCTGAGATGCCCGACGCGGGGACAGAGACTCGCCTGAACGACCTTCCGTAGTTTGCGTCGAACAGCGGGGGGTGGAATTGGTCGCGCGTCTGCTTGAACTCGGCGCGGGGGCCGACGCGAATTCCCGAGCGGAGGAGTTGTTTCATTTTAAGGCTTGACGCATACCTTCCCTGTCCCGGGACCGAGAACGGGGGGCAACCCCGACGTGCGGACCCGGAAGATTGATGCTCGCCGTTACGGCGCCGACGCGCATATGCCGCCCGCCGTCGGGAGCGGGAGCGATGCCCGTTCTCGCCGACCCGTGGGAAGGGCGTGCCGCATCGCGAGTTCGAATTCCCGTATCGCGGGGCGGTCGCCTGCCTGAAAGGCCTGAACGGCGTTCGCGACAGTCTCCTTTTGAATCGTCGGGGAAACCGAAAAATGAGCACATGTGATGCCTGTCGGGTTCGGGGTTTCTTTTAACTGCGCCGGAGAATCCGGTATAATGAAGGAAATTGGCGCGTGTTCGCCGGATGCCGAACCCGAAGGAAGGGGCACGCTTTGCACGAAAACATCGAAGAGATAACGGTCCTTGTGCAGGGAGTGCAGGCCGGTTTTCATCATATTGCAAGAACGACGTCGATAGATTTCGAGCTGGAGAGGGAAAACGTTTCTCTGCTTCGGAAACCGGAAGCCGCCTGCGCGATGGCGACGATAGGAACGGTTGGAGATATTCGGGGCGGCGTGGCCATATCCTTCGATGCGCCCGGATTTTCGGAGGCGGTGGAGAAGTTCTCGCACGGCATGCTCGTCGGCGCCGGCAACGACGACGCGATGGCCCTGAGCTGCATCGGCGAGATGGCGAACATGGTCAGCGGCCAGCTCGCGACGTTCGCACACGAGAAGGGGTACCGCTTGGACGTGACCCCGCCGAACGTCTTCGCGGGAGAGAGAGTTGTTCAGGTCTATCCGGACAACGTCAAGTGGATATACATCCCGTACAGACTGAAGTCCGGCCACGTGTTCCTGAGTATCCAGATAGACGAGAAATCCGTGAAGTCGGCGGGGGTCCGAGTATAAGTCCATGCTCTACCGCCGAATCGGACGGGATGGGCGACGCGGGACGAGCCGCTGTTGCGCGCCTTCCCGAAAAGCGCCCGGACGAGGCTTGTCGCGGATTCCATTCCATTCGAAGGATTTACAGGCGCCCTTCTCTGAGGGACGGGGGTGCTCTTCAGCAAAGTGCGTCCTTTCTCCCGCGCTCTCGGTTCCTTCGTTCTCCCACCCCCCGGAAGGAGGAAATCCCGCCTTCGACGCCCGAAGTCGTTCCAATCCTCCCGCCGTTCCTTCGGAGGCTCCGCTACGGCGTGCCGCGAACCCGCATCGCTCGGACGGAAAAACGCTCTTCTCGTGGTTCTCCGTCTCCTCCTCGGGCGGCGGCGCTTCGTCCGCAGACCGGCATTCCCGGAGTCCGTGCGGACGCTCGGAACGGAAGCGGAGCGCCCGCTCATGCCCGCGCGACGAACTCCTCCCGCGTACGCGTGAGAGCTGTTTTTTCGCAGCCGGGAACGCTCATTCCCAGAAGCCGTCTCAGCTTGCTCCCGTATTTCCGATTCGCCGCCTCCTGCGCGTTGCTCGGCCATGCGGCGCCCGTCGCCGCGTCGTGCTCTTCGTTCGCGACCGGAAGAAGAACCGCGCTCCGGGAAGAGAGAGGATTTGCTGCACGCGCGGCCTGCTCCTCTCCGTTGTCGGACGGCCGGTGCGACGGGAGATTCCCCGCGGGAAGAGAACCCTCCCGCTTTCCGCCCGCTTCGGTTTCGAAGGAGGAGGAGAGCAAGGGCAAGTCGTCCGGTCGCAAAGAGGACGAGGGCGCGTCCTCTCGGCCGGCTCCGTAGACGCCCCGAACGGCAACGGCCGCACGCTGCTCTTCGAGCCCGGCTTCGCGAGCGTTCGAGGGAGCGCTCGGTCGATTGTCCGGAGCGTAAAGGCTCGCTTCGTTTAAGGTGTTGACACCGTTTACCGCGTTCATATGCGTTTACAGTGTTTACGTGTATTTTCCTTCTCGCGGAAGGTGTTTGAGAACCTTCCGCGGAGCGGAAGCGGCGTCGGTCCGTTTTTCTCCGCTCGGGGGGGGGGATGCGTCGCCCGAAAGAGAGAAACAGGGAGGGTGCAAATGCGCAAGTTCGATATCCCCTCTCCTCGCGGGAAGGGTTCTTCATGCTTGTTTTTGAAGGGATTGCACGTCTCCATGTCTCTGCGCCGCGACGCTTTTTTTACGGAGGGAGAGTCGAGCGAAGACGGAGAGGCCGAGAAAGGGGAGCGGAGAGAGCGGGAGCGGAGGATTTCGCTTCATGCTCGGGGAGGCGATGCCGTTCACGTTCTCTTTTCGCGGTGCATTAAAAAATACCGAGGCGGTCTGGAAAACTTTGGAACCCCCGATAGAAAACGTTATTCCAATGCGCAAATATATTCGAGCCGAATCTGCATTCGCAGAGGGCGATTCGAGTTCAATCAGAGATTCCCCTTACTTTTGCGCAACACGGAGACGGGCGTCGAAACGGAGAGAGAGCCGGACGCCCGTGCTGAAGCAACACGGTTCGCACGGTCCGTACACGAAGAAAAAACGGGTGTAAAACCGCTGTTCAACAGTGTTGCACGGATAACACAGGTAAAAATATATACAATAGAAAATCTCTCTCAAAACGCCCCGTTTTGTGGATTTTACGCAAAAACGCCCCTTTGGAGCCCTCCTGCGGGGGGTATTCTTCCTGAACCCGTGTTTCCGTGTTAGATTGACAAATAGAGAAATCCATCGGGAAATATAAGGATAGGACCGGGAATGTCAGAAACGGGGAAAACGACGGTTCCGTACATCTCTCCTTATACATTTTCTTTTCGGGCGACGGTTTCCCCCCGCCCCGCGCGGTGGCGGGAAAGAATCGCCGCCGAGATGGTCTTTTCCGTTTCGGCTTTTATCCGTCTTCGCATCCGGCGCCGAATTGCGCTCGTTCGTCGGAACGCGACGGGAAAGCGCTTCGGCCATCTCCATTATCCGCTTTCTGAGCGTCTCGTCCGGGTGTTCCCCCTCCATGGAGCGAAGAAGCCGCCCGGGGAGGCCGTCGTCGAACTCGTCGAGTATCTCCGTCGCCCTGAGACAGTCGGGAAGGCGGCCGAAGCGGATGAGGCTGTAGAGCAACTTTTCGCCGTCCGCGTTCTCGAACTCATCCTCGAGCGCGATATCCTCCAGGACGGAGTCCGGAAGACGCCCACTCCTCGCGAGCTCGTGCGCAACCTCGTTTCGGTCGAGATGGAGGACGTCCCGCGTGTGGAACTCCTCGTCGAGACGGCCGTTCCGCGCGAGGACGAGCGCGAGGCTTCCGCAGGGGGTCTTCGTCCGGAGCATCCGGATGAGTTCCTCCGGGGAAATTCCGGCGAGGACCTCTTCGTCTACCGTGCCGTCCCCGGCTACAAGGTTCTTGATGTCGAAACCGTCGTTCATCCCGGCAACCTCTTTTCGGTCGATATTTTTATCCTGGTCAATAATACCCGTGCCGACGCTTCGAAGCCGGCGGACGCCTCCATGGGGAAGGCGCTCAAGCGTCCGGCCGCCTTGCGTTTTGATATGCCGTCGGCAGAAAAAGTCCGGAGAAGTGATGCGATGTCGGTCAAGTGCGGTTGCTGCAAATTCGAATCAGCCTTGTCCATCGTCTCCGGGGCCCCCCTCGTTGCTTTGGCGGCCTCGGGAGGGGAAGAAGGAAGCGGAGGTCTTTTACCGACGGGGACTCCTCGGGACAAATTCATCGAACGCGATACGGCGGTCGAGATAATCTCGAAGGGGGCAAGAAGAAGTCTTTATATTCAGATGCCTTCAGGGGGTTGTTTAGCACCGTTCTTCTTTTGTACCGTTGATTTCGAAGCATGCGCGGGAATGCGGCGCGTTCTGAGAGATTCCTTCCCGGACCGAACCGGACGGGAGGAAAGCGACGAAAAGGAGGAACATCGCACGATGAGCATGGAATTTTTTATGGACGCCGTGAAAAGAAGAGACGTGGGCGAGGCGCTGAGATTCGCCGAAAAAAGGTTCGGGCTCCCCCTGCCCGGCATGGAGCTTCCGTCCACTCCGGCTCTGCGGGAGGCGGTACTCGCCGCCCATCGCAAGAGTCAAGAGGCCTTCGAGTCAATGTTTCCGGAATTGAAGAAACCCGAGGAACCCGAAGCGACGGAAGAGAGCCGTCTGAACGACCTTCTGCAGGCCGCCGCGAACGCAGGGAGTTCGGAATTCGTCGCGGGTCTTCTCGAACTCGGCGCGGACCCGAACTCGTTCCACGTTTCGGGATGGAATCCGCTTACGCTGGCGGTTTCGAAAAATCACAAGGAAGTCGCGCGAATCCTGCTCGATGCGGGGGCGGACCCGAATTCCTACGCGGAGGAAGTCCGATTGTACCGGACCGACGCGGACTTTCCCGGTCCGGAGACCGCCTTTACCGTAGCGGTCGGAAACAAACTCTACAAAACAGCGAAGCTTCTTTTGGAAAAAGGCGCGGACGCCGGGGCGCCCGGCGCCGGAGGCGCGACTTCTCTGATGCGCGCGGCGACGGACGGGGCCGAAGACATGGTCGAACTCCTCGTCGAGCACGGAGCGGACATCGACGCTGTCGACGAGAGAGGCCGGACCGCTCTGATGCATGCGGTCGAATACGGACAAGAAGAAACATGCAAGTGTCTTCTGAAACGCGGAGCGAATCCGAACGTGCAGGGGCGTGGAGGTTCCACGGCATTGGCGCTCGCCATCGAGGGACCATCGAGCGCCATAGTCGAAATGCTGCTCGAGCACGGAGCCGATACGGAGTTGAAGGGACACGACGGTTGGACGGCGCTTGCAATGGCCTCGGACTGTTGGGAAACCGAAAAGCTGCGCATGCTTCTTCTCGCGGGCGCCTCGAGCGAGCCGTTTCCGGAGGACGCGTCGCGCGAGGCGCTGGACGAGGTTGCGAGGGAGCTGGCGTACGAAGTGGTACAGTTTTTCGCCGCGACGTTCCCCGAGCGGGATTATGATAATGAAGCGGAGTTCGAAGCGACGTACGGCCGGTTCGTCGACGCACGACCGGAGTTGTCGGAATTGAGGAGCCGGGCTGGGGAGGCGGGCCTGAAAGAGCCGGAAGCCGACCTCGCCCCGATGTTCTAGGCGTTCCTCCGAGAGCGGAAAGGACGTGGGAGGCGCTTTCCAAGGAGTTTCCCCCGGCTTCCCGCGTCGAGGGAAATAATCGAACTGGAGCGATATGGTGTGCCCAATCTTTCTTTCTGCGGGGGTACTCTCTTCTCAAACCCCCGAAAGCCATCGTCTCCGGTACGCCGAAAAACTTCAGATTGCTCTTGCACGCCGGGAGCGCATTGACGCGAATCCTCTGCTTCCCCGACTCCGAATTTCGGACAAGACAAACGAACGGTTTCTCTCCGAGGATTCCATCTCCGAACATTAAGGAAGCTCTGAAAAAAAGGGGAGCCTCTTCATGGAGGTCTATTGCATCAATTGCCTGTGAGGCCAGCTCGGTTTTATTCAGAGGTTCCTTAAATTAAAAAAGAGGAATTCGTTCAAGGGAAGTAACGGATGGTCGTTCGAGTTCGGCGGAACGATGACCGCTCTCGTCCAAATTTGCGCTGAACCTGTCCTGAAGCCCGGAGAAAAACATTGACCCGAGGCAGTCATGGATAAAAGCAGCCCGGGGCGGCTCATCCCCAGCGTCGACCTCGGAACCCCTCCGCGGAAGCGCTTTGGTACAATCGACGCGCCAGAACTTCAACACCGCGGCGAACTGGGCTTTGTCTTTCTCACCCGGCTTCTCCGTTTCCGCGCAGTTGTCGAGGAGAGCCTCGAGAACTGCAGCGTACCTTTGTTAATTGGTAGAAGAGCATTAAAACAAGCTGTGTCTTTGATTCGAACTCCTTCGCGTGCCTCCCGGCTCGGTGCTGGACCCACAAAATTGTCAACGTACGCCGAGATGAGGATTCTCGAAAGAATTTGACTGAGCAGGCTCATAAACGCTATCATTTGGCTTGCCTCTCTTGGCGATTTTAAGGATTATTTGTGCTGGCAGACCAATGAAACCTCAAATCAGGCGCTCTCAATTTCAGAAATACATCTTTTGTCAAGGGTGGGGGATTGCTATGACAGAAAAAGCCATCAGAAACAAACTGAAGGAGTTAATCAAGCCGCATCTTCAAGAATTGTACTTCCCGGACGGCATATATGGCGGCACTGTTTATTCTTTAGATGAAGAAGGATTTCTCGGACCCCACCATATCCCCGACTATGTCGTCCCTGTTTGCTTTAGCTCAGAGGCTTTGTCTAAATTCCATCAAAAACTTGCCGCATATAAAAAGGATATAAAGTCTATCGACGACAGCGAAATAGAGTCAATTTTAGAAGGTATCGATTTAAAATATGGCGACCGCTGGGATTTAGAGCCAGAGAAATTCCTTGAGATGGTAGAAGCGGGATGTGAGGCAGACAGGTATTACTTGTTGGACAGCTCTATTGGCTTTGATGAGCCCGAAGATTTTTTTTATTTCTTGGAAGAAGGAATTTATGCAACATACTCCTTGGAGAAGTGGAGCGACCTTGAATTGGAGGATGTTGAAAATTGGTGCGAGATGCTTATCGAATCGAATAAAACTGAAGATTGACCAACAAGGGCATGGAAAATGAGTGGTACACTGCGGGAGAGTAGCTTCTTTCCACAAGAGAGCTTGGTATGTCCTGTAAAAGAGCCAGCGATTCTCCTCTGAGAAAACGGGCATTCTCTTCCGGGAGAGCCATTTTTCCTACAATTCGAAAATACGCGTATGCGTGCGAATTCGAATCAGAGAGGATTTTTGTCAAAAGACGCAGTACAGGCTTCCCGAAGTTGGAGACGGTTGAACACTAAAATGTCCGCGGCGACGTGGAATCCTAAGGAAGCCCGGAGCAAACTTCCGGCCGGAAGAAAATGAACCTCATATAAGGCTCAAGACAGTTGAACGAGTCTGCAAAGCAAGACAATATTCATGCTGCCTAAGGCTGTAGGGAGTAAATCAGGCGGGTTGTCGGAAGGAAAGAGAACGTATTTTGCTGCCAGTTGTCTACGGCATATATCGCTCCGCTGCGCTTCGGGTACGCGAGTGACCGACAAGGCTCGCTTCGCTGCGCCTATCGTTTACAAAACCCCGGGAGGCAGATTCGGAGACGCCGACTGAGTTGGCAACTGATGAAGAAAGTAAGCGAACGACATGATACACAATAACGGTGTGTCGTGTCGTTCGCTTAATCTGCATCTATGCTCGTCTGGACCGGCAGGAGTCAGCGGAGGCCATAGTACCCGAAGACGGAAACCTGAAGGGAAGGGCCGAACTCGAAGAAGGAGCGAAACCGGTGAACTCTCAGGACGAGCTAAGACAGCGGAAAAACCCTATCGGGAGGTATCGGCGGGAGGAGTGGTGAATCCACGGGGGACCGCAGAAGTGCCGGGTTCGCCAGGTGCGCGAACCGAAGAGCAATCCTGTGGACATCAGGAAATACTTCTTGAACCGCCGTATAACGAACGGTACGTACATTGGTGTGAGAGGGCGGGGGCTAGCCGCCCCTCCTACTCGATTTCCGAGTCGAACGTCCTTCGCAGCCAGTTGAGAGCAGCGCCGTACACCGACCCCGACGGCCGGAACAGGCCGTCGGGCCCGAGGTAGAGCGCGAGAATTTTCGCCGTGTCCTCGAACGATTCCTCGACGAAGTCGCGGCGGAGAGTGTTTCAGAAGTAATCCCTTCGGTAGAAGAGCGTCCTTGCCATGTCGCGGCGAAGCCGCGTCCTCTACGCCGAGCGTCTCCCCTCCTCGACGGCGCGCCCGACCGTCGGAAGGCTTTCGGCGGCGGCGGAGGCATTGATTTTGACGTGCGTCGGCGGAATCCACACGAGTCCGAAGACCCTGTCCCCTTCGCGGGGGCCGTGCCAGTACCCGTGCCAGTGCGCCCTGCGCACGTGCGGACGCTTTGAAGAACCCTCTCTTTCGGACGTTCCTCCTACGGAGCGGCGATACGCCGCTTCCCTGCCGCGTCGTATCGCCGCTCCGACGCGCTCGCCGACGTCCCATATCCTGGTGTTCCCGGCGGCAAGGATTTTTTTCTTTCCGTTGCTTGCCCTGACCGGCTTCGGGGTGCGCGGTTTTCTTGAGCCGCTCCCGATTTCCGCGTTGGCCGAGCAGAGGTAGAGGAGGAGGGAGAGGAGCGGCTCCACGAGACGGCGGGACTTGTTCATCATCCGCGTCCGTTCCTCCGGCGGATACGCTTCGCCGAGGTTGCGCTCGCACGTCTCCACGGTGAGTCTAAGACCGTCGTCAAGGGACCATTTTCCGAGGTGGACGACTTGAGGAAAGTGGTCGTCTTCGGTGACTATAAGCAGCCTTAGTTCCTCGTCGCCGTTGAGTTCGTCCTCCTCCACGTGCGCGAAGAATCCGAGAATCTTAACACCGTCGCACTCGTAGCCGGGCGTCTCGACGTAGACGCACCACTCGGGGAGACGCTTTAGTACCTCGCACGGGATGTCCCCCTCGACGGGCGTGTCGATTATCTCGGACAGGAGGTCGGGGTCGAATCGATAGATTCCCTTCGTCGTCCTCCAGGTTCCGACCGCCGAGAACGCCCCTGCGAGTTCAGGGATAATCCGCGGGAACACCTCGCCCGCACCTTTCGTCTCAAGCGCGGCGGTCATCCAGGCACCGACGGGCAGATAGCACCATAAGGGCAGTTTCTTCGCCCGCTTTTCCCTCGTTCTTTCGGCCCGCTTCCACAGGCCCGGAAAAAGTTCCTCCAACTGCCGCTCGATTTTTCTCAGCCTGACGGTCGTGTTCTCCACGTCGCTCACCCTTCCATTCGAGATTCGGGGGGCGGAAAGAAGGGCACGAGATGCCGCTTCTAGTCCGTTTTTCCCCGCTGCCTCACGATACAGAAAACCTCGAGGGTTAAACAACCCCACTCGGAAAGAAAAACAGGAAATTTTTTTGAAAGAGGAAATCGGGGTTGTTCGCAAGATGAAGAGGGAGTAGGGAAGAAATCTCCGGAGCGCGGGGGCGACCGGAAGAGGTGATGCCGTGTGAGAAGGAAGCGGGAGGGACGCGATGTTCGAATCGGGGGAACAGGGGACGCAAGGCTCGAAAGGAGAATGCAAGGCTCGAACGAAAAAAAGCAAGGCTCGTTAATCAGTTTTCAAGGCTCGATTGAAGGAAATCAAGGCTCGAATGCGGTCATTCAAGGCTCGTTCAAAGCGCGCGGCCCGCTCCCCGTCGGGAACGGGCCGCATAAGTGTCTCAGGGAGCTTCGGTTCCGTCGGATACCGGGTCGGACAGGATGCCCTGCCCGAGGTATTCCGGCTCCTCGGAAAGCCATCGCGCGAGTATGTCCATCTCGCCCGCACCCTGGTAGTAGAGCGCGCACGTGTGTCCGGTATGCGTGTTCACGTCCTGTATCTTCTTCGGCAGGACGCCGACGAACTCGCCGAGAAGCCGGTTCAACCCCTCCATAATGGAGCGGCTTCCGTAGACGCGGACTCGCCTGCTTTCAGGGTGCGCCATGACGGAGCAGTATCCTCTCGTCCACGCCTCGAGGTCCACTTCGCCGTCCGGCATATCGCGGCCCTTGCTCTTGCGCCCCTCCCATCCGAGGGAGAAGAGAACGGCGACGAATGGGTGGGAGGGCGGCAGTTTGACAACCCAAGTTCCCCGCCCGTGAAGGAGGAACGGTTGTTTTCCCGTGACGAGCGAGATGGAGAGAAGCCTTTGTCTTTGCTTGTTTCTGACGAGGACGTTCTCCTTATTGAACGTCGCGGTGGTCCAACAGACTCCCGCAGCGTGGGAGACTATCGGAGACGTCTCCGTCAAACCTTCTTTAAGTAGAATCGCAGTGGCGCCTCCTTTCCGAAATGACCCTTCGATGTTGTGAACTGCTCCGCTGAACATTCATTTTACCGCGAGTTCGCGCGAATTACGTCGTCGTGGAGGACGGAGGTTTGCGAAAAAAGGAACGGAGAGTCGGATTTTCCGCGGAGGGGGTTGTTTACGGGAATCACTTCCTGCTAGATTGGGAACGGAACACGGAAGACAGTCGGACGTTCGCCCGGAGAGCGCCGGAACGGTGTTTAGAGGTGAGGCTCCCCGGAAAGGCGAGGAAAACGCGGAATGCGGGAAAGGCGGAGAAAGGGCATGGGAAATAGCGTGGAAGACGGCGGCATGTTCGATGGTTTTACGGGGCGCGATGAATCCGTTTCCTGCGGGTGCAGCGTGCGGTTGTTATTCGAGAGGGCGGGAATGAAAATGCCTCCGATGATACGCGAGCTGGTGGAAAACAAGGAGGGGAAGGACGCTGAGGTGCTGCGGAGAGGTCGCTTCCTTCTGGAGGAACATGACCGCGACGACAGAGTCAAGGTCGAAAGATGAGCGTATACGGTCGGCGATAATACGGTCGATATCGACGGAAGGCGCAGGACGATACGCGGCTTCGGGAAGTCGTGGAGGGAGAGAACGGACGCCGGGAAGGAGCACTTCAGGGGGCAGATATGGGAAGGGTGCAGCTGCGGGCAGGAGCCCGTCTAAATAAAGATGATAGTCCCCCGCCTCTGGCGGGGGACTCCCGGAGTTTGACAGTTCCGGGAATACACCTCTTTCTCTTAGAACAGCTCGAAGTCCTTTGAAGAGGCGTTTAGGAAAAGTATCGGTTTCCGCGCGTAATGTTGTAGTTCGTGTGGCTGGTGTGGACGACGGAAAAACTGTGCATGATAGGACGCATGGAGAGCAAAGATGCGCTCGAAATTTGTAATGTGATGGAACTTTCTGGTCTGCTCTCCAACCGGCCACCTTGGGTGGCTCAAGGGTTTCAGCAACGCTTTGAGCGGTTAAAAGACCGGCCCCCACCTTTGGTGGGGGCCGGTGACTCGACTTCTCTCCGTCGGCGTTTGCGTACTCCTCCTCGAGCGCGATTTCTTCGAGGACCGGGTCCGGAAGGCGCCCCCTCCTCGCGAGTTCGTGCGCGACCTCGTTTTGGTCGAGATGGAAAACGCTCTCGACCTGGTGCTCCTCCTCGAGCAGGTCGTTGCGCGCGAGCACGAGCGCGAGGCTCCCGAAGGGAGTAACGGTCCCGAGCATTCCGGAGAGCTCCTCCGGGGGGATTCGGGCGAGGACGTCCCCGTCGACCGAGCCGTCCTTCGAGATGGGTTTCCCGATGTAGTATCCGTCGCTCATGGCGGCAATTCCTTTTCGGATGCTTTTCCTTACGAATCAATCGTATCGGCGAGGAGGACTGCGGACAAGAGACGGACGGGACGGCCCGACCCCGGCGTTGTGATATGCTATGGAACATGAAAGAACGATGGGAGGAGGACGCGATGTCGGATTGGAAAAGCGCCTCCTCGCCCCCCGCCGCCAGGGGCGGCCGGGGGCGGATTTACCTCGAAGGAGGGGGTGCGCTGTGGACGAGAAGGAGCAGGTAATCGGCGTCCTGAGGAGTTTCGCGCGGGAACTGCGTTCCGTGTTCGGCGACGACCTTCTTAAAGTTCTTCTTTTCGGCTCTTTCGCGACGGATACGCATCACGCGGAGTCGGACGTGGACGTCATGGTCGTGCTGACCGACGAGGGGAAGCGGAGATACGAGAAGAAAACGGACGACGCCCGTTCGGGATTCGTCGCCGCCGAAATTTCCGCCGTGGAAGGAACGCGTTGTCCGCTCTCGGTGCTGATTTGGAGCGAATCGAGATATCGCGAGGAATTGGACTCGGGCTCGGCTTTCGGGAGCAACTTGAAGTCCAAGAGCCTGGAAATAGAGTAAGAAGGAGGTTGGCGCGATGATGGCGAAATCCTTGTCCGGAGCGAACGATAACGAGGAAACCAGGCGCGGGCTGGCGGGGAAGTCGATGGAGAAATCGGCGAAATTCATGTATTCGGCAAGGCTGCTTTTGAACGGAGGTCTACCCGACCAGGCGGTCGACAGATTGTACTACTCGCTGTTCTTCGTCGCCAAAGCGGCGCTCTTCCTGCGGGGGAAGGACCCGGTCACGCACAACGGAGTCAAGGCCGAACTGATAAAGCTGCTGAAGTCGGAGCTGTCCGGAATCATGTCCGAGCACGAAATTAACTCGCTCGTCGGATTCTACGGAGACAGGGAGCGTTTGCGCAACGAGATGACCTATTCTCTGACCGGAGAATCCGAATGTCTGAACGCGGCCGACGTGGAGGAGACGATGGCGGAGGCGATGCTTTGGATTGAAAGCGTCGCCGGGACTCTGTGCGGACTTGTGAACGGCGAGTACGCCGAAATGGTCGGCTCCGCCGCCGGGGAGGGGTCCTCGTAGTTCTCCTGATGTGCGAAGCTCGCGCGTCCGGAGCCGGCCACGGCCACTTCGAGCAGCGCGGCCGGAACGTTTTTCGCCGCTTCGGGACAGTTTTGAACGAAACGGAAGGAGGACGCGATGTCTTTCAAGGCCGTTTTCGAGCGCTGCGGAACGGGATTCACGGTGTTTTCCGGCGGCCGAGCGCGGCGGAGGCAAGGGAGCATTTCGGGGAGCGCCCCGGGAAAACGCCTTAACCTCTCTTGAACGGCGCTTCCTCCGGCGGAACGTCGACTCTCTTCCAGTCACGCCGCTCCTTGAGTCCGTTTCGCAGGTTCTTCAGCGGAGTCGAAGGGTCGCGCAGCTCCGCGTCTCCCACCCTCAGAATGCGCTCGTACACGAACGAAAAACCGTTGGAGTAGTCGACGTCCCTGTGGGAATGCCCCGCGAACCATCGGGAGAAGCGAACCTTCCCGTAGAGCTCGTCGAGGAACTCCGCCGTCGGGCATCGGGGCGTGCCCGGGTGAATCGCCTTCAGACAGACGGCGGGAGCGGTATGGGTCGCGACGACGTCGACACGCCATCCGACCGCGTCGAGCGACTTGCGGGCTCGTTCCGCCTCGGATTCGCCGTGCGTTTCCCGCTCCGAGCGGAGATATCCGAGCAGCGCCCCGGCGTGGCTGGACGCGCCTCCGAACGCGAAGAGTGCGACTCCGCCGACGTCGTAGACGTATCCGCGCCGCAGATGGAGCACGTTCTCCCGCATCGCGCCCGCAGGAGAGCCCCCGAACTCGACGGTCGGCAGGGAGTCGAGGAGCGCGTGATGCTCGTGATTCCCGTCGACGAAAAGCGTTCTGTGACGCCGTGACGCGAGGTCGTCCAGATGGAGGTCGCAGTCGAGCATGTCGGGTCGCAGGGGCAGGCCGAAGTCACCTGCGATTATCAGGAAATCGTCGGTGCTCAGATTGGACCATGCCCCGAAAAGCCTCGGCTGAAGTCGCTCGAAGTCGTTCTTGCCGTGCAGGTCGCCGGTGAGGTACAGCACGGTTCATTCCTCCTTTCGCGAGCGTTTATGTTCCCGTCTGCGATGTTTTGTTCTACCCGCGCCCTTCGTTCTCCAGCGCGAACGAGAGAATCAGGGACTTCCCTCCCGCCCTTTCCGCCGCCTCAAGCGCGAATCTCCGTCCGTCGCCGTCTTTCCCGAACAGAATTTCCGCCGCCACGACGCATCTGTCGGCGAGCGACCACGCCGAGCAGGGGGCTCGCAGCGCCGAGTCGAGCAGCTCCTCCATGGAGATGTTCCCGGACGCGCGTCCGCGGCGTTCGCGTTCGAGACGGATGTTCGCCGCGTCCCGGACGAGTTCGAGCCTCCCTCGACCGAGAGCGGCCGCGACGACGCCGTCCAGAAAGTCGACGCCGACGCTTCCCGATTCGGCCGCGTCGAGGATGCTCCGCGCGTCCGGCTCCCCGAGGGCCGCGAAGTATTCCTCGCCGAGCAGTCCGTATCCCGCCGCCGCGTGTTCGAGCCGTTTCCATCGGAACCCCTTCCGGGAAAGAATCTCCTCCGAGAGATGCGCCCGGTTGAACCTCCCCTTCCGCATCATCTCCGCGAGGACGTCGACGTCCTCCTTCTCGGTCGTCCGGAGGTTCATCTTCGCGACGTCCTCCTCCTCGAGGAGACCGAGGCGGGAGAGGAGCGCGGCCGTCGAGAGCGCGTCCTCCGCCGTCGTAGCGGAGAGTCCGCACCGGAAGCGCCTCCCGTTCGGCTTCCGGAGCAGGTTGAGCACATGTTCGCTCCGAAGGGCCCGCAGAAGACCGGGAACGCGTCGAACCAGGCGAAGCGCGGGCGAATCGCCCCCTTCCTCCGTCGAACGGGTGCACGTCAGGAGCAGCAGATGGGCTACGGCCGTCTTCCCCGGGCGCCCGAGCGAGAGAATCTCCTCGGAGGCGAGCGACGGAGGCAGGAAGAGGTTCGACGCGCAGACGTGGGCGACCGTCGTCCCGTCGTCGTCGGCGAGGCGAAGAATCTCTTCGGAGAAGAACTCCTCCGGCGGAGACGGCGATTCGGCCAGCGCGTGCGCCGCGGTCCCACCTCTCTTGTCCCTGAAATGCAGGCACTTTTCGGCCCTTTCCCGCCCGATTCGCGGAAGCAGACCTCCGGACGCGGCGTAGTGCGCGCAGGTCCGCCCCTCGGAGTCGCGGTCTTCGAGACGCCCTTCGAGCAGTTCGACGGGAAGGGTTCCGGAGCCCGCCGCGAGCATCCGCATCGTCGACCCCTTCGCGGCGACGCGCACCCTCCCGGTGACCTCGCTCGCGATTTCCGTCCTCTCCTCGACGCGCGAGTCCAGAAATTCATCGTCGGAAAAGGCGCTCGACGGCAGGCAGCCGAAGAGCGCCATCCGAAGCATCTGCTCCGGATGGCGCATCAGGTGGTTCCGGTGCTCTTCGGAGAGAGTCCGCCGTTCTATAAGCGCGTTCGCGACGTATCGTCCGCCGTCGAGCGTCCGGTCGAGGAGCTTTTTGTCGACGAACCGCGGCGGCAGACAGCCTCCCTTCGCGGCGTGCCACGCGAGAAGCCTCCTGCCGTTCCGCCGGGCGAACAGCTCCGCGTCGACGGTTTCGGGGAGCTCCCCCATTTCCATGCGGCGGGCCAGCTCGGCCGTCTCCTCCTTCGGGGTGCGGGGGAGATTGGAGAAATCGAACGGGGTCGTCATCGGGCATCGGTCCTTTCGGAGGTTCTGTGCCCCGTCATGATAGTGGTTTTACGTACAGGGAGCAAGACGGGGGAGAAGACGTTCTTCTCATTCCGGGGTATTCTCCTCGATATCTCGTACGAGGGTGCCTTGAGTCCCGGCGGCTATGCGGGGGAACTACCGGAAGTCGGGGGGGAGACATGCGGTGTCGACCAGTTCTCAAGGCGTCCGGGCGCAGCTTTAAAGAAGCGGAAGAGGGGCCTTTTAGCTGTCCGCGTCGCCCCCCCTTCAAAAAGGATGCGTCGGTATTGTTGCCGTGCTCCTCTTTGAAGAGCCTGCTCCCGTCGGAACGTCCGCCGGAGCAAACATTTGTATACATTTATCCATCAGTCGTTTCACAGTCGATTGCAACCTCCTCGAAACCATCATGCTCGAGTGTCGTCCGCCGCATCTGTATCATCACCCTTTCCAAGAGAATAAAAGGCAAGCATTCATGAGCGGTGAGGATTTCGCCGAGCGCGCAGCACCAAGCGATGATGTTTCATGATGGTGAAAACGGCGATTTGAAAGATGCGTCGGCGTTGTGATAATATCGTCTTGCCCATCCCGTACTATATAAGCAAAATACAGGGTACGAAAAATACATTAAAGAACGGAGCTGCGACCTTTCTTGTAAATTCCTGAACGGCGTTTCTCGTGGAACAATACCAAGGCTTTGGTCGCAAGCCGAGATACGCGCCTTTTTCTGACTTGCGCTGAGAATCGAGCTAAGGAGCGTGCCGACATGTGGAATTCCAGTATAAACGGGGATATGAAATGGCTGCTGAACGATTTTAAAGAAAAAGATATGTGTCGTGATGATTTAAAAGACAAGACTGGAATGTTGCCCGTCGAGTCGGTGAAAGGCAGCAGTTGTTTTCCAAGACCTCTTGAGATAGAAATCGACCCGTTTAGCAGAAAGGCCAATCTCGGTATGTGGGACAGTTTTTTTAAAGACGACGTGAGGTTGGTTCCCGGGGCGATTGTCGCCGTTTCTCTTGCGTTTGTTTTGGAGCATACCGGAATATACATCGGCGAGGGAGAGTTCATAGAGTTGTACGGGGACGGTTCAATCAACAAAGTGAATAAAAAAGAATTTATTGAAGGCGCTTACAGGAACAACGATTTTCCATTGAGGACGGGGATGAACGTTTATGTCGCTACGCTTTCCGGCGAACCTATTGTTGTAAGACAGGCCAAAGAAAGGGCAATGAAACTGTACGATGAAGTAAAACAAATACCTTATAGCGTTTTAGCGAACAACTGTCATATGTTTACCGGATTCTGCGTCTTCGGCAAAGATTTTCAACAAAACTACGGATGCAGGTTTTTCACGAACTTGACGACGAATCTTATTCTTGAGTTCGGTTCGGTTGGAACCCCCGAATATGAGGAGTGGAAAAGAAGGCGCTCGGTTTTTGGGAACTTTTTCCAAAAGGACGATTCCGATTTCCTTTCGTCGGTTGAAAAGTTTTGTTGGCGCATTTCGGACAGGCATTATATCTAATCAGGAAACGAGAAACGAGGTGTTCTCCTGTTCGGAGGCGGCAAACCGTGTCTGCAGTCTCTTGATTCGGGGTCCGAGGAGGATTCTCGAAATCGAACGGAATCATCAGGGGCATTGCTCCTTTCGTTTTTCCCGCGCGGCTCCACCGACAAGGATTCGTGTGTTCGAATTCCGCACGTCGGACCCGGCTCCGACGCTCGCAACAAACGGAATCGTGTCTCTCCTCTCCTTGACTGTTCCGGTATCCAGGGCACGAAGCAAATCTGGCGGGTTTACCGCCGAACTCCAATTTCATAAACTTCAAAGAGCACATCATCTTCTACGTCCATAGACCTCCTTTCTCAAACTTTTTTGCGCGTTCTACCGATGGATTGAGCCCTTAGGAATTCGGTTTTTTCCGTTCCGGTCAAGATTGGAGGAGATTCCTCGAATCGGCTGTGATTCTTTGCTTCGGAGCTTAGGCTCCGAAGCTCTTCCTGCTCATATTATTTCCCGTGCGAATACAACCTGCTTCGACTCGAGAGCAAGAATTTCGTTTTTCCTCTCTTTCCCGACCGGAACGTCCTTCGAAAGCGGTTCCTGCGTTATGCGGAACGCCGCCCCTCCTCGACCGGGCGGTTGACGACGGGAAGATTTTCGACGTTGTCAACTTTAATCGGCGTCGGAGGAAGCCACTTGACTTCGTATTTCTGGTTCCCCGTGCGCGGCCCGGTCCAGTATCCGTGCCAGTGCGCCCTCCGGATGTGGGGGCGTTTCGGGGAACCCTCTCCGGAAGAATAATGTCTCCCTGAGAAGGTGGATTGCTGTCTACCCCTCCGTATCGCATTTCCTGTCCGTTCTCCGACGTTCCATATCCGGGGAGTTTCAGCCGGGAGAATCTTCTCTCTTCCTCCGCTGATTTTGACGGGCGAGGGATTACGGGGCCTCGTCGCACCGTTCCCGATTTCGGCGTTGGTCGAGCAGATATAGAGAAGGAGCGAGAGAAGCGGCGCTACGAGAAGCGATGACGCATTCGTCCGTCGCAGTTTTTCCTCTTCCGGCATCAATCCGAAGATGTAGTGCGGGTCTTTGAGAAAACTTCTTTCGATGCCCTCGAGCAGCGTCCATCCGCCTAGAGAGACGCTCTGGGAAACGAGAGTGTCTCCTGCAACAATCAGAAGCTGAAGAGCCTCCTCGCCGCAACACCTGCATTTATGCAGATGGGCGAAGAAACCGTCGATGCTCGCTCCTCCCCATTCGAATCCGGGGGTCTCGATAAATAAGCACCACTCGGGGAGACGTCGGACAATCTCGCAAGGCAGGTTTCCATCCACGGGAGTATCGACGATTTCCCGAAAGATGTCGGGGTCGAAGCGATAGACGCTCTTGGTGATTCTCCATGCGCCGACGGCCGCGAGCGATTCTATCAGGCTCGACGGGTGAAGTTCCTGCACGACGTTCGCCGCGTGGGTATCCCTCGCGACGTTCACCCAGACATCCATTGGGAGATAGCACCAGTTCGGCCAGCCGAGCAGACTCTTGCCGCGTTCGTTTCTCGCCTGAGCGGCTTTCTTCCACGCCCCGGGGAACTGTTTTTCCACCTTCTGCACAATCTCTTTCAGCTTCGTCGTCATTGTCGTCAAATTTCTCAACCGTCCTTTCCGTATTTGGAGAGAGATGTCTCGTGAAAAACGCGGACCCGCTTCTCATCCTGTTTCTCTCCTGCTTTCACCTATCTGTCGACGAGCATACAAAGTTTCAAGAGGGCTAAACAAGCCCCCTTTGAAAAGAAAACGAAAAAAACTTTTTTTGAAAGAGGAGAATCGGATTTTTCGGAGAATCGGCGAGCGGAAGACGGGGCGAAATTTTTCGGCCGAACGGTCGTCGTTCCCGATGACGTTCCCCGGCGGGGCAATCCGGAATGCGGCGAAGAAGCGCCGCTCATCCGGCCCGTTTTCGAGGGGGGCTTGTTTAGCAAATACGGTCTTTGGTACCTTGGAAGCGGAGCTGAAATTTCCGGCGCCCGAAGGCCCGGAGGGAAAAAATCGGAAAGGCGGAGATGCGGATATGGGAAAGAACACCGTGGATGAAAGACTGGTCGAGGGAGCCGAGGAATCGGGGAATCCGAAAAGCTGCGTGCGGATTTTTTTCGCGAGTGCCGGGATTGAGATGACTCCGAAAATACTCGAGCCGGTGGAGAACAAGGAGGCGAAGCACGCCGAAGCGATGCGGCGGAATCGTTTCCGCAAGGCGGAATAAGAGCGCGACGACAGGGTCAAGGTGGAGGTCGGCGACACGGTCGAGATTCGCGGACGGCGCGGGAAAATAAAAGGTTTCGGGAAGTCCTGGGTGGAGAGGACGGATGCCGGGAAGAAGCATTTCGAGGGGCAGATATGGGAGGAGTGCAGCTGCGGAGAAGAACCGGTCTACATGCCGAGCTTTCTCTGCGAGCGGTTCATCCGCAAGCAGTTCGGCAGCCGCGAGGCGAACTTCTGCTACGCGTATCTGGAGTGAGCGTCCCGTTCGATTTTCGCGGGAGAAGGGAAGACAATCGAGGCTCCTTTCGGAGAAAAGCGTCTCTCCAGCGATGCGGCATTCGGAAACGCGTCGTTTCGAGGGAGGGACACGGAACCGCTTCCGTACGGCCTGGTCGGAGGTTAGAGAAGAGGAGCGCTGCTGCAGAAGTTTTTTTTCCTAGAAGGCTCCGCTACTCTCGCATCAAGGCTCGAAAAGGTTGTATCAAGACTCAAGAGCATGGTGAAGAGGCTCGAAAGCGCGGTTGCAAGGCTCAAAATTCCTGCTTCAAGGCTCGAATCGCTCCTTTCAGGACTCGAATCGCGTCGACCAAGGCTCGAAAAATTACGCCCGAAGCAATGTTCTCTTGTTAAGGTCCGTATGGAACCGCTACGATGGAATGGGCGAAATGCGATTCTCCCGACGTTCCGGAAAGGGACGAAACACACGATGGAAAGAAGGATGAGACGGCCATGACCACATGCATAGCAATCGCGAATCACAAGGGCGGAGTGGGCAAGACGACGACGGCGGTCATTCTCGCGGAGACGCTCGCCGACAGCGGTAAGAAAGTTCTGGTCCTCGACGTCGACTCCCAGGGAAACGCGTCCGAGGCGCTCGCTGGACGGGACGCGCATCCGACGGAGCTCCCCCAGGCGGAGGTCTGTCTCGCCGACGCGGGCAGGACGCGCGACTGCGTCGTCCAAAGCTGGTATCCCGGAGTCTATCTCATCGCCTCGAGCATCGTGTCGGAGAGACCGGTTCCGAGCTCCCCCTATCTCGACGCCGGGCGTCCGGACGCTCCGTCCTCGTACCGGGTTTCGATTACCTCGATACGGGACGTCGTCCGGGAGGTGCGGGGACTCGTCGACTACGTGGTCGTCGACACCGCGCCGTCGCTCGCCCTCGCCACGCAGGCGGCTCTCCACGCGGCGCACTACGTCGCGATGCCGTGCGCGCCTTCGAAACACGCGGTCTTCGGGCTTCCCGACGTAATTCGGATTAAGAGCGAGCTTTCGGGAGCGCCCCACAAAATCCTCGTCACGATGGCGGACAACCGGGTCAAGGCGGACGTCGAGGGCAGACGCTCGCTCATGACGAGATTCGCATGTCTCGGCGAGATTCCGAAGATTTCCCGAATCGCCGGCAATCTGTACGCCAAGGTCGGGGCGCTCGACCGGCTGCCCCGCGACAAGGCGGACGGCGTCCGAAACATCATGATGTCCTTAACCGCGGAAGCGGATGCGGCGAAGAAGGCGATGGGCGATGCCGAGTAGGGCCGACGCGGAGCGCCGGAGGCGGCTCGGGGAGGAGATGGAGAGGGCGTTCGCCGCGGTCGACGCGGCCGTCGCCGAAACCGCGGCGAGGCCGCGTCCGGTGTTCGATTTGCCGTTCGCGGCGAAGGGCGGTTCGGGAACGGACGGAGAGACGCGGAACTCGAAAACGAGCCTTGGAAAAGAGAAAACGAGGCTAGACGGAGATGAAACGAGCCTTGAGAACAGGCAAACGAGCCTTGAAGGAGATGAAACGAGTCTTGGCAAAGGAGATTCGAGCCTTGCCGGTATCCGGCTCGACGGTCTCTTTCTCGATGCCGTCAGGCTCGGCGTTTCCGCGAAGCGGTGCGGATGGGAATCCCGGCGGAGGAAGAATGTCCGCCGGGTCCTCGCGTACCTCTTCCGCAGGGGCGTGGAGGAGAACACGAGAGCGTTCGAACTCCATTTGAAAAGGAGTCTCGTCGAGGAAACGGGCGTTTCTCCGGCGACGGCGACCCGTCTGATAAGCGAGGTGGGGGCCGCTCGGGACATGTTTTTCGACCAGCTCCGCGCGGTCCCCGGACGCGGCACGACGGTCGTCCTCCGGAGCACCTTCTTCTGCCGCGAGGAGGATGTTCTCAAATCGATGAACCTTCTCGATTCGGCGGACAGGGCTCGCTCGATTGCGGCGATGTCGGGTTGCGACGTGCGGGCGTGCGACGCTGCCGTTGCGGCTGTGGAACGCGCGGTCGCGGGAGGGGCGGATGAAGCGGATGCGCTCGTCGCTCTCGATGCGGCTCTGAGAGGAGTTGCGCCGAAATACGCGACGTCGGTCCTTCGCGGAGGATTGACCGCCTCGACTGGTCGCGGCGAGGCGGAGTCCCTGGAGAAGCTCTTTCAAGGAGATGCGGACTGCGGAACGACGGCGGGAAGGTTCGGAACGACTTCGGCGCTATTGCGCGAGAGGCTTTTCGGGATGTTCTTCGGCGCCTCGACGTAGGGACGTTCCCTCCGGGGTGTTCGGAATCAAGGGTTTCGACGAACTCTCCTCCCCGACCGCATGAAGCACCACCGGCGTCTCGTCCTCGTCGTCCACGTTCACCGGAATAGGCGGTATCCATTTGAGTTCGAAACCGCGGTTTCCTTTTCGCGGCCCCGTCCAATATCCGCGCCGATGCGCTCGCCGACGTTCCAGACGCGGGGCGCTTCGACGGGGAGAAGCTTCTCCTTCCCTCCGCGGAGTTGTATCGGCGTCGGATTCGACGGTCCCGCAGTCCCGTCTCCGATTTCGGCGTTCGCCGAGCAGAGGTATAGCAGCAGGGAAAGCAGAGGAGTGGAGACCCGCACGAATTCGTCCGCAGCCAGCCGCTTCGTCTCCTCGGAAAGGCAGCCGGGGAGATTGCGCTCGGCAATCTCGAGCATCCGCTCGACTCCTTCGCGAATCGTCCATTTGCCCAGATGAACGATTTGGGGAAAGAGCATGCTCTCCTCGACGAGCAAAAGACGAAGCTCCTCGTCGCCGTTGTTCGCGTCCTTTTCCAGGTGGGCGAAGAAGCCGAAGAGCTCCTTGCCGTCGTGCGAAAGACCCGGCGTCTCGACATAGACGCACCACTCCGGAAGCCGCCTGAGTATTTCGCAGGGAATGTCGCCCTCGACGGGCGTTCCGACGAGCTCCTCGTAGAGGTCGGGGTCGAACCGGTAGACGCCCTTGCTCATCCTCCATGTCCCGACGGCGGCGAGACGCGCGGCGAAGACAGGCAGCGCATCCGGAGGCGAGTTCTTGTCGGCCAGGGTCTCGGAAGCGACGGCGAGCCATCCCGCGAAGGGGAGGTAGCACCAGCTCGGCCAGCCGGGAAGCTCCCTGCCTCTCATGCCTCTCAGTCTCGCGGCCGTCTTCCAGGCTCCGGGAAAGTCTTCATCGAGTGAACAAACAATCTCTTTGAGTCGTGTCGTTGTCATTATTTCTCATTCCTCTCCATTCTTCGAAGAAGAGTATACAAAAGACGGGGTGAGGGGACAAGTCTCGTTTCAATGAATTCGATGGATTACGACGCATGTTTATCGCAAAAAAAGAAAGGAGGTGCTTTCGGAGACGTCGGATTCAGCGTTTCGGGGAATATCCGGTGCGAAGGAAGAGCGTCGGAGGCGATTCGCATCCGTTCCGACGGACGATGGTTTCGAACGCTTGCGGAAAGAGCGTTTCGCAACTTGGAAAGCGCCTGTTTGCAGTTCGTCTCCGTAGGACATGCCTCCGACGAAAAGAAAACGACGGGAAGCCTAAAGAAGCGCAGCCATTTTCCGGCGTGAAAGTTCTTGTTCGAATCCAGGCCAAACCCGCTGCGTGCGGGGGAAAGGAGGCAAACCTTGAACAGCGCCCGTCCGCGCGGCGTTGTCTCTGCGCTCCGGTTTACATGGAGGACGCCGCCGTATCGGTCTCCTCGACGGGTTCGAGAGCGGAGAGGAACTCCTTCACCTCGACGAAGCCCGCTCCGGAGAGTATATCCTCCGCTTTCCCGACCATCTCCGAAAGCAGGACCACGCCCCGGACCTTTTCGAGGGTTTCCCGTCTCGCCGCCAGCCCTCCGAGTCCGTCGAGCGGGATGTCGACTTCGAGGTAGCCGGACGCGAGCTCGACGAAACGCCCCTTCGAGAGCTCGAACCGGTCGTCGATTGCGGCCCATCCCGCCGCGTCGGCGAGGTTCCGGAGAAATATCGAGGAGTACGACGAGCCCGTCCTTTTACGTTCCCGCTCTCCGGCGTACAGTACCCCGGTCATGGAAAGCGCGTTGAACGTGCGGGCGACGTCGAACGACCGTTCGTCGTCGCGGATGGCCGGAAAGACGAGTCTGTATTTCCGGATGTTCCGCTCGCCGTAGTTGCGCAGAAAATCCGCAGTCTTCTCCGAACAGGGCGGAATCTCCAGGTCGCAGGACATCTCCCATTCGTCGCGGTCGAAGATGTACAGCAGCAGGTAGTCCAGATTTTCGATGTCCTCCGTTTCGCACATGGAAACGAGCGCCCTGTCGACGAACGCGTCCGGGGAGAGCAGCTTCTTCGCGTCGAGGAGGAGCCTGCCGGGTCCCTCGAAGGAGTCGAGGACGTCTTCCTCGACATAGCGTCCGGCTCCGTCGGCCGGAAGACACGCCCCGTCCTCACGTTCGAGGACGCCCCGGACGAGCGGGAATTCGTCAATCAGCCGCCGCGCGCCGACGGCGCCCGCCGTTTCCAGCGCGGCGGCTCCGGAGAGCGTCCCGAACGGTTCGGAGAGGGAGAGGTAGAGGTAGACCTTCCCCTCCGCGCCTCTTCCGCGCTCTCTTCCCTCCCGCTCGAACACGGCGCCCGGATTGCGCGCGATTTCGAGCAGCCTTCTCCGAACATTCCCGTCCAGTACCGTCCCGGTTGCCGCATGCCGATATCTCGTCATGACGCGCACCTCCGATTTTTCCCGGATTCCTTGCCCTGTTTTCGAAGCTTCACAGCCCATTGGTATTCTCGTTCGCCGACTTCAAGCGACTTTTTCGCCGATTGCACTCCGAATATTATCACAACAGGTAAAGGGGAATTGAAAAAAACTCTCTTATGTTTTTTTTACAAAGAAGTTGTTCGGAGTGGGAAATTTCTTTTTTTCATAGAGTATCCGCAAGGAGAAGGGAATCCCGCGGCATCCTTCGCGGAACCGGTGAGAGGAAGCACGTTCCTCCCCGGAATGCGGAATTGATTCTCCGGAGCCTTTTTCCTCCGCGTTGCTCCCCTTTACAAGCGTCCTGACGATTCGGTCGGTTTCCATGTTTATGCAAATAACTCGTTTGAGAAGGTCGAGTCCTTGTGTTCGCATCGACTGCAAAAGCGTTCCGATGTTCGTCGATTCCGTTTCAGACGAAACCCGCTCCGTTCGGCCCCCTTGTTTCTTCTCTTTCGGTTCAGTGAAAATTCTCCCTGTATCAGCGACACCCCTCCAAAAAATTATGAATATCAATATTTAAGATTGACGCGCAAGAGTCAAGGTCATAAACTATAAAAATGTTAATGCTTCAATCACATCCGTCGAAGGGAGTTCCTTTTCAATGGCCGAAACGCCGCACAACCCCGATTTCTTCTCTCCCTCGGCAGTCACCGCGCGAATCGTAAAGGGCGGTGCGCTCCTTCCCGACATGCGGGCCATGGCAGCGCTCTGGAACGAGGGCATGGAGAAAGGGAACCCGCTCCCGGAGATTGCCCGCGCGCTTCCGAAGGCCACCATGTCGAGAGTGAAGGACACGTATACGCGCGTGTTCCGCCCCAGGTTCCTTCAGGGTTCTCCCCGGAACGCGTGGAGATACGCGCGGGTTCTCGAGGAGAAGGGCGCCGAACTCAATACGATACGCTCCTTCCACTACTGGGTCACGGCACGGACCGAGCCCGCGCTCTACGGATTCGTAACGGAACGTCTCCTTCCGGCGCATCGCGCCGGGGCTTTCGACGTCAGGACCGCCGACGCCGCGGAATGGCTCGAAGACGTCAATCAACGCGCCGGACGGAAATGGACTCCCACGGTCACCCTCAAGACGGCTCGGGGAATTCTGGCCGCGCTGAGAGATTTCGGCGTTCTCGAAGGAGGAAGCCGCAAGAGAATCGCTCCCGTCTCTCTCGGCGGAGAAGCCTTTTCTCTTGTCGCCTTCTGCCTGAACGAACTCGGATATTCCGGGAGAGCGCTGCTTCGCTCTTCCGACTGGAAGATTTTTCTGCTTGGAGAGACGGGGGTGGAGCACATGTGCCTTGAAGCGCACCAGTACGGCCGGATGAATTTCGAATCGGCCGGAGGCATCGTCCGGACGGAGTTTCCGGAGATATCCTTCGGGGAGTACGCCGATGTCGTCCTTGCTTGAAGCCCTCGAAGAACTGAAGGAGGACCTGGGGCGCCATCCCGTGCGCATAGCCGCCCACAGCGACATCCCGTTCGCCGTCTTCCGCTACCCGCCCTCGGAGGAGTTCTCCCTCCGCAGACATCTCCGCCTTCTGGCCGTGAACCTGGAAAAGGACTGCTCGCGTTCCGTTCTTTTCATCTCGCTCGCCCGCCTCGCCTGGGAGACGGCGGAGCTGTTCGGCATCGACGACCTCTTCAAAACGGAGAGTCTGCGCGGGTTCGACGCAGCCCAGAGACACATCGGCCAGCTTCTCTCGTCGAAGGACTTCAAACCCGCCGAGGAGAGCATCCTCGAAAAAACGGAATCTCTCGACCCTGACTCTCATTGCGTTTTTCTCGTGAGGTCGGGAGGCTTCTCCCCGGCGATTCATCGCACGTCCGCGCTCCTCGGAGCGCTTGAAAACAGGACAAGAGTTCCGATGGTGCTCTTCTATCCGGGGAGCCTCGAATTCGGAACGGACCTCCGCTTCTACGACCTGCCCTCCCAGGGCGGTCTCGGAGCGTACAACTACAGAGTGAAAATATACGGAGGTGGGTCGTAGATGGAGAGGATAGGCAGTCTGTTCGCGAAGCCCGTCGAACGCCACATCGAAGAAGTCATCAAGGTGACCCAGGACGACGAGAAGGCTCTCGCGACCGAGATGGAGGAGTACGTCGCCACCGAGTCAATCCGGGACAGGTACGTCGAGGTGTTCAAGGAGATAGCCGAAGGACCGTCCTCGCCCAGAGAGGGAATCGGCATCTGGATATCCGGCTTCTTCGGCTCCGGAAAGTCCTCCTTCGCCAAAATGCTCGGATACACCGCGGCGGACAGAAGGATAGGGAGCTCGAGCGCCTCCGACCTCTTCAAAAAGACCGTCAACGACCCGAGAATCAGCGACCTTCTGGACAACGTCAATAAACGCATCCCGTTCGAATCGGTCATCTTCGACGTCTCGATGGACGCCGGCCGCTCCGGAAACGAGCGTCTCACGGAGATACTCTACAAGGCGCTCCTCAAGGGACTGGACTACGCCGTCGACTTCGACGTCGCCGAGCTCGAGATAGCCCTCGAGGGGGACGGAAGGCTCGGGCGCTTCGTGCTGCTTTTCGAGGAGACGATAGGAAAGCCTTGGAAAGAGCGGCGCCAGCTGGGACTCGCCGTCAACGAGGCGAGCGTCGTTCTGAACGCTCTCGACCCGAAGACGTTTCCGACCAGCGACTCGTGGGCGGCGGGCGTCGGAGCCGGTCGCGCGGACATCGACCCGAACCGCCTGGCCGCGCGGGCCTTCGAACTGGCGTCCAGAAGAAAGAAGGGCAAGGCGCTGCTGTTCGTGGTCGACGAGGTGGGGCAGTTCGTCTCCAGAAGCGTCGAGAAGATGCTCGACCTCCAGGCGATAATCCAGGCCTTCGGAGTCGAGGGGCGCAACCGCACGGAGCGCAGACAGGCCGTCTCTCCGTTCTGGATAGCCGTGACGTCGCAGGAGAAGCTGAACGAGGTCGTCACCGCGCTCGACTCCAGAAAAATCGAACTCGCCAGACTGCAGGACCGTTTTCGAATCAACATCGACCTCAAGCAGACCGACATCGCCGAAATCACCGCCAGGCGGGTTCTGGAGAAGAACGCCGAGGGGGAGCGCAAGCTCGGCGCTCTATTCGACGCGAACGCGGGACGCATCCGCGAGTGCTGCACCCTCGAGCGCACCTCGAGAAACATCGACATCGTCAGGGACGATTTCATCCGGCTCTACCCCTACCTGCCGTATCAAATCGACCTGTGCATCGACATCGTCTCCGGCCTGCGCCTGAAGCGGGGTGCGCAGCGCCACGTCGGCGGAAGCAACAGGACCATCATCAAGCAGGCGCAGCAGATGCTCGTCAACGAGCGCACGAAGCTCGTCGACGCCCCTCTCGGAACCCTCGTCACTCTCGACAGGGTCTACGAGCTGCTCGAAGCGGGCAACCTCGTACCGTCGGAGGTGACGAACGAGGTCGCATCGGTCGCGAAGCGTCTGGTGTCGAATCCGACGGCCGCTCGGGCGGCCAAGGCCATCGCCCTTCTCGAATCGGTGAAGGACCTGCCGAGGACCGTTCGGAACATCGCCGCGGTGCTTCACCCCTCGGTCTCCTCCCCCTCGCTCGGGCGGGAGACGGAGGAGGCCCTGAAGGAACTCGAGCGGGTCCAGTTCGTCCGGAACACCGAGGAGGGGTACAAGCTTCTCACGGTCCAGGAGAAGAACTGGGAGACCAGGCGGAACGCACTCGACCCGCGCGAGGCCGAACGGAACGCGATTCACAGGGAAATCGTCAGGGAAATCTACTCCGAACCCAAACTGCGGACCCACCTCTACGAGAACCTTCGCTCCTTCAAGCTCGGACTCACCTTGGCGGGCGAGACGGTCGAAAGCGACGGCGACATCCCGCTTCATCTCCACCTCGCCTCCGAGGCGGAGGCCGCGTCGGAGAAAAGAGAGCTCCGGTCGAAGAGCGCGGAGAATCAGGATGCGATTTACTGTTCCGTGACGCTTCCCCCGACCGTCCGGGACACCGTCGCCGAACTCCATCGCTCCCGTGAGATGGTGGCGGAGGCCGACCGACTCGCCGCGCAGCAGAAGCTGACCGCGGAGGAGGGCGCCTGCCTCGCCGAGGAGAAAAACCGCAAGGAGCGCATAGCCCGGCAGTTGAAGAACCTCTTCGGCGATGCGCTCTCCGGAGGGACCTTCTTTTTCCGCGGCGTCGAGCGCCAGGGCTCCGCTCTCGGCGCCTCCCTCGCCGAGAAGATGCGCGGACTCGTCCAGCTCGCCGTCCCGCTGCTCTTCGACAAACTGCGAATCGGTACGCTCGACCTCTCCTCGGGAGACGTCGAATCCTTTCTCGTCGCGGCCAATCTCTCCGGCCTGCCGAGAGCCTTCTACCACGACGAAAGAGAGAACAGCCTCGTCGTGAAGCAGGGTGCGTCCTTCATCCCCAACCTCTCGTGCGCGCTCTGCAGGGAGCTGATGGACTCCATAAACCGCGAGCACTCCTACGGCAACAAAGTCACCGGCAGGAGCCTCGAGGGAAGGTTCGGCGGCAAGGGGTACGCCTGGAACCTGGATTCAATCCGCGCCGGACTCGCGGTCCTCTTCAGGGGAGGCGCCCTGGAGATAAGCCACCAGGGAAAGAAATACATCCAGTACACGGAACCGTCGGTGCGCGCGGTCTTTCAGAACACCCCCGCCTTCCGCGCGGCCTCCTTCTCGCCCCGGAGGAGCATCGACCTGAAGCTTCTCGTCACGGCGGCGAAAATGTTCGGGGACATCTCCGGAAAGGAAGTGGACCCCGAGGAGAACGCCGTCTGCCTCGCGTTCAAGAAGGTCGCCTCCGAGGAGAAGGAGAGGCTCGTGGCGCTCTCCGCCCGCCTTTCGGCGCTCCGGGTTCCGGGAGCGGAGCTCGTGTCGGAGCACATGAAATGGATGGACGAGATACTCGCCTCCGACGGCGAGGAATGCGTCAAAATTCTCGTCTCCTCCGGCAAGACCTTCATACAGAACAGAAAAGCCGTCTCCGACCTCGCCGCGGCGGCGACCGACGAGAACCTCCTGAAGCTCGACGCGGCGCGGAGAGTGCTGAAGGAGCAGTGGCCCGTTCTCGAGAAGCGCGGCGCCGACGGAGTTCTCGCCAAGAACGCGGAGGAGCTCGCTCCGATTCTCGAATCGGAGCGCTGTCTCGCGGACATCGAGAAGGTGAAGGTTCTCATGAAGGACATCCACGAAGAGTACCGGAAAGTCTATCTGAACGCATGGGAAGAGAGGCGGCGCGCCTTCTGGAGCGTTCTCGAGAGACTCAAGGGGAGTCCCGAGTGGATGGCCTTCGACGAAAGTCCGGACATCTCCCCCGAACAGAAGGAGGCGCTGCTCAAACCCGTTCTGGACAAGACGGACACCGAACCGAAGCTTCCGGTCTTCGCCTCGGTGTGCGAACTGACGGGCGTCCCGCTCTCCCAGCTCGAGAGCGAGACCGAGACCGCCGCCGGCGTCGCATCGAGGATGCTGGCCCGAATCGTCGAGATGATAGCCCCCGAGGAGAAGGTAGAGAGAGTCGCCGTGTCGCGCCTCTACAGCGGACGCATCGCAACCGGGGAGGAACTCGAGGCTTTCATCCAGAGTCTGCACGAACGACTGGAGAAGATTATCGCCTCCGGCGGAACCATACTTCTGGAGTGACTGACATGGACAACACGCTGATAGGAAAAATATCCGGTTTCACGCTCGACTCCAGGAAAATACTGGAGAAGGAGGCGTCCGAGCAGCTCGAAGGGCTCTACGGCTGGCTGCCCGACGGAGTCTTCGCCGACGCGTCCTCCTATCCCGCCGTCGGCTCGCTTGACGAGGCCGCGGCCGTCCGAAAAGCGCTCGAGGAGTACGCGTTCGCGGAGGAGCAGGTCGGGACTGTCCCGAAGGAGGCCCGGAACAGGCTGGTGCGCGAGACGGCCTTCACCTGGCTCAACCGATTCGTCGCGCTTCGGATGATGGAGGAACGCGGTCTCCTCAAGGCTGCGCTCTCGAAACTCCATGATTCCGCCGGATACCTCTTCTGGCTCGTCGAGGAGGAAAACGCCAGGGAGTACGAACTTCACCAGTCCGGAGAGTCGCCGCCCGACGCCGCGGGAGAGGGGCCGAGACACGTAGCCTACCGCCGCTTCCTGCTTTGGCAGTGCGCGATGCTTTCAAGGGAGATTCCCGTGCTCTTCGACACCTCGGACCTGCCATCCCGTCTTTTCCCGCGACCGGTCGTCCTGCGGGAGATGGTCGGGTCGATGAACGATGAGACGCTTGTCGGAGCCTGGAAGAAGGGAAACGAGGAGACCGTTGGGTGGGTGTATCAGGCGTTCAATTCCGAAGAGAAGGCGGATGTGAAGGCGGGTTTTCAAAGAGGAGTGAAAATCACTCCGGAAGGTATTGCTCCGTTCACCGGCACCTACACACCGCGCTGGGTCGTCAGAAAACTCGTCGAAAACTCTCTGGGTGCTTTGTGGATGGAAATGCATCCGGACAGTTCTTTGAGGAAATCTCTGAAGTACCTGGCTCCGACTCCGGAAGCAAGAGCTCACGGGATGAAGCCGGCGAAGGACGTTCTCTTCCTCGACCCGGCCTGCGGCTCCATGCACTTCGGTCTTGTCGCCTTCGACGTATTCTCGGAAATGTACAGGGAGGAGATTGCACACGCCGGAAAACCGGGCTGGCCCGAAAAGGCGTCGGTGCAGAAGCAAGAGGATATACCGGGGTCAATCGTCGCGAACAACATCCACGGAATCGACATCGACCTTAGAGCGGTGCAGCTCTCCGCCCTGACGCTTTTTCTCAAGGCCAGAGGCGAGAATCCGAAGTGTTTTTTCAGCGACCGGAACATCGTATGCGCCGACATCAAACCTTTGCTGGGGAGCAGCCTCGAAGTTTTCGTGCAGCGGTCGTCTTCCGAGAATCTCGTAATGGGCAGAATTCTTCAGACTCTCGCTACGACGTTGAGGGAGAGCGACAGTCTCGGCAGTCTGATTCGACTGGAAGAGGACCTGAAAAGACTGGTGGCGGAGGAGAAAAAGAAAGCGGTCGTCGACCGTCAGAAGACCTTCGACCTTCCGGGCATAAGGAAAGAGTCGTTCGAGAGCGGCGGGGATATGAACTCGTTTTTCGATGCTCTGGAATCGGAGATTCAGTCAAGGCTCGATGCTTTTGTTCGAAGCTCCGGGATGAAATCGACCGCGGCCAGATTCGCTCACGAGGCCTCGAAGGGGATTCACCTGCTGGACATTGTTAGGCGCCGGTACGACGTCGTGGCGACGAATCCTCCATATCTGGACAGTCGCGATTACAGCAACGTGCACAAAAGATTCCTCGAAACCGAGTACCCCGAAGGAAAACGCAATCTTTTCGCCGCCTTCATAATACGCTGTCTGGAGCTTGCGAAAGAGGACGGTTCCGTCGCCATGATTACCGGCCAGTCCTTCATGTTTCTCCCGACGTACGAGAATCTGCGGGAGCGCCTTATGTCAATCGCTTGGATAGAGATGCTGGCTCAGCATGATTATCATCTCTTCCTCGAAAGGGTAGATACCACGGCCTTCGTCCTCCGAAAGGAAGCCGACGAGAAGACCCGCAAGGAGCGCGAAGGAGTCTTCTTTCGGCTCGTGAAGGGAAGGAACGGAAAAGAAAAAAGGCGGGCATTCGAGGAGGCAGTCGCCGCGCATCGCTCAAAAAAGCCGCATCGCCTCGTCTTTTCGGCGAAGCAGGCCGATTTCGAGGCCGTGCCGGGAAAACCGTGGGTGTACTGGATGCCGGAGCGGCTCATCAATATGTTTAATATGTCTTTGCTTTCTGAAATAGCTCCGGCAATTCATGGGACTGCAACATATGATAACTTTCGTTTCCTCAGGTATTGGTGGGAAGCGAGTAAAGGTGGCCTGTCGTTAGAAAACTTAAGCTGGGAAACTTTTATGGAGAGTCTGAAAATTTATGTTCCATACATGAAAGGTGGAACTCCCATTCCATGGCATGGGAATCAAGAATTTGTTCTTAAGTTAGCGAGAGATGGTAAGGAACTGAAATCTTTTTTGGAGAGTAAAAGAGATAAGATTCGTGGTGAAGACTATCTCTTCCGTCCCGGAGTCACATGGAGCGACGTCTCTTCCAAGGGCTTCGCCGCGCGCCTTTCACCGGGTGGGTTCATCCATGATGTCAAGGGAATGACTTGTTTCCCCGAGAAAGAAGACATTCCTTTTGTACTTGCCTTGTTGAATTCACGGTTCGCACAATTTGTTCTTGCCGCGCTGAACCCGACAATAAGCAATCAGGTCGGCGACATCGAGCGCCTTCCCATCCCCGAAGAGCGCAGCCCCGTTCTCGACGCTCTCGTCGAGGAGTGCGTCGAGCTCGCCCGTCAGGAGAGCCGGGAGTCCGAGACCACCTACGAGTTCGTCGCTCCGCCCGGGAACGTCAACGAAGTCGCAGCGAGAAAGCGGCTCCTCTCAGAAAAGGAGGCCGTCATCGACGCCGAGGTCTCCCGCCTCTACGGCCTCTCCGACGAGGACCTCGCCGCTATCGACGGGGAGCTGTCGGACAACGCCTCTCCCGTCGACGAGGAAGGGCTCCCCGGCGGAGAGAAAGAGGAAGGGCTCCCCGGCGGAGAGGGCGAAGAAGATGCCGCCGTCGTCGCGGGCGAACTCTCCGTCGAGGAGTGGGGGCGAAGGTGGATATCCTACGCCGTCGGCATCGCTCTCGGCCGGTTCGAAGTCGGCGCGGAGAACGGACTCGGACGCGGCCGTTTCGACTCGTCCGTCGCTGAGGCTCTGAAGGAAAACCGTCTCGCGGCGCCCGACGGCATCCTGCTGAACGACCCGGAGCAGCCTCTCGACCTCGCCGGGCGGGTCCGCTCGATTCTCGACCTGCTCCTCGGAGAGTCCGCCGCCGCCGAGCGAATCAACTCCGCCCTCGGGAGCGGTTCTCCGCAGTCTCTGCTCCGGGACTGGTTCGGGCGCTTCACAGGGCAGCCCGCCGCGTCGTTCTGGAAGCACCACTTCCAGACGTACCGCAAACGGCCCGTCTACTGGCCTCTGCAGTCCCCCGGAAGGAAGTTCACCGTCTGGCTCTTTCACGAGCGGCTCACCGGGGACACGCTCTATTCGCTGAGGAACGCGGTCGTCGAACCCCGCGTCCGTCTCGCGGAGCGGCGAATCGAGGACCTTAAAGGCCCCGCCGAGAAAGAACGCGCCGCACGCCAGGAGCTCGAACGGACCCGCGACCTCGCGGACGACCTTCGCGCCTTTTCGGCCGGCATCAAGTCGGTCACGGACGGAGGATACACGCCGCGCATCGACGACGGCGTCCTTCTGAACGCGGCTCCGCTCCGGTCCCTTCTTCCCTCGTGGACCGAGACGAAGAAGGCGTGGGAGTCTCTCGAAAGAGGAGAGTACGACTGGGCGCATCAGGCCATGGACTTCTGGCCGGAGAGAGTGAAGGCAGCCTGCCGCGCGAACCGCTCCTTCGCAGTAGCGCACGGGCTGGAGCATCTCGCGCCGCCGTCTCCCGCCT
>Ga0334890_1000743_pt1 | contig 53743 bp, 44 predicted proteins | sample GraSluR1_MG_3_FD_207220 | JGI IMG/M metagenome (GOLD analysis project Ga0334890, IMG submission 207220) | Sludge microbial communities from methane-producing bioreactor in Wageningen University, Netherlands - Granular Sludge_31_08-R1 | ecosystem: Engineered > Bioreactor > Anaerobic >... | reverse complement strand
ACTTGTTCTCAGTGAAGACCGCGACCCGCTCCTCGGCGTCAAATAAGCCGCTGCCGTACTCACGAGTCTGGAGTTCAGTGCCAAGATCCTCGCCAACTCGAACACAGGCGCAGGCCGAGAGGGGCTTGGTATAGAAGTCGCTCGTGACGAAGGCGCAGTTCTTGATCAGGTAGGCCTGGAAGGTCGTGCTGTAGTCGTTGGCCACCTTGACGAAACCTTCACCGTTAACCCCCTGATCCATCCCGAACTCGAAGTCCTGACGCTCGGGGACCCGGATCTTGATCTTGATCTCTCTGCACTCGCCCGGCTGTAGCACGCCGAAGTGCCATTTGCCGTCGGGGTCGGGGGTGGGGGTCATCGAGAGGATCTCGACCCGCCGGTCGAAGACGTCCCAGACGGTGACGTTGTACTCGGGACCGTCTCCCCAGTTGCAGACGGTGATGGTGTAGGTAACCTCGTCGCACTCCTGGACGGAGAGCTTGTCCGCCGCCTTCGTGATGGTGAGGTTGTGCAGCTCTTCGTTCTTGATGATGACGGTATCTATATCTTCTCTAGTCTCGCCGCAGATGTCTTTGCCCTGCACTGTGGCGTTGTTTATGATGTAACCCCGATCCATATCCGTCTGGTTGACGGTGTGGGTGGTCTTGAAGGTCTCCGGCTTTCCGGGCTCGAAGGGATCTGCGATATTCCAGGACTTTCTTGTGAGGTCGTCCTCGACGGTAACGTTCGTCAGGTTGACGTTTCCGGTGTTGTTGACCACGATCGTGTACTCGATCACCTGAGATAGGTTGAAGGGCCCGGTGGTGTTCGCCTCCTTCGTTACATCGATGGAGGCGACGTAACCCGTGCTGACGTTCCATGTGCCGTTCTTATCAGTTTCGATGAAAATGCCGCAATAGTCGTCGCCAGTGGCGTTTGCGGTGTTGTTGATCCAGCCGCTGCAGGCATCCTCCTCGGTCACGCGATAGATGAGGCTCTCCGATACGTTCCTGCACTCGGTCGCGTTCAGGATCCCTATATCGAAGGGGCTCCCGGCAAGGAGGCTGTCGTAGACCATGACGTTGTAGACCGTCACGTTACCGGTGTTACAGACCATGATCTCGTACTCGATATCGTCCCCAACGCCGACGGGACCGGAAGTGTTCCCGATCTTGGTGATCTCCAGGGACGAGCGGTAGGTCGTGGTCACGTTCCAGGTCCCGTTCTTCTCGGGGCTGACGGGAATGCCGCAGTAGTCGTCGCCGGTGGCGTTTGCAGTGTTGTTGATCCAGCCGAGGCAGGCATCTGATTCCTTAACCCGGTAAACCGGGCTCGGGCTCACGTTCAGGCAGGCGCCCGGTGCCAGAGTCCCTATATCGAAGGGGCTCCCGGCAAGGAGGCTGTCATGCACCATAACGTTGTAGACCGTCACGTTACCGGTGTTACAGACCATGATCTCGTATTCTATCTCATCACCGAATCCGACGGGACCGATGGTGTTCCCGGTCTTGATGATCTCCAGGGACGAGCTGTAGGTCGTGCTCACGTTCCACGTCCCGTTCTTGTCGGTGCTGATCGGATCGCCGCAGTAGTCGTCGCCGGTGGCGTTCGCGGTGTTGTTGATCCAGCCGAGGCAGACGTCATATTCGGTCACCTCGTGGATCAGGTCTTCCGTGACGTTCCTGCAATCGCCGGGAGACAGTGTCCCTAGGTCGAACGGGCTGCCGGGGAGGAGGCTGTCGTAGACCATGACGTTGTTGACGGTGACGTTACCGGTGTTACAGACCATGATCTCGTACTCAATATATTCTACTACCAAGAGAATTTTTATTAGGGTAGAATAGAATTCTTATTTGATATTATTTCAATCTGGTCTGTGGTCTCCGTCAGCTATCCCTCGACCACGGATCACCTTCGGAGGCTTCCGGATCCATCGACTCATCGGTGGTCTCCATTCGGGATGACGGAGTTGGCTTTAGCCCGGGACGCCTGCTGGCCCCCCAACCCCCTCAGCCTCCGGCTGGCCCGTCCCCGAAGATCTCCACAAGACAGAGCTGTCCCGAGAGGCCGGGAACGATCCGAATCCATATCCTAGAAGATCGAGGAGGAGAAACCCGATCAGAGACCATCTCCAACCCCTCCACCAAAAGATTTTCTTAGATCGAGGTACAAAGGACCTCCAGGCAGGAGGCCCCATGAGCTCTAAGACCATCATATTATTCTCGTTGATGACGATCCTCTCCCTCCCGCTGGGGGAGGCGGCCACCATCACCGTCGGCCCCGAGGGCTGCGACCACGTCGGCATCCAGGCCGCCATCGACGCCGCGTCCCCCGGAGACGTCGTTTCCGTCCAAAACGGCACCTATCGCGAGAACCTGGTGGTGGACAAGCCCATCGTCCTCCGAAACTCTGGGGACGGCACCGACCGGCCGATCGTCGACGCCGGCGGGAGGGGGAGCGCCGTCACCCTCGTCGCCGACGGCGTCACCCTCCAGGGCTTCGTCCTCGAGAACGGGGGCTTCGGCTGGGCCGGGATCGAGGTGAGGTCGAAGGAGAATGCGATCCGGGGAAACCTGATCACCGACAACCGGTGGTACGGCATATTCCTGGAAGGGGCGGAAGGATGCGTCATCGAGGAGAACGTCGTCTGGATGAACAAGTATGGGATATGGATCAACGCCGGATCGAGGGAAAACCTCCTCCGGAAGAACGTCCTCCAAGATAACGAGAACTACAACGCCTTCGACCTCGGGACGAACATCTGGGAGGGGAACTTCTACGGCGATTACGACGGCTCCCGGCTGATCTACGAGGTGCCCGGGATATCCAGCGTCGATAGCCATCCTTCGGGGCCTGAGAAGGTGGTCGCCGCCGAGGAGCCTCCGACAGTGGCTGGAGACGCCCCGGTCCAATCGGAGCCGGAGGTTGAGGGTCCGGATTTGAGCTCCAATTCCAACGCCTCTGTTGGGGCCTATGGCGGAGATGCAGGGCTCATCGACCTCAACCTGACCGACCTCGATTCGACGAATGGATCGACGACGGAGAGCCCCCCGTCGAATCTGACCGAGGAGCCCTCGCCCGTCTTCGAGCCGAGGAAGAGGCCCCAAATCAGCATCTTGGAGTTGAGCCAGGTTCTGAGCGACTCCTCTGATGAAGAGGCGGAGGCTGAGGAGGAAAAGCCTGGACCGGAGGTTTCACCGGGAACGTCCGCCGGGGATGGGACCGTCGACGCCTCTCGGGCGGAGGTGGAGGAGGCGAACGAGGCCGTCGAGGATGGGGGGACCCCCGATGAGCCCACCTCCAACGAGACTACCGAGGAGGCCGCCGCCCCCGCGAACTACACCGCCGAAGACTGGACGATATGGGGCAGATCCCTCGCCAGTTCGGGCCGCTACACCGAGGCGGTTAGCTGCTTCGACCGGGCCCTTTTGATCGATCCCGGCCTAGCCGCCGCCTGGGACGGGAAGGGAGAGGCCCTGATGATGATCGGGAGGTACGACAAGGCCCTGACATCCTTCGAGAAGGCCCTCGCGATCGAGCCCGAATCGGCGGAGATCTGGTGCCATCGGGGAAACGCCCTCCAGATGCTCCTCCGGTTCGACGATGCCCTCGGCTGCTACGATGAGGCCCTCAAGATAAATCCCCAGCTCGCCGAGGCCTGGAACCGGAAGGGTACGACCCTCAACAGGCTCGGCCGGTACTCCGAGGCCCTCGACTGCTTCGACCGGGCCCTGGAGATCGATCCCGGCCTCGCCTCCGCCTGGAACAGCAAGAGCTGGGCCCTCCAGATGCTGGGGGAGGACGAGGCGGCGAAGAAGGCCTTCGACCGGGCGAGGGGCCTGGGATGAGGCGGAGAGGATGCCTCCAGAAGCATAACCCTTCGTTCATCGGTCGAGACGCCCCCATCCAGGAGGCAGAAAGGTAGGGTGAGAGATGGCCGATCCATCGCCTCCTAGGGGAGGAGGCCAAGGAGATCGGGACCGAAGGGAGGCCCTCTGTAAGGAGGTCGATGCCCTCCGAAGGCTCCACGGCGACGCCATCTGCGACGCCGAGAAGTGCCGGGAGTTCAACCGGAAGATGGCGGAGCTTCTGATGAGCTTCGAGGAGATGGGAGAGGAAAGGCTCGCCGACCGAGCGATGGACGCCCTCTCGGTCTGCAACCCCAAGACCGGCTCCCACTGCGACAACTCCGAGAGGATGAAGGGGATCTTGGAGAGGCTCGCCGAAAGAGTGGCCGAGATGGTGAAAGAAAAGGCTACCGAGATCAGGCCATAGAGGGGGACGGAACCTCCGCCCCCATCGCCGGCGCTAAAGATCCCGGAGGTCCACGATCTTCTTCGACTTCCCCTCCGTCCGGGGGAGGCTCCCCTTCTCCACGAGCTCGATCTTCGACCTGATCTTCATCACCGACTTCAGTTCGTCCTCCACCTTCTTCTGGAGCCGCGCGAGGTCCGCGAGCTCCCCGGTGAAGGCGAGATCGCTCATCTCCACCTTGATCGAGATCTCGTCGAGGCCGTGCCTCTTCCTGTCGACGACGACCTGGAAGTAGTCCCCGATCTCGGGGATCTTGAGGAGGACGTCCTCGATCTGGCTCGGGAAGACGTTGATCCCTCTTACGACCAACATGTCGTCGGCCCGCCCCAGGAACCGGTGGAGCTTGGCGCTCGTCCTCCCGCAGGGGCACTCCTCCTCCATCATGAAGGTGACGTCCCCGGTATGGTACCTGATGAGGGGCATCGCCTCCTTGGTGAGGGAGGTGAGGACGAGCTCCCCCCGCTCGCCGGGGGCGCAAGGCAGGCCGTCGGGATCGACGACCTCCACCAGGAAGTGGTCCTCCCAGATGTGGAGGCCGTTCTGCTCCTGGCACTCGAAAGCGACCCCGGGGCCGAACATCTCCGATAGCCCGTACGAGTCGTAGGCCTTTATATTCAGCATCTCCTCCAGCTCCGTCCGGGCTCTATCCGACCAGGGCTCCGCCCCGAAGCACCCCACCTTCAGGGATAGGTCGTCCACGAGGCCCATGTCGATCACCGTCTCGGCGAGGTAGAGGGCGTAAGAGGGGGTGCAGTGGAGGGCGGTGACGCCGAAGTCGATCATGATCTCGATCTGACGCCTGGTGCTCCCCGTGCCGCTGGGGACCGCCATCGCCCCCATCCGCTCGATGCCGTAGTGGATCCCGAGCCCCCCGGTGAAGAAGCCGTAGTTGACGGCGTTCTGGAATATGTCCTCCTTCGTGCAGCCGACCATCACCAGGTCCCGGGCCACCATGTCGGACCAGGTCTCGATGTCCCGGGCGGTATAGCCGACGACTGTCGGCTTCCCTGTCGTCCCGGAGGAGGCGTGGACCCGGACCACCTCGCCCTTGGGGACGGCGAAGAGGCCGAAGGGGTAGTTATCCCGAAGGTCTCCCTTCCTCGTCTCCGGGAGGGTCCTCACGTCCGCCAGGGAGGTCACGTCCGAGGGGGTCACCCCGAGATCCCTCATCCTCCGGTGGTAGAAGGGGACGCGATCGTAGGCCCTCTTCACCGCGTCCTTCAGACGTCTCAGCTGCAGATCCTCCAGATCTGACCTCTTCATCGTCTCGATCTTCGGTTGCCAGAAGTTCATGGGAATACTATCCTGAATTTTTAGTCGGCCGAAACCGATATGCTACACTCTGCCGTGACTGAGCAGGTCAGGGTATATCAATCATTCCCTGGGATGGTGAGACGATAGAAGCCGGGCCTCAGGCTCCCTGCGCCCGGAAGGGGGGCACAGCTTATGCATGGTAATATATAGAAAAATAGTTGATTGGGCAGAATCAACGGTTCTTGATCTGCCCAGCGATCTCCTTCAATTTGCCTGTGGAGTAGAGGTAAGCTCCTCCACCGATGGCGGCGAGGAGGATCAGAATCCCCACCACCATCCCGGCGGAGCTCTTCTCCTCCACCGTCATCGTCCTCTGGACCCCCCTCACCTCTACGGTGTACACCCCGGGCTCCAGAGGCTCGTACTCGAAGGTCGCAGATCCCGTCTCCCCGGGTCCGACGGTGATATCCGTCGATCCGGACGGGACTCCGTTCACCTTCAGCTCCAGGGTGGTGTTGTCGCTGACAGACCCGCCGTTCTCGGCGGTGGCGGTGATCTTGACCGTCTTGCCGGCGCGGGTCGTCTCGGGAAGATCGAGGCCGGTCACCACGATGGGAGAGGCGACCACGATATTTCTCGACCCTCCCTCATAACCCTCCTTGGTGACGGTGATGACGTGGGAGCCGACGGAGGCCGAGGCGTAGGAGGCGGTGCCGAGGCTGTCCGTCGTCCCGATGCTGACGTCGTCGAAGGCTATATCAGCACCTTCCACCGGCCTCTGGTCCAGGCCGATGGTGGCCTTGATCACGAAGCTCTCTCCCTTCATCACCTCTTGAGGCGTGGTGACGGCGAGGACCCTCTCCTCCTTGATCTGGGTGACGTTCATCACCGCCTTCACCTCGGAGTACTCGTCCTTCTTCGCCTCGATGTCGAAGCTCCCCGAGATGCTCGGCGAGTAGAGGAAGACCCCATCGGCGTCGGTGGTCCCGGCTTCGTCACCGTTGATGGTGATGAGGGCGCCGATCACCGGCGCTCCGTCGGAGGTGACCAAGATCTCTGCAGGGGTCCCCACCACCGCATCCGGGATCTTGATCGTCATCGGCTTCGACTCGCCCTTCACCTCGACGATCGGAACTACGAGCCTCTTATCGCTGTCGGAGATCCGGAACTTCATGTTCTCCATGATGGATACGGTCCTTCCCCTGCCGAGGCTGAAGGAGCCGTCGTTTCTCATCTCTATGCCGCCGTCAGATACGCTGTCGATCTCCATCTTGTCGTAGGCCTCTCCCTCTTCGACGGATCGCGGGTCGTCGGATATCTGGAAGATCCCCTCGACGGTGGCCAGGTCCTCCTCCCTTCCCCGGAAGACGCTCTGGACGTGGACCGCGATGATCGGCACCTTCTCGCTTCCGATCTCCACTTCGTAGGTGAAGGTGGAGCCGGTCACCTCGCGGCCGGGCTCTACGACCTTGTTTCCGACCTCGTCCCCGTCCTTGGTGATGGAGAGGAAGACCTTGTTCCCCTCCAGGTCCACCTCCTTTATCTGGAGCTCGTAGCCCTCCTTCAGCGGGAAGGTGGCCCCGCTCCTAAGGGTGTAGGACTCGTCGTCGTCCATTAGGACCTTTCTAAGCTCCTCCTCGTTGAGGACGCCGAACTCGTCGGTGAACTCCGTCTCGTCGGTGTATCCGGCGAAGTACTTCTCTGCCAAAAACCCGATGACATTGTAGCTTCCCCAGTCGTCGTACTCAAACCTCACCGACTGGGGGACGGTCTTGTATCTGAGATCCCCGTCATCGACCTTGTCTCCGGTGAACCTGACCTCGAGGGTCTCGGTCCCCACGTCGTCGTCGATGTCGTAGTAGAACCCCTCAAAGTTGTAGGGGGTCCAGGTGAACTCCTCGACATTCGGGTCGACGATCGTCCCTCTGATCTCGTAGCTTCCCGTCCTCTTCACCGTCGGACCAAAACGCAGCTCGTCGGAGTCGGCCACCAGGAAGCTGACGTCCCCCATCACCGGGACGGACTTTCCTTTCCGCAGGGAGATGGAGTTGTCGTTCGTCATCCTGATGGTGTCGCCAGATATCGAGTCGATCTCCATATCTCCGTACTTATCGCCGCTGGCGACGGTGGTGTAATCGTCGGAGATCTGGAAGATGCCGTCGACGGTGACGAGGCTCGTCTCGGCCCCGGAGAAGATGTTCGAGACGTGGATCATGACCAGGGGCAGGTCCTCGCCGCTCAGGTCGATCTCGTATTTGTACGTCGAAGATCCGAGGTCTCTTGGGTCTATGACCTTGCTGTCCACCTCCTCGCCATCCTTGGCGAGGGCGAACCAGACCTTGTTCCCGTCGAGATCGATCTCCTTGATCCGGATCTCGTACCCCTCTTCCAGCTGCAGGACCGAGCCGGTGTCGACGGTGTACTCCTCGTCGTCGTCGATCAGAACCTCGCGGAGCTCCTCCTCGTCCAGCAGGCTGATCTCCTTGTCCACGACGTCCCGATCTGTTCCCATGTACCCGGCGAAGTACTTCTGAGCCATGAAACCTATGACCTGGTATTCGCCCCAACCGCGGAAATCGAAACTGATCGAGTCGGCCTTGGTCTCGTACTCCAGTTCGCCCTCTTTTATGGACCTGTCGTAACTGCCGCCCGACTCCTTCAGATGGACGGTGAGGGTCTCGGTTCCCACGTCGTCGTCGAGATCGTAGAAGAAGCCCGAAAAGGTCTGAGGATTCCAGGTGTAGGTGGCCGGGTTCTTCCCCTCCCGCCAGATACGATCAGTGGTGGATAGCTCCACCTCGACCGTCTCGTTCTCGTCCGCCGTCTCATTCTCGTCCAACGTCTCGTTCTCGTCCAACGTCTCGTTCTCCGCAGATGAGCTCCATGAGGAGACTCCCGCAGCCATAGAGGCTTCCGGCAGCGCCGAGTCTTCCATAGGGGCATCTTCCATGGGCGCATCTTCAATCGCCTCTGGAGGCGTCACGTCCTCGGCCGGAGCATCATCCAACTCCTCTGGAGGCGTCAGATCTTCGGCCGGAGCATCATCCAACTCCTCTGGAGGCGTCAGATCTTCAGCCGGCGCCTCCTCCAGATCCTCAGACGGCGTCACCCCTCCGACCGTCCCATCTCTGGCGGTCGACTCTTCAGCACCGGCCCTGCTCGAGGACTCGGCCCCGGAAGGGACCGAATCGTCTGGAGCATCATCTTGTGCCAGCGCACCCATTGGCAGAACTGCCGCCATGGCGACCAGGAGCAGGCAAAGCAGTCCTCTAGCCCTAAGGTAGTTCATGACTCTCCTCCAACGAATGTCGGTTTTGTACATTGGCACATTTCGGTGATATATATATGTTGCCTAGGGCGCTAGCCGTTGATTCAGAGTTCGAATGCCCAAAACCGGATAGAAATTTTCGCAGATATCCGATCCGGGCCGTCCTTCCTTGAGCCAGCCGACTCCGCAGGGCATAGCGTTATGGTCGTTCTGAAAGAACAGTTCTTTCTGATGATATTGAACTTTGGGATGGATGAAGGAGAAGATGGGCTCTCCGGTAGGGAAAAACAACAGTTCTGGAACCTCAACCACCTCTCGCCATCTTTAAGTCGATGGCGAAGGTCATTTATTTACGGGAGGTTTAAGCCTTGAGATGGATGAGCAGATCGGCGCTTTGGATGTTGGGATTGATCTATCTGGCAGCCCCATATGCCAGCGGCCTCGCCGCTGAAGATGAAATTTTGCTGGACTATCTGCCAAACCCCTTCGCCGCCGATAGGCCCGAATGGGATCCCTTCGGCCCCGACCCGGGGTCCCAATACCTACCAGGAAGGCCTTCCTGGGACCCCTACACCCCGGGCATCGGCGACATACCTCAGCTCGTCGCAGCCAACCCCTTCTCTCCTGAAGAGAGCCTCTCGCTCGCCGAGGAGCTGCGGAGCCCAAACCAGCTCTACCTCCAGTCTGGACCCTTCCTGGTAACGGAAGGCGTCATCGGCCTCGGCTCCCCCTACACCCTCTGGCTATACGTAGGCAGCTGGGGGCCGCTCTCCGTTTATGATGGCGGGAGGAGGATATTGTACCAGAGGTTTGTGACCCGGGGCTGGTACCGGCTGGACGGATATGCTGAGACGCTGGAGGCCCACAGATATCAGTTCAACACCAGCACCCGGAGCAACGCCGTCGCCCTATCCGTCAGCTCCGCCGGATATCCGACAGGCTACGGCCTCGTCGGAAGGGTCGTAGATGTCTACGGGAACGGAGTTCCCGGCGCATTGGTCAGAATTGCAGGATCGGGGGGAGGCACCTTCAGCACCGCGACGAACGCCCAGGGCTACTACGGGATGGACGTCCCCTCGGGGACCTACACCGTGACCGCAGAGACGGAGGGTTTCGCCTTCAACCCGTCTACGGCGAGGGTATGGACCGGGACCGTCTCGGCGGCAGGAACGATCGTGGGGTCCGCCGCCGCATGGTCGGACCTTCCTGCCGGGTCCTCCTCGAAGGAGGCGGGGTGGCTGGAGGGAGCGGTCACCGATAAGGCTGGTGCCCCCATCCCCGGAGCTACGGTCAGAGTCGATGGGATCTTCACCGTCACCACGGATCAGGACGGAGCCTACTGGGCCGCCCTCGACCCCGGATGGCACTCGGTTGTGGCCTACGCCGTCGGCTACAAGTTCAGCTCCGCATCCGTCCAGATAATCCCAGGTCAGGGCTCGAGGCTCGACATCCAGGGTACGAAGGTCGTCGTCCTGGGAAAGGTAGCCTGAATAGGAAGAGCCTCGGCTGTATCCAGCCGGTGGGAAGACAAAAAGAAGAAGGGGACTTCAGAGCGGGTCAGGCGTAGTTCCAGCGCCAGACCTTGAACCCCATGGCTAGAATCCCGAAGAAGAGGACCACGACGATCAGAGCCTGAAGGTATTCGATGGCGGTTAATATCTCCATATCTATCACTGGCATGAGAGCCTCTCTTATGTATCATAAAGATTTTGGTTTCCCTCCGACATAGACCGCAATGGCCCAGCCGAAGACCGATATCGTTATATCTCCAGATAGACAACCCAAAAATCATGTCTTGGATGAAGGATAAGAAGTACCGGGATGAGGATCGGAAGAAGTTGGAGAAGGGAAGCGGATTTGAGAAGTTCGTCACCATAATCTCCCACTGGTTCTACCGGGTCATGTCCTGGTGAGGCTCAAAGACCCCGGAGGGCCCTGCGGATCCGAGAACACCTCCTCCGGAGAAGGGCCAGGGCTCCATCTCTATCCCTTGCGGAGCTGATGATCGACGTGACGGGTTCGCCCCGCCTCGCCACTGATCCGGGCCGCGGGACGTCGGCTATTGACGTGGTGGCGGCTCTGAGGTCTCCATCTATTCTTAGGTCTTCTTCGGCGTATAGGACACCTCTCCCGCCGAACCTCCGGGGCGCCGGCCTCTTGGGGAGGACGCCGTCGAAGGAGAGGAGGTGGGCCTGGAAGAGGCTCAGACCCGTCGATATCTCCACCGAGTCCAGGCTCCCCTGAAACCTGGGATTCACCTCCAGGACGACGGGGCCGGAGTCCGCGAGGATGAAGTCGACGCCGTTGGAGCCGACGAGTTGGAGGCGAGAGGCGATCTCCTCGGCGGCCCTCATCATCTCCGCGGAGGCGGCCCGGGGGAGGGCCAGGGGCGTTATGTTGCCGCAGTATCGATAGCCTGCTCCGCCAAGCCACTCGGTCCCGATCAACTGCTCGTTCGCGGATATCGCCACAGCCCTCTCGCCGTCGGCGATCACCGATACGCTGGCGGAGGTCCCTCGGACGAAACGCTGGGCTATCAGCTCCCCTTCGAGAAGGGCGAGCTCTTCATCGGTATAGACGAGCCGGTTCTCGGCCCCCCCCGCCCCCCGCCGGGGCTTGACCATGAGAGGGAAGGCGCCGGGCCGGACCTCGCCGATCGGCACGGTCGGGACCGTGGCGAACCCCTCCGCTTCGAGCCAGCGGGCGAGCCAGAGCTTGTCGGACGCCTCTGCGACCTTCTCCGGAGGGTTGTTGAGGACCCTCACCCCTCCCACCTTCATCCCCTCGACCCCGGGGCCGAGGACGAGGCAGTCGACGGAGTCGGCCTCTATCGCCGCCTCGATGACCGCTCTCGCCTTGAAGGCGAGGTCCTCGGGGGCCGCCGGGTCCCAGTCCAGGTGGGCGGAACCCGAAACGGACTCCACCAGATCCAGGTCCGAGTAGCAGTCGGCGGCGAAGACTATGTGGCCTGACCGGGCCGCCGAGAGGGCGATCGACCGGACGGACTGGCCGACCACGAGAACCCGCTGAGGTCGATCAGCCCTCACCCCCATCAGCCCTCTCCCTCATCTTCAGGCCGCTCGACGACGGTCTTGTACCGAGGGCTGGGGACGACCTCTATCCTCCCCGAAAAAACCCTCTCCAGCTCTTCCCCCTGCCAGAGCCTGTCCAGGAAGACGGCGAGGGCTGCCACCTCTGAGTGGGGCTGGTTTCCGACCCCCACGTTCCAATCCGCCATCTCGTAGATCTCGGCGGGGACCTTCTCCGCCCCCACCACCACCATCAAATCCCCCGATGACCGGATCTCATCGATCTTCTCGGAGATCGGCTCGCCGTACATGGTGAGGTGGACGATCCTCCCCCCCGACTCCTTCCAACCTCCCGCCTCGCCCCTCCAGCTCCCGACCGACCTGACCCGGAAGTCCCCCCCCCACCGATGGGCGACGTCTTCAAGGCCACTGACGAGCTTCTCGTCCCTCCCGGCGAGGATCATCTCCTCGGCCCCGAAGGCCCGGGCGACGAGGCCCACGTGGGTGGTGATCCTCTTGTCCCGTTCCGGCCGGTGGCCGAGGCGCAAGACCACAACTCGCATGGCCTGGAGAGGTCGGAGATGCTATTTATCCCCTTTTCCCCTCCAAAACCGATAAATCCCTTGGCGGCCTTCTCCCCGGTGATGAAGCTCTGCGATAGATGCGGGGGCAAAGGCTATTTGGTGACCGGAGAGAGGGACTGTCCCAACTGCAAGGGGACCGGCAAGATCGAATCCGTCAGCCTTGGCGAGGCCTCTTCCACCGAGATCGACGACCTGGTGACGAAGGGGGCGGCGACATGTCCTGTCTGCAAGGGGAGGGGAAAGATCCCCGTCACCGATAACTGCGAGGCCTGCGGAGGCCTTGGCCGGGAGTACCTATGCGCCATCTGCGGCTCCAAGCTCGCCACTAAAAGCGAGCTATGCCCCAACTGCTCCAAAAAGCCCGTCGTCCGCGTCCTGGATGGGGCCTGCGACACCGAGGACCTGGTGATCGGCGACGCCTACCGCGGGAAGGTCTCGGGCATCGCCAACTTCGGGGCCTTCGTCGACCTGAACGACCACGTCCGGGGCCTTGCCCACAACAAGTTTTTGAAGAGAACCCCTGAGGTCGGCGAGGAGATGGTCGTCCGGGTGAGAAACATCGCCCCCAACGGCAACATCGAGCTGGAGCCCGTCGAGGTGGGGGAGCACCACACCCTGGAGGTGAGAAAGGAGCTCCCGACGACCAGGGTCACCGAGCTATCCGGCCGCGTCGGCAAACTCGTCTCCATCGAGGGGGAGGTGATCCAGGTGAAGCAGACGGGAGGGCCCACCATCTTCACCGTCGCCGACGAGAGTGGCCTCGTCTTCTGCGCCGCCTTCGAGCGGGCGGGGGTCCGGGCCTACCCCGAGATCGACACCGAGATGATCGTGAGGGGGATCGGGGAGGTCTCCGTCAGAAACGGCCAGATCCAGATCGAGATCAGGTCGATGAGGCAGCTCTGGGGCGGGGAGGCCTCCGGCGTCAAAGACCGGATCGAGGGGGCGATCGACGTGAGGGCCGAGCCCGCCGACCTGCCGCTCATGGTGGAGAGCGAGGTCATCGCGAGGCTCCGGCCGAAGATGAAGGAGGTGGCGAAGGAGATCCGGCGGGCGATCCTCAAGTCGAAGCCGATTGTGGTGAGGCACCACGCCGACGCCGACGGAATGAGCGCAGCGGTGGCGATCGAGGCGGCGATCCTCCCCCTCATCCGGGAGGTGGGGGGTGCCGACGCTGAATATTATAATTATCGCCGGGCGCCGTCGAAGGCCCCCTTCTACGAGCTGGAGGACGTCACAAAGGACCTCTCCTACGCCCTGGAGGACCACTCCCGCCACGACCAGAAGATGCCCCTCATCGTCCTTTTGGACAACGGCTCCACCGAGGAGGACGTCCCAGCGATGAAGCAGGCCCAGATCTACGGCCTGGAGATGCTCGTCGTCGACCACCACCATCCCGACGAGGCCGTCGACAAGTACCTCATCGCCCACGTCAACCCCGCCCACCAGGGAGGGGACTTCGGGATCACCACGGGGATGATAGCAACGGAGATCGCGAGGATGATAAACCCCGAGGTGGAGGAGAAGATCAAGCACTTCCCGGCGGTCTCGGCCGTCGGCGACCGGAGCGAGGCCGCCGAGGCTGCGCGGTACATCCGCCTCGTAGAAGATCGGTTTTCGATCGACGACCTGAAGAAGATCGCCCTAGCCCTCGACTACGAGGCCTTCTGGCTCCGGTTCAACGATGGTCGCGGCCTCGTCAACGACATCCTCTGCCTCGGGAGGCTCGACCGCCACAGGAAGATCGTCCAGCTCCTCTGCGAGCAGGCGAAGGAGGCGATCGATGAGCAGCTCCGGGCATCCCTCGCCCACGTCAAGACCCAGACCCTCCCAAACGGCGCCGTCATGAACGTCCTGGACGTCGAGAACTACGCCCACAAGTTCACCTTTCCGCCGCCGGGGAAGACCTCCGGCGAGGTCCACGACCTCCTCTGCAAGAGGTACGAGGGAAAGCCGGTGGTGACCATCGGCTACGGCCCCGACTTCGCCGTCCTGAGGAGCCGGGGAGTCCGGATGAACATCCCGAAGATGGTCCGGGAGCTTCGCGAGGAGATCGCCGCGGGGGGCGTCAACGGCGGCGGCCACCTCGTCGTCGGCTCGATCAAGTTCGTCGGCGGTATGAGGAAGGAGGTCCTCGCAAAGCTCGTCGAGAAGATCGCGGCCTGTCCCGCCGACCCCGGCAGCATCACGGGCTCAAAGCCTGAACAGAAGGTAGAGGCCTGATCATGACAAACCTTGGATATACCGAAAAGGTCCTGGACCACTTCAAAAACCCGAGGAACCCCGGGAGGATCGAGGACGCGGACGTGACGGCGAAGGTGGGGAGCGCCGCCTGCGGCGACATGGTCCAGCTTTATATGAAGGTCGACCCCAAGACCGAGGTGATCGAGGATATCAAGTTCGAGAGCTTCGGCTGCGCCGCGAACATCGCCAGCACCAGCGTCACCACGGAGCTGGCCAAGGGCAAGACCCTGGAGGAGGCGAGAGGGATCCACTTCAAGGACGTGGTGGAGGAGCTGGGGGGGCTTCCCAAGCAGAAGGTCCACTGCGCACAGCTTGCGACATCCGGCCTCAAGGCGGCGATCATGAAGTACGAGGCGATAGCTGGCAAGAGGGTGATAGACGAGGATTTCGTCCGAAGGATGATGACCGGGGTTCTCGACCCCGCCAAGGGGCTGAACATCGTCGCTGCGAAGAGGGTCGACGGGATCGATGTGGAGGGAAAAAGGGTCAGGATCGACCTCAACAAGGAGCTCGACCCGGAGACGAGGGCCATCATGGCCCAAGACGTCGTCGGCGCCCTCTCGGGGCTGGACCTGGACGTCTCCGTCGAATGACCGCCTCAGCGCCGGATATACAAGCATCGGAATATCAACGGCGAAGACAGACGGCTGTCGGAGGATGGCTCCTCCGGTCCAGCCCGGAGGGCACCCTCCATCCCCCAAAGGCGTGGCGGCCCGGGTCCCGCCCTCCGTTCTGACCGACGACGGCCGCCCTTCCGAGAGGGGTCCTCCAAGCCGGCTCGGCCCGGAGTCGCCCGCCCCGCAATTTTTATCTTTCATCTCGCTTTAGGGAAGAATGGTGAACCGCGTTGAGCGAACTGAAAGAGCTAGTCATCACGGAAGAGGAATACCGGCAGCATCTCAAGCAGCGGCTTAGGCTGACCGACCCCTGCATGGCGGAAGAGGTGGAGCGGATCGGCTTCCCCTTCCTCTTCGCCTCGGGGAGCGAGCTCCTCCGCTCTTACATCCTGAACGAGACGGAGTTCTCCGCGAGCGTCCCGGAGAGGCTGAAGGTCCCCGACCGGGGATACGCCTGGTACCTCTTCTCCCAGGCGGTGAGAGAGATCCACGTCGAGAGCGACCAGATCGTGGTGAAGTACGAGCTTCTCGACGACTATCGCCCCCCCTTTCGCCGCTTCTACCTCTGAAAAGCCGCTGCCCATCTGCCCTTCGCCGCTCCCCGGAGGGCGAGCTCGCCCATCTCTTTTGCCACATCCTCCAGCAGGGGGGCGGGGTCTGCCCCCTCCAGGGGGGTTCCCGGCAGCGGCGTGAAGTGGTGGGCCCGGACCCTGCCACCTTTCCCGACGACCTCCCGGGCGAGGGAGAGGGTCAGCATCTGATCTTCGGCCGTCTCCCCCGGGAGGCCGACGATCAGGTCGAGGTTCGGAACCAAACCCCCGTCCAGGCAGAGGTCGCAGGCCCTCCTCACCGCCTCGACGTCGTGGCCCCTTCCCGCCATCTTCAAGATTCGGTCGCTGCCGGACTGGCCCCCGATGCTGATGGTCCGGTTGGTGCAGTGTCTCGCCAAGAGCTCCACCGCCTCCTCCGTCACGAAGTCGGGCCTCACCTCCGAGGGGAAGGTCCCGAAGAAGATCGGTTTTCCCAGATCCGAGAGGGCGGAAAGAAGACGCTCCACCTTATCTATCCGGAGGTGGACGCCGTCGGAGCCGTAGGCGAGGGCGTTCGGCGAGGTGAACCGCAGGTCCGAGTAGCATCGGGCGTACTTCAGGATCCTCGGGATCGACCGATGGCGCATCCGCCTTCCGAAGAGGCTTGGAGTCTGGCAAAAGAAGCACCCCCAGGGGCAGCCGCGGCTGATCTCGATGGGGGCGAATATCGGCGGCTTGAAGGGCGGGTATAGATCAAGATCGACGTGTTCTCTCGATGGCGTTATCAGAACACGGCCATCCCGCTTGAAGGCGATCCCCCGGACTAGACCGGGATCACCCCCGCCCCGGATGCAGCCGATCAGCTCCGGCAGGGTCTCCTCCCCCTCGCCGATGACGACGTAATCGAAAGATCGAAGCGCCTCCACGGGCCTCGCCGAGGGGTGGGGGCCTCCTGCGACGTAGATCGCCTCGACTTTCGAGGCTCCGACCTCCCGATAGACCTCCTCGGCCTGGGCCGAGGCGAAGCTGTAGAGCATGATCCCTTCCCTCGGCTCGTCTGCTAGCCCCGCCCCACCGACGAGGGGTAGCAGCGCTGCGATGCTGTAGCTGTTCTTCTTGTTCCAGCGAAACCAGATCCCTGACGGGCTGGAGTCGAGGGCTCTTCTCTTCGGATTCATCTTCTCAGGACCGATCCCCTCATCATCAGTCAGGCCTTCCCCTCCTCGCCCTCGCCGACGAAGAGGGAGACGAAGTCGAACCGTGTGACGTCGACGAGCCCCTTGTCCGTCAGCTTCAGCTCCGGTATCACCGGGAGGCAGAGGAAGGAGAGGGTCATGAAGGGGTCCTCCAGGGACGAGCCGAGGTCCTTTGCGGCCACCACCACCTCCTTGATCTTCTCCGCGACCTCCTCCATCGACCGGTCCGAGAGGAGGCCGGCTATCGGCAGAGGGAGAGATGCCTCGACCGCCCCGTCGTCGACGACGACGAGGCCGCCCTCCATCTCCTCAACAGCCGAGACCGCCCAGTAAAGCTCCTCGGTGCTTGTACCGACGGCGGCGATGTTGTGGGAGTCGTGGGCGACGGAGGTGGCGATCGCCCCCCGGACGAGGCCGAAGCCTTTGACGAGGCCGAGGCCGACGTTCCCGGTTCCCCTGTGCCTCTCGACGACGGCCATCACCAGAAGGTCGCGGTCCAGATCGGCGACGACTCTGTCCCCTTCGACCTTCGGCCTGGTCAGAAGCGATCTCGTGATGATCTGGTTGGGGATCACCCCTATCACCCTCACCAGGTCACCCTCGGCCTTTATCTCGAAGGATCCGGGGGCGATCGCGCCGAAGTTCATCGATGACGATCGGGGCCTTGCGGCCGCTCTCAGGGGGAGAAGAAGGCGGCCGCCCTCTGCGACGAGGGCCCCGTCCTTCAGGACCTTCTGGACGTTAAACTCGTCCAGGCCGTCTAAAACGACGATGTCCGCCCTCCGGCCCGGAGCTATCGCGCCAAGGTCCCGGAGGCCGAAGTACTCGGCGGCGTTGAGGCTTGCGATCTGGATAGCGACGACGGGGTCAAGGCCCGCACCTACGGCCCTCCTGACCATGGAGTCGATGTGCCCCTCCCTGAGGATCTCGGAGGGGTGGCGGTCGTCGGAGACGAAGAGGAAACGCCTGGAGTTGACCTCGTTCACCAGGGGAAGGAGGTCGTCGAGGTTCTTTGCGGCCGTCCCCTCCCGGATCATAATCCTCATCCCAAGCCTGAGCTTCTCGCGGGCCTCCTCCAGGGAGGTGCACTCGTGGTCTGATCCGATGCCGGCAGCGACGTAGGCGGTGAGGTCACGGCCCGAGAGGAGGGGGCAGTGGCCGTCGATCCTCGGCCAGTGGCCGTCGACCCTTCTCTCTCCCGCAAGCCCGATCTTCGCCAGGACCGAGGGGTCTCTGAATAATACCCCTGGATAGTTCATCACCTCGGCTATCCCGATGACCCCCTCCTCATCGATCAGCTCCGAGAGGGCCGGGGCGTCGAGGCATGCTCCGGAGGTCTCGAGGTGCGTCGCAGGAACGCAGGATGGGAGCATAACGAAGACCGAGAGGGGCGAAAGCCGCGAGGAGTCGAGGATGTACCTGATCCCCTCCGCCCCCAGGACGTTGGCGATCTCGTGGGGGTCGGCCACCACCGCCGTGGTGCCCCGAGGGACGACGGCCCTCGCGTACTCGGGGATGGTCACCATCGCCGACTCCAGGTGGACGTGGCCGTCGATGAACCCCGGAGCCAATACCATCCCCGAGAGATCGAGGGTCTTTTTGGCGCTTTCGCAGTCGAAGCCCACCACGGTCCCCCCTGAGATCGCCACCTCCGATAGGCGCCGCTCGCCGGAGAGGGTATTCACGACTTCTGCTCCCTCAATAAGGAGGTCGACCTCCACCTCACCGCGGGCCGCGGCGATCAGTTCTTCGAGCTTCATACCAGTTTCACCGACCAAAAGCTGCCATCCTTCGAAGGTCAAGGTCGAGACCGGTTTTAATCCTTTTCCGCTCGGCCGGGAGGGTCAAAACCGTCTTAACTGCCCAGAGCAAGATCAGATCAGCTGAGACCGATGGGTGGGATGATACTGGATATTACGACGATGATCTCCAGGGGGTTTGACCTCTACAATAACGGCACAGACATAAAAACTGAGGTTCTGGCGGGGGCCACCGCCTTCCTCGCGACGATGTACATCATCCTCGTGAACCCCGCGGTCCTCTCGGAGGCGGGGCTCCCCTTCGGCGCCGTCCTGACGGCCACGGTCCTGGTGAGCGCCTTCTCCAGCATCCTCATGGGGCTTTACGCCAAAAATCCGATAGTTGTGGCTCCGGGGATGAGCATCAACTACCTCTTCGTCTACACCGTGGTGGAGGTGGAGGGAGTTCCCTGGGATAAGGCCCTCGGCTGCGTCTTCTGGGCCGGGGTGATCTTTCTCTTGCTGACCGTCTTCGACAGGAGAAAGATTATCTTGGAGGGAGTCCCGCCCATGCTCCGCTACGGCTTTGCCGGCGGGATCGGCCTCTTCATCGCATCCTTGGGCTTTCAGTCGGCGGGATTCGTCGTCCCCCTGGAGAGCGGGGTTCTCGGCTGGGGGAAGATCAGCGCCACCACCCTCACCTTCCTCGCCGGGTTCATCTTCACCGCCGTCCTGATGGTGAGACGGGTTAGAGGAAGCCTGATCCTGGGGATCGCGGCCACCGCCCTCCTCGCCTGGGGGGCAGAGACCTTCCTGGGGATGGAAGAGCCATCCCTCGCGGGCGGATGGTGGTCGGCCCCAGACTTCAGCCTCCTCCTCCAGCTCGACCTTCTGGGGTCCCTGAGCCTCTCCCTCTGGCCCGTGATCTTCGTATTCCTCCTTTCATGTCTATTTGACAGCCTCGCCACCTGCGTAGGGGTTTGCGAGGCCGGAAACCTCATCGACGAGGAGGGGGACCCGAGGAACCTCGACAAAAGCCTCAGGGCGAACGCCCTCGGGGTCGTGGCGTCGGCTGCTTTTGGAACCAGCCCCTCCACCTGCTTTGTCGAGTCCGCGGCCGGCGTCCAGGAAGGAGGGAGGACGGGGCTTGTGGCGGTGGTGGCGGGGATCTTATTTCTGCCGTTCCTCTTCCTCTCGCCCCTCCTATCCCTCGTCCCGACCCTGGCGACGGCGCCGATCCTGGTACTGGTGGGGGTCTTCATGCTCAAGCCCCTCATCTACGTCCGGTGGGAGAGGTTCGACGATGCGATCCCCTTCTTCATGGCCATGTTCCTGATGCCTCTCACCTACTCGATAACCCAGGGGATAATCTGGGGCTGCCTCAGCTGGACGGTCCTGAAGGCTGCCTGCGGCAAGAGGGGTCAGGTGCCCCTGGTGATGTGGGCGATGGCCCTGCTCTCTCTCTTATTGTTGATCGACCTGGAGCGTTTCGTTCACTGAAAAAAGGTGCTAGCAAGGATGAGACCGGAAGAAGGGCCGATCGAGGAGCACATAAGGGCGTACCGAGCTCTGCTCCAGCGGGGCGCTCTGAGGCTCGCCCTCCTGGAGGATGGACATGCGAGGATGAGGTCGAGCCTTCATCCCCTAGCATCGTCCGAGGAGGTGGATGTCTCGGCCTTCCTCTACTCGGCAAGAAGGCTTCCCGAATGCATGGCGACGGTGGACCGGGTGGTGATGGGCAAAAGCGACGACGCCCTCAGGTCATCGGGGCTCATCGAGCCGTCCCGCTGCAGGCAGGTTCGAGCTCAGGCCCGACGCCGCCTGACCCTCTTCGACGGCCAAAAGACGTTGGCGGCCCACGTATGCAGCCCTTCAGACCTGGACGACCTGATACCGGCCCTGACCTGCTTTCAGATGGAGTGGAACAAGATGCATTCGAAGCTGGCGAGATCGGATCTCGGCAGGGGGATCGCATCCAGCTCCGGGAGGGTTCTGGAATCGGGGGAGGAGATCAGAAAGGCCCTTGCCATCTCCCGGGACGACTGGGATATGATCCGGAAGACCTGGGGCGGGTCCTGGGCTGAGAGACTCTCTGCCATCGCCGCAGGTCCCAAGGAGATCACCGTGGAGCTCGCCTCCCAAGATCCCGGAAGATACCGGGAGTCGATGGTCGGATGGCTCGCCGATCTCCTCGCCCATTTCCGGGATATGGATATCGAGGGGCGGCCCGTCTACTTCGTTTCCAGCAACGATCACAGTCTCGCCAACCTCCTCTCAGGCTTTGCGGCCAAAAACCGAAAGGAGATCCTGGCTCGCCTCCTGGAGGACGAGCGTCTAAAAAAGAGGTGGGAGCGTCTCAAAGACGACGATCCGGCCCTCGGAGAGAACCTCCTCTACTACTCGATGCTGGCCTACGTCCGGTCCGACGTGAGCCGCTTCGCGGCCCTCAGGTCCGCAGAGGAGGAGGTAGGGATCAGACGATACGATATCTCAAGGTTCGTCGACCTGAAGGCTCAGATCATTGAGATCGCAAAGCTCAAGCCCGATCGAATGGACTGTCGTCTCGCCATCGAGGGGGCCACATCCCTCGAAGACAGCCGGTCCCTGATCCTGAACGTCGACTACCCTCTGGGCCTCGCCGCCCACCATCTCCTCACGCAGGCGATGGAGAGGCTGGGGACCCTCTCGGGCGTCTACGTCATGGGGAAGGCGGCGACGATCTACGGGCGATTGGGGGACGTGATGATCCCGAAAGTCGTATTCGATATGCATTCCCGACGGCTCTTCACTTTTAAGAACTGCTTCACCCTGAGAGACGTGAGGAGACATCTACGAGATTCTGCCGTCTTCGACGACCAGAAGGCGGTGACGGTCAGAGGAACATTTCTCCACAATAAAGAGGCGATGGAGGAGTTCAGGCGGGAGGACTACAACAGCATCGAGATGGAGGCAGGGCCTTACCTCTCGGCGGTCCAAGAAAGCTCGCAGGGGAGAGGCGAGAAGGGCTCTTTCGAAGAGGGAGACGAGATGCCTTTCGAATTTGGGATGCTCCATTACGCCTCCGACACCCCTTACAGCCCGAGGGTGAGCCTCCTCAGCAAGGGGCTTGGATACGAGGGGATTGAGGCCACCTACGCCTGCTCTCTCGCGATATTGCAGCGGATTTTGGAAGATGAGGTAAGGAGGGTACGGCGAGAGAAAGGCCGAAAGATCCTAGACCCCAGCAGCTGAGGATGGAGAAGGATAAATTCCTAAACCCGAGAAGGCGATAAGGCGAGAGAAAAAAGTTCACAACGCAAGAAAACGTTCTGGAGACTGATACAAGATGACGAGAAGATACGCCTTCATAATTCCTTTATCGATCCTCCTGGCAAGCCCATTTCTTGCCAGCATGATCGGCGCCGGGACCGCTTCGGACTCCCCATCGTTGGGGGAGACTATGAAGATTAACTTCAGCACATGGCACCTTTCCGAGAGCATCGAGGTCCAGACCGTCTGGATACCGATGCTCGACGCCCTGGAGGAGAGGAGCGGCGGAAGGATCGTCTGCACTTTATTCGACGGCGGGGCGATGGGGCCGGGGCCCGATCACTACGACCTCGTCGCCTCCGGCCATTCCGATATGGGGTACGCCACCCTCACCTGGTCGCCGGGACGATTTCCCCTCTCCGACGTCCTCAGCCTCCCGGCGGCCATCGAGGGGAAGGAGAAGGCAGTTGATATCGGGAATGCCGTATACGACCGGGCCCTCCGGGGCGAGTTCGCCGGCGTGATGGTTCTGGAGGTGAACCCCTGCATCAACTCCCACCTCTGGACAAAAGAGCCGGTCGATACCCTGGAGGACGTCAAAGGCCTCCGGATCCGAAGCCCCGGCGGCCTTCAGACGAGGTGCATCGAGGCTATCGGGGCGGTCCCGGTCTTCATGCCCCTCGAATCCGTCCGGGAGGCGATGGAGAACGGGACGATCGACGGGATCGTCACCTGTCCCTCCATGATCCAACCCTTCGGCCTTTCCGACGTCGCCGACCACTGCACCCTCGTTCCCTTCGGCTGCGTCGGCGAAGGGCTCTTCATGAACCAGGAAGCCTGGGAGGGGGCCGCCGAAGACCTCAAGACCGTCATAGCGGAAGTCTGTCAGAACCCCTACCGTACGACGGGCGGGATGACGGAGGAGACCTATGACGGGATCATCGCCGAGCTGAACGATAGCGGGGTCGTCTTCATCACCCTGCCGCCCGAGGAGGAGGCGCGCTGGCATGAGGCCTTCCATAACGTGACGAGAGAGTGGGTCGCAGAGCTGGAGGCGGAGGGGCTTCCGGCCAGGGAAGCCGTCGAGATCTTCAACGATGAGTGCGAGAAGCGCGGGGTCTCTTGCGTCGCCTTCCCGCCGGAGTGGAGGTAGGGGCTGAACCGGAAGAGAGATATCTCGGGTCCCGATCCTGATTCTGCATTGGGACCCGAGATCTGTCCCTTTTTACGAGATTGAAGCTTCCGTCGACCCATCCCCGTCCCCGAGGTAGATCCCGGCCCCCAGCCACCAGCCGTCGTCGACCTTCGTCACGTAGCTCGTCTTCGGCTCCGCCTCGCCGGTGAGGGGATTGGTCCATAAGTACTCGAAGAAGCCGCTGCCGTTTTTGGCGATCGACCTCATCTCCCGGTTTATGTAGACCCCCTCGGAGTTCTGAAGGTCGAGCCGGTTAGTCCCGACCGCTGAGGGAAGGAAGGGAAGGGCGAGGCTCGTTCCGTTGAAATCTGCGGCGAATATGTAGACCTCCTCCCTCACGAAAGGGCCCTCGAGGTCCATGAAGTCTTCTATCGCGATATCCCTCCCATAGACCCGGGCGTAAGACGCCGCCGCCTCGACGAACGCCGCCAGCTCTTCCCTGGAGGCCGGAGGTTCACGGGAGGATTCGGCCTCCTCGGCCTCTTTTGCATAAATCCCCGAGCCGAGCCACCAGTCGTCATCCACGGCCCTCACGTAGCCGAGCTTGATGGCGGGGGTCATATCGCTCGCCGGATCGGGATACATGTAGTAGACGAGGCCCGTTCCGTCTCTAGCCACCTCTCTTATGCCGCCCAGACCGGTTTCAACGGAGGGATCCATGGCGAACCCGTAGATATCCAGCCCCCCCCGTCGGACCTTCCCCACCAGATCCGGCTGGAAGGGGTGGGCTAGGACCCGGTTCTCGTCGAAGTCGTAGGCGAAGAGGTACTGGTTGCCGTCTACGAAGCTGCCGTTCCTGTCGTTGAACGCCTCCAAGGCCTTCTCCTTGCCCCTCTCCCGGGCGCAGGCGACCGCTCCGTCGACGAAGCTGACCAGATCGAGGAGAGCATCGGCGCTGAAGACGGCCGGGACCTCCGAGAGCCAGACCCCCGTTCCGAGCCACCAGTCTTCGTCGACCCTGGCGACGTAGGAGAGCTTCAGCTCGGGGGCGTCCTGGTGGAGGGGGTTGGGCCTGACGTAGTAGGCGAACCCCCCGCCCTGGGAGGCCAGCCGGTTGAGGTTCCTGACGAGGAGAAACCCGTTTGCGTCCCTTAGGTCAATCAGGTTTTCGCCGACCGACTCCGGCCTGAGGGGATGGGCTAGACAGGTCCCGTCGAAGTCGTAGGCGAAGACGTAGCGGAGGTCTCCGACGACGAACTGGCCGCTCTTGTTGTTGAACTCCTCCAGGGCCCTCTCTTTTCCGTTCTCCCTGACGTACTCGATAGCCCTTTCTGCAAACTCCACGAGGCTTCGAGATGCTTCGGGAAGATCAGTCTGGTTCAGGCTCCCGGAAGATTCACGGTCGGTCGGCGGGAGGCCGGAGGCTCCGGCCGATAGGACCGCCAATAAAAAAACGATGACCGATATCGATCTCACCTTCATGGAAGCACATATAAGTTGTTACGTATATAAATAATCCGGATCATTTCTGCAGCAATCCACCGGCCTAGGGCGAACACCGGTGCTGGAATCGCACCCCAGGACGCCTCCCCTCCCGCTGCCAAGACCCTGGTGCCATCCGAACATCCAGACCTATCGGATAGTTCCCCCTTCCGCACCAGGGGCCTCCTCTCCCCGGCGAGGGATGAGGACGCAGGGATCGGGTTCGGCTGGCGGGAGAGGACCGGCGAAAGGAGAAAGCTTAATCTTCGCCGATCCCATCAGATCACCATGACCTTGAGATCCTTTTTTATCATCCTCGCCCTCCTGTCCACCTCCTCGGCTGCCCTCGGCCATCCCACCGAGGCCTCGGGGATCGTTCGCAGGGTGATCGACGGTTGTACCTTCGAGGTGGAGGGCCTGGGCACCGTTCGCCTGGCAGACGTCGGATGCCCGCCGATGGGAACCGCAGAAGGTGTCCACTCTCGAGAGTACAGCATGGAGATGCTCCTCAACGTCCAGGTCTTCCTGGACCTGGACGACCACGGCGGGAGTGGCTCCGTCCTTCGCCTCTCCGACCATGATGGAAGGCCAAAGCTCGTTCCCTGCTACAACAGGATGGTGGTAGACGCCGGATACGGCAGGGTCAGCGACGATCCGAAGAACGAGTTCGACCCCCGGGATTGGTGGAACACCACCGAGGGGGACGAAAACGCCCCATGAGATCCGCTCCCCTCATCGTCCCCCCAAATATCCCCGGTCTTCTTCTTCGCTGCCGCCCTGCTCTGAACCATCTTCGTTGACTCTTATGAGAAAGTTCATAACGTTCGATCGTTATCCTTATTTATGTGATAATATGAAACGTGCTATCACTTGAACAATGGAGATCTTCGAGCTTTCAAGATTTGGTGGAACCATGTTGGGCATAAACGATCCGTGGATCTTGGGGGTCTATCTCCTCTCCGTTCTGAGCGCCCTCCTATGCGTCGGCTATGGCCTCGTCAACTGGAACAGGGGCGGAGAGAAGGAACCTGAAGAAATTCGTGATGAAGTTTCCTGGGAGAAGGGAGAGACATCGATGGAAGAGAAAGAGCTGGGGCTGTGATCTGGATGGACATATTACTGCTCAACATAATCGTTCTGGTCTACATCCTGGCGGTCGGATACCTGGGATACAGGGGCTGGAAGGAGACCTGCAACTCCTCAGACTACATGGTGGCGGGGAGGAAGATCCACCCCTACGTCATGGCCATGAGCTACGGCGCCACCTTCATCAGCACCTCTGCCATCGTCGGCTTCGGCGGCACCGCCGGCCTCTTCGGTATGGGTCTCCTCTGGCTCACCTTTCTGAACATATTCGTCGGCATCTTCATCGCCTTCGTCGTCTTCGGCAAAAGGACCCGGAAGATGGGCTACAACCTCTCAGCGATGACCTTCCCCGAGCTGTTGGCGAGGAGGTTTGATAGCAGGTTCATCCAGTACTTCAGCGGCCTCGTGATATTTCTGGGGATGCCGATGTACGCCTCCGTCGTCCTGATCGGTGCCGCCCGGTTCATCGAGACGACCCTCGCGATAAACTTCGACCTCGCCCTCCTCTTCTTCTCCGTCATCATCGCCGCCTACGTCGTCCTCGGTGGCCTGAAGGGGGTGATGTACACCGACGCCCTCCAGGCTACGATCATGTTCGTAGGGATGGCCTTCCTCCTTTTGATGACCTACAGCCATCTCGGCGGGATCGCCGCCGCCCACCAGGCCCTCACAGACCTCGCCCCCCTCGTCCCCGCGAACCTGGCCGCCATGGGCCACCTGGGATGGACCGCCATGCCGGCCTCGGGGTCGGCCTGGTGGTGGACCCTCATATCGAGCCTCGTCCTGGGGGTCGGGATCGGGGTTCTGGCGATGCCCCAGCTCGTCGTCCGGTTCATGACGGTGAAGTCCGGCCGGGAGCTGAACAGGGCGGTCCTCATCGGCGGGGTATTCATCCTGATGATGACAGGGGTAGCCTTCGTGGTGGGGGCCCTCTCCAACGTCTACTTCGTCCAGCACGACAGCGTCATAGCGATAGCCGCAGCCTCCGGGAACTCCGACAGCATAATCCCCGTCTACATAAACAGGGCGATGCCCGAGTGGTTCGTCTACGTCTTCATGCTCACCCTCCTCGCGGCGGCGATGTCGACTTTGAGCTCTCAGTTCCACGCCCAGGGGACGGCGGTCGGAAGGGACGTCTACGAGACGCTGGTGGGGGTGAGGGGAGGACGATCTATTCTGATAACCCGCATCGGCATCATCATAGCGGTGGTGGTGGCCGTCATCCTCGGATACCTCCTCCCCCCGAGCATCATCGCCCCTGGGACGGCGATCTTCTTCGGCCTCTGTGCCGCTGCCTTCCTCCCGATGTACGCATGCGCCCTCTTCTGGAAGAGGGCGACGAGAGCCGGAGCCATCGCGGGCCTCGTCACCGGCACCTTCGTCAGCCTCTTCTGGCTAGTCTTCGTCCATCAGAAAGAGGCCGTCCCCCTGGGGATCGCTAAGATGATCTTGGGCCGGGACGTCCTCATCTCCGCCATGCCCTGGCCCGTCGTCGACCCGATCGTGGTGGCGTTGCCCCTAGCCTTCTTGGTCACGGTGGCCGTCAGCCTCGCGACGCAGCCTCCAAAAGCTGAGCACGTCGAGAAGTGCTTCGAGGGGATCGAGTGATCCCCTCCGCTGGGCGAAAGAGAGCTGCTCTTTGAAATCGATAGAGGCTCGATCGATCACCTCTACCTTATCGCCCTTATGGTGAGGGGATACCGATAAGCTTCGCCGTTGCTCGTCTTGATCGCCGCGACGATGGCGAGGACGACGTCGAAGGCCAGCAGGCCGAAGATCAGAAGCAAGCCGAAGAGCATGGTGAAGGGCATAGCCATCGGGTTCCAGAAGTCGATCATCCTGGGATGAGCGGCCGGCCAGAGGAAGGCGATGGAGCCGAACGATAAGAAGACCAGAACCCCCGCCAGAATCCAGTAGAGGGTGATGGAGAGCTGGAAGTTGAGGGCCTCCCTCCCCTGATCGTCTATGAAGGGGTGGTGGTTCCTCGTTACGAGCCAGACCACCAGAGGCCCCAGGACGTTCCCCAGGGGGACCCCCAGGAGCATCAAAAGGGCGCTCAGATGGCAGAGGGTCGCCCAGGTCCGGGCGTCCCGATCCTCTTCGATCATGATAAAATCCTCCGTCGAGATAGGGGCCCTCGATATACTAAGATCTTGCGGCAGCGGCACGAATCGGGGTACGGCGGGGTCTGGACGGGACCATCTCATCACCGCCCTTCCTTGACGCAGAGGTAGCTGGCGATGAACCCCGCCCGATAATCGGGCCTCTCGATCGAAAAGCCCGCCCTCTCGATCATCCCCTCCATCATCCAGCCGATGGTGGAGTGCTCGTCTCTTATGTGGACCAGGATATCCTGAGGCGTCCCCTCGCCGCCCAACTCCGCCATCCGGGAGAGGTACCGGCCGAAGAACCCCTCGTAGTCGGCGGGGTCGAAGGAGTAGACGACGTCCCGGATGAACAGCCTCCCCCCAGGCTTCAGCATCCCCGCGATCCGGATCAATGCCACCTGCTTCCAGAAGTCGGAGAGGTGATGAAGGGCGAACTGGGTCACTACGGCGTCGAGGGGCTCGCCCTCGTGCTCGTAGGTGAGAAAGCCGCCCCTGACGTACTCGATACGATCGAGGTCACCGACCCGCCCCTCCTCCCGGAGCCGCTCTCTAGCCTTCTTGCGGGCGTATCGGAGCATCGGCTCGGATATATCGGCCCCGATCACCCTGGAACATCGGCTCACGGCGGCGATGAGAAACTCGCCGGTGCCGCACCCTAGCTCCAGGACCGTCGCCTCCGGCGAGAGGTCGAGAAGGTCGATGACCTCCCCCAACTCCTTTGCGACGTCCCTGATCTTCGCCATCCTCTGATCGTAGGCCCGGATCTCGGAGAGATCCTCGTAGTCGGTCCCTATCTGTTGCGTCTCGTCGTAAAGCCAGGCGGGCGTATCACTCATATTCGGCCACCTCTTTTCGTCCGGTCAGTCACCGACGTGGAAGCTTAAGGAGGCTACGCCCCGCCCGGCGGCTGGGAGGGCGTAGTTCTCGGCGAGGCGATATAAAGGGAAGCAAGAGGATGTAGCGGCAGAAGCTCATAACGTCGGCGAACCCCGCCAGGATCTCGAACTCTGAACCTGACCATCTCTCCGACGAGACGATGGCAGATCATCTCCGGCTCTTTCGCCCGGGGCGATCGCCGAGATATCCAGCCGGATCGGTCAGGACTCCATCCCCCGGGCCTCCGGCTCGATCGATCCGGTGGCCTCAGAACAAGAAGAGGTAGACGAGGAGGAAAGCCACAATCGCCACCAGCAGTACGGCGGAGAGGATGGTGTACCTCCAGCGGAGATAGGGGTTTTCTTGGAGCGCCTCCTGGAGGGCCTCGTTTCGCTTCATCCCATATCGCTGATAGGAAATATTAGATAAATGTGGCGAACGATTTGGATCATGACCGGATCATTGAAGAAGAGATGGACCATCCGAGATGAATATAGAGAACCTAGATCAGGCGTTCAAGGCCGCATCTGCCGGCATCGAGATGGCGATATCGATACTGATCGGGAGCGTCATCGGATACTCTGGCTTCAGATTCTTCGACGAAGGCTCCGGATACATCGGCCTTGTCATCGGAGCGGTCTTGGGGCTCATTTCAGGGACGTACAACCTCTACAGAAGGTACAGGTAAGTTAAAAGAAGCCGCTGGCGAATTAACAGATCCCCGGCTTCCGAGACCGCCCGGGGGCTGCCTCATTAAACCTTCGGCGACTATCAAACGGCCTTCAAGATCTCAGCAGATCGATTTATCGCCGCCGAGGTCGCCTCTGAGCCAAAAGACCCCGGGCCGAACCTCTCGAGTCCTCGGCCCCATCTCCCTTCGCGGAATCTGCTTCTCCTACCCGGCCGCTTCAGAAATATCCAACTTTTTTTAACCACGGCATTTGAATGCATACCCGTCGAAGCCGCCCGAAAAGTATTAGGCTGATCATCGACGAAGCCTCGACCTTCAATAGGCTCATCAGGCCAATGATCCCAAGTGAGATTCAGAGATGAGATCGATCGTCATAAAAGGTGCAAGAGAGCACAACTTAAAAGACATCACCATCGAGCTTCCCCGGGACAAATTCATCGTCATCACCGGCGTCTCCGGCTCGGGGAAGTCGACCCTCGCCTTCGACACCATCTACGCCGAGGGGCAGCGAAGGTACGTCGAGTCCCTATCGGCCTACGCCCGCCAGTTCCTCGGCCAGATGAACAAGCCCGACGTCGACTCCATCGAGGGGCTATCCCCGGCGATATCCATCGAGCAGAAGACGACCTCGAAGAACCCCCGGTCCACCGTCGGGACGGTCACCGAGATCTACGACTACCTCCGGCTCTTATTCGCCCGGATCGGCGTCCCCCACTGCCCCATCCACGGCGTCAGGATCGAGGCGAGCTCTCCGGAGAGGATCGCCGACCGGATCGTCGAGGCGGCGGAGCCGACAGAGGGGGGAGGCGGCATGGTGACGATCCTGGCGCCGATAATCCGACAGAAGAAGGGGACCTACGGCCAGCTCATCAAGGACCTAAACGCCGAGGGCTTCGCCCGAGTCCGGGTCGACGGCGAAATCCAGAGGACCGACGAGGAGGTCGACCTCGATCGTTACCGAAAGCACGACATCGAGGTCGTCATCGATCGCCTCGACCCCCTGGAGGAGAGGTCGAGGCTCGTCGAGGCGGTCGAGGCCGCCCTGCAGCGGGCCGACGGCCTCCTCCTCGTCCTCGACGCCGAGGGAGAGGAGAGGCTCTACTCCTCGAAGATGGCCTGCCCCGTCTGCGGGATCGTCTTCGAGGAGCTCCAGCCCAGGACCTTCTCCTTCAACAGCCCCTTCGGCGCCTGCGAGGCCTGCAACGGCCTCGGGATAAAGATGGAGTTCGACCCTGACCTGATCCTGCCCGATCCGGAGCTCTCCATAGCCGACGGGGCCGTCGCCCTCTACCACAACCACGTCGACGGCTGGAGGGGCCAGCACCTCGCCGCCGTCGCAAAGCACTTCGGCTTCAGCATCTTCACCCCCATCAAGGATCTGACCGAGGAGCAGCGGTACGCCCTCCTCTACGGCTCCCAGGAGAGGATCAGGTTTGATATGTCGATGAAGAATGGGGACGCTTACTGGTCCCACCACGGCCACTGGGAGGGGCTCATCCCCCAGTCGGAGCGGCTCTACCACCAGACGAGCTCCGATTACCGGCGGGAGGAGCTGGAGAGGTTCATGAAGGTCCTCCCATGCCCGCGGTGCGGGGGGAAAAGGCTCAAAGAGAAGGTCCTGGCGGTGAAGGTCGCCGGGATGTCCATCGCCGAGGTCGCCGATCTAACGGTATCCGAGATTCTAGCCCTCTTAGACGGCCTCACCCTCTCCGAGAGGGAGGAGGAGATCGCCCGACAGGTTCTGAAGGAGATCAGATCCCGCCTCGGCTTCCTCGAGCACGTCGGCCTCTCTTACCTCACCCTCTCCCGGAGCGCTGGGACTCTATCGGGGGGCGAGGCCCAGCGGATCAGGCTCGCCACCCAGATCGGGTCGAACCTGATGGGGGTCCTCTACGTCCTCGACGAGCCTTCCATCGGCCTCCACCAGAGGGACAACGCCCGGCTGGTCGAGACGTTGAAGAAGCTCCGGGACCTGGGGAACACCCTCATCGTCGTCGAGCACGACGAGGAGACGATCCGCGCCGCCGACTACGTGGTGGACATGGGCCCCGGAGCTGGGATCCACGGAGGGCGGGTCGTCGCCGAGGGGACCCCCGGAGAGGTGGAGGCAGACCCGGAATCCCTGACGGGCCTGTACCTATCCGGCGAAAAACGGATCGAGACCCCTCCGGCGAGGAGGCGGAGCGATAAGTTCGTCCGGATCGCTGGCTGTAAGGAGAACAACCTCAAGAACATCGACGCCAAGATCCCCATCGGCGTCTTCACCGTCGTCACCGGCGTCTCCGGCTCCGGGAAGTCCACCCTCATCTACGACACCCTCTACCGGGCCCTGATGAAGAAGATCTATCGGTCCAGCGAGACCCCCGGCCTCCACGACGGCCTCACCTTCGACTCGGAGATCGACAAGGTGATCGTCATCGACCAGAGCCCCATCGGGAGGACACCCCGGTCGAACCCCGCCACCTACACCAAGGTCTTCGATCCGATAAGACAGGCCTTCGCCGAGACGAAGGAGGCGCGGGTCCGGGGCTACAAGCCCGGCAGGTTCTCCTTCAACCTCAAGGGAGGCCGGTGCGAGGCCTGCCAGGGGGACGGCCTGATCAAGATCGAGATGAACTTCCTTCCGGACGTCTACGTCGAGTGCGAGGAGTGCAAGGGCGCGAGGTACAACGCCGAGACCCTGGAGGTGAAGTACCGGGAGAGGTCCATCGCCGAGGTCCTGGAGATGACGGTGGAGGAGGCGAGGGATCATTTCAAGAACGTCCCGGCGATCAGAAACAAGCTCGACACCCTGATGGGGGTCGGCCTCGGCTACATCAAGCTCGGCCAGTCCTCGACCACCCTCTCCGGAGGCGAGGCCCAGAGGATCAAGCTGACGAGGGAGCTCTCCAAGAAGGCGACGGGTAGGACGATCTACCTCCTCGACGAGCCGACGACGGGGCTCCACTTCGACGACGTTTCTAAGCTGATCGGGGTATTGAACGACCTCGTCGCCCGGGGGAACACCGTCGTCGTCATCGAGCACAACCTGGACGTCATCAAGTCTGCAGACTATGTCATCGACCTCGGACCCGAGGGGGGGAACGCCGGGGGCCGGATCGTCGCCGAGGGTACCCCGGAGGAGGTGGCCGCCGACCCGGAGAGCATCACCGGCCGGTTCCTGAAGGAGAAGATATCCCGCCGGGGCGGTCCCCCGGAGGCGAGGGAGAGAAAACTCGGGACCCCCTCTGCCGTCTAATTTTTGAGCATTCCCGCAGAACCGAGCGCAAGATTAGTTCATCGCTATCTTCGGCGGTTCAAGAACCCCATCAGAACCAGACGGCTATCGCCCTGATCTCCGAGACCTGCCACTGGCCGGGGCCAAAGGTCCCTCCCTGGCTCCTCCGGAAGACGTCCTTTGTCAGGGGATCGATGAGGGTCATCTCGATCCCGCTCTGGAGGGGGTCGATGTCCTTCCGGCACCCACCTGCTCCGTTCCCGGAACCCGCGCCGGTCCGACCTGAGAAGACCTCCTCGGCGTACTCCGCCAGGTCGTCGCTGATGACGCAGTCGTCGAGGCCCTTGGGGTCCTTCGGCCCCGGATCGGCGAATAGCTCGTCGAAGGTTACCACCCCCACCACGTCCCGCTGCAGGGGGGTTTTTAACCTCACCATCCCGCAGGCGCACCGGCTGTTCATCTCCTTGAAGGCGTACCAGAGCCTCCGAGCCTGGTGATCCGTCTCCTCCTTATCCCCGTTCATCGAGCCGGGGCCGAAGGACTGGACGAGCTCCCAGACCTCCGAGAGGGAGAGGGCCAGGTAGCAGCGATCGCTCGGGTAGATCGACTCGAAGGGGGCGCTGGTGGCGGCGTGGACCGATTCCAGAAGCTCCTGGTGGGAGAGGACCCTCTTGGGCATGGCTGGAGGTTATACAAACTATATATAAAATATTTTGGTGGGGATCAGTCCACTAGGTCGGGGAACTGGCGGGAGAGGTGGGAGATCATCGCCTCCACCGACCGGCGGAGGACGGCCCGGTTGTCATAGGCCGATATCGTCGATAGAAGCTCCGCCTCCCTCAAACTTGCCATCTCCTCCACCAGGGTGATCAGGTTCGGCAGAGCCCGGACCACGTTGTCGACGATCGTCACCGTCGAGGTCCTGGCGGTCCGAGAGAGAGGGTTCAGATCGACGGTGATCACCCTCTTTCCCATCCTCACCAGGGCCTCGCACCGGTCCCCGTCCTCCAGGGGGACGAAGACGACGTCGGCGTCGAATATGCCGCCCCTCGTCGCCTTCGCCCTGGCGTGGTCGAGGCCGGGGATCGATGCGTCGGGCTCCTCGCCGAGGACCTCCTCGGCCCCGAAGGACCGGAGATGGTCGGCGATCCTCCGGACTCGCTCCTCGGTCCGGTAGAATATGTTCACCTCCAGGGGCGCCCCTATCTTTCTCGCCAAAAGGACCATCTCCTCGGGGACGAGGGCGGCGGCGTTTCCGTTGACGCTGAGGACCGGCCGTTCGGCGAGGAGGAGGAGCGCCGCCGCCGCCCGCTCCGCCTCTTCGGCAGGGGGAGTCGTCTTTTCGCCGAGGAGGTAGTCGAGGGCCTCGCCCCTGCCTTGGGCGATGAGGCCGTTCAATCCGGTGATCCCCCTCTCGACCCCCTCCACCACCTTCTCCCGGGTCAGCAGGGAGGCGTACCGCGGATGAGATGGGGGAACGTCACTCAAGGCCGGCCCCCCCGAGATTCACCCTGGCAGTGATCGCCACTCCAAACTCCGCCAAAGCGTCCCCTCCGTTGAGGGCGAAGATCGCATCCCCCAGCATCACCATGCTAGCCATTCCTCCACAAGCCTCCACCGCCTCCACGGCGTCCTCCATCCAGTCCCGGGCGAGCCCCGACCTTCGGGCGAACTCCCAGGATAGGGAGACGAACCTCTCCAGGGTCGGCCTCTTCAGAAGCTCCCTGAGGGCCCGCTCCCCCTCCCGGTTCACCCCCCTCATCGTCCCCGGGTCCGATAGAACCTCCTTTGTGGAGAGGGGACCCCTGACGAGAAAGTCCACCTTCAAGGGCGGGACCGGGATCCTGTCGACGACACCAAGGCCGGGCGCCCCCGGAGAGAGCCGGACCACCAGGCCGCCGGTGTTCTGGGCCAGGACGTCCCCCAGGCCGGTCCCGGAGGCAACCTCCGCCACGTGGGCCGCCTCGCCGACGGCATTGGCGGTGAGGCCGAGGCCGAAGGCCCCGTTGATGGCGTAGGCAGAGCTGAGGGCCCCCGCCCCGCTCGCCCCGAAGCCGGACCCCAGGGGCATAGAAAGCTCCGTCTCGACCCGGACGGGGGACGGCGCGAGGATATCGACGACCTTCCTCGTCACCGGCGCCTCCGAGACCGCTCCGTTGAGGAGGACGGCCGTCTCCTCCGACCTTCGGACGGTGGTGGCGGCCGGCAAGTCGAGGTTGAGGCCGCCGCCGACCGAGCCCGCCCGCCTCGGATCGGGGTCGGGCCGGGCGGCGAAGAACCCGGTGATGTGGGCTGGGGCGGCGGCCCTCATGAGAGCTCCTCCGCCAGGGCGTCGACAACGGCTCTTCCGATAGCCCTTTTCTTTCCGGAGACCTCGGTGACCGTCCCCGACCGGGATAAGATCAAAACCCGGTTCTCCTCGGTCCCCATTCCGCCCTTCCCGACGTCGTTTCCGACGACGATGTCGAGGCGGTTCTTCTCCATCGACTCCCGGGCCCGGGATATCAGCTCCTCGTCGGATAGGAAGGTCTCGGCCTTGAACCCCACCATCTTGATCTCGGGATGGCTCGCCCTGACGGCGGCGATGATCTTGGAGGTCGGCCTCAGCCGGAGGACCACCTCCCCACCGGACTTGATCTTCTCGGCAGAAGGGTCGAGGGTGTAGTCGGAGACGGCGGCAGCGGCGACGATGGCGTCGTAGCCGCCGCCGGCCAGCTCCGCCATGACCGCCCGCAGCATATCCTCGGCGCCCTCGACGTGGACCTCTTTGACGGGCAGGCCGAGATGGCCTCGATGGACTAAAGTCACATCGGCTCCGCGCCTCCGGGCCTCCAGGGCGATCTCGACCCCGGTCTTCCCCGAGGCCCGGTTCGTCAAAATCCGAATGGGATCGACCCTCTCGGCGGTGGCGCCCCCCGTCACCAGGACCCTCCGGCCAGCGAGGTCGTTGGGTCCGAGGAGCCTTTCGACCTCCAGGACGACCGTCCCGTTCTCGGCGATCTTAGCCTTCTCCTCCTCGATCCGGGGGTCGACGACGACGACCCCCATCGACCGGAGGGTCTCCAGGTTCCTCATGACGGCGGGGTGGCGGTACATCGCCTCGTGCATGGCGGGGACGACGACGATGGGGACGCCAGAGCCGAGGGCTGTGGTGGCGTAGGTGGTGACGGGGGTGTCGTCGATGCCGAGGGCGATCTTTCCTATGGTGTTGGCGGTGGCCGGAGCGATCAGGAGGAGGTCTGCCCTCCCCCCGACGCCGCAGAACTCGACGTGCTCGACCTTCCCCGTGATCTTCGTCACCGCGGAATTTCCGCTCGCGTACTCCAGGGCGTAAGGATGGATGATCTCCGTGGCGGCTCCGCTCATGACGGGGTGGACGGCCGCCCCCCGCCGGATCAGGTCTCGGGCGAGGTCGATGGTCCTCACCGCGGCGATGGACCCCGTCACCGCGAGGACGATCACCTTTCCCGATAGGGAATCGCTCACCGTGCAGGATATGCTTGAAGACATAAAAGTCAGCGGACCGTATCCAGGTCCCTATTAGAAATAAGTTCTCCTCTTCGGCCTCAGCAGCCTATGAGCACAACGTTTATGTAACAAATGGCCGTAGGGGATCTGCTGTGCCGGGGTGGCCTAGCTGGTTAGGGCGCCAGACTCATAGGGAACGAAAATGAGGCGCTCGTCTCCTGAGGCATCTGGAAGTCACGGGTTCGGATCCCGTTCCCGGCACCTTACTTTTACCATCCCACCTCCGGAGCGAGAGCCCTCACCGATTGGTGGGACGGCAGGCGGAGTAAAACCGTCATTTTCGATTTTAAGATCTCACGAGACCCGTTCGACGCCGGAGATGAAGAGAAATACCGAAACAATTTGGCAGATTCGTGCCCATCGCCCTTAACGGGTACCTTTAAGTTGAAGGATTCCGAATGATTACCGGAGTCCTGTCGATGCGAATTGGAGTCTACGTTTGTCACTGTGGCCTGAACATTGCAGGGGTTCTGGAGCCCTCCGCCCTCGCCGAGTTCGCCAAAACCCTCCCTGGGGTCGAGGTCGCCCGGGACCTCCAGTTCACCTGCTCTGACACCGGCCAGGATATTATCAAGGAGGACATCGCGGAGCAGAAGCTGGAGAGCATCGTCGTCGCCGCCTGCTCTCCCCGGCTCCACGAGCCGACCTTCAGGAGGGTGATCTCCGAGGCGGGGCTGAATCCCTTCATGCTGGAGATGGCGAACATCCGGGAGCAGTGCTCCTGGGTCCACATGGACGAGCCCCCCCAGGCCCAGGAGAAGGCTAAAGACCTGATACGGATGGCGGTGGCGAAGGCGACCCTCCTAAACCCCCTCCAGGGGGAGACGATGCCCGTCAGCCGGGAGGTCCTGGTGATCGGCGGAGGCGTAGCCGGGATCCAGGCCTCTCTCGATCTGGCCGACTGCGGCCTTCACGTCCGGCTCGTCGAGAGGAGGCCGACGATCGGAGGGTACATGGCCCTCCTCACCGACGTCTTTCCGACGAACGACTGCTCCATCTGCGTCCTCGCGCCGAAGATGACCGACGTCTACAACCACCCCCTCATCGACCTCGTGACCTACGCCGAGATTCTGAACATTGAGGGGTCCGTCGGGAGGTTCACCGTATCCGGGGTCAAGAAGGCGCGGTTCGTCGACGAGAAGCTCTGCAAGGGCTGCCTCAACGAGTGCGCCGGGGTCTGCCCCGTGGAGGTTCCCGATGACTACGAGTTCGGTCTCGGCAAAAGAAAGGCGATCTACATGCCGATACCCCAGGCGGTGCCTCTGGTCGCCTGCATTGATACCTCCGCCTGCATCGGCTGCGGCCTCTGCGCCGAGGCCTGCCCCGTCGACGCCATCAAGTACGACCAGAGACAAGAGGATTTCAGGTTCGACGTCGGGGCGATCATCGTCGCCACCGGCTGGCAATCCTTCGACCCCGCCAGAAAGGAGGAGTACGGCTACGGCAGATATAGAGACGTCATATCCGCCCTCCAGGTGGAGAGGCTCCTAAACGCCGCTGGCCCGACAGGCGGCGAGGTGGTGAGGCCGTCGACGGGCGAGGTAGCCAAGTCCGTCGCCTTCCTCCAGTGCGTCGGCTCCCGAGACGAGACGGTCGGAAACGCCTACTGCTCTCGAGTCTGCTGCATGTACGCCCTCAAGAACGCCCAGCTGATCAAGGAGAAGTACCCAGAGACGGAGGTCTCGATCCACTACATCGACCTCCGGGCCGGGGGCGAGGGGTACGAGGAGTTCTACATGCGGGCCCAGCGGCTCGGGATCAACTTCATCCGGGGCCGGGTCTCCGAGGTGGAGGAGGTGGACGGGAGCCTTCGCGTCAACTACGAGGACACCCTCCTCGGGGGCTTCCGTTCGAGGCCCTACGACCTCGTCGTCCTCTCGGCGGGGCTCGAGCCGAATAAGGATGCCGACGTCGTTGGCACCCTCCTCGGCCTCGCTAAGCGCCCTGACGGTTTCTTCGAGATCGCCCACCCGAAGATGAGGCCGGTGGAGGCCCACATCGATGGCGTCTTCATCGCCGGCTGCGCCTCGGGACCAAAAGAGATCCAGGTCTCCATCGCCCAGGGGGAGGCGGCGGCGGCGAAGGCGATGAGGCTTCTCTTGAGGGGAGAGCTCGCCCTAGACCCCGTCGTCGCCATGGTGGACCAGGAGAAGTGCATCGGCTGCCAGCTCTGCGTCGAGACCTGCCCCAGCAAGGCGATCTCCGTGGACAAGACCGCCTTCGTCGACGAGGCGTCCTGCAAGGGGTGCGGAACCTGTGCCGCCGCCTGCCCCGTCGACGCCATCGATATGACCCTCTTCTCCGACGAGCAGATCCTCGCCCAGATCCGGGCGGCTACGGCGGTCAAAGGCCAGTACCCCTTCATCGTCGGGTTCCTCTGCAACTGGTGCAGCTACGCCGGGGCGGATCTGGCCGGCACCTCCCGGATCCAGTACCCGACGAACATGAGGGCGATCCGGGTGATGTGCGCCGGGAGGGTCGACCCTGCCTTCGTCCTCGAGGCCCTTAAGGGCGGGGCGGACGGGGTCCTGATCTCCGGCTGCCGCCTAGGCGAGTGTCACTACAACAAGGGCAACTACCAGGCCTACCAGCGGGTCCAGGTCCTCAGGGGCGTCCTGGAGAAGGTGGGCATCAACCCCGGAAGGGTCAAGATCATCTGGTGCGCCGCGAGCGAAGGCGAGATCCTGGCAAAAGAGGTTAGGAAGTTCGTCAGCGAGCTGAAGGAGATGGGGCCGGCGGGCTCAGAGCTGGCCGCTCTCAGGCCCCTGGAGCCTGCAGGAGGCGGTTCCTGATGCCGATGGAGATCGAGAAGGAGATGGAGGTGGAGGGCTCCACCATAAGGTCGATCCAGAGGTCGGAGGAGTCGGTGAAGGTCCTGGACTACGACTACAAGAAGTGCAACGGATGCGGTATCTGCGTCGCCCTCTGTCCGGTAAACGCCCTCCAGCTCGGCCCCGTCATCGAGATCGCCACCGGCCTCGACGCTCCCCCGGTCCTCATCGATCTCGACAAATGCGTCTTCTGCGGGATGTGCGCCGCCTTCTGCCCCGTCGACGCCTACAGGATGACCGCCAACGATCGAGACTATCGGGATATGGAGGAGTACCCCCACCTCGTCTCCCGGGCCGAGCCGAACGAGCGTTGTCTTCCTTGCGCCCTCTGCGAGCCAGTCTGCCCGACGGAGGCGATCACCGTCGTCTTCCGCCCGACGAGGGACGTCTTCGGCCCCCTCCGGGAGGAGGAGAGGGGGGAGGGGAAGGGAAAGATAGAGGTCGACCCCGAAAAGTGTAACCTCTGCGGAAAATGTGCTAAGTTCTGCGAAGCCTTCCTCCTCCAGGAGAAGGAGCCCACCCCCACCGACCTCGTCCCCTTCGAGCAGCTCCTCGTCGACGAGGAGCTCTGCGACCACTGCGGCCTCTGCGTCGGGATCTGCCCCGAGGAGGCGATCAAAGTCGAGGGCAATCCCCTGGAGCTGGAGGAGGAGTTTGCATTCTCCGGGGAGATCGAGGTCGACTCTGAGAAGTGCATCGGCTGTGGCAGGTGCCTCCTCGTCTGCCCCTACGACGCCATGGACGTCACCAAGCCCTTCGAGGGGGATATAAGGCTCGTGGAGCGGCAGCTGCCACTATGTGACCCCATGGGGTGTCACGCCTGCTTCAACGTCTGCCCCGCCGACTGCTGGTACGTCGGCGAGGACGGCAAGATAAAGGTCGAGAAGGATCAGTGCATCTTCTGCGGAGCCTGCGCCAACTCCTGCCACTGCTTCGCCGTGGAGGTGGACCGGTCGGGGGTGACCCACACCCCCGTCAAGGAGACGCCGTGGGCGGAGGAGTGGAAGGAGGCGATCTCCGCCATCGTCAAAAAGTCGAGGAGGAGGCCGGACCTCTCCGGGGTCGTTCTGCCCCCGGAGATCGAGCGGGTCCCGATACCCGAGGTGGAGGCGCCGGCGAGGGATCCAAACCTCATCTCGAAGATCAACGAGGCCCTGGCGGGGGTCGAGGCGGTGATCAACAAGCCGAAGGTGAGGTTCGTCTGGGAGAGGGACGAGATCGAGGAGGCGAGGGAGAAGATAGGCGAGAGGATAAGAAAGGCTAAAGCTAAGGCGGCAGCCGAGGCCGAGGGGGGTGATGGAAAGTGACGGATACGGCGATGAAGACGGAGGCGACGACGACCGCGGCAACCACGACCATGACACCCGAGGGGGAGAAGTTCAGAGATCGAGTCATCGTCCTCGCCGGCGCCGAGGTGAAGACCTGCATCCAATGCGGGACCTGCTCCGCGAGCTGCCCCACCGCCTCCCTGATGGACGTCCCCATCCGAAAGCTCGTGAAGCTCGTCCTGGAGGGGGAGAAGGTGGAGGCCCTGGCGAGCAGGTCGATCTGGCTCTGCACCTCGTGCCTCCTCTGCACCGTCCGCTGCCCGAGGAAGATCAGGCCGATGGCCGTCGTCGCCGCCCTCAAGACGATCTACGAGGAGGAGGGTAAAAGGTGCAAAGACTCGGTCTTCGAGGGGATCTTCGCCCGCCAGATCCGCGACTATGGGAGGATATCGGAGTTCCTCCTCTCGGCGGAGTACATGATAAGAAGCCCCAGCTCGGCGGCGCAGATCATGGCCTTCGGCGCAGAGCTCGTCCCGAAGGGGAAGATCGAGCTCGGCTTTGAGGCGGCGAGGGGCGAGAGGATCGAGGGGATCGAGGAGATGAAGCGGATCTTCGAGCTTCTCGGGGACGACGGAAGGGAAGAAGGAAAGTCTGAGAAGGCCGAAGAAACGAAGGAGGCCGAAAAATGAAGCTCGCATACTATCCCGGATGCGTCGCCCGGTCGACCGGCAGGGAGTATGAGATCTCGACCCTGGCGGTTTGCCGGGCCCTGGGGGTCGAGCTCGCGGAGATCGACGACTGGAACTGCTGCGGCGCCACCCACGTCTCAAACGAGGTCGTCTCGACGGCTCTCGCCGCAAGAAACCTGGTGAGGACGGACCTGCCGGTGATGACCTCCTGCTCGATCTGCTACAGCAGGCTGCGGGCGGCCATGATCCGCCTCAAAGACCGCCATATGAGAAAGAGGGTGAACCAGGCCCTGGAGAGAAAGTACGAGGAAGAAAAGGAGGTCCTCCACGTCATCGAGACGATCACAGGAGCCCTCGCCGAGGCCGAGGATCCAGAAGACCTGATCGTCCGGCCCCTCTCGGGCCTCAAGGCCGCCCCCTACTACGGCTGCCTCCTGACGCGCCCCGGCGGGGGGATCGACAGCCCCGAGCGCCCCTCCATCCTGGAAAACCTGATCCGCACCCTCGGCGCCGAGCCGACGGAGTTCAGATTGAAGATGAAGTGCTGCTGCGGCCCCATCTTCATGCCCGAGGAGGAGGCGGCCGCCGAGACCCTCATCCGGATCCTCCGGAACGCCAGGGCCTCCGGCGCAGACTTCGTCGTCGCGCTATGCCCATTATGCCACCTGATGCTCGACGCAAACCAGCCGCTCCTGGAGAAGAAGCTCGGCGAAGAGATCGATCTCCCGATCTTATACGTCACCCAGATGGCGGGGCTCGCCCTGGGCCTTGCGCCCGAGGAGCTGGGGATGGAGATGAACTCGGTATCGACGAGGCCGGTTTTGGAGAAGCTGGAGGCCGCTGAGGGGAAGAAAGCTGAGGAGGAAGGGGCGGAGGTCTGCTGAGGCCTCCGTCCCATGGTGGAGTCATGGAGTACACAGTTCTGATACACCCGGCGGAGGAGGGCGGCTTCTGGGCGGAGGTGCCGGAGCTTCCGGGATGCTACTCTCAGGGGGAGACGGTCGAGGAGGCCCTCAGCAACAGCAGGGAGGCGATCGAGGCGCACCTCATGGCATTGAAGTAGGAAGGGGTAGCCGCTCAAATCGAAGATGATTACTGTCACATAAAATTCACACGGAATTAGATATGAATTTAATTATTTCAATACAACCCCAACAACGCCAATTGTCAACTGCAATCGTTGGCGTGGCAGGTATTGTAATCGGCGCCTTGATCACCCTATTTGGAACTTATATAATGGAGAAAAGAAGAATAAATAAAGAAGATCATGAGAAGAGACGACAAGTTTACACACTATTAAACGGACAAAAAGATGAACTATTCCAGCTGTATGCGTCCCTCATTCAGGCCAAATTCGAATCTGAGCGTATAGAGAGCGTGATGAAATATTATAGGCCAGACGATTTCTATATGTTACAATCGACTAGAGATAACCTTATTCAGCAACATCAACTTAGTGATAGGCTAATAGTAGACATAGCTGAAAGAGAAGGAGATCTGACAGAAACGTTAAGTTCAATCCAATATTCGTTTAATAAGGGTCTAATGAATAAAAAAATTAAAAATATTTTGAATTTAATTAAAGCTAATAGAAATTTTGTTGAAGACATGAGAATAAGCTTAAAGCAACAACTTAACGGAAAAATATCAGAGTTAGCTCAGATCGATAGACAATTAGATTCAAAATCAGAAACTTTGACTGATTCGAGCTTTATACAGATAATCAGAACAATAGATGGGGACGAACTCAATAACTTAACGAGAGATATAGAGGATTACTTTATCGAGGAGACCATTAATTATATTATTATGAATATTATGGAGTCTGTAGTCGACTTATTGCTAGACATGGAAAACAGCATGTAAAATCGAATTGATGCGGTGGTATTCGATAAAATAAGCGATAACACATTCAATAAAGCATGTGCTCGTCCCACGGAAATCCGACGAGACCAGGCCTACCAAACCATGAAAGATCCCCCATGACCCCACCCCCCTGGCACCCCCGGTACGCCATCACCCCCGCCATAGCCCGGTCCCTGATGGAGATCGAGGCCGCAAGAGCAGTGGTAGACGAGACGCCCCTCCCCCTCGCCACCGAGGCGGAGCTCCGCCGTCTGGCCCGCCTCCGGTCGACCCACCACTCCACCAGGATAGAGGGGAACCGGCTGACCCTCGCCGAGGCGGAGGAGGCTATCTCGGGCCGGGAGATCGAGGGAAGAGAGAGGGACGTCGCCGAGGTGCGGGGCTACTGGGCGGCTTTGCTGAGGGTCGAAGAGTGGGCCGCCGAGAGGAGGCCCCTCTCCGAGGAGCTGATCCGCCGCCTCCACGCCCTGGTGACGAAGGGCACGGGCTCGGGTGGCGGGGGGAAGGCCAAGCCTGCGGCGACGCCCTACCGGGACGGCCAGAACGTCATCCGGGACTCAGCGACCGGCGCCATCGTCTACCTCCCGCCGGAGGCAAGAGACGTCCCGGCCCTCATGGCGGCGATGGTGAGATGGGCCGAAGAGGCGGAGAAGGAGGTGATTCCCGTCCCCCTCATCGCCGCCCTGGTTCACTACCAGCTCGTGACGATCCACCCCTACTACGACGGGAACGGCAGGACCGCGCGCCTCCTGGCAACCTTCATCCTCCACCGGGGCGGATACGGCCTGAACGGCCTCTTCTCCCTTGAGGAGCTCCACTCCCAGGACCTCGAAGGGTACTATCGGGCTCTGGCCGCCCATCCCCACCACAACTACTACGAGGGGAGAGAGGATGCGGACCTCACCCCCTGGCTGGAGTACTTCATCGAGACGACCGCCAGGGTATTTCGCATGGCAAGGGAAGGGGCCCTTCGCTCTGCAAGGGAGGGAGTCCCTACGGAGCCCGAGGAGCTTCGGAGGCTGGACCCTCGGGCGAGAGCCGTCCTTGCCCTCTTTTCGAAGAGGGAGCTGATCAAGACCTCCGACGTCGCCGAGGCCCTGGGCCTCTCTCGCCGGATGGCGCGGGCGCTCATCAGAGGGTGGGTCGAGGACGGCTGGCTGGTGGTGGCGGACCCCTCGAAGCGGGGGAGGTCCTACGAGTTATCGGCAATTTATCGGCAATATGTCGGCGGTTTATCGGCAATGCCTCCGGGTGAAGAATGACAGGCTTCGGGCTCGCCCCAGTATGTGCGGGTCGGAGAAGGGTTTGACGAGGACCCTCGGCCTAGAAAGAGCTGAATAGACAGATTTAGGAAGAGGACTTGGGGGGCTCATCCATGGCCCGAGCGGCAGCGGACGAGACGCCCCTCCCCCTCGCCGCCGGGCCCGAATCCGCTCGACCCACCACTCCACACGGATGGGGGGCGATGGATACATCTCGCGTTTGGTTCGTGCATGTCGACTCTTCAACCACGAAAACCGGTTATACTGAGAGAAACATACTAACCTGGATTGAGGTGATCCCTTGGGCGCTGCAGAGCAGTATGTAGTTGATGCGAAAGGCCAGAAGGTCGCGGTCATCCTCCCCCTGGATGAGTATAAAAAGCTGCAGGAGGATCTTCACGACCTCTCGGTGATCGCTGACCGGAAAGACGAGAGGTGCATCAGCTTAGAAGAGATGAAGAGACGCCGATGAGGGTGAGATGGGCGAGTATACCATCACCTTCAAAGCCAGCGTGGAGAAGGACTTTCGAAAACTTCCAAAGGATAGAGCATCTCACATCCTAGAGGTCATCGAGGGCCTCTCAGACGATCCCATTCCCAGGGGAGCAAGAAAGCTTTACGGCACCGAGGGCTTCTATCGAGTTCGAGCAGGCGATCACCGCATCATATACAAGGTAGCTCACGAGGAGCGGGAGATCGTCGTCTTTTACGTTCGACACAGAAGCGTTGCATATAGGGAACTTTAATCGAACTGCCCTCGAATTGCAGGAGAAGCGATTGACCATCAACGAGGATTCAGTTCGAAGGGAGATGAAGATCCACGGCTGGCGCTGGGAGAGCTTTCACCACCGCTGCTTCTCCGGCCCCAAGATGGCTGAGCCCTGACGGAGGCTATCTTTTGCGCCGTCGACGTCGCCGGGCCCGCCTCCGGTCGAACCCCGCCCTCCAGATCGAGGGATCCAAGCTCTCCCTCGCCCGTCCGAGAACTCCGCGAAAGGTTGCTGAAAGGGCAACAGAAACTGGATGATGGATGAGAAGAAAAATATAATCAAAAAGATGCCGTTGGCGTGGTTTCGAATGGCTGGTGCCCCCAGAAGCAGGTGTAGAAAGAGATAGAGGAAGAGGGGGACGAGGTGGCAAGGATTTCCTAACAAATTACTTCTTGAGTGATTATTTAAATCTTGGCTGATTAATTCATTAGTGTGTCATGGCACATTTGCGTAAAAATTGACGTTTTTGAGGGCATACGCCGCGCCTTATCAACAACTTTGCCTTCACATATTCTCGAAAGAATCTTTCAAATCTTGGGCTGCATCCTATTTCAATGCACCAAAAACCTTTTACCTGATTACGAAGATGATATGGAATTTAAAAAAAGAGTGTTGAGGTTTCGTTGATTCGGGAAGATTGGAGAACAGTATGACGAAACTGATGTAATGAGAACGTATGGGAAATCGATCGCTTGAATATTGAGGAGGGTTTCTCTCATGTATAGTCAGAATAAATTGATAGACGGTATCCACAGCTTCTCCCCGGCGAGGGAAAAGTGGGTATCCAAAGCCGTAGAGGATTTGCCCGAGAAAGTGACGGTGCACTTCAAAACGGGGCAAACGGGTCTTCTGGACATGAAGAATCCCCGCGCAGTCCTTTGGGCCAGAAGGATCGAGGAGCAGAAGCGGGCCAACCAGCCCGTCTACGTCGAGATCGACGAGGAGACAAATATCATCACCAATGTCCGGGTCCCACGGGTCTTCAGGGTGGAGGGACTCGATGAGGACGAACATGGGAACCTGATGGTCCGGCTGCAGCCTTCTTCAGCCATTCACGTCCTGCTCCGATCCGACCCGAACTTCGAGTCCATGCAGGCCAGTCTCCAGGCGGCCATGGACGAAGGTTCTGAGCGCCTGATCACAGAGACCCGGGACGAGCATGAGATCATCGACGTCAGGGAGCTGGAGGAAGGTTCGGGGGAATCGTTGGAACCCTCGCCCCTGACGCCTGACGATCCTCCTGTCTCCGAGGCCAGGGCTTTGGAAGTCTTCGACAACATGATCGCTGAGTCATGCGACCCATGTAATCCCTCTTCGGATTGTATCCCCTTCCTGTATCCCGACGACGGGTGCTGGATCCGCGCGCACATGATGTGCCACTTGATGAGAAATGGGGGTCCTGATATCACCACGAATCCTCCGGAGGATCCCGAGAAGGTATGGATTTCCGCAAGCCCCGGTAATCGTCTCGACCCACTAACATCCAATCATCCTGATTGTCGTATCTCCCCTAATGGGTGGGGTTGGCACGTTGCGCCGACCCTGATGGTCAGCCTGCCTGGAGGAGACGAGAAACGGGTCATCGACCCCTCGCTCAGTCCCACACCATTATCTATAGCCGAATGGAAGAACCTGATGCGTGACCCAGGTGCTTCGCTGGACGAAGGACCCTGGACGGACTGGAGTGAGTTTGGGGACGGTCTTGGTGAGTCCTATAGCCTAGCTCAGGCGTCTGAATATTCATATATCAAGTATTGCCGGGACGAGCTGGAAGATCGGTGTGCAACTGATGGGCCGCCACCGTACAGCTGTACAAGAAACTGCTTCTTCATCATCGACCGGAACACCTTTTCAGACGACGAAATAGAGGCCATGCTGCACGTTGGCAGCCCTGCCCTCATCGAAGCTGCTTTTTACATCGTCGTTGACGGCTTCAGCCCCTACGAGTTGGGATTCACCTCCGCGACCATGGAAATGACGCCCACCCTGACCATCTCACTGAATATACCAGGGATGACCATAACCGCAGATCGTCTAGAGTTTGAATACCCCGCCCATCTCAATCGACGGCAGCGACTGACCTGGGTCTACAATATCAGTTTCGCCAACACCACCGGTTTTACCAGCGAGCGAATCACGGTGACATTGGAGGCATCGCTTTCTACGGTATCGGATACTGGTTACCTGTATCTCATCCGACAACCCAACCCCTACGAAATCGATGGAGAGACCTCTTGGCTCAGCACCGATCTCCGGGTATTTCAGATAATTGGAGGCGGCTCGAAGTTCGGCGTCACCATGGGTTCTGATCCCTCCGCCTTTATCACCCAGGTAATCACCAATCTGAATACCCACAACACGGCAGGGCAGACGTTCGAAAACGACATTTCGGTAGATCAGCAGACTTCGCAGCTGGAGCTTTCCCAGACGGTGGGCGGCACGCCGGTATACAACTTCGCTGTAGCCAAGGTACGCTATCGCGCCCTAACCGTATCGGCAACCGATGTTCGCGTTTTCTTCCGTCTTATCCCTTGGGCCACCACTTCTCTCGAATATGATCAGGCCACCGCCTATCGCCGTCATGAAGCAGGTGGAACCGTAATCCCGCTGCTCGGAATCAAAAATAACGAGGTTACGGCCATCCCCTGCTTCGCCTCGCCCCGCATCAACTCTGCTGTAGCGAGCATGACCACTCAGACCGATACACCCAACGTTCAGACCATTCCGCCCAATCCGAGCGGTGAAGAGGTGGTCAGATACTTCGGATGTTGGTTGGATTTTAATAAGACAACGCCACAGTTCCCCCTCCACCCGTCGCCCCTGGACGGACCATATACCTCCGGCAGGGTGAGCTTGCAAGACCATATTCGAAATGAGCACATATGCCTGGTTTCGGAGATCGCCTTCGCCCCCGCGCCGGCCCAGAATGGTAACACGCCTTCGGTATCGGACAAGCTCGCCCAGAGGAATCTTGCCATCGTCGAGTCGGCGAATCCGGGACTCACATTCTCGCGTCGCATTCCCCAGACGTTTGAAATTCGACCCTCGCCATCAAGGCTGGAGAACGATGAGTTGATGTTCGATTGGGGAAACGTCCCCGTGGGGAGCGTTGCCACCCTCTACTTGCCAGGCTTTGATACGAACGACATTTTATTGCTGGCGGCCAAGAAATACCGATCCCACCGGATGGTCCGCATCGACGAGCATACCCTGAAATTTGATACCGGCGGCATCACCTACCTGCCAATCCCCTTTGCGGACGGCAACTTTCCGGGATTGCTGACGGTGGATCTTCCCGAAGGAATCGAAAAGGGCCAGGCATTCAAAATTGTAGTTCGACAGGTGACAGGCGAACAGCAACCGATCGCGATGACCCACCGAATTGAAGCACCTCGGCCCAGCTGGAGGCGCATCGTGGGATCTTTCCAGCTGACGATCCCGGTACGCGACAAGGCCGATATATTGCCAAGGCAACAGCGGTTGCTTTCCAATCTCCGTTGGATAGAGCGGGCAATCCCAGCGAACGATCGTTGGTCGCCCGTCTTCAGCAGGTATGTGTCCCAAATTGCCGATCGCATTGATGCGCTTGGCGGAGATTCAAAAAAGGTGGCGCCATCTCCCACCGGACAGTGGCGGGAAGCCCGCAGGAATTGCCTTATTCTCAACCTCGCTACGTTCCTGCTCACAGCTTTGCTCGTGGTTGGTATAGGCACGCTGACGGGAGGCTTGATGGCCATAATCGCTGGGCTGGCTTTTGTCCTGCTGATCGGAGCGGTTCGTCTCTGGATCGACAAATGTAGGCCAAAGATCTGCCAATTGCTTCGAGGGGTGTTAGCAGGTGCGGCTATTGGTGCAATCGTGTTGGCCCTCATAGCAGTGTTGGGTACGTCCACGCCACAGCTTATCACCACGCTGGCGGCAAGTGCAGGTTTAGCCGCATTAATCGCTATTGTGAGTTGGAGGAGGGGTTGCTTTGGATGATGAGGGGTATATCGAAGGGAATACAGGGCGGCGGTGGACGAGACGCCCCACCCCTGGCCGCCGAGGCGAAAGCTCCGCCGCCGAGCCCGAATCCGCTCGACCCACTTTTCGACGAGGATCGAGGGGAACAGGCTGACCCTCGTCGAGGCGGAGGAGGCGATCTCGGGCCGGGAGATCTAGGGAAGAGAGGGACGTCGCCGAGGCCTTGGGGCTCTCTCGCCGGATGGCGCGGGCGCTCATCAGCCACGTCGGAGGAGAAGAGGGCGGGCGTTGGGTCGCCCCGACTTCAGCGCCGCTTAAATTATAAGGGAGATATTATGGAATTGCCGTGGCTGGGCCGCAAGACGTTATCCGTTGGCCACAATCTTTTTTAGCCTTGGGACGAACCTAGCATCCAAAAAGGATTGGGGTGATCGGATGACCCTCTCCCTCCAAAATCGCCAAGATGATCTGAGGATGGCAGGGATCTCAGCTGCGGCTTTGATCAAGGGCCGCGACGGTACTAGTCGTGGAAATTGCGATCGCAGAGGGATATCGATATGACCCCTATCACCGATTTTGACGGGAGGAAACCGTCGAAATTTTGGAGGCAAAGCGGTCAAAGTCGGATTGCATTTTTAAAACAATTGGAGAATACATTTTATATAATATTTAATTTGACGATCGCTAAATGCTTCTCTTCCGCCTCGGGGTGGGATCTTCGGTGACGAGGGGGTCATCGAACGGGGATCATACGAGAGAGATAACCCCCAGAATCTTGATGAGATATATCGAATCCTGCGGCTGGGAGAGGGAGAAATTCGGACGGGAGGATCTCATCAAATTCAAGTCGCCGGGCCCCATAAGAGGAACCAAGGAGCCTGCCGTCATCCTGATACCTTCGACGGAGGAGGTATTTGATTATAATAAAATTGTCAACATCGCCTTGCGAAGGATTTCTGCCTTTGAAGGCAGAAGCTCCGAGGAGCTGCTGGATCAGCTATCAGTCGTCAGCGACTCAATTGAAGTTAAGATATTCACGCGGGACCCCCAACGGGGCGTCGTCCCCATCCGCGACGGGATCTCGTTATACCAGAGCCTCCGGGACCTTCTGATCTTCAGCGTCTGCTCCGAGCTCGATCCGAGTCAGAAGGCGTTCCCGCGGAAGCTGAGAGAGGCCGCGGAGATCGTCAAAGCCTGCTTTATCGGCCAGAGACAAAGCGGCGGACGCGGGGCAAACGTCCATGGCGGCTTTCTGGCAACCGTCCATCTTCCCCTTCCGAAGAGATACGAATTGGCCGTCGATGGGGAGATCATCGACCCGATTCTGAGGAGATCGATCCTCCGGATCCTCCGGGGTCTGAGAGACGTCGAGTTGTCTGTTGATCTCAAAGATCCGGGGCCGATGACGGAGAACTCCTCAAGGGGCCTCAACTCGAACATGTGCAACGTGCTGATGGATATCATCGAGGTTGGGGGAGGTACTGATCTCAGCATATCTGCAACCCTAGATCCGATGTACGCAGTTCCCGGCGACGTCATCACCGATCTCAAACTCAGTCCATCGTCGAAGACTTATCTGGAGACCGCGGCCAGCATCCTCGAGGAGGACCCCCCCGAAGGGTTTGTAGAGCTGATGGGCTATGTAACCCAGCTCAAATGTGATGCAGAGAAGGGCGGAGGAGATATGGAGATCAGGATGAAGGCCTTCGGAATAGAAGGGCACGATGCCATCCCAGTTAAGGTACTCCTCGACGAGAAGTCGTATCAGCTGGCGATCGATGCCCATAAATACCATAATAAAATTCAGATAAATGGCACACTGGAGAAGACGGGGAGGGGCTGGACCCTCAATCGCCCGAAGAGATTAGAAGTGATAGACAGAGGTTTCCGGCGCAGGAGATACAAGAGTTTGGATTCTTTCTAGCCCTAGTTTCTATTTATGAGTTCAGATTGGGCATTTTCCATTGAAAGGAGAGAAGAACGTGGCCCCCGCTGGAGATGCCATGTCCCTTGAAGAGGAAGCGGTCCGACGGGAGGCGCAGGTCCACGGCGCCCGCTGGGAGGGCCTACACCACCGCTACTTCTCTGACAGCAAGGTGGCGGAGCCCCTGACCGCTGCCATCCTCGAGGCCGTCGACGCCTCCCGCCCCGACGTCGTCGCAGACCTGGGCGGCGGGACCGGCTTTATCCTCAAAGAGCTCCTGAGGCGGAATCCCCTAGAAGGCGTCCGGCTCGTGGACGTAGACGCCTCCGAGACGCAGCTTTCGGCCTGCGACGACGGGAGGATCGAGAGGCTCGCGGCCTCGGCCGCCTCCGTCACCCGCCGGGACCTCGGAGCGGAAGGCCAGTGCCTCCTTCTCGTCGCTCGATCCCTCCTCCACTACTTCGGACGGGCTGGGCTCCAGCCCCTCCTCCGCCACCTCCGCGGCCAGCTCCAAGTCGGCGAAGCGTTCGTCCACCAGTCCGCCTGCTTCGCCGACGAGGGGGACGCCGCCTGCCTCAACCGGGTCTACGGGATGATGGGAACCGAGAAGCGATACTTCACCATCGACGAGCTGGAGGCGGCGCTCGAAGAGGCGGGCTTCGCCCTCCGCGAGATCGGGCCCGCGCCGCCCCTCCGCCTCGACTCCGTCGACCTCGCCGAGAGGTACGGTCTGAGGGGAGAAGAGGTAGCCTCGATCCGGGAGGAGGTGGGCCGAGAGTTCGGCGAGCGAGCGGGGGTCTTCGTCGAGACGAGGAAGGGGTTCACTGCGTGGCTGCATTACAGCATCTTCACCTGCCGGGCAGAGTAAGCAGAGTTTTAGAGATGCAGTAAAATATCTCGAATACCACCGGCGGCGCGGGATCAGAGCTGGCCCCGGAAGGCCCTCTCCAGCACCGCCGGGAGGAGGGCGTCCGCTGTCCGATTCAGAGCGATGCCCCAAAACTTCGATCCCCACCTCTTCCCCCTCACCCTCCCGTCCCCTCCATCTCCGATATCCGCTCCAGCGCCGCTAGGAGGAACCGATAGAACTCCGCCACCGCCGAGATCTTCACCCGCTCATTCGGGGAATGGGGGTGCTCGATCGTTGTCCCCAAAGAGACCATATCCATCTCCGGAAGCTTCTCCCCGATGATCCCCATCTCCAACCCGGCGTGGATCGACTTCACCTCCGGATCCCCGCTGAAGATGTCCCGATGAGCGGCCCTGCAGGCCGAAAGGAGCTTTGAGTCCAGACGCGGGAGCCGTCCCGGATAGCTGTCCCCCCTCTCGACCCGAGCGCCGGCCAGGGCCGCCGCCGCCCGGATGGTGGCCGTCGTCGCCTCGAGGCCGACCTTCGACGACGATCGGGAGGCTGTTTGGAGGAAGAGGTCCTCCTCCTCGGTGAAGGCGACGGAGAGGTTCGTCGAGGTCTCGACGAGGTCGGGGATCTCGGAACTCCACCGGAGAACCCCGCTCGGGAGGGCGGCGACGAGGCCGATCGCCCGCCTCGACCCCTCCGGAGACGCGACCCTCGCCGGCATCTCCACGGCCGAGACCTCCACCCAGAGACCCGGATCGACGGCCCGGTACTCCTCCCGGAGGGCGGAGCCGACCGCATCCACCAGGCGCTGAAACTCCTCCCCCCTATCCAGCGGGACGACAACGACCGCCTCCGCCTCCCGGGGGATGGCGTTGTGCTTATCGCCGCCCCTGAGGGAAGAAAGGCCCAGCTGGACCCTCTCTCCGGCGACCCATAGGAGGAGTCCGAGGAGCTTGATGGCGTTCCCCCTCTCAAGGCTGATGTCGACGCCGGAGTGGCCCCCCGAGAGGCCTCCTACGACGACCTCGAAGGCCGCCCCGGCCTGATCGGGACGGACCCACCCCACGGGAAGCCGCAGGTTGGAGGTCTCGCCTCCGGCGCAGCCGACGTAGACGGCATGGGGGTCTTCGGTGTCCAGGTTGATCATCATCCTCGCCGCGATCTGACCCTCCCGAAGGCCTCTCGCCCCGGACATCCCGTCCTCCTCGTCGACGGTGAAGAGGAGCTCCAGGGGTCCGTGGACGGCCTCGGGGTCTGCGAGGACCGCCAGGGCGGCGGCGACCCCTATCCCGTTGTCGGCGCCCAGGGTCGTGCCAACGGCCGAGACGAAGCCCTCCTCGACCTTGACCCGGATCGGATCTATCGAAAAGTCGTGATCCGAATCCCTGTTCTTCTCGCAGACCATGTCCAGGTGGGCCTGGAGGAGGACGGTCGGAGACCACACCCTGCCGGGGGTCGCCCCCTTCCTCAAAAGGACGTTTCCCGCACCGTCCATCTCGCAATCCAGCCCCATCCTCCTTCCTACGGAGAGGACGTACTCCGCCGCTCGCTCCTCATGCTTCGAACACCTGGGTACCTTTCGGAGCATGTCGAAATGCCTCCAGAGGAGGCGGGGCTCTATCCCGCTGAGGTCGTCTGCCATCCTTTCACCCTCACCATTTTTGTACAAAAAAGCAACTATAGATATATGGTGATCGGATGGAGGTGGTGATATGCTGAATAGGAGGGCTCTCGCGGCCGGCGAACCCCTCTGCGTGGGCGAGATCACCCTCATACCCGTGGCGGAGGTCTGTTCATCCTCCTTCGTCCAGGACGATGTTGGGGCTTTTGTCGGGACGAAGAGGGCGGAGGCGGTCGTCGCCGTGGGGCCCTGGGGGGCCATCGCCCTGGACGTCCACGGGAGAGAGAGACCCCTAGGTGATCTACTCGAGGAGGCTTTGGGGCTTGAGGAGCTCGTTTTGGAGGCCAGCTCCTCCAGAAGGGAAAGGATAGATACTGCGAGCTACAAAAGAGGGGGAGCATGAAGGTCGCAGTCCTCTACAACGGCGAGTTCGGGAGAAACCTCATCGGGAACCTGATCAACTTCTCGGGCTTCTGCATATCCTGCGGCGACGGCTGCACCCTCTGCAAGGCCGGCAAGTACAGCCTCGCCGAGGATCTCGTATCCGTCATCGAGATGCCTGATCCT
>Ga0334890_1000741_pt1 | contig 53761 bp, 33 predicted proteins | sample GraSluR1_MG_3_FD_207220 | JGI IMG/M metagenome (GOLD analysis project Ga0334890, IMG submission 207220) | Sludge microbial communities from methane-producing bioreactor in Wageningen University, Netherlands - Granular Sludge_31_08-R1 | ecosystem: Engineered > Bioreactor > Anaerobic >... | reverse complement strand
TAGAAAGGGTAAGAAGTTACCATTGCGAACTGTCTTTGAAGACCAATGACGGACTTTAACTTTGGCCTTACCCTTCGTCTTGTCTGTTTACTCCAAACGAAAATAATATTTTGTTGCAAACATAGGACGATGGAAATTATAGCGGAACCGCATTAACGTACTCTTTCGCTGTAAGCATCGATGGGAAAAAATGGAACTGCATCATTGACAGAGCAACCTTCGATAATATGGTTAACAACCCCTCAAGGCAATTCGTAAGATTTCAAAAACCTGCAAGGGCAAGGTTCTTTAAATTTACCAGCCATGCCAGTATATATGATGAAAACTGGGTTTCGGTTGCTGAACTTGGAGTGATAACGAGATAAATAGAATAACTAAAAAAAACACAAATGGAAAACTTTACTTTAATAAAATCTAAAACTATGCAATCTGTTAAATTTCTGGTTTTCATTTTTGCTTTTTTTGTCACAGCCTGCAACAGCAGTAAAGAGTTACCCGGTTTGGTTTCCTACCAACTAAGCCAAAACTTTGTACCAATTTTTATGGATAGAGAAGATAATTGCATCGTGGAAATAGATTTGCTTATTAACGATTCCGTACCATCAATAGAGTTGAAAGAAGTTGAAATTATCTTTGATAATAAACAGCAAACCGATTGGCTGAAAACTGCTACTATTAATTTCCTCGAAATTATTAATGATACGATATTCTCTTCTATCTCATTTGGTGAATCCTCAAATAGAAAATCCGCATTCAAGATAAAGGGCTCGAATACAATGGTAAAAGGGAGTTACAAACTTAACATTAGTTTTGCCGCAAAGAATAATTCACTATTAGAAAGTAGTGCCTATCTAAAGGAAATTCGGTTAACTTTCGATGGAAATGTAAAGCATACCCTTAGCACAGATAGTAAGTTTGCATATCGTCCGGCACTAGTGTTGCGATCAGCAGGGCAAGACAACTGCGACACATATCGTATCCCAGGAATTATTACCACAAAAAAAGGAACATTAATAACCGTTTACGATAATCGCTATAACAACAGCAAGGATCTTCAGGAGGATATTGATATTGGAATGAGCCGAAGCACCAATGGTGGTCAAACCTGGGAGCCCATGAAGGTTATTATGGATATGGGAGAATGGGGTGGAAAACCTGAACGCTTGAATGGTATTGGTGATCCGTGCGTACTTTACGATCATACGACTCATACAATATGGGTAGCTGCTCTGTGGATGAGCGGTTCATCGCCCGAAAAAATGTTGTGGTGGGATTCGCAGCCCGGCATGTCGCCTGATGAAACAGGACAATTTATACTAGTAAAAAGTTCAGATGACGGTATTACTTGGTCTGATCCTATTAATATTACCGAACAAATCAAAGACAATAAATGGCAACTGCTTTTGGCTGGCCCAGGAAGAGGCCTCACTTTAGACAACGGAACGTTAATAATCCCCGCTCAGTTTAAAAAGGATATTCGGATAAAAGCAATTGATGGAGGACAATACACCTGTCATTCTACCATAGTTTACAGCACAAATGGGGGAATAAGTTGGCAAATAGGCTCAGGGGCAAAGTCAAATACAACTGAATCACAAGTGGTTCAATTGGCAAATGGAAGTATAATGCTTAATATGCGTGATGATCTCAATAGAATAAACAAGGGTGAAGACAATGGTCGTGCCGTCTCAGTAACCAACGATATGGGTAAAACATGGATAGAGCATCCTTCATCCAATTCGGCTTTACCTGAGCCTAACTGTATGGCCAGCCTAATTGAGCATACTTTGCATATAGATGGTAACCCAAACCAAATACTTTTCTTTTCGAACCCAAATAGCAAAACCCATCGGACTCATATGACCATTAAAGCAAGTAAGGATGGTGGTACTACATGGCCTTGTGATAATCAGATCCTGCTAAATGAACAGGCAGGATTTGGGTATTCGTGCCTCACGGTTATCAATGAATCAACCATTGGAATTGTGTATGAAGGCATTAAAGAGCTTTACTTTCAAAAGGTTCTCGTAAAAGATTTTAATCTTCAGATTTCAAAATGAATTCTCGATTCTTAATACTGGTTTGCATTGCTATTTTCCTGGGAAGCTGTTCATCACGAAAAGCATCACACAGTAACCACTTCAAACTCTGGTTCGACAGACCTGCCCACGACTGGATGAAGGAAGGCTTTCCCATTGGAAATGGATTTATGGGCGTTATGTTTATGGGTGATCCCAGGATTGAGCATATACAGTTCTCCGAGGAATCGCTTTGGGCCGGGGGTCCTAACTCCGGTACACAATACAATTTCGGATTAAAAGTGGGAGCCGCTAGCTATTTACCCCAAATAAGAGAATTGCTCTATTCGGGCAAAGCACAAAAAGCCTATGATTTGACTCAAAGGTGGATGACAGGCATAATTAACCCAAGGGAAAGTTTGGATTTCGGGGATTACGGTGCACATCAATCCATGGGAGACCTTTTTGTATCAGTAGAAATTAATGATTTCGTATATGACTACCGAAGAGAGCTAGACTTAAACTCAGGGATTGGCAGAATATTCTATCGAGACGGGGAAACTATGCATAAACGTACTTTCTTTGGCTGCTATCCCTATAGAACCATGGTGTATAACTTTACAAATACTTCTAAGGATGGCATAAATTATACCCTTGAGCTTACATCACCTCATATAGTCGATAGTATCATTTTTCTGAATTCAGCTTTACACCTTTACGGACATTTAGGTGATAATAATTTGGAGTTTATTACTACTCTTATCATCGAAACTGATGGTTCGATAGATTACAAAGGTAACACCCTTCGGGTTAGCGATGCAAAAAACCTCACCATCAAACATTTGGCTTTCACTGCATACGCCCCACTATATCCCCATTATTGCAGCACCGGGTATCTTCAAAAAGCTTCGGATGTTATAAAGCAAGTTGAAAAGGTTGGATTTGAAGAGTTGAAACAATCCCATTTGGAAGATTATACATCGCTTTTTAATAGGGTTAGCATAAACATATCGGGCCCTTCCCACGATAGCATTCCGTTAGATCGAAGAATGGCTAAGTATGCTCAGGGTGAAGTTGATGTTGGGCTTGAGCAGCTATATTTTCAGTATGCAAGGTATATTATGATTTCTGGATCTCGACCGGGTTCCCTGCCATTAAACCTTCAGGGCAAATGGAATAATAGCATCAATCCACCTTGGGCTTGCGATTACCATACCAATATAAACCTGCAAATGCTCTACTGGCCTGCCGAAGTATGCAATCTTTCAGAATGCCATCGACCCCTGATGGATTTTTTGCAAACCCTTGTAGAACCAGGCCAAAAAGCTGCTTCCGAATTCTTTGGAACAAGGGGGTGGATTGTGAATACCATGTGCAATGTATATGGTTTCACTTCGCCCGGATGGGAACTGCCCTGGGGTTTCTTCCCTGCTGGAGCAGCCTGGCTTTGCCGCAATGCCTGGGATCACTTTGATTTTACACAGGATACAGCATTCCTTAGCGATATCGCTTTCCCCCTGATGAAGGAAGCAGCTCTCTTCTGGATGGATTATCTGGTAGAAGATTCAAACGGATACCTCATATCCTCACCTTCCTTCTCTCCCGAACATGGGGGGATTTCATCAGGCGCTTCCATGGATCACCAGATTGCGTGGGATCTTTTCAATAATTGTGCTAAAGCAGCAAAAATTTTAAGCAGTGATGAACGCGAAAAGTTAGCATTCATCGAGTATCGCGATCGGATTTATCCACCTCTTATTGGGCACTGGGGACAGATGCAGGAATGGATTGAAGATGCGGATGACCCTGAAAATAAGCATCGCCATGTATCGCATCTATTTGCCCTATACCCTGGGGAGCAAGTAAGCCCTCTAAAAACACCTGAACTGGCATCAGCAGCGTTGACAAGTCTTAATGCAAGGGGAAAAGGAGGAACGGGTTGGTCTCTGGCATGGAAAATCAACTTTTTTGCTCGCCTGCACAAAGGCAATGATGCGTACGGTTTATTACGCCACCTTTTAATTCCTGTGGAAACCACAGCGGTTAATATGACCGAAGGTGGTTCGTATTTTAATCTACTATGCGCTCATCCTCCCTTTCAGCTCGATGGGAATATGGGTGGTGCCGCAGGTATGGCAGAAATGATAATACAATCGCATGAAAACATGATCTTTTTACTTCCGGCTATTCCACAGATGTGGCCAAAGGGAGAGGTCAAGGGTTTGAAAGCAAGAGGGGGATTTGAGGTTGATCTTATTTGGGATGATTTCAAAGTAAAGTCAGTACTTATAAAGGGGAAACCAGGCAGTGAGGGGGTATGCCACTTTAGGGAAAAAACTTTTCCTTTCAAAATACCCTTATCAGGGCAGTATAATTTTTGATTTAGAGACAGTTAAAGTAAAAGATGAATCTTTAAAAATGACTTCAAAAATACTAATATCAACCCTTCTAGTTTTAACTGCTAGCGCATGTAGCTATGTGACCAAAAAATCATTCACTGATTTTGGAATAGTTCCTAATTCGGGAGATAATGCAAGCCCTGCAGCAGAACAACTGGTAAACTATCTAACAACCCATTCAGGTGATAAACCGATAGTGATTCAATTTCCCAAAGGAAGGTACGACTTTTACGAAGAGGGCGCCTTTGAGAAAGAGTACTACATATCCAACCACGATCACGAAAACAAGCGTAGGGTAGTATTTGCTCTGGAAAAAATAAGAAATGTGATCATCGACGGACAAGGTTCAAGCCTAATTTTTCATGGACGAATGATTCCTTTTTCGCTGATAGGTTCTGAAAATGTGACCTTAAAAAACTTTTCCATTGATTTTGAACTCCCTCATTTGAGACAGCTTAACGTAAAAGGAATAAACCCCGTTGACAAAAGCATTTCCTGCGAAATTTATCCAAGTGGCAATTACAGCATCTCCGAAGGAGAGCTGATTCTCGAGGGACCCGGCTACCAAGTAAAACCCATTTTGGTAATGCCCTTTGCTCCCAATGGACGGTTAACATACCTTCGTCGCGATTTAAACTTTAATCCTACCCTCGTTGAAGAGGTAAAGCCAAATATTTTGAAAATATATAACTGGCAAGTGAATGAAACAGCTATAGGTGAGCAGTTTGTTTTGCGTTCATATTATCGACCTACCCCGGGAATTTTTGTTAGCCACTCAAAAAACACTATTTTTAAGGATGTAAAGGTTCACTATGCCGAAGGCATGGGTTTGCTTGCACAGGCAAGTGAAAATTTTCTTCTGGACGGCTTCTCGGTTTGCTTGAATGTGAATGATAGGCGCTGCTTTACTACCCAGGCAGATGCTACTCACTTTTCGGGATGCAAGGGTACCATTATTTCACAAAACGGGCTGTACGAAAGCATGGCTGATGATGCTATCAATGTTCATGGAACCTATTTAAAAGTATTGGAACAAAAGGATGATCATACTCTTATTGGAGCATATATGCATAATCAGTCGTGGGGGTTCGATTGGGGATTTCTGGGCGATTCGGTTCAATTCATGGCTTCATCAACCTTGGAATTGATAGGAAAAGGAAACAAAATCAAGACCATTGAACCGTTTGATAACAATGAGGTACAAGGAGCCAAAGAATTTCGTATCATTTTTGAGAATAAACTGCCAGATATAATCTCTGCAGGCACCGATATTGTTATCGAAAATTTGGAATGGACCCCTGAAGTGATTTTTCAGAATAACCTGATACGAAATAACAGAGCCAGAGGTGCTCTTTTCAGTACCCCAAAAAAAGTAATTTGCGAGGATAACATATTTGATCATACGCATGGCACAGCCATTTTGCTTTGTGGCGATGCCAACGGATGGTACGAAACTGGTGCTTGCAAGGATGTTACCATCAGAAGAAATACTTTTACAAATAGCCTAACTGCATATTACCAATTTACTAACGCCATAATATCGATCTATCCTGTAATTCCAAATCTTGAAGAGCAACGCAATTTTTTTCATTCAGGGATTGTAATTGAAGATAATGTTTTTGAAACATTCGATAAACCTATACTTTATGCTAAATCGGTTAATGGTTTGATATTTAAAAATAATCGTGTAGTATGTAACAACGACTTTGAGGCATTTCATTGGAATAAGCATATGTTCTTTTTCGAAAAGGTTAATAATGTAAACATCGTAGACAATGATTTAGGTGCTGACTTTAACCCCGAAAAGGACATTAAAGCTACAAAATCGAACATTGAAACAATTGCAGTTAAATACAATACAAAGGTTATGCATTCCAGATGATTTAATGAATGATCATACTCTATTTCAAAATCGAAGTATACATTATAGGTAGAGCCAAAAGTTTGTGAAAAACACAAGTTTTTTTGTGGATCATTCAATTTATAAAATTATCATAAAAAAACTTGATTATTTTTTATTACCTAAACCGTTTTAGTTTTTTTATATATCTTTGCATCAACGAATAAAATATGACAAAAAAAACTTCGATTTCGGATATTGCCAACAGCTTAGGAGTTTCAAAAACTCTTGTTTCTCTGGTAATAAACAATAAAGGGGATGAGCATGGCATTAGTGCAGAAACCCAAAAAAAGGTTCTCAATAAAATTAAAGAGCTCAACTACCAACCCAACGTTCTAGCCAGAGGATTCCGAACAGGAAAAACCAATACCATTGGGTTGATCGTTTCAGACATTTCAAATCGCTTTTATTCCCGAATTGCCCGAAGGGTTGAGGATTATGCTTGGATACACGGCTACAGCGTTGTTATTTGCAGTACCGATGAGAATGAAGAAAAGGAAATACAACAGATCCGATTACTACGAGACAGAAAAGTTGATGGACTAATTATTTCCTCTTCTCAGGAAAATGCTGATATGTTCAATAGACTTGTCGAATCAGAGATGCCACATGTTCTTATCGACCGTACATTCAATGGTATGAAATCGGTTAATGTATCGGTTGACAATTTTGGAGGTGCAAGGATGGCCGCACGGCATTTGATAACTCAAGGAATAAAAAAAATAGCCTTAGTTACTATCACCCCTGAGCATATTTCCACTATTAATGATAGGATCAAGGGATTTCTTTCCGCTCTAAGCGAATCAAACATATCCATACCTCCTGAATGGCACATTGCCATACCCTTTAATAATACAGAACAGGCCATTAAAGAAAATTTGCTCAAACTTTACCAGTCGGGTGATATGCCCGATGCAATCTTTACTTTGAACAACAATTTAACATCAGCATGCTTGATGAACCTTCGCAAGCTTTCGTTAAAAATTCCAAATGACATTGCCCTCATAGGATTTGACGATGTGCTGTACTTCAGCTTCACACAACCATCGGTATCGGCCATCGATCAACCGGTTGAACGGATTGGAGAGAAAGCCATCGACTTGTTATTACGACAAATAGAAAAGAATGAGATACTTCCACACGAACGTTCTGTTTACCTTCCTGTAGATATTACCATTCGAGAATCATCCATTAAACCCCTATAAACTATGTCACGAAATAAAACTTTTCCAATTTTCCTTGCGTTTCTAGCCATGGGCTTTGGCGATGTGGTAGGTCCACTGGTATCACTGGTAAAGGACTCCTTTGAAGTATCGAACTTTGTTGCATCGCTGATGACAACAAGCGGTTTCATAATGTTCGGTATTCTTTCAATCCCATTAGGCATTTTTCAGGATAAGAAGGGTAAAAAGTTTATCCTATCAATGGGTCTGTTAATAGCTCTTGTTGGACTTATTATACCCATCCTTTTTGGAATGTTCGGCTCCTTAACATCGTTGGAAAGCCAGTCTTTTACAAAACTTTATGCTCTTTTTGCCTCCATTTTCCTTTTGGGTGCTGGTGCCACAACCCTGCAGGTTGCAGGGAATCCTATTATGAGGGATGTTTCGGATGAAGGAAAATACTCAAGTAATCTCTCTTTAGCCCAATCCATAAAAGCCATAGGATCTTCTCTTGGATTCCTCGTTCCACCAGCAGTCGCTGTTTGGTTTGGGCTGGATTGGACCATTCTTTTTCCAATGTTTGCAGTTATCCTGTTGATAACATTACTATGGGTAAATGCATTGAATATTCAGGAAAAAAAGAGCTTGGACGTTGCACCTGCCACTCTCGCTTCAAGCTTAAAACTTCTAGGCAATCCTTTTGTCCTCGTTATGGTGCTCGGTATTTTTCTATATGTGGGAGCCGAAGTGTCGATGAGTGCTCAGATACCAATATTAATGGATAAGGTTTATGCCATTAAGGAATTTGGTCTTTGGATGGCATGGGGATTATTCTTCCTGCCAATTTTCTTAGGACGATTGGTTGGAGCCTTTATTCTACGCAAAATAAAAGCTGGCAAATTTTTGATTTATACCGTTTTGCTTTCAGCATTGGGTATGCTTTTGCTATTCTTCGGTAGCCAATACTTTGCATTTACTGGTATCATAATGATAGGCTTAGGTTTTGCCAATATATTCCCTTTGATCTTCTCGATAACAGTTGACACAATGCCCGATCGGGCAAACGAATTATCGGGTTTAATGGTAACAGCCATTGTGGGTGGGGCATTAATTCCACCCATTACTGGAGCCGTTGCTGATATTAATGTACAGCTTGGATTTTTAGTGCCGGCAGCATGTATCCTGTACTTGCTGATCCTGGCTCTTAAGTTTTCAAAACAATAGACTTTTTTACTACATTTCTAATAAATGGAAATAAATAAAAGAAACGAAATAGTACTAACTCTTGATGCAGGGGGCACAAATTTCGTATTTTCTGCAATTAAAGGATCTATAGAGATTGTTGAACCAGTTCTCCTTTCTGCAAATGGCAACAATCTTGAAGTTAGCCTTCGAAATATCATAAAAGGGTTTAGCGAGGTTAAAAAACAATTGAAGGAAAACCCTGTAGCAATCAGCTTTGCCTTTCCTGGTCCTGCCGATTATCCTAATGGGATAATTGGAGATTGCGGCAATTTAACCGCCTTTAGGGGCGGTATTGCTCTCGGTCCAATGCTTGAGGAAAAATTTGGTATCCCTGTTTTCATCAACAACGATGGTGATCTTTTCGCCTACGGCGAAGCCATTATGGGTTTTCTCCCTGACATCAATAAAGAATTTGAACTACATGGCATAGCCAAAAGCTATAAAAACCTTCTGGGTGTAACCCTGGGTACTGGTTTTGGAGCAGGCATCGTTCACAACGGACAGCTTTACCTTGGCGACAACTCTGCTGGGGCTGAAATATGGGTAACCCGAAATGCATTCAACCCCGATGTTTTTGCCGAAGAGAGCATTAGCATCAGAGCCGTTCAACGAGAGTATGCAAAAAAAGCAGGTGTCAACCCCAACAATGGTCTTTCCCCTAAAGACATTTCTCTGATAGCCCTAGGTCAGATACCCGGTGATATTGAAGCCGCCAAATGGAGTTTCAATCAACTTGGTAAAGTCCTCGGCGATGTGCTTGCAAACGCTATTACCCTTCTCGATTGCAACGTGGTTATAGGAGGCGGATTATCTAATGCATACCCCCTATTTGCCCCTGCAATGATGGAACAGCTGAATGGAAAAATATCCAGCTTTAATAGCAATTCTGTAAACCGGCTTGAGGTTAAAGCCTATGATCTTGAAGACATAATAAATAGAAGTGAGTTTTTTAAGAACAACCCAAAATATGTAGCTGTACCCAATAGCAACCGAAAAGTTTTATACAATTGGCAAAAACAGGTTGGCATAGGACTAACAAAACTTGGTACAAGCAAAGCGGTTGCCATTGGTGCATATGCCTATGCACTAAATAAAATTGCATGAACCGTGGCATTCAAATACTATTACTCAACGGGCTAACTATACTATCAGCTCTAGGCCAAAACTATAACAATCATAACTTTTCTGATTGGGTAAACCCTTTTATTGGCACTGAACGTATGGGTCATACATATCCCGGAGCAACATTACCCTTTGGTTCAGTACAGCTCAGCCCCGAAACAGACACAGTACCATTTGCCATTAATGGCAAATACAACCCACTTGTTTACAATTACTGTGCTGGCTATCAGTATACCGATAGCACAATTGTTGGCTTTAGCCATACCCATTTCAGCGGTACCGGCCACTCCGATCTTGCCGATATTCTTGTTATGCCAACAGTAGGAAAACTTTTGCTAAATCCTGGAACTTCATCCAAACCTGAAAGCGGCTATAGGTCTAGGTTTTCCCATGAAAATGAGACAGCACAGCCAAACTACTACCAGGTATTTTTAAGTGATTATGGGATAAATGCCGAGGTAACTACAACCACAAGAGTTGGGGTGCATCGGTACACCTTCCCCGAATCTGCCCAATCGCAAATTATTATCGATTTGGTTCATGGTATTTACAACTACCCGGGTAAAAATATCTGGACTTTTGTGAGGGTTGAAAACGATACCCTTGTTACCGGCTATCGGCAAACCCATGGTTGGGCTCGTACTCGAACAGTTTATTTTGCCATTGCATTCTCAAAACCATTCAAATCATATGGAATAGTGAATCAGGAGGAGCCTACTTACAAAGGTTTTTGGCGAAGGTTCAACCAAAACAACAATTTCCCCGAGAACGCAGGTAGTACAATTAAATGCCATTTCGACTTTGAAACCCATCGGAACGAGCAAATCCTTTTAAAGGTGGCCATTTCGCCTGTAAGCACTATAGGTGCTGTTAGTAACCTTACTGCTGAGGCTCCGCATTGGGATTTTGATAAGATAAAGCTAAAAGGACAAGAAATATGGAACAAAGAATTAGCAAAAATGGAGGTTGAAACCCTGAACAATGATGATAAGGTTAACTTTTACACCTCACTTTACCACTGCCTTCTTGGTCCTACAATCTATATGGATATTGATGGAAAGTATAAAGGACTTGACCAAAACATTCATACCGCAAAAGATTTCACCAATTATACAACATTCTCCCTTTGGGATACCTATAGGGCTTTACATCCTCTCTTCAACATAATCCAACCATCACGCAATGTGGATATGATCAAGTCCATGCTTGCACACTATTCCCAGAGCGTTCATAAAATGCTGCCTGTATGGTCGCACTATGCCAACGAAAACTGGTGTATGATTGGCTACCATTCCGTTTCGCTGCTGGCTGATGCCATTGTAAAAGGAAACTGTGATTTTGATACAAGGTATGCCCTCAACGCTGCTGTGCAAACTGCAAATAATGGCTGGTTCGACGGGTTAGACTATTACATGCAAATTGGATATGTTCCTGAGGATAAGTCGAACAATTCTGTGTCGAAAACCCTTGAATTTGCATATGACGATTGGGCGATTGCCCAAATGGCAAAAAAACTGAAAAATAGCCATTTGGAAAACACTTTCACCAAGCGTTCGCAGAACTATCGCAATGTATTTGATCACTCAATAGGATTTATGCGTCCTCGACTTTCCGATGGGTCATTCAAAAAAGAATTTGATGTTCTCGATACTCATGGCCAGGGTTTTATTGAGGGAAATTCGTGGAACTACACTCTCTACGTTCCTCATGATGTGGATGATTTAATTGGCTTACTGGGTGGAAAGGAGAAGTTTGAAACATACCTCGATTCGCTTTTTACCATGCAATTACCCGAAAAATACTTCGAAGGAACAGAAGACATTTCGCGTGATGGCATAATTGGTAACTATGTGCATGGCAATGAACCATCGCACCACATTCCATACCTGTACAATTGGACAGCAAACCCTTGGAAAACACAGAAAACAGTTAGAATGATTTGCAACAAGATGTACAAGCCTAAACCCAATGGCTTGGGAGGCAACGATGACCTTGGTCAAATGAGCGCATGGTACATTTTCAGCTCACTTGGCTTATACCCCATTGCCCCTGGATCGGAGTATTACAGCTTAGGGAGTCCACTTATTGTATCTGCAAACCTAAATCTGAAAAATGGTAAGGTGTTTAGAATTAGAACGATAAACCAATCCCACGAAAACGTTTTTGTATATAAGGTAACACTTAACGGAATGGAAATTAATGATTTCAGGATCAATCACTTTGATTTAATGAATGGAGGGGAGCTGATTTTTTATATGACAAATAGAATTAGGCAATAAAACAGTAAATGAATTGACCATGAAAAATACACTAATCCAAATATTCTTTTTAACTTTTGTTGTACTTCTTGTATCATGTAAGCAGGAAACTATACCCACATTTCAAAAGGTTGAGCTTAACTCCAGCTGGGTTTTTAGCAGAAAGGATAACCCAGAATGGCTCCCTGCATCAGTTCCAGGAACTGTTCATACCGACCTATTAAACAACGGGACCATTTCGAACCCATTCTACGGTTGCAACGAGTATGAACTGCAATGGGTTGGAGAAAAGGATTGGATATATAAAACTACTTTTAATGTTGACTCAGCCACTTTTTTAAACCCGAAAATATTCCTAATTTTTGAGGGTATCGATACATATGCCGATGTATTTCTTAACGGAAAAGAACTGCTACATGCAAACAATATGCATAGAAAATGGGAAGCAGAATGCAGGGAGATATTAAAAGCAAACGATAACATTCTGGAGGTTCACTTCCAGTCGGCTCTCAATAAATTCTTTGAAGATTCCATTGCCTTAGGTTACCCTCTACCTGGCGGTCGTTGGGTTTTAGCCCGTAAGGCAGCCTACCATTTTGGCTGGGACTGGGGCCCACGGTTCATTACTGCTGGCATTTACAAACCTGTTTATCTGGAAGTCAGAAATTGCTTTAAGGCAATTGACATTCATCTTTTCACTAAGGATATTTCCAACGATAAGGCTTTACTATCGGTAACTACTCATATCCTGTCGGATATTGAAGATAAAGCTTCGATAAAGGTAATTGACAAAAAAAACAGTAAGGTTTTGATAAAACAGGTTATACCAATCGCTCGTGGACAAAATGACTTTTCCATTGACTTCACCATTAACAATCCCCAATTATGGTGGTGTAACGGTTTGGGAGAACCAAATGTTTACGATCTTATCGTTAAGGTAGAAACTGAAAAGGATTACTGCTATACCAAAGAAATACCCTTTGGAATCCGAACGCTTCAGACAATCATGGAGGATGATGAGCATGGAAAATCGCTTTACGTTATGCTAAATGGAGTGCCAGTGTTCATGAAAGGGGCTAACTATATTCCCCAACACTCCTTTGTGAGCGAAGTAACCGACCAGCAGTATCAGGATATCATCAAAATGGCGGTTGAATCGAACATGAACATGCTACGGGTTTGGGGTGGCGGGGTATACGAGAAGGACATCTTCTATGAGCTATGCAACCGCAACGGCATTCTAGTTTGGCAGGATTTTATGTTTGCCTGTGCCATGTACCCCGGAAATGACGAATTCGTTGAAAACGTTAAGCAAGAAGCCATTTATCAGGTTAAACGACTTCGCAATTACTCCAACATTGCCCTTTGGTGTGGCAACAACGAAATAGATGAAGGATGGCACAACTGGGGGTGGCAAAAAGTTCATAGCATATCCCAAAAGGACTCGGCAACTATATGGGAGGGGTATAAAAGGGTATTCCATGGTGTGCTCCCCGAAGTTGTTAGCACTTACGATCCCCAACGGTTCTACCTCCATACATCACCGTTGCATGGTTGGGGCCGTGAAGAAAGCATGATGGCAGGAAGTTCACACTATTGGGGTGTTTGGTGGGGTGTTCAACCCTTCGAAATGTACTTGGAGAAAGTACCTCGTTTTATGAGCGAGTATGGATTTCAGGCGATGCCAACCATTTCAACTGTACGAGAGTTTCAATCAGAAGATGATGATTTTATTTTCTCAGAGTCGCTCAAATGCCACCAAAAGCACCTTACTGGATATGAAACCATAAGCACATACCTTGAAAGGGAAAATCTTTATCCAGAATCCTTACAGGATTTCATCTACCAAAGTCAACTTATACAAGCAAAGGGGATTGGCTTAGCCATTGAGGCACACCGAAGAGCAAAACCACGATGCATGGGAACGCTATACTGGCAGCTAAACGATTGCTGGCCTGTGGTAAGCTGGTCAGGAACTGATGCCTACGGCAACTGGAAAGCCCTACAATACAAGGCTAGAAAACTTTATGATGACATAATGGTATCGATTATTGACTACAAAGACGTACTGGAGATTTTTGTTGTATCCGACCGCCAATCCGAAACCCAAGGATCAATTGAAATTAACCTAATCGATTTTTCAGGAAATCGAACTAATGTCATTTCAAGTGAACTTACTTTGGCAGCCAACACTTCTCAAGGGGTATTCTCCAAAAAATCAAGTGAATTATTTGCTGAAATTAATACTAAAACCACTTTGATTGAATGTATATTTAGAACGAAGGATAAAAAGCTGTATGCCAACGAGAAGTTTATCGAGCCCTATGGCAACTTACATTTACCATCGGTTGAGATCAGCACAAGGATTGAACCAGTAACCAACGGGTTCAACATACACCTAAAAGCGAATGCTTTTGCTGCACATGTACAGCTTTACCTAACCGAAAATCATGCATGGTTTAACGACAACTTTTTTCATTTATTCCCCCAAATGGAGCATGTCGTATTCTGTCGATCAGATTTAGGTTTCGACGAATTTTCTAGGCAGCTAGGCATTCATCATTTGGCCATAAAAACCGAAAATAATAAAAATCAATACAATGAATAATAGAAATTTAAGACTTTTAGTGGCACTGGGCTTATCAATAATTGTTGTTTCCTGTAAAACCAATCACAGGGTTGAAAATCCTGCCGAATACGTTAACCCATTCATAGGAACAGATGGCCACGGGCATACCTATCCGGGTGCCACTTTGCCTTTCGGCATGGTTCAGCTAAGCCCCGACACCCGCCTGGGTGGCTGGGACGGTGCCTCAGGCTATCACTACTCCGATTCGGTTATCTATGGTTTTTCGCATACAGCCCTTAATGGAACAGGGGTTGGCGACTATGGAGATATTCTGCTTATGCCTGTTGTGGGTGAGCCCGCTTTTAATAATACCGATTACCTTTCACCTTTTCAAAAAAGGAATGAAAAAGCGCAGGCAGGTTACTACAGCGTTTATCTTGACAAACCTCGGGTGCTGGCCGAACTAACTGCTTCCACAAGGGTTGGCTATCATCGCTATACTTTCCCCGAAACCACGCAGGCCAACATCATAATCGACCTTGAGCATCGCGACAGAGTTATCGATTCATGGATTGAGATTATAAGCGATACAGAGATTCGCGGGATGCGTCGCTCATCAAACTGGGCAAACGATATGGTTTGGTATTTTCACATGGAGTTTTCAAAACCCTTTACTAGCAAAGGCATTGCTATTGACAACGAGCAACAGCCCTCCACCTTGCGTGCAAGTGGTCAGAATATAAAGGCTTATGTTGGCTTTAGCACAAGCGATGGTGAAACCATCGAAGTAAAGGTAGCACTTTCGGCAGTTGATGCTGAAGGGGCCTATAAAAACCTTAAAGCAGAGCTGCCTGGCTGGGGTTTTGACGTTACCCGCCAAAAAGCATACGAGACTTGGAATAGGGAGCTAAGCAAAATTTTGGTTAAGGGCGGAACAGAAGAGCAGAAAACTGTTTTCTACACTGCCCTTTATCATGCATTTTTACAGCCCAACACGTTTATGGATGTAGACAATCGCTACAGAGGAATGGATAAGGAAACGCATATTGCAGAAGGTTTTACAAACTACACTGTTTTTTCCCTATGGGATACCTACCGTACCTGGCACCCGCTTATGACTATAATCGATACAGCCCGAACCCTTGATTTCATCAAGGTAATGCTTAACATGTACCAGAAAGGTGGTTTGCTCCCCATATGGGAACTAGCAGCCAACGAAACCTACTGCATGATTGGAAATCATTCAATATCAGTAATTTCCGATGCCTACATGAAGGGAATTCGTGGCTTCGATACCGATTATGCACTCAAAGCAATGGTACATAGTGCCACCCGTAATCATTTCGGACTGGATGCCTACCAAAAGTATGGACACATACCAGGTGATAAGGAGCATGAGTCCATCTCCAAAACCCTGGAGTATGCCTACAACGATTGGTGCATTGCGATGATGGCCAAGGAAATGGGATGCAATGATCTGTATAAAGAGTACATCAAAAGGGCACAGTACTACAAGAACATCTTCGATCCTTCAACCGGCTTCATGCGCCCTCGTATTAACGGAGGATGGCTTACACCATTCAACCCCACTACCGTGGATTGGCACTTTACCGAGGCCAACTCGTGGCAGTACAGCTTCTACGTTCCACAGGATATCACCGGATTATATAAGCTTCACGGTGGAAAAGAAAAATTTGCCAGCCTCATTGATGAGCTATTCGAAACCGATAGCGAAATCACCGGTAAGGATCAAAAAGATATATCGGGTTTAATTGGGCAATACGCGCATGGTAACGAACCCAGCCACCACATGGCTTATCTGTACAACTTTGTGAATCAGCCCTGGAAAACGCAACATCGGGTAAGACAGATTATGGATGAACTATACACCGCTAAGCCCGACGGGCTTAGCGGTAACGAGGATTGCGGTCAAATGTCGGCATGGTTGATCATGAGCGCAATGGGGTTTTATCCTGTTACTCCAGGAATGCCTCAATATGTAATTGGTACCCCCTGGTTCCCCGAAATGGAAATCTTTCTCGAAAATGGCAACGTATTTAAGGTAACAGCCAATAAGGTTTCGTCCCGCAATATCTATATCCAATCGGCAAAACTTAATGGAGATCAATACGGTAAAACACAAATAACCCATGCCGATATTATAAATGGTGGGCATTTGCAAATCGAAATGGGGAATCGGCCCAATAAGCAGTGGGGAAGTCAGGAAAATGATTTACCATTCACCCATATTACAGATGAATACCTTCTTCCCATTCCCTATGTCGAAACAGATGACCATCGCATACGCGATACGGTTACCGTTACCATTGGAACCATTGTTCCCGATTGTAAGGTTTTCTATACCCTCGATGGTAGTGATCCAACTATTGAGTCGTTTCTTTACCAAGATCCGATTAGCCTTGATAAAGCAACCACACTAAAAGCAAAGGCATTCAATGAAAGTATGGGCTTCAGCTTTCCCGTTGAAGCACGATTTGTAAAAATCGATCTATTAAGAAAAATTGAGATAGTAAACTCTTACCATCCAAACTATCATGGAGGAGGACCAGAAGCGCTTATCGATGGAATTAGAGGAAATCCCAATTGGCGTCTTGGAGGTTGGCAGGGTTACGACGGAGTTAACTTTGAGGCAATAGTTGACTTGAGTAAAAGCAAAACTATAAGCTATTTAGCCGCTGGCTTCGTTCAGGATATCCGCTCATGGATTTGGATGCCCAAAGATGTCACATTCTGGGTTTCTGATGATGGACACAATTTCACAAAAGTTCTACACAAAAAAAGTTCAGCCCCCGATGATGACTACACAATTAGTACAGAGGATATTGGCGGAAAGGTGAAAACATCTGGAAGATATATTAAGGTTTTGGCTAAAAACTATGGCACTATACCAAAATGGCATTTAGGAGGTGGTGGCAAGGCATTCATATTTGTTGACGAAATAATCGTTGATTAAAATTTCAATGGAAATGATTAGGATGAAGGACATTATCAGCAAACAAGAAAAGTCCAGCTTAACTGAGGTTGAGCGGATGTTTGTTAAACAATCACAATTCGATGGTAGTCAGGCGAAAATCCCTTACATAGTTGTTGACAACTTCCCAAAATTGGGGCTTCTCACTGCCATGCGATTTCTTGAATGGGTCTCTGAAAATCCCAATGGAGTTATAAGCCTTCCCACTGGAAAAACTCCAGAATTCTTTATTAAATGGACCCAATACATCCTAGAAAACTGGGATAACGAAAACGGAAAAAAACTACGAAAGCAGTTCGGCCTTCCATCGCAAAAAAAACCCTCGATGGCTGGATTGCAATTTGTACAGATTGATGAATTTTACCCGATCAGCTCCACCCAGCATAATAGCTTTTATCACTACGTGATGCATTATTACATTAATGGCCTTGGCTTAAACAAAGAGAATGCCCTTTTGATAAACTGCGATAAGATCCCCTTGGCTAATGGAATGCATTTCACCGAAATATTTCCCGATTACCAAGTTGACATCTCATTGCGTTACCGCGAATGCAGAACATCAGCCGAACAGTTACAACGCGATTCAATTTTTATGATTGACGATTGGTGTAGTAGTTACGAGCAAAAAATAAGAGATAAAGGAGGCATTGGGTTCTTTCTTGGGGGAATTGGTCCTGATGGTCACATTGCCTTCAATACTAAAGGCAGCGATTTGTTCAGTACCACAAGATTAACACAAACCAACTTCGAAACCCAGGCCGTTGCAGCAGGAGATTTGGGGGGAATAGAGGTTTCAAGTAATCGATTGGTAATCACCATTGGACTTGAAACAATTACCTATAATCGTAATGGGGTCGCCATAATATTTGCTGGTGGTGAGGCAAAAGCGGATATAGTTAAAAACTCCATTGAGCAAGAAATGGTTAACCTATACCCTGCCACTGTGCTACAAAGGTTAAAAAACAGCCGGTATTATCTCACCTCAGGTGCTGCTTCAAAATTATCCGATAGCCTTAACCGCTACTATACTGATGGGGGTTGGACACAGGAAAAAACCGATCGTGCAATAATTGATGTATGCAAAGAGTACGATAAATACGGGAACAGGCTCATGGTTGATGACTTTGAGAACCATCGATTCTGCAAGCTAATTCCCAACAAGGAAATGGCTGTAGACTCTGTTTTTAAAAGTATTTTGGAAAAAATGCAAAGGGGAATACAAAAGGAAACGAATCAGGTTTTTCTTCATACAGGCCCCCATCACGATGATATAATGCTGGCAATACTCCCATTTATAGCCAAGCACATACGCGAAGTGTCCAACGACTTTCACTTCGCTGTGCTAACCTCAGGATTCAATGCGGTAACCAATCGTTTTGTCATTGATCTGCTTCAGGATACGAAAAAATTTCTGGATCAAGGATTTATTCAAATGGTAGAGTATCCCGATTTCTTTGAAAGCGGTTTCAAGTACAAACACGATAAGGATGTATATCACTACCTTAACAAGGTTGCTGCTGGTGAAGAGCACGAACGTCGAAGGGGAATATGTCATCGGGTAGTCAGAGCGCTTACCGAGATTTATAGGGTAAGAGATAAGGATCAGCTGAGAGACTCCATCAATGAAGTGCTTTCAATACTCAGAAAAAGTTACGATGGCGAAAAGAATCCACCAAAATTACAAAGGCTTAAGGGGATGATCCGCGAATTCGAAGAGGAACTGGTATGGGCACATTACGGCATTCAGGTAAAAAATGTAAACCACCTTCGGTTAGGGTTTTACAAGGGTGATATATTTACCGATCAACCCGAACAGGTTCGGGATGTAACCCCGATCCTAGAATTGCTCAGAAGAGTGAAACCAACCGTCCTAAGTTTGGCCTTTGATCCCGAAGGAAGCGGACCTGATACACACTATAAGGTTTTACAGGCAATTGCCGAAGCTTTAAGAACATGGAGAGAAGAAGCTGATATTTCAGGATTACGTATTTGGGGATACCGGAATGTTTGGTACCGTTTTCATGCTGCCGATGTTAACACAATTTTTCCTGTTTCTCTTAATGCCATGTCGGCGATGAAGGATGCTTTTAGCCATTGCTATGTAAGCCAGGTTGATGCATCATTCCCAAGCCATGAGTTGAAAGGTAAGTTTTGCGATCTAGCCACAAAAATATGGGTTGAACAGCTTAAAGATATCCAGCTTCTTCTGGGAAAAGACTTCTTTTACCAAAGCGATTTGCCAGTATTTCGTTCCGCCCACGGTTTACAATTTCTTAAGGAAATGAGCGTTGACGAATTCCTGATTCATGCAAGAGAGTTGAAAAAAACGATGGAAGGTATGGTCAGCTAATGCAAGATTGAAAAATTACTTGATGAGGAAAAAATAAAAAAAAGATGATGAAAAATTTACAGTTAGCAGTTTTTACGCTATGGGTGTTGATCATCATCATATTAACATCATGCAATCCCTGTAGCAAGGATGAACTCATCAACTTGCTTTCTTATAATATCCGTTTCGATAATCCTGATGATGGGATTAATTCATGGCCACACCGCAAGGAAAAGGTGGCAGCACTGATCAAGTTTCATGGTGTGAACATCGCGTGCCTTCAGGAAGTATTACACCATCAGCTAATCGATTTAGATGAGAGATTACCTCATTTAAGTTGGGTTGGGGCGGGTCGTGACAATGGAAAAGAGCAAGGAGAGTATGCCCCAATTCTTTTCGACAATCAAAAATTTCAACTTCTCGACTCGGGTTGGTTTTGGCTTTCAGAAACACCCGAAGTCCCTTCAATGGGTTGGGATGCTGCCTGTGTTCGATTATGTACATGGGTAAAGTTAAAGCATTTGAAGAACAACATTGAATTCTTTGTTTTCAATACACACCTTGATCATGTTGGAGAAATTGCTCGACTAAACTCTGCCCAGTTGATCATACACAGAATCAATGAAATTGCTCAGGGTCATCCTGTGGTTCTTGCCGGGGATTTTAATGCACTACCCCATTCAGATGCGATAAAAGCAATAGCTGAAAATTTTTCAGATTCGTACTTAACTTCCATTGAACCCCCATATGGCCCCATTGGCACATGGAATGCCTTTGATTACAACAGTGTTCTTGATCAGCGTATTGACAATATTTTTACAAACGAAAGGATAAAAGTTATAAAGTACGGCAATTTAACTGATTCAGAAGAGCAAAGGTTTCCTTCAGATCACCTTCCTGTTTTTGTGAAAATAGTTTTTGAGAAATAATAGAAATTTATATTCCCATAAAAATTAAATACATATTATCATGAAAAAGTTTTCTGCATTATTTATTCTCATACTAATCTTAGGTTTAATTACGGCATCTAGCTGTAAAGATGATGCTTCAAACCTCAGTATAACAAAAACTTATACAATAAAAACATTTGAAAATGTTAGACATGCTTTTGGTACTGGTCTTTCGCAGGAATCGATAGATATTTTTACTTTCAATACAAATCCCACAAAGGTTAAACGAATAAGAATGTTTATTAAATTACGCTGTCCTGATGACGGATGTAATGCTTGGGATATGTTTGCAAATATTAAAGTGCAAGATCCTGAAACAGAAGAATGGTTTGAGATTGGTAGGTATATTACGCCATATGGCGTTGATAATTCTGGCGCAGGGAAAGGGTTTTTGATCGATGTAACAGACTTTAAATCGTTGCTTACAGGTGAGGTAAAACTACGTTCTTTTATTGAGGTTTGGGGCAGCGATGGATGGCTAGTATCAATCGATTTCGAAATTACAGAGGGTGTACCTGATTATAAATATTATGCCATAAGCCCCTTGCTTGACTATGCAAATTGGTCGCTTGGAGGTGTTCCCTATGGAGAAGAACATGACTTTAACCTAGAAAAAAATGTAACAATTAATTCTAATGTTCAGGAAACAAGCATTAGAACAATAATAACGGGTTGGGGACATGCAACTCCAGTTGATCCTGATGGCCGCCCATGCGCCGAGTGGTGCTTTAGGACCCACCAAATCCTTATCGACAATGAGCCCATGTTTTACCATGATATGGGTCCAAATGGATGCGACCAAAATCTGGTTCAGCCTCAGTATGGAAACTGGGCCCCCGATAGAGCGGGATGGTGCCCTGGAATGGAAGTGCCCGTGAGAACAAATATTTTTGAAAACACAATGGCTGGGACTATTTTTAAGTATTCCTACGAATTGGAAGAGTGGGCAAACAACTTTCAATCCAATGCAGAAAATAAACATGCTTACTATGCCATTACAAGTTTTGTTGTCACTAAAAGCAATGTACCCATCGAAAGACCTATAGTTGAATAATCTCTCTAACATGAAGAGGAGAACCTTCATAAAAGGAATTGGAACGCTAGGATTAGGGTTTGCTACTCTCAGTTACTTCAATGTTGCTTGCAATTGGCTTCATGTAGAAAACAAAACATGGAAGAAATGGATTTGGTTAATCCCCGAAAAAGGTTTACCCATTGATGCTTGGAAAAAACGATTTAACGAATTAAAGCAAATTGGAATTGATGCTATTCTTGTACAGGTTTACAATAGCCACAAAGCATGGTACAAAACCCCTCACCTACCCCTGGAGGAAGACCTCCTTGAAAAATTAATAAAAATTGGCAAAAGTATTGGTTTAGAAGTACATGCATGGATATGGACCATGCCCAACAACAATCCATATTACGTCGAAAATCATGCTGACTTTTTCGCTGTCAACGGTCTTAATCAACCATCCAATTCCTATCCAGCATATGTGGGTTACTATAAATTTATGTGCCCAAATAATTTGGCTGTAAGAGAATTTATTAAAAACAATATCAGTTTTCTTGCCACTATGGATGGTTTGGATGGAATTCACCTCGACTACATTCGCTTTCCTGATGTTATCATTGCAGAAAATCTTCAGACCGTTTATGGTGTTAATCAAGATAGGGAATATCCTCAATTCGACTACTGCTATTGCAAGGTTTGCAGAAATAAGTTCAAATCCGAAACAGGTATTGATCCACTAAAAGACCTTGCTGATCCCTCAGCCAATGATTCATGGAGGCAGTTCCGATACGACTCCATTACCTCGTTGGTAAACAATGAATTGGTTTCTGTGGCAAATATGCAAGGAAAAAAGATAACTGCTGCTGTTTTTCCCAATTGGGAAAATGTTCGTCAACAATGGTTCAAATGGAATCTTGATGGATTTTTTCCGATGCTTTATCACAATTTTTACAACCAATCCATTGAATGGATTGGTGAAAATATAAAGATGCAAATAGCAGGTTTGGAGAATCCTAAACCGATTTACTCTGGCTTATATTTACCATCCTTAAAACCAGATGAACTTAAGAGAGCTATAGAAATTTCATATAATGCAAATGCTTCTGGAGTTGCTTTCTTTTCTTACGCACAATTTACTGATTATCTTTCATGTAAATTATTAAAATCAGGAATTTCTATTTAACAATTGTAAGAAATAATTATACTATTATTAGTCTTTTATTCTTTTTAAAATTAACAACCTTATTCCATTGATTATATTCCACTTAATTCTTTTTTTTTAAAAAAATGAAAAAAAAAATGAATATTTACTAAATCGTTTTAGTTATTTTTTAAATTTGCAAATAATAGTTTAAAAATCAATGCCCAAATAAATGTTAAATTTAACTCTAACCAAACCCTAAATGAAATGCGAAAAACAATTTTACTGTTTTTAATTTGCATGGGGTTCTGTATTACTAGCATATATGCTCAGAACCTCAAGATTACTGGTGTGGTAACAAGCCAAACAGATGGTGCTACTCTACCTGGAGTTTCCATTATTGTTAAGAGTACCTCAACTGGTACAACAACTGATGATAATGGAAATTATAGCATTGAAGTTCCACAAGGGGCTATTTTAGTATTTAGCTTCTTAGGCATGTTGCCAGAAGAGGTTTCAATCGAATCTTCAGGTGTTTATAATGTGGTTTTAATGCCCGATTTAATCATGATGCAAGAAGTTGTTGTCACTGCATTAGGAATTAAAAGAGAAAAGAAATCTCTAGGTTATGCGATTCAAGAAGTTTCTGGTGATGTTCTTCTTGAAACAAAGGAAACTAATATTGCCAACTCCTTGACCGGAAAGGTGTCGGGTCTACAAGTTGTCCGCTCAAGTAGTGGTCCTGCAGGATCATCAAAAATTGTTATTAGAGGGCATAGTTCCCTTACGGGTGACAATCAACCTCTGATTGTTGTTGATGGCATGCCACTTAACAACTTTACAGGGGCTCAAAACAATGATTACTGGAATCCATCGCTTGACATGGGAAGTGGTATTGCCGACTTAAACCCTGAAGATATTGAGAGTATATCTGTTTTGAAAGGTGCATCTGCCGCTGCTCTTTATGGCTCTCGAGCAGGTAATGGGGTTATTCTAATCACTACTAAAAAAGGTTCTAGCCAACCTGGATTAGGCATCACATTCTCATCATCGCTAGGTGTTGAATCTGTTTTTACTCATCCTGAACTACAAAACTCTTTCGGTCAAGGTAATTATGGAATTTTCGATAATCTTTCTGGAGCAAGTTGGGGCCCAGAAATTAATGGTGACTTAGTTGAAAACTGGGATGGAAGAGAAGTTCCTCTAAGTGCCTACGACAATGTAACAAACTTTTTCGATTTAGGAATTAATCAAAATTACAATCTTTCGTTTCAACAACAGCACAAGAGCTCATCAATATATACATCTATTACCCGTAAAGATGATAAAAGTATGATTCCTAATACAAGTTTAACAAGAACTAACTTGTTGACACGTGCTGTTTCCAAATTTGGAAAAAACGAAAAGTGGACTGTTGACGCAAAAGTTCAATACCTAAATGCTGTTGCAAAGAACAGACCCTTACTTGGGACAAATTCATCAAATGCATATTATACAATGTATATGCTTCCTCGAAGTCTTGATATAAGAGATTTCAAAAAATCAACAGATGAATTTGGTAATATGATATGGTATAACACTTCCGGTGCGCTTAATCCTTACTGGACAACTGAGTACAATCAGAACTCCGATGAAAGGGATCGTTTCTTACTTTATAGTTCTTTAAAATATGAGTTTACCGAGTGGCTTAATGCTGAAATTAATGCCGGTTCTGATCTGTATACTACTAACAGAGAAAGCAAATTATATAAAGGAAGCCCAATTTCTACTAATGGAAGATATAGCATGGGCAAAGATACTTTCTTTGAGAATAACTTTAGCACATTAATATCAGCAGGGAAGAAAGATCTTGTTGGTAAGTTAGGGGTTGCATCAACTGTTGGAGGTAACATTATGATGCGAGAAAGTTCAGGAATCAGTGGAAGTTCGGGAGAAATGGTTGTACCCAATCTCTTTATGCTCAACAATAGCGTTTCTAATCCTACTGTTGGAGAATCGTTTAGCCAAATGCGAATTGTCTCAATGTATGGAACTCTTCAATTGAGTTGGGATGATTATTTCTTTATTGATGGAACATTCCGGAATGATTGGTCATCAACTCTTAGCAAAGAAAATCAATCATATTTTTACCCATCAATAAGCACATCTTTGGTTTTTTCAGATATGCTTGAACAAATGAACATCTCTCTCCCTTCATGGATTACATTTGGTAAAGTTAGAGCATCCATCGCTCAGGTGGGAAATTCATTAGGACCTTATCAATTATATAACACTTACAGTATAGGAAATGATCCTCTTGGTGTTACAACTGCCTGGACTGGAAGTACATTATATGATCCTAATGTACTTAGTGAATTAATTACATCCCGTGAGTTAGGTGCTGATATAAGGTTTTTCGAAAATCGAATTGGCATTGATTTTACTTGGTACAAATCCAATGCTACACGTCAGCTAATAAATCTGCCAATGGATCCTCTAAGTGGTTATAGCTCAAAAAAAATCAATGCAGGAGATATCCAAAATAAAGGTATTGAATTGATGGTAAATGCACGTATTTTAGATAACAAAGAAGGTTTTTCATGGCATACTCAGTTTAACTACTCAACCAATAAGAATACCGTTGAAGAACTCACAGAGGATGTTCACTTTTACCAGATTGGAGGATTTGACAACCTACAAATACTTGCTGAAGCTGGTGGGCTTTATGGACAAATTTATGGAACCACATATCTTCGTGTTGAAGATGAGGAAAGTGAACACTTTGGTAAATTGCTTCTTAATGCCAATGGTTATCCTCTTGCTGATCCTGAACGTAAGATTTTGGGTAGCCAACAAGCCGATGCACTAATGGGGATTACTAATACTTTTATGTATAAAGGGTTATCCTTAAGTTTTATGTTTGACGGAAGGTTTGGTGGTAAGATGTTTTCTACAACAAACAGGAACCTACAATTGGCAGGAACTGCAAAAATAACAGCACCCAACGGAATGCGCGAGGATATAATAGTTGAAGGTGTTATCGATAATGGTGATGGAACTTATTCAGCTAACGATATTGCCCTTAGCCAACAAGACTACTGGCAAACTATCACAGCAATTAGTGGCAATCTTGGTGTTATTGAAGCCAACCTATACGATGCCACAAATGTTAGGTTAAGGTACATTAGCATTAACTACGATCTGCCTAAAAATCTTGTACAGAAAACACCTTTACAAAGAGCATCTGTGGGAGTCTCTGTCAATAATGTATGGCTAATAAAGAGTTACTTAAATGGGGTTGATCCTGAATCAGTTTATGCAACAGGTACCAATGCTCTAGGATTTGAAAATTCAGCTCCTCCTACTACTAGGACCGTTCTCTTTAACCTTAACTTATCATTCTAAAAACTATAATACCAAGATTATGAAAAGAATACGTAAATATATTTATTTGATTATTTGCAGCTCGATTCTTTTTGCTGGATGTGAAGATTTTTTAGACATCAACAAAGATCCCAAAGCTGCCAATAGTGAACAAGTACAAGTGGAGTACTTTCTTAACAATTCTATTACAGGTGCACAAATGGACCCTCACGTAGCCGAAAGGGCATTTGTACTTTACTGGAAAATTGCTGCTCGACAATGGCGTGGCAATGGTTCCTTGGCTACTGGTGGATATAGTGATGATTGGAGCGGTGATTATTATAACTACCTATCAGGTTGGCTTAAATCAGCAAATGCTGCTATAGCGGTAGCCGATGAAAAAATAGAAAACAATATTACCTTTCCTTACACTTCAAATTTAAAGCAGATTGCACGCATCTGGAGAGTTTATCTAATGAGTGAATTTACTGACAACTTTGGCCCAATGCCTATTGATGGATTCCAGGGCATTAACCCAGATTTTGTCGATGTAAAAGCAGCTTATTACTTCATGCTTGACGAACTCAGGGATGCTGTTAATAATTTGGATGTAACCGTTGAGAACCCTGCAGAACTTCAACAGTATGATAAAGCATACGGTTTTGATTACCTGAAGTGGAAAAAGTATGGAAATTCAATGCGTCTTCGCCTTGCCATGCGTCTATCGGAAGTAGATGAAGTAAAAGCTCGATCAGAATTTGAAGATGCCGTAAGCGATGATATTATATTACTTTGGGACGAAACTTTTAAAGTTGCTGAGCGACCAGGATGGGATCCGCTATCAGGGGTAATGACAAGAACATGGAATTCAATGCCTCTTTCTGCAACATTAAATAACCTTTTCATTGGGTTAGGCGGAATCCCTTCAGCCGATCAACTACCGGAATCATTTCACGATTCCATTAAGCCCGCAGGTTATATGGGTATTCGGTACGAAAATCATTGGGGAACGTATACCAATGATCCGTATGCTGGTTTTTGGCTCGATGGACTACCCCATAGCATAGATCCTAGAGCATACAAATCTTTCATTATTCCTGGCTGGTTTGACAATCCTAACTTTTGCTTCTATGGTAATGCTACAACTACAACCCGAAACTTAATTGATGTTAATGGAGTAAACGTGCCCGTAAATGCTGCTCTAACATGGAATGCTGCATGCTTGGGTAATTGGGGGCCTAAGGCATCAAAAAATCAACTAATTGCATATGATGGTGCAACACCAAGGCTGGGACAACAGTTCAGAAACAATGATAATGAACGAATATTTTTTGCCCCTTGGGAAACTTATTTCTTGATTGCCGAGGCAGATGTAAGGGGTTGGACAACACCAATCGATGGAAAAACAGCTTATGAGTCAGGAATTGAATCAAGCTTTAACTATTGGGGAGTTGGTGAATTTACTAGTAACTATATTTTGTCAGAAGATTATAATCGTATTGGAACTTCTGTAAGATGGGATCATACAGCAGAACCTCCCGAAAGCGTTGCTATGGAATATATTAACGGTTATACTTTAGAAGAAGGAACTTTCGACATGGTATATCCAACAAACAACCTGCATGGGACAAATAAGAATGATCACCTAACCAAAATTATTACACAGAAGTTTATTGCACAACAACCTTGGTTACCATTAGAAGCATGGAGCGATCATCGTCGTTTGGGTTTACCATTTTTCGAAAATCCTTCTGTTGAACTTCCCCTCCCAAATTTACCAGATCTTACTCAGGAAACCTGTTTCCAGGGCAGTGTGAACTTCTTCCCTCAAAGACTTAAATATCCATCGGGATTGCAGAATAGTAACCCCGCTGGTTATACTCAAGCATTAGAGCATTTAGGTGGTGAAGATGCTATACTAACTCCTCTATGGTGGGCAAAAAAACAGCCTTAGATATTAGACTTTTTTTGTTTTTTTATAATAGGTTTAGTTTGGGTTAATAAGAAAGGCTGTCCTGCAATACGGACAGCCTTTTTTCGATTTTAGCGGTTAGTACCAGTTAAACCGTAACGAATAGTGAAAACAATGGATTGTCACCAGAATGGTTAAATGAGTAATCGAATGAATGGCACTTACGTGATATATCCACTAATCCTAATCCCACGCCATGAACGTTTTCTTCATTTAAAGATCGGAACTTTGCTTTGAATAGCATATCCAATTCCGATTTTGATAATCCTTTCAATTCTTTGAGCTGATTTTTAAGCGAATCAACTTTCGATTTCTCAACATAATTGCTTGTGCTGATTATATAGCTATCGTCTATCTTTCCAAGAGTAAAAATGGCTTCGTTTATACCATTCTTTTTATAGGCATGTTGAGAAATATTCTGCAGCATCTCAACGGAAATGTGAAATAGTCTTTTTTTACTAACCTGCAATTCGCTATGCCTTTTAAAATTTTCAATCATCTGAATAATTGGGAGAACTGATTGTTCTGAAAAATCTCCCTTATGCATAATCAATATTTTACTTGCAATTAACTTAGCATACAATAACTTCATGGTCTGAATAGTAACATCCTGTATGTGAGTTTCCTCACTTACATCTTCAAGTTGAAGTTTAAGGTGAAGGAAAAAAAGCGAATATTGATCATTTATTCTATCAAAATCATAATCAATTTTCTGTCCTGATTTCCTTGCCATTTCAATAATGCCAAGACCTGCTCCACCCTTGTCTGACAATCTACCTTTGGCTAAAACTTGTTTTTGAAGTTGCCTTAGCTCTTCAGATGATAAGCTGTTTACTCTATCAAGTTTTTCCTTTACATTTTGTATTGCCTCATTATCAATATAGTTTACTGAAGAAATGAAGAAGACGTTACCTATGCTTCTCACAAAAAAAGCGTTTGACTGATTTTTTGAGTCAGGCTGATCCAATTTTGAATCGGTATGGCGAACAATGTTCTGATAACATTCAACCATTAAGAAGCTGATCTTATTTTTAAGCTTGCTAAAACTGCCCCTAGAATCAATATTGTATTGAGTGAGTTCAACAATTCTATGGGTAATCGAATCGGAAAATGAGCCAGCGTAGGCAAAACTTAGATCGTCATCTCGAAGTTCATCAAACAACTTGATTGAAGAGCATACATCCATTTTTTTGAAAAGTTGTTAATTTGTATGCAAGTTAAACTAAAAAAAAATACTTATAACAAAAAAATAGCTATTTATTTAGAATAAATTGAAATGGAACTTCTAATCTTCGGCTCCATGACCTCTCAGAATGATCATCACCAGTAAATTCTTTTGTCATCCAACTTTTCTCATTATACCCTCTGTTTTCCATAATTTCATCAACTATGGCTTGGTATGGTTTGTAAAGACTATCCAACGTTTCGGATCCATAATCAAAATATATCTTTTTCTCTTCTGGCTTTGGGAGGTTTAACTTTAGGTAATCCTGAAAAAGATGACTTACTATTTTGCCTGCCTCTACCTCTTTAGATATTATAAGCGGCCAATGTGTTGAAAGGCAAGCTGCTCCTCCAAATACTTTTGGATATTCACAAATAGCATAAATTGAGATTATTCCACCCATGCTCGATCCCATAATGAAAGTATTTTCCATATCGGGTAGTGTAGAATACTTAATATCAATACATGGCTTCAGCTCTTCAACAATAAATTTCAGGTAGTTATCTGCCTGAGGTCTACCTTTCAAACTATTATCAATTAACGATTCACGGAACTCCTGGGGTATTTCATCAATTATTCGTTGTGGAAAATATTCAGTATGTCGATAATTACCATTATTCCATATACCTACAACAATACACTCTTCTATGCATTCACTCTCAAAAAGCGATGTAAGGGTTTCATCCACTCTCCACTCCTGTTTATTCCATGTTTTTGTGCTGTCGAATAGCATTTGTCCATCGTGCATGTAAACAACGGCATACTTTTTTTCAGTGGAGTAGCCTTTAGGAAGCCAAATGTCAATATTTCTGATATCAACAAACTTTGATGATAGGTTACTTATTCTCTCAATGCTTCCAGATGAAACATTGGGTATTTCATTAACTGCAGAATTACATGCTAATAATAGTATTATCAATACTAAGCACAAGAATTGCTTCATAACTTATGCGAATTAAAGGTTTTGTTTTGTCATCTTTAAATGCACATCTTGTTCGACTCAATAATTTTAAAAAAAAAGTGATCTATGGTGGTATTACTTCATTTAACCCTCATCAATTTAATAATCACCATGAATAAAAAAATATAGGTCTGTTTCAACTTGTTAATAACGTTGGCTTAAATAAATGTAATCAATGGTTTACTTAATGGATGCAACAAAAGAGAAGAGATACTTATCTGCCTGGTTTTCTAAACGATACTCAAGTGATTTTGAATAACGAAAAATATCAATCAAGCCTAACCCAATGTTTTCATCGCTTTGCTCTATAACCAATCTCAGTTTCTCTTTATAAAGCTTATCAAATTCAAGTTGAGATAGTTTTCTTAAATCATCCAATCGGTTTCTTAAAAGTTCTACTTTTGAATTATCAATGTAATTGGCTGATCCAATGGCAAAATGCTCATCAAAACAGCCAACTGTGAAAATACCATGATTTACACCATCCTTTTTTAAACCATGCTTCGAAATGTTCTGAAGGATCTCAACTATTAGATGGTAAAGCTTTGTGCTGATAAAGGAATTCTCAAATTTATCCTTTAGATTTCCCTCAATCATTTTTATAACAGGCAAAAAGGTTTCTTTTGAAAAATTCCCTTTATGCATTAAAAGTATTCCCTGGTTTACCAAACTATCATGCAAATTTATGGTTTGGTCGATTGATACATTAACATTATTTCCTTCGCTCTCAAGTCCTTCCTCTTGAAGTTTGACCTGAAGATAAAAAATAGATAAATCATCATTTAATTTATCAAAACGATAGGCTAACTTCTGCGCTGTTTTTCTGGCCATAAGGATTATTCCTATTCCAGCACCACCTTTTTCATTGAGTTCCCCTTTGGATAGTATCTGCTTTTGCAGCTCTTTTAGCTCATCCTGAGATAAGCTGTTAATTCGGTCAAGCTTAGATTTTATGGTTGCTATTGATTGGTTTTGAACGGGATTTGCGGAAGTTATGTAATAGTTGTTACCAATTATTCTTAGGAATAAAAAATTTGACTTTTCCTGAAATTTGTTTGCTTCAGACGGAGAAATCCCATGTCGAACAATATTCTGGTAGCACTCACCCATTAAAAAGCTTACCTTATTTTTTAAACCAGCATTTAAACCTTTTGCATCAATTTTATACCGGGCAAGATCTATCATCCTAACAGTGAGTGCATCGGAAAATGAACCAGTATAAGCATAGCTTAAATCATCATGCTTTAAATCGGAAAAAAGTTTATTTAGCAAATCAATATTCATTGCCTATTCAAAAGAGAGTCGAAAGAGTAAATATAGCATATAAAAAATAATTTTAGCGCTAATTTAGAGAAAGAAATAAGAGTTAATCGCTACAAGTTATAATCATACTTCAACTTTGCCTCAGCAATAACAAACGAGCTGTAAAATTGTGTAATATTCTTAAAAGTCGAAAATTTTTGTATTATGAATTGGTGATAATCCTCCATGTCATCGCATTGAACCTTAAGCAAAAAATCGTAATTCCCCGAAATATAGTAACATTCCATCACTTCATCGAGCAAGTTCATCTGGTTTTCAAATATTTCTATCGATTCTTTGCCATGATCTTGTAGCGAAACCGAAATGAAAACGGTTAGCTTCTTTCCAATACACTTAGGGTCAATAATAGAAATGTATTTCTTGATGATGCCATTTTTTTCTAGTTTTTTGATCCTTTCATAAATTGGCGTAGTAGATAACTCAAGTTTTTCGGACAATTCGCGAATGGTAACACGACTATTTTGTTGAAGAATATTCAATAGTTTTCGATCAATACTATCAATATTCTTAATTTCATTCATCTTTTATAATCTTTAATTTTGTGAGAAAACCAATACATTAATTCCATATTTTTACAAATCTATAGTAAATTATTCTACTTTTATATATTTTTTTAGATTTTGTGTATGTATTTTTATATTTTTGTTCAAATATTTTTTTTGATAAATTATCAATCAATGTTTAAATAAACTTTTATGATTCATCTTATTGACAGAGTAACAAACGAGAAAGCATTGCAGAATGCAGTTAAACGTTTTAAAGAAAAGGGAATTATTCTTCCAACATTTGAACAGCAACGAAATCCTGAAAAGATTCCCCAAAAAATAAAAGAACGTCTTAAAAGTGTTGGTTTATGGGAGATCAATCCTCTAAATCTCTTCCGTATTACATGGAAAAACGAACCCAAGGAAAAGGGAGGCCTTTTTGGAAAAGTAAACTACATTGAACTACCATCAGCACTAACCGGAGTTAAAGCTCGCATTATTCTGTTAGTTGGAAAATGGTTCCCCACAGGTTCACATAAAGTTGGCGCAGCGTATGGATGTTTGGCACCAAACATTACTTCAGGAGGTTTTGACCCCAATGTGAACAAAGCGGTATGGCCATCAACCGGAAACTATTGTCGTGGTGGTGCTTTCGACTCCAAGTTAATGGGTACAGAGTCAGTTGCCATTCTGCCTGAGGAGATGAGCGCTGAGCGCTTTAATTGGCTTCGCGATGAAATTGGATCAGAGGTAATTGCTACCCCGGGTTGTGAATCGAACGTTAAGGAAATATACGATAAATGCTGGGAAATTCGTCGTACTCGCCCTGAATGCATTATCTTTAATCAGTTCGATGAGTTTGGAAACTCTGCCTGGCACTATAATATTACTGGAAGTGCCATTGAAGAGGTTTACAGTATGGCTAAATCTACAAAAAGCAATCTAGCCGCATACGTTTCGGCAACCGGTTCTGCAGGAACAATAGCTGCTGGCGACTACCTCCGTACTCTTGTCCCTCACATTAAAGTAGTAGCATCCGAAGCATTACAATGCCCTACTTTACTAATGAATGGATTTGGGGGTCATCGCATTGAAGGAATTGGCGATAAACACGTGCCATGGATTCACAATGTGAGAAATACCGATGTGGTAACTGCCATCGACGATGAGGACTGCATGCGTTTACTCCGCCTATTTAATGAGAAAGAAGGACATGATTACCTTAAGTCGCTTGGTATTGATCCAGAAATAGTAGACCACTTAACTTTGTTGGGCATTTCGGGAATTGGCAACCTACTCTCAGCAATAAAAACCGCCAAATACTACGAAATGACCGAGGACGATGTGGTTATCACCATAACCACCGACTCCGCAGATATGTATCAGTCTCGCCTTGCTGAGCAAACTGCTCTAAAGGGAAAATATACAGAATTACAAGCCGCTATAGACTTTAATGCCTGTATGATTAGCCAATCGATCGACTACATGAAGGAGCTAACCTACATGGATAAAAAAACAATTCATAATTTGAAATACTATACCTGGGTTGAACAACAGGCAAAAGAAGTTGAGGATTTAAACCAACTTTGGTTCGACAGAGACATATGGAACAAACTTTTCCATCAGGTTGACAGGTGGGACGAATTGATTAAAGATTTTAACAAGAGAACAGGTTTGCTCTAGGTTTTACTAATTAGATAATGCATCTATCTGTAAAGGGTAGGTATTTTTCGGCTATACCATGAAAATCTCCCTACAATGCGTCAACTGTGGCAAAGAATATAACCCTTCCCATTCGTTATATTTATGCCCATTGTGCGAAAAAACCAATTCTGCAAAACTTCCACCAAAGGGTGTACTAAAAACAATTTACGATTACAAATCGCTCAAAAAAAGAGGTATTACCTACAGTAATCTAAAGCAACGAGGATTTATAGACTTACTTCCAATACAAGCTATTACCAGTTTGCCAAAGCTAAAAATAGGTAATACTCCTCTCTATAAAGTTGAAGCGTTAAATGAAAAATCGCTACCCTTCGAGCTATACTTAAAGGACGATTCGCAAAATCCAACATTCTCATTTAAAGACAGAGCCTCGGCAATGGTATCAGCATATGCAAAAGAGAATGGAATCGATACCATTGTTGCTGCATCAACGGGCAATGCTGGCTCTTCTCTTGCAGGAATTTGTGCTGCACAGCAGCAGAAGGCAATCATCATGGTTCCCGAAAAGGCACCCCCTGCTAAACTAGCACAGATAATTATGTATGGTGCAAGCATAATCACTGTTAAGGGAACTTACGATGAAGCCTTCGATTTAAGCATAGAGGCCACAAAGAAATATGGGTGGTATAATCGCAATACAGCATACAATCCTTTCACCATTGAAGGGAAGAAAACTGTTTCGTTTGAACTATTCGAACAAATGGAGTTTAGGGTTCCCCATAGAGTTTTTGTACCGGTTGGCGATGGAGTTATCATTTCAGGAGTATACAAGGGTTTTGAAGATCTACTTGAACTCGGATTTATCACAACAATGCCTATCATTGTTGCTGTTCAGTCAAGTGGAAGTCAAAATCTAGTGAGAAATCTTCAGGCTTCATCTTTTTCCATCATACCAAGTAATACCATTGCCGATTCTATCTCCGTTGATATTCCTCGGAACTTCTATATGGCCAAATATTATATGGACAAGTACAACGGCGAATCAGTAATTGTTTCAGACGAAGAGATCATTAACGCATCGAGTGAATTGGCTAGAAATACCGGTTTATTTGCCGAACCCGCTGCAACTGCTGCTTTTGCAGGGATGCTATTATATTTCGAGCAGAGAAAACTACCCAAAAAATCTCAAAATGTTGTACTTTTAACGGGTTCAGGACTTAAAGACTTGAAGGGTATATCAAGTATTGTTAAAGTACCAAAAGCTGTTGATCCAAACATGAATGCCATAAATGATATGATCTAAATAGCATGATTTCATTTACTCTAAACTCACAATCAATTTCATATAAAGGTGATCCAAATCGCTCCTTGCTCGACTTTTTGCGTAATCATTTACATATTACCTCAGCCAAAGATGGTTGCTCAGGTCAGGCAACCTGTGGTGCTTGCACTGTAGAGATTGATGGACAGGCTAAACTTGCCTGCGTTATCAAAATGAGCAAACTTGAGGGTTCAAACGTATTAACAATGGAAGGTTTTCCTGAATACGTAAGGGATACCATAGTAAAATCGTTTGTCAATGGTGGTGCAGTTCAATGTGGGTTTTGTATTCCTGGTTTTATAAGCAGGACAAAAGTACTTCTTCAAAATAATCCCAATCCTACGATCGAGGAGGTTCGACAAGCCTTAAAACCACACATTTGTCGTTGTACTGGATACAAGAAAATAGAGGAATCTATTCTATCCGCAGCCAATGCCATAAGGACAAAAAAAACGGTAGATCTTATCCAGACTAGCGGAAAGGTGGGTGTTGCTCATCCTAAGTACCAAGCCTATGAAACTGCCATAGGTTCTCGAAAGTTCACTGAGGATATCTATTTAGAAGGTATGCTTTTCGGTGCATTGAAGCTAAGCGATTTCCCTAAGGCAATTGTTACGAAAATCAATACATCAAAAGCAGTGCAGCTAAATGGTGTTCTCCGGGTCTTCACAGCTGCTGACATTCCGGGTGAGAAAATGATAGGCTTGATCTATAAGGATCAATCGGTAATGGTGGGCGAAGGAAAAACCACAACCTACATTGGTGATGTAATTGCTGGAGTAGTTGCTGAGAGCGAAGCCATTGCCCGAAAGGCAGTTGAACTTATTGAGGTTGAGTACAAAGTGCTCAAACCTGTTACCGATGTTTTTGAAGCCATTGATGGTGAAAGAGTTCATCCTGATAAACCAAATCACTTCAGCTCAACAAGTTTCACAATTGGCCATACAGATATTGCCTTTGCAAATGCTAAATACATCTCAAAGGGACGTTACGAAACCCAACGTATTGAACATGCATTTCTCGAAAAAGAATCGGCAGTTGCTCATCCCGATGGTAATGGCGGAATTGTTGTATATAGCCAAGGGCAAGGTATTTATGTTGATCGCAAGCAGATTGCATCAATTCTTAACCTACCAGAAAATAAGGTTAGGGTAGTTCTTGTTCCCAATGGAGGAGGATTTGGCGGGAAGGAAGATCTAACCGTACAAGGCCATGCTTCGCTTTTTGCCTATTTACTGAGTAAGCCTGTAAAGGTTTCTCTTACGCGTAGCGAATCCATTCGTCTTCATCCCAAGCGCCATCCTGTTTTTATGGATATGGAGCTTGCTGCCGATGAGAATGGAAAACTTGTTGGATTACGATTGCGAGCAGTTGGTGATACGGGGGCATTTGCCTCGGTGGGTACCAAGGTAATTGAAAGAGTTGCTGGCCATGCAACGGCAGGCTACTTTATACCAAATGTTGATATTGAAGCAAAAACGGTTTACACCAACAATTTACCCTGTGGGGCAATGAGAGGTTTTGGTGCCAATCAAGTTGCCTTTGCCGTGGAGAGCTGCATCGATGATATTTGTTATCAGGGGGGCTTCGATAGGTGGAAATTCCGCTACGAAAATGCTTTAGTTGATGGTCTTTCCACATCAACAGGTCAAAAGGTATATGGAGTGGGAATACGAGCATGCCTTGAGGCCATTAAAGACGATTTTTATCAAGCCAGGTATGCAGGATTGGCATGTGCCATTAAGAACTCGGGCGTTGGTAATGGAATGGTTGACGAATCGAAAGTTGTTATTGACATTATCTCCGAAAGCAGAGTGCTAATCAAACACGGGTGGACCGAAATGGGGCAAGGAGTTCACAGTATGGCTCTGCAAACACTTTGTCAGGAAACTGGTATTGCACCCTCTATTATTGATGTTGTTGTTGACACAGAAGCGGATATTGAAACAGGCATGACCACTTCTTCGCGAGGAACAGCACTTTTAGGACTGTCAATAATAAATGCCTGTAAGGCATTGAAGAAGGATTTGAAGCATTATTCGCTTAAAGAGCTGGTAGGAAAATCGTATCGTGGACAATATATTTGCGATTGGACAACCAAGCCTGGAACACCTCACGTAGAACAGAAAACTCATTACTCCTATGGATATGCTGTTCAACTCTGCATACTTAATGAGAATGGTGAAATTGAAAAAATTGTTGCCGCACACGATGCAGGTAAAATAATGAATCCAATGCTCTTTGAGGGGCAGATACAAGGTGGTGTGCATATGGGTTTAGGCTATGCCCTATGCGAAGAACTACCAATGAAGGATGGTTATCTTGTAAGCGATAAAATGCGTGATTTGCAAATTCTCCGAGCTCACCAAACACCCGAAATTATTGTAAAGGGCGTTGAGGTAACCGACCTGGTTGGCCCCTACGGTGCAAAGGGAATAGGTGAAATTGGTCTTGTCCCAACTGCTGCAGCGGTAGCTTGTGCATTTTACACATTTGATGGTTTGAGAAGATTTAGGTTACCCCTTAAACCGAAAACTAACGGAGCAAGAAAACGTTAGTTAATATTTCTTCAAATGTAACTTTCAGCATCAAATTTTTTTTAGAAAAAATGTTTATAAACCTGATTTTTTATCGAATTAAAAAATTGTTTTTCCTATTTAAATACATTAGGTTTGTCAATCTTTAACCGTATTAAAGCCTTTATTGTTTTATATGTACTTTTTCAGAAAAGTTTTACATCGCCTTTTATTTATTTTCATAATAAGTAGCCTAATTGCTGTATCTTCTGCAAAAGGAATTTCTTATCCAATAAAGTTTAAACTCAACTCCGAGGCTACGGATTCAATCTACATAAAATCATCTATTGATTCTCTGGAACTTCTGATTTCACAAAAGGATTGGAGTAATGCCATTGAAAAATCCTTCTACATTGAAGAGTATGCCCATAGTAATAATGCTTCAACCCTTCTATCATACATATTATCGCTCAATGGGATGATTTATCAAAACATTGGGGAACTTAATTATTCTCTTATTAGTTTCCAGGCATCATTACAAATCGAAGAGAAAATTGGCAATCTTGAGAACCAAGCATCGCTGCTAAATAGCATTGGTGAGGTTTATACAGATATGGGTTACTTCTCTAATGGATTAAAAAACTTGTATAGCGGTTTGAAATTAACTGAAGAAAACAATGATCCCTACAATAATGCAAGAATCCTTTTTTCAATTAGTCAGATATTTTTTAAGCAGGATGATTATAATAGTTCTTTGAATCTTCTTAATCAAGCTGAGAGCATTGCAAAAGATGAAAATATATCAAGTTTAATACCCAAGATACACAAAACAAGAGGTGCCATTCATGTGCAAGAAGGAAAATTCAACGAAGCTCATAGCGAGTACCATCAATCTTTAAAGGGGTATAGAAAACTTGATGATAGCTTAGGTATCGCAAATACTCTTTATTGTCTTGGGAGACTTTTATGCAAACAGGATAGAATAAAAGAATCATTAGAATATCACCAGCAATCGATAAACTATAAAAATAAATATGGGTATCAAAAAGATCTTGCCTTTTCATTTCATGGCATTTCTGAAACATACTTAAAACTAAATAATATCGACAGCGCGCTTCATTATGCTATCAAATCGATGGATTTAGCGCAAAAGTTTAATATGTTATACCTACAAAATCAAGCAGCTAATATTTTATCAAACATATACGAAAAAAAGGGGGATTACCAAACCGCCTTGTATTGGTTAAATAAAAGCAATAAAATTCACGATAGTATATTTAGCATCAACAATACAAGGTTGATTGTGCAATTTGAGAATAGCTTTGAGTTTGAAAAAATTATTCAAAAACAACGAATCGAGCAGGAAAAGAAAGATCTTCAGATGGTCGAACAAACCAAAAGGAATATGTTGGTACGTCGATACCTTGCTCTTTCAACTATTCTAGCCCTTTTCGTTATGCTTGCAACCCTTTATGGTTATAACCAAAAAAGAAAACATAGCAACCTTCTTAAAGAACAGAATGAGGAGATTAGAGCACAAAATGAGGAGATTGAGGTTCAAAGAGAAAATTTGTTCCAACTAAATGAAGAGTTACTACAAAAGAACGAAGTAATATCTCGAAATTTAGATGAAATTGAAAAGCATAGAAATTCTCTAGCCAATCTTGCATGGGAACTTCAAGAGAGAGCAGAACTTATTGAAAGGCAAAGAGATGCCCTTTTTAATCAGAAAAAAGAGATAACTGACTCCATTATTTACGCTGAGAGAATACAACGTGCACTACTTCTTCCAAATGAGAATATCAAACAAATATTCCCTGATGGTTTCGTATTCCATCGACCAAAGAATATAATCAGCGGCGATTTCTACTGGATAAGTGAAATACGAGGGTTTAAACTTTTTGCTGTTGCCGACTGTACTGGCCATGGTGTACCAGGTGGTATCATGAGTATGCTTGGTATGGCATACCTCAATGATATCTTGAATAAGGAACATATTACAAAATCGAGCGATGTGCTTGAGGAGATGAGAAGTAGAATAATTCAATCTCTTCGTCAAAACAAAAATGGGAATGGAAACGGAAACTGTGCTGAGAGTTACGATGGAATGGATATGGCTATGTGTGCTCTTAACACAAAAACCATGGAGCTTCAATATGCAGGAGCATATTTACCCATTTATATTTTCAGAAAAAATGAAATTGGAAAGGCTGAACCTATTGTTGTTAAAGAGGATAGGATGCCCGTTTCACAATATATCAAAACGGATCCTTTCTCCAATCACTGCATAAAAGTGGAGCAAGGCGACATGGTTTACCTTTTCTCCGATGGTTATTCCGACCAGTTCAGCTGTGAAGGTAATAAGTTCAATATTTCAAGGTTTAAATCATTATTGTCATCAATACACCATTTAGATGGCAACCATCAACATGAAATTATTTCAAAAACTTTCGAAGAATGGAAGGGCGACCATTTTCAGGTTGATGATGTGCTAGTCATGGGACTTAGGATATAATATAATTAAATCGATTACTCTATCCTATCTTAAAATTCACACATAATACAATTTCCCTACTCAATATTTAGACCTTACAAGAAGCAAAGGTTAAGGGTTTTTATCCTACCTTTACTTTGTAAATTATTAGCAAAAAATTTAATACACAACAAGTATATTTTTGTAACATTCCAAAATATCAATTTGTAATGTCTATTCTACTCAAAAATGCAACTTACGTAAACTGGGAATCACTTGAATTCACTCAGACCAATATTATTGTAAATGATGGCATTAATGGTTCAATTAGCTTCATAAATGATTTAAAGGAGTTGGACCGATCCATTGATTACCAAACCATCGATTGTAAAGGAAAACTGGTAACCAAATCGTTTGCCGTTGGGCATCATCATGCATACTCGGCAATGGCAAAGGGAATGCCTGCCCCCAAAAAACAACCCAATAATTTCTTAGAAATTCTACAATATTTATGGTGGACCCTTGACAAATGTCTCGACAATGAAACCGTTGAGCTTAGCGCATTGGTTACAGCAATGGCTTGCGCAAAATCGGGTTCAACCTATGTTGTTGATCATCATGCTTCCCCAAATTTCATTAAAGGGTCGCTTGAGGTAATGGCAAGGGCATTTGAAAAAGTTGGAATTAACCATTTGCTTTGCTACGAAGTTACCGATCGCGATGGTATGGATAAAGCGCAAGAAGGACTACGGGAAACCGAAGAGTACTTGAAAATACATCAGGGTCTGGTTGGGCTTCATGCATCCTTTACTGTTGGAGAAAAAACATTGAAAAGTGCTGTTGATTTGATGAAAAGATACAATTCGGGTATCCACGTTCATGTTGCTGAGGATTTGTACGATCAAGAGAATTGTTTGAAAATTTATAAAAAACGTGTCATACAAAGATTTTTCGAGGCAGGACTGCTAAATTCATCCAAAACGATCTTGGTTCATTGTCTCCACCTAGATGATAATGAGAGAGATATGATCTTAAATTCACCTTGTTGGATTGTACAGAATGCTGAAAGCAATATGAACAACAATGTGGGTTTCTTCAATGGAAAAGGTTTAGGCGATAATATAATGTTGGGAACCGATGGCATGCATAGCGATATGCTACAAACCGCCAAAGCTGCTTTCTTTGTTGGACAACGTTTTGACAACATTGATTACACTTCGGCCTACAGCCGTTTTAGAAATGTACATCGCTATTTAAGGAACAATGGCTTCAAAGGCGATGGAGATAACAACCTCGTTGTGATTGACTACAAAACTGCCACCGAAATCAATAAGGATAATTTTCTTGGTCATTTTATCTTTGGGCTAAATTCAAATCATATACAGCACGTTATATCAAATGGCAGGTTAATAGTTCATAACCAAACATTAATAAACGTCAATGAGGGCGAAATTCTTGCCCATTCACGTAAGCAGGCAAAACGACTATGGGAATTGATAAAGAGATAGTCAAATCGACCCTATTAAATAAGAGAAAATAGGAAATAGATAATTACTCAATAACTTTACTCAAATAATATTCTATGGATATCTCTATCCTTGAATGGATTGGTTATACTGCATCGGTTATCATTGCCCTTTCCATGGCAATGAGTTCAATTGTAAAATTTAGATTAATAAATCTTTTCGGTGCAATACTTTTCGCAACATACGGTTATATAATTGGAGCCTATCCAGTGGGTGCTCTTAACACATTTATTGTTTGCGTAGATGTATACTACCTCTATGGAATCTTCTCCAGAAAAGAAATCTTCGAAATCCTTGAAGTGCGAAGCGAAAACCGCTACTTGATTCGATTTCTTTCATTTCACAATAATGATATCCAAAAATTCTTTCCAAGCTTTAACTACAAACCTGAAGTTAACACGATTAGTTTCTTTATCTTAAGAAATATGGCTGTTGCTGGTGTTTTCCTTGCACATCGAATTGATGAGAATGTTCTTAAAGTAGGATTAGATTATGTAATTCCCGAATATCGCGATTTTAAGAATGGGAGGTTTGTTTACATAAACCTAAGCAAAAAGTTTATTGAATCTGGATTTACAAGGGTAATTGCAGGTAAGTCAAGCAAAAAGCATGAGAAGTATCTCAAAAAACTGGGATTCAAAGAGAATAGTGAAGGCTTTTTAGAGAAAGAGTTATTATAGCTGCTTAAATAATTAAGGTAAGCATTCTCCATTAAATGCAGAAAAAAATGGAACTCCTCATTAAAAATCCAACAATTGTTACATCAACCAACACCTTCAAGGCTGATATTCTAATTGCTGAAGGTAAGATAAAAGCCATTGATAAAAATCTAAATGTTGATGCTATTAAAACCATTGATGCCACCGGCAAACTCGTTTTCCCGGGAGGAATCGATCCACATGTTCACTTTCATTTGCCAACACCCGCAGGATTTTCGTCCGACGATTTCTATACGGGATCAAAAACTGCGCTTTATGGAGGTACAACCACTATCATCGATTTTGTTACACCAAGCAAAGGGCAGTCGCTTGTTGATGCATTAGACCAAAGGATTAAGGAGGCAAGTAACTCTCTAGTCGATTATTCATTTCATGTAAGCCCTATTGGATGGTGCGATACAACTGATGAAGAGATTAGAGAATGCGTTAAGCGAGGATTCACATCCTTCAAAATATACATGGCATACAAAGCTTCCATTGGGCTGAACGATGATGTGATTCTGAAGGTTATGCAAGCTGTAGCTAGTGCAGGTGGACTGGTTACAGTTCATGCCGAAATGGGCGATGAGATAGAGTTGCAACGTAATAAATTTTTTGACGAAGGTAAAACTGAGCCACTTTATCACCCACTTTCCAGACCATCAAATACTGAAAGTGAGGCCATTAGAAGGATAATTGGGATGGCTGCTCAAATCGGTTGTTCACTATATATCGTTCATGTTTCGACTAAGGAATCCATTGATCATATTCGCAGAGCGCAAAAGGCTGGTCAAAAGGTTTTCGCCGAAACCTGCCCACAATACCTGCTGCTCGATGATTCTTTGTATCAGAAACGTTTTGAGGAAACAGCTAAGTTTGTGCTAAGCCCACCCCTTCGCAAAAGTGAAGATTCTCAAGCCCTTTGGGTTGCTATGGCTGATGGCACCATTCAAACCATTGGCACTGACCACTGCCCATTTACACAAAAGCAGAAGGAGTTTGGCATAGATGATTTTCGAAAAATCCCCAACGGAGCTGGAGGGGTTGAGCATCGAATGGCATTACTTTACACCTACGGTGTATTAGAGAATAGGATCAACCTTAATCAATTTGTGAGCCTTACTTCAACTCAGGCAGCAAAGATATTTGGGCTCTATCCACAAAAGGGAGAAATTGCGATTGGTTCTGACGCAGATTTGGTGATTTGGGATACACAGGAGGTAGAAAAGATTTCTTCAAAAACCCATCATTCAACTGCCGACATTAGTATTTACGAAGGGTTTAAAACAATTGGATCTGCTGAGGTAATCGTTATAAAGAACAGGATTATTGATATGAAAAACAGCAATAGAAAGCATTCAAATCTCTCATTACTATCTCAACATTCCAACTTACTGGTTCGTTGAATAGAAAATATTATCCTTTCTACTGCTGTTGAAATTAGTTTGCCTACCAAACGTAGCGAATACCCAGTGCTGCACCCCAACCAAAACCTTTGGCATCGCTGAGCAATCCCCACATTGGACGGGCGTCAAGGCTAATTTGAATAGGAGCCTTAAAATTATACTCCAACCCTATCTGGCCACCAACTGCTAAACCAATGTACCCATCGCCATCCTTCACTTGGAAGGAACTGAAACCAGCACCTGGCCCAACAAACCAATTAAAGCCTCCATCTATATTCATTACCCATTGATAGATTGCAGCAACACCCAAAGCGTTAACCCCATCCCCAAGGTTCATTCCTAGATCTAACTCAAGCCTATTTATATCACCTAATCCATGCTGATAGGATATTTCTCCACCTGTTCCAGCACTACCGCCACCAAGTCTTACACCAATTGCTCTTGGATTAACCTGTGCTTGGGCGCACAAGCTAAAAACGAGAATTAAACTTAATAGTCTAATAATTCTTTTCATGGTTTATCTGTTTTTATTTACCTACTCTTAGGCTTTTCGGTTTCTGCCTCCAATTTAATATGGTCTTGGATACCCATGAATATTTGATAAAGTTAATAAATAACTATGTAAATAACAATTATGATTATTAGGGTATAATAGAAATGATAATACTGATATAGTAAAGGTGAATGTTGTTGTATCTCCTTAAGTACTTTTTATCGAAATCGATCCACTATTTTTATATAAAGAATCGACTACTCCATGCGGTTTGAATGGCTTTAGTACTCCATATTTGACTAATCATTAGCAAATATTAATATTATGAAATAACAGAAATCACTAGTAATGCTAAAATGGTTACATCAAATGGTAAAATAATAATTGATAATGGAAAATTGACTGGTAATTCAACTAGATGCCTATATACGTTATTGGCTCTTTGTGTTATTCGTAAACCAATAACTCCTTGATACCTTCCAATATAACTTTCATTATTGTTGCTTGCTGAGAAGTGAATTCAATTACTTTATCATTTTTAAACTCAACATTTTTTATTGCGAGCGTTTTGCCATCAAGGATTGCTTCCACCCCATCGGTTTTGAAAGAAAAAACTTGTTTACTATCGGTTAGTACACTTATGATACCATTGTTTTTACAGTAGAGCTTAAGCTCATTATTTATCCTCTCACAAAAGAATCCATTATCGGCCTCATCAAACGAATTTTTGGTGAGAAACACCCTTGGCTTATCCTTATAGGGTGCTCCACTGCTTGGGCAAAATGTAGTGCAATTACCGCACTCATTGCAGAAGTTGGCAATATTAAGCACCTGATAAGGCTGTGCTACGCTAAATGTATCGATCTCCTCAATGGTTATTGAGCCATCTTCTTTCTTAACTGCCCGTTGAATGCTGTATCTGCTAGGCTTAACTTTGTAAGTATGATTTGCAAGATTGGGACAAACTGTGCTGCAAATGCTGCAAAACTCATCGCATAGCAAGCATCGCTTTGCCTCCTCAATTACATCATCTTCAAACAATGTAGCAGCAACAAGATTAAAATTCTTTCTTGAACTCAGAGGAATTTCTGAAACTTTCGATGGCATTATTTTCCTTGTTCTTTGATACATATGCCACGAATAATCCTTAGCGTTACGTTTATTCTCTGGTTTTGTGTTAAAGATAACTCCTTCCCTATCAATAATTATCTGTGCAACTTTGCGACCATCACCAATAGCATTTATTGCAGTAGAAGCCCCTCGGAGAGCATCACCACCAATGAACACATTGGGAATCTGTGTTTCGTAATGGCCAGGACTACTGTTTAGCAATTTATTCTCACCCAAATCGAAAGCTAACTCTTGTCCAATGGCTGGAATAATGGTGTCAACCTCCAAATCAAATTCTGAACTTGGTATCTTAACAGGACTTTGTCTTCCACTTGCATCCTTCTCTCCCAATTTCATACGAGAACAAGTAAGTGAAAATAGCTTACCATGCCTGGTGTTTATTCTTTCAGGGGAAGAAAGTTCAATAATCTCAACACCCTCATTCATAACGGCCCTAATCTCACCCATATCTGCCGGCATTTGCTTTATTGTACGACGATATACCACAAAAACTTTCCCATTGTAACTTGTTAAACGGTAAGCCGTTCGGGCGGCATCCATGGCCGTATTGCCACCACCGATTATGGCTATACGATTACCATAGTCAGCAGTATTTCCTTTCTTTACATCTTCGAGAAATTTCAGCGGATCAACGACACCCCTTGCCCCAATACCTTCAATATTAAGTATTGACGCATTCTGAGCACCTACTGCAATGTAAACATAATCGCTTTGCATCTTAATGCGTTGAAAATTATCTGCACTGATTTCAAAATTGTAGTGTACAGTAACTCCCAATTCCTCAACCCTCCTAATATCATTCTCAATTGCTCTATCGGTTAAACGGAAAGCGGGTATTACTCCTGAAATCATACCTCCCGGTTTTGGTTTACTTTCGTATACTTCAACCCGAAAACCTGCCAAAGCAAGGAAGTAAGCACAGGAAAGTCCTGAAGGACCTGCTCCAATAATTGAAACCTTTTTCTGGTTTTTCGCAAAGAGCCTTTTTGGGCTCTTCGATACCTGATTGGTAATAGCAGTTTCGGCAATATAACGCTTGATTTCGCGTATCAGGACAGGATGATCGTAGTTAATACGAGTACACTTTGTTTGGCAAAGGTGATCGCATATCATACCTGTTGTTTGAGGGAAAGGATTGGTTTGCAAGATTACATCACCTGCACTGCTCAAATCACACTGGGATGTATAGTAATTGTATTGAGGGATATCCTGATTGGTAGGGCAAGTATCCTCACAAGGTGCATGAATGCAATCGAAAAAACCTAATGGACGAGCTGTTTTAATGTTTGGTTCATGCAGTGAAACCTTTCGATAACTTTCGCTACTCAGAACTCTTTCAGCATATGCATTTAAGTTAATCAGCTGGCATTTATTGGTTTCGATTGCTTGACCTCTACTTCTCTTAATAATATAATCGTCAATATTACTGGCATTACAAACACTAAAACTATGCCTAAGTTCTTCAATGTATTGTCCTAAACGCCCATATCCACCAGGTTTTAAGATATCTGAACAAACAGTAACTGGACTAAGTCCACACGATACAATATCTGAAACATTGAATGCATCGGCACCTCCACAGAAAGAAATATCAAGTTTTCCATCAAAATCATTTTGCAGCTTTGCTGCAAGATTAATAGAAATTGGATGTAATGCTCTGCCACTCATGTACATCATTTTTTCATTGGGTGGAAAAACATCCTTATGGTTTTCACTCTCAAGGGTATTTGTTAGTTTAATACTAAACTGTAGGCTATTCTCTTTGGCTGTTTTACTTAGATTTTTTATGATATCAATGGCATCGATATATTTTAGATCATGTTCAAAAGCACTATCCGGAACATAAGTTTCAAAACCCGATTGAGTTAGTATATTCCTTAAAGTTTCTTTGCCTATCAGTGTTGGATTCAACTTGATTGCAGTATGTAACTTCTTCTCATTTAATAAGTAATGCCCTATCTTTTCAATTTCATCAGGAGGACATCCGTGCATTGTTGATAGTGTAACATTATTCGAAATCTGAGGACTAATTTTGATATTAGAAATATGAGGGTAGAATCCCTTTATGCCATCTAATTTCTTTTCCAATTCTTCAGATGCATCGTTCATTTTTTTAAAAAACCATTGCACATTATTCTTTAGAATACCTTCAAGATTGTATCCAACACTCATGTTAAATATTACCCCAGGATTAACCAAATCGCCATAATTCAATATATCCTTTAAAATATGGATCAAAATCCATGCATCAAGATACTGGTTAAATGAATCATGAATTTTCAGCTCTTGCGACCATTCACAGTTGTAACCCTCATCCTGCATATCGATACATGGTTTTGATACCACCAGATCATCAAGGGTTTGTATGGTTTTCAATTCGATAAATCGAGCTCCGGTAAGCCACGCTGCCACAATATTCTGTGCCAGCTGTGTATGAGGACCTGCTGCAACGCCTATTGGCGTTTCCATAATCTGTCCAAACCTTTCAAAACGCAATGGATCTGCCAAGTGTGGCGAGAAAAAAAGCTTTCGAGGAATTCCAAAAATTTGGTTCTGATGTTCGTATTGTCTTAAAATTAACTTAAGTAAATGATTCAATGTAAGTGGATAAAACTTGTCCGAAGCCATGGTCAATGAGTTTATTAAGAATCGCTAATATATGTAAAATAGCATTAAAATTGAACCATTCCACTTTTTTAATAACTTTATGATGCAATGGAAAACGAAAAATTCAGCAAAAAGAAAGCATCTGCATTAGTTCTAGCCGCCGGATATTCCCATCGTATGGGTAAACCAAAACTTTCGCTTTTATTTAATGAGAATACCACATTCCTTGAACATTTAGTTAATCAGTTTAAAGATTTTGGCTGTATCGATGTTGTTGCTGTGCTTAATCAGGAAGGCATAGATTTAGTAAATAAAGAGTTAAAATATTTAAATAACAGTATACTAATGGTTAAGAATGATTTCCCAGAATTAGGACGTTTCTTTTCAATTAAAACTGGCTTAAAAGCTTGTAATTCTAACTATCCTGTCTTCATCCAGAATATTGATAACCCATTTGCTGAACCAAAAATTCTTCAAAAACTTTTACTCAAACTGAATAATTCAGAGTATTCTTACCCAGCGTTCAATGGGAAAGGAGGACATCCCGTTGTAATTTCTCCAAAAGTTATTCAGTCGATACTTGCCGAACCAACTAATGAATTAAATCTGAAATTATTTTTGAGAAAATTTAGGAAATCAACCCTTGAAGTTAATGATGAGAAGGTTTTCACAAACATAAATACCCAAAAAGACTTCGATAATTTTAAAATACACCTGCCATAAAAAATCTACAAGCATTTGCAATCATCTACCTTCTTCTTGCAGCATCGGCCATCCTAACAATTCTTGGTTTAAAAATTGCCAATACCTCTACTAAATCTGCCTGTAGATTCATAACCGTTTCAATATTCTTGTAGGCCAATGGGATTTCATCTACATCCCCACCAATTAGTTCAACTTGATACTTTTCTAGCATATTCTTCACATCCTTCCACGTAAATAGCTTTAGTGCCTGCGATCGCGACATGCTCCTGCCAGCCCCATGCGAAGCAGAATTTAATGATTCGGAATTACCCTTTCCTCTGACGATGAAACCAGGATTAGTCATTGAACCGGGAATTATCCCAATGGCTCCTTTGCTTGCTGGAGTTGCCCCTTTTCGATGTATCACCACCGCTTTTCCATTGGGCAACTTTTCCTTCCATGCAAAGTTATGATGATTCTCAATGGTAGATAAAGGTTTCATTCCAAAATCAAGGGCTATTTTTTTATGAATTTCATGATGATTAGCCGAAGCATAATCGCCTGCAAGATTCATGGCAATCCAGTATTCATGGCCTTCCTCAGAGTTAAGGTCAAGCCATGCCAAATGACGGGCTTCCTTTGGGAGTTGAACCTTGCTCATGGCAACCCTTGAGTAATAACTTGCCACTTCGTTGCCAAATCCTCTTGAACCAGAATGGGATAACAAAGCGATGTAGTCCCCTTCTGGTAAATTAACTTCAGGAATATTAACCAGTACCTTCAATTCACCCCACTCAACAAAATGGTTACCCGCTCCCGAGGTTCCCAACTGACTGAATGCCAAATCTCTATGCTGCTTTATAAATTCAGTGGCATTCCATTCCTTTTTTTCAAAAACGGATGTGTCTATATGGTTTTTATTCTTTGATCCCACTCCAAATATGGTGTGCTGCCCAAGAATACCCTTTAGCTTATTCCTTTTCTCTTCAATACTAAAAGGAGAGACTTCATAAACCGACATGCACATTCGGCAGGCGATATCAACCCCAACTGCATAAGGAATAACATAGTTTTCTTGCGTAGCAAGCACTCCGCCAATGGGTAAACCATAACCCTCGTGAGCATCGGGCATCAAGGCTCCAGCCAATGAAATGGGTAGGCTCATGGCTCTGTCCATTTGTGCTAGCGCACCCAGCTCAATCTGCTCTTTTCCGTATATTGGATATGACTTTGGTTGATCGGAAAGAAAAGCCTTTTGCCCTAGCTGATTATTAAATGGATCGAGTAATATTGTGGAAACACTTGATTGAACCAACTTACTTAAATCAAATAACGAATGATTCTGCCATTGCCCTGAATCAGGTTTGACAATCATTTCACGGATAGCGGCTAATAAATCCAACTTGCTAATTACTCTTCTTTTTAGTAATCTGTTAGCCTCACGACTAAGTAAGATAAGCACCTCGGGGTGACTAAAGCCAAGTACACGCAAGTCCTTATTCGAAATCTTTGCTCTTTTCATCCGAACATTATATTTCTTATTGCAATTTAATACAATAAGTAAATCATTTCGGAAAAACCTTTAAAATGATCGAATTATTAACCAATTATAATTGAAATAGGGTATTAATATTAAAACAAAGAGTAAATTTATTGGCATAAAAAAATAATGATTTGGTCAAAATATTAGAATGTTTTATTCGATATATGTATCTTAGTATGTGCTTTTATAGTTTAAACTTATAGTTCATCGAAAAAAAATTATTAGTGATGACAAAAATTGATATACCTGCTACAGATGAATCACCAAAAGTAATCTTCGATACTGATCGAGGTATTCTAGAAATTGTGGGTAAAAGCCTTCCAGAAGATACCAAAGGTTTTTACGATCCCATTATTAATGTAGTTCAAAAGTATGTCAATAAACCTAAACCTCATACAGTAATAAACTTGAATCTAAACTATCTTAACTCTTCGTCAACAAAAAAGATACTCGAGCTAGTAACCCACTTTGAAACAATTGAAAAAAGAGGATTTTCTGTTGAACTTAACTGGTTTTACGAAGAAAACGACGATGATATGTTGGAAGAAGGCCAAGAGTTTAATCGGTTAACTGAATTAAATGTTAACATTCAAAAAAAATTCCAGATCCAATAATGATTAGTATTACTTTAAGAATTAAGGCAACCAATCAAATAAAAAAACAGTGGAATAGTGTTTTACTTATTCTATGCTTTTCCATTTATATTCCAGTTAGCGCTCAAAATGTTGTTGATATACCTCCTGAAATTAAGAAAGAGATTCAAAGTGATTTAGCAATTGGTGAAGAGTTTGAGAAGAAGTCAGATTATAATCAAGCTGCATTCCTTTATAACAAATCGGCAAATGTTTATTGGGTATACGGACATTTGGAGAGTGCTATAGAGCTTTTCGAAAAAGCTTTAGATATGTCAGAAAGGATAGGGAACTTGAATGGTATCTATGTTTTAAATACAAATATCGGCTTAATCCATACCGACTTAGGAGAAAACGAAAAAGCTTTAGCTAACTTCATTAAAGCTACTGAAACAGCTCGTGAATTAGGAAGAAAATTCGATATCGCTTCTTCTCTGCTTAATCAGACAAATATTTGCTTTGAAACAGGCCTTCTAAATGAATCCTTAATTAAACTTAATGAAGCTCATGCCATTGCTCAAGAATTAAACGATATAAAGTTGCTTCGTAACGCATACTCTCTGTATACAAAAGTTTATGATAAAACAGGTCAACGAGACGAATCTGCCAAATACTTTGAACTATTTGCTGCTGTTACACGCAGAATTCAACAGGAGGAAATACAAAGAAAAGAGGAAGAAGCAAAAAAGATGGTAAGTCAGGTTACATCAAAAATGATTGAGGTTGAAGCAGAAAAACAGGCTACAAAGAAAGAGCTACATGAAAGAGATATTGAACTTGTGGAGAAACAAAAGTACTTAGAGCAAGCCGAACAAGAATCGCGCGAAAGGCTTATGCAAATTGAACTATTAAGCAAGGAAAGAGAATTACAACAAGCTATTATCTCACGCCAGAAGCTTATTCAAAACATTTACATTGGAATCATTGTTACAATTTTAGGTTTTACCGTTTTGATTTTCTATTTCTATCACGAGAAAAGAAAAGCAAATGCTTTACTTCAGCAAAAGAATAATGAAATATCGAGACAAAATACTGAGATTCAAGAACAAGCCAAACAACTACGAGAGCTAAACCAGCTAAAGGATAAACTCTTTTCAATTATATCACACGATTTACGCAGTCCTTTGGGATCACTCTACACGCTGTTATCGTTAACAAAGGAAGGATATTTTACCGAGGAAGGCTTTAAGAGTGTAATAAATGAACTATCCAAGAACGTGGGTTACACATCGGAGCTTCTTGAAAATCTGCTAAAATGGGCTCAGAGTCAAATGCAGGGGACAAAAATAAACCCAAACGATTTCAATCTAATAGAAGCCACAAATAACAAGTTGGAATTTTATGCTGAGCAAGCCAAGGCAAAAGGAATAACTCTTAAAAACTTAATTGGTGATGGTATAACGGTATTTGCAGATAGAGATATGATTGAATTGGTTCTGCGTAACCTCATTGCCAATGCTATTAAGTTTAGCAATAATGGGAGCACTGTTTCCGTGTCAGCAATACAAAAAATTGAAGAGGTTGAGATTTGCGTTTCCGATACTGGTCTGGGTATCCCTCCCGAAAACATGGAAAAACTCTTTGGCAAGGAGATTTTTACCACTAACGGAACATTACACGAAAAGGGTACCGGGCTTGGACTTATCCTTTGCAAAGACTTCATCACTATTAACGGAGGAAAGATTTGGGCTAAAAGTACGCATGGCAAAGGGAGCAAGTTCTTCTTTACATTACCGAAAAAAAATGCTAACAATGGAAAAACCATTTTAAGCAAAAACTTTGCCGACAGCAGTATCCAATCGCAAACAGTGTAGGTTACTCTTCTTCACAATTCATTCAGTCCCCCTCGTCATCGCGAGCGTTCTCTGCGAAGAGATCTGTTTGTACTACAAAAGATTGATTGAGTACTCTGCTCTTTCTTCTCATCTTCTCATCTCTCACCTCTCAAGAAAGTCCGTCATCGCGAGCGTTCTCTGCGAAGCGATCTGTTCTATGCTCCCAATTCAGCAGATTGCTTCAGAACAAAAAACGTTCCTCGCAATGACGCAAGAGTACTTAGGATTGATTGGCTAATTGACTAATTGAGTACTCTGCTCTTTATTCTCATCTTCTCATCTCTCACCTCTCAAGAAAGTCCGTCATCGCGAGCGTTCTCTGCGAAGCGATCTGTTCTATGCTCCCAATTCAGCAGATTGCTTCAGAACAAAAAACGTTCCTCGCAATGACGCAAGAGTACTTAGGATTGATTGGCTAATTGACTAATTGAGTACTCTGCTCTTTATTCTCATCTTCTCATCTTCTCATCTTCTCATCTTCTCATCTCTCACCTCTCACCTCTCAAGAAAGTCCGTCATCGCGAGCGTTCTCTGCGAAGAGATCTGTTCCATGCTCCCAATCCAGCAGATTGCTTCAGAACAAAAAACGTTCCTACCAATGACAGATTTTCTGTCGTCATTGCGAACCCATCTTTTTTTTGGTGGGTGAAGCAATCTGTAAAGACCAGTTAATTAATAGATTGCTTCGGAAAGTGCCCTCGCAATGAACTGTGTTAAAAACCAAATTTAAAATGAACTTTCTTAATGTTTTTTTCCCAAACTGCCCCTTAGATTTTTGAGGGCAGCTTTGGGAAAAAAATATTAGGGCTACGCGACCAGCCT